>ERZ795053.1003-NODE-1003-length-36111-cov-11.256046_pt1 | contig 36111 bp, 37 predicted proteins | sample MGYA00375137_ERZ795053 | MGnify/ENA primary metagenome ERZ795053 (study PRJEB30182, sample SAMN05720284) | activated sludge metagenome | isolation source: Anaerobic digester | place: Hong Kong | collected 2014-12-17 ...
TGCCTCGCCCCCGGCATCGTCGATCTGGGCGTCAAGATCGGCGAGCCGGGTGAACGGCACAAGGAATCGTTCCGCTCGGCGGGCCTCGCCGCCGCCGCAGGCGGCGTGACCACCATCATCGCCCGGCCCGACACGCACCCGGCCATCGACACCCCCGAGACGCTGGAATTCGTCACCCGCCGCGCGGCCGAGGCCAGCCCCGTCCGCATCCGCCACATGGCCGCGCTGACGAAGGGCCGAGAGGGGCGGGAGATGACGGAGATCGGGTTCCTTCTGGATGCCGGCGCCATCGCATTCACCGACTGCGACCATGTCGTCACCGACACCAAGGTGCTGTCCCGCGCGCTGACCTATGCCAAGTCGCTTGGCGCGCTCGTCATGGGCCACCCGCAGGAACCCGTTCTGTCGAAGGGCGCGGCGACGACCAGCGGCAAGTTCGCATCCTTGCGCGGCCTGCCGGGCGTGTCGCCAATGGCCGAACGCATCGGCTTCGACCGTGACATGGGCATGGTCGAGATGACGGGGGTGAAGTACCACTTCGACCAGATCACCACCGCCCGCGCCCTGCCACCCCTTGAACGCGCCAAGGCCAACGGCTTCGACGTGACGGCGGGCACCTCCATCCATCATCTGACGCTGAACGAATTCGATGTCGGCGACTACCGCACCTTCTTCAAGGTGAAGCCCCCCCTGCGGTCCGAGGATGACCGCCTGGCGACGGTCGGGGCTGTGGCCTCCGGCCTGATCGACATTGTCTCATCCATGCATACCCCGCAGGACGAGGAGTCGAAGCGCCTGCCTTACGAGGACGCGGCCTCGGGCGCGGTGGCGCTGGAAACCTTCCTGCCCGCCGCGATGCGGCTTTACCACGCCGGTCATCTGACTTTGCCGCAGCTTTTCCGCGCGATGGCGCTGAACCCGGCGAACAGGCTGGGCCTGCCACAGGGCCGGCTGGCCGAGGGCGCGCCGGCCGACCTTGTGCTCTTCGATCCCGACACGCCCTTTGTCCTCGACCGGTTCAAGCTGCGGTCGAAGTCCAAGAACACGCCCTTCGACGGGCAAAGGATGGAAGGCCGGGTGCTGGCGACCTGGGTCGCCGGGAAACAGGTTTTCAGCACGGAGGCATGAGATGCCGGAACTGACAAGCGGGCCCCTGGCCCTGATCGTGACGGCGGTGCTGGGCTACCTGCTGGGGTCGGTGCCCTTCGGCCTTGTCGTGACACGGGCGATGGGCCTGGGCGATCCGCGCGGCATCGGTTCGGGCAATATCGGCGCGACGAACGTGCTGCGTACCGGCAGCAAGCCGGCCGCGCTGGCAACGCTGATCCTTGACGGCGGCAAGGGGGCGGTCGCCGTGCTGATCGCGCGGGCGATGGCGGGGCCCGATGCCGCACAGCTTGCTGGTCTTGCGGCTTTCCTTGGCCACCTGTTTCCGGTCTGGCTGAAGTTCAGGGGCGGCAAGGGCGTGGCCACCTTCCTTGGCACCGTGCTGGCGCTGGCCTGGCCCGTGGGCATCGCCAGTTGCGCCACCTGGCTGGTCGCCGCCGTCGTCACCCGGCGTTCGTCGCTGGGCGCGCTTGTGTCGGCGGCGCTGGCTGCGGTCTGGGCGGGCTTTCTTGGCCACGGGGACATGTCCGTCCTGATCCTGTTCCTTGCCACTCTGGTCTTCTGGCGGCACCGCACGAACATCGCCCGGATCATGTCCGGCACCGAACCGAAGATCGGCCGCAAGTGATCGCGCGGCGCTGATCGGCGCACGGGACGCTTGCGAAATCGCGGCATCTGCCGGAAGCTGCGGCAAACCGACCGCAGGAGACACCGATGGATTTCGCAACCGCAGTCAAGACCTGCTTCAACAAGTATGCCACCTTCCGTGGCCGCGCGATGCGGTCGGAATACTGGTGGTTCGTGCTGTTCCTGATCGTCGCCAACATCGTGCTAAGCGTCATCGACACGACATTGTTCGGACATGGCGCGGATAACGTGCAGCTCCTTTCAGGGCTTTTTGCACTGGCGACGATCCTGCCGAGCCTCGCCGCGGGCGCGCGGCGGCTGCATGACACGGGCCGCACCGGCTGGTGGCTGCTGATCGCGCTGATCCCGATTCTGGGAACGCTGGTGCTGATCTGGTTCCTGACCCGGCCAAGCGACCCGGGCGAAAACGACTACGGCGCCGCGCCCGGCGATGGCTCCGGCCCCTCGGGCACGACGATCCCCCGGGTGGACCGTCAGTAGCTGTATTCGGCGTAGATCCGGGACAGATCGCCAGCCCATTCGCCGTGGTACTTTTCCAGTAGCTCGTCGGCGGGCACCTTTCCCGAATCGACGCTTTCCTGAAGCGCGTTCAGGAAATGGGTTTCATCGGGGATCATTCCCGCCGCGCCTGGCCTGGCGCGCGCCTTCAGGCCTGCCTGGGCGATGGCAACCGCCTCGCGCGCCAGATCGTGCATCTTCACGCCGCCGGCCTCTGCCTGCAGCCCGTCGACCGAGGCCGCGACCCGCAGCGCCTCGCGCGTTTCGTCGTCCCAGTGCTTGCACAGATCCCAGGCCGCATCCAGCGCCGACTGGTCATAAAGCAACCCGACCCACAGCGCGGGCAACGCGCACAGGCGCCGCCACGGCCCGCCGTCGGCGCCGCGCATCTCGATGTACTTCTTCACCCGCGCCTCGGGGAAGACCGTCGTCATGTGGTCGGCCCAGTCCGACAGGGTGGGCTTTTCACCCGGCAGCGCGGGCAGTTCACCCTTCAGGAAGTCGCGGAAGCTTTGCCCCAGCGCGTTGATGTACTTGCCGTCCCGGTAGACGAAGTACATCGGCACATCCAGAACCCAGTCGACATAGCGCTGATAGCCCATGCCGTCCTCGAAGACGAAGGGCAGCATCCCCGTGCGCGCATCGTCCAGGCTGCGCCAGATGCGGCTGCGCCAGGACTTGTGGCCATTCGGCTTGCCCTCGAAGAAGGGCGAATTGGCGAACAGCGCCGTGGCCACGGGCTGAAGGCTCAGCGCCACGCGCAGCTTCTTCACCATGTCGGCTTCCGACGCGAAGTCCAGGTTCACCTGCACGGTGCAGGTCCGGTACATCATCTGCGTGCCGTGGGTGCCCACGCGGCCCATGTAGTCGGTCATCAGGCGATAACGCCCCTTGGGCATCATCGGCATCTGGTCGTGCGACCATTCCGGCGCCGCGCCAAGACCGATGAACCGCGCACCGATCCTGTCGGCGATCTCGTGCACCTCGCGCAGGTGTTCGTTCACCTCGTCGCAGGTCTGGTGGATCGTCTCCAGCGGCGCGCCGGAAAGTTCCAGCTGCCCGCCGGGCTCGAGCGAGACATTGGCCCCGTCCTTGGTCAGCCCGATGATGTTGCCCTGTTCGAAGACGGGATCCCAGCCGAAGCGGTCGCGAAGCCCCTCCAGCATCGCCTTGATCGAACGCGGCCCGTCATAGGGCAGCGGCAGAAGCGTATCCTTGCAGTAACCGAACTTCTCGTGTTCGGTCCCGATGCGCCAGTCTTCCTTGGGCTTTTCGCCGGAAGCCATGTATTCGGCAAGCTGTTCGAACCGCTCGATCGGGCCGCCGCCGGACTGGGGAATGGACATTTCTGGGGCTCCGATCTTGGGCGCATGGAAGGCGCATAGAGGTCGCGCGTCGGGACGATCAAGTCAAGGCCGCGTGAGCAGGCCGGCGCCAGAGAACTTGTGTGCCTGCGCGCGCATCGACTGCGCGCGAAAGCACGCCCATGTCGATGCCGGGCAGTGCCGCGAAGGCGTCGTAAAGGAGGTCCGCCCCCGCCGCGGATACCGGAATCAGCAAGATTTGCCCGTCAGCCTGCCGCAAACGCCAGTGCCCGCGCCCCTGCACGTCGATCATCCGTATCTCGGCCAGTTCCCGCAGCGCGATGTAGCCGCCGAAGGTCGGGCCAAGATAGCCGATCTGGCCTTCATCGACCTCGACAACGCCGGGCGCCTCGATCGCGCGCGCGAACCGGCGGCGGCGCAGCGCGACGACCAGCCAGGCAAGCCCGGTCGCCCCCAGAACCGCGCCCAAGGGCACGAGGAGGTATCCGCCAAGCGCCATCAGCCAACAACCGAAAGCGACGACGACGACGGCAAACAAAGCCTCCCGCCAACGGACAAGGCGCGCCGCCACCTCGGGGCGCACAAAGCTCATGCCGCCACCCCGTCGTAGGGCGCGCGACGGCGCGACGGGCTTAAGCCGGATAGATCGGCGATCAGCCTTGGCGGCGCGCCCGGAACCATGTCCCAAAGGGCGCCGTTTTCGGCATACTGGATACGGCCTCGCCAGAGATCGGCCCATTCCCAGCCCGTCTGCTTGCGCGCGCCGTCGGCGTCGATCAGCGTGTAGCGGTTCGACACGATGGCGCGGCCCGGCGCGCGCAAGGCAAAGGAAAGCTCGATCCGGCCCGCGCCGGGAAGGTCGCGGCACAGAACGGCATCATAGGACGCGCCGCCCAGATGCCGCCATCCGCGCGCCTGCATGAGTGCCGCATAGGTGCCGCCCGTGTGAAACCCGTCGGTGGAATGCGGGAAGGCATCGGGCGGCGCCGGATGCAGTTCGCCCCGCGGCAGGGCATCTGACGATCCCGACCCGTTCAGCCAGACCTGCCCCGGCGCGGCAAAGGCACCGCCGCCGCCCCAGGTGCTGTCCTGGGGCACAAGCGCGATCGCGGTCAGCCAGGGCGCGCGCGACACGGCGGTCCACCAACGGGTTCCGCCCTTTCCGGCGAAACTGATGAAATGGCGACCGTCCGGCGACAGGTCGCAGCGATGTTCGTAGATGCGGCCGTGGAACCATTGGCCCAGGGAAATGCCCGCGCTGTCCCTGTCCCAGCCGATCGCGGCGACCCAGCGGCCCGGCCCCCGGCGCAGGACAAGCGCCGCGGCGCAATCGCGCGCGGTCAGGACGTGGAGGCGTGGAGGCACCACCGGGGTCATTCCGGCCGCCAGTCCCCCAGCGCCGCCTGCCAAAGCGTCATGGCGGCAAGCGCTGCGGTTTCCGCCCTGAGGATGCGCGGACCAAGCGGCACCGGGCGCACGAACGGAAGCACGCTGAGCCTTTCGCGTTCGGCGGGGGAAAAGCCGCCCTCGGGCCCCACAAGGATCGCCCAGGGCCCGCCGGTCTCGGCGGCGAGCCGTTGCAGCACCGAGGCGCGTCCGGCCGTACCTTCGTCGGCCCAAAGGATGCGCCGCGCGGGATCCCAGGCGGCCAGAACCCTGGACAGGGGCGTCATGTCCGCCACTTCGGGCAAGTGCAACGCGCCGCACTGCTCCGCCGCCTCGCGCACATGGGCCTCGGCCTTGTCGCGGCGCAGGCGATCGGCATTTGTGTAGTCGGTCGCAACCGGCAGGATGCGCGCGGCGCCAAGTTCGACGGCCTTTTCCACGATGAAATCGGTCCGGGCCTTCTTGACCGGCGCGAACATCAGCCACAGGTCGGGGCCCGTGGCCTGTTCGGCAGTCTGGGCGATGCAGCGCAGCGAACCCTTGCGCTTGCCGGCCTCTGCCACCTCGGCGAGCCATTCGCCATCGCGGCCGTTGAAGACCAGAAGGCGGCTGCCCGCCCCTTCGCGCATCACCCCGAACAGGTAATGCGCCTGCGCCTCGGTCAGGGGAAGCGATTGCCCCGGGCCAAGCGGATGGTCTACACAAAGTCTGATCTTCGCTGACGACATGAGGCCGAACTTATGACCCCCTCCGCGCAAAAGCCAGAGCCCGAGGGCAGGGTCGCTGACGCCGTCCGGGGCAACTGGGTCGACAGACTGGCGCCCGAGGCGACGCGCCCCTATCTGCGGCTGAGCCGCGCCGACCGGCCTATCGGCACCTGGCTCTTGCTGCTGCCCTGCTGGTGGGGCCTTGCACTGGCCGCGGCGGTTGACGGCTGGCGACCCGCCGATCTTTGGATCGCGGCGGGCTGTGCGTTGGGCGCCTGGCTGATGCGCGGCGCGGGGTGCACATGGAACGACATCACCGACAGGGAATTCGACGCGTCGGTGGCGCGCACGCGGTCGCGCCCCATTCCCTCCGGTCAGGTCACGGTGCGGCAAGCGGTCGTCTGGATGGTGGCGCAGACCGTACTGGCCGGGATGATCCTGCTGACATTCGGGCCTGTCGCGATCCTTCTGGGGATATCGTCGCTTGGCATCGTGGCGGTCTATCCCTTTGCCAAACGCTTCACCTGGTGGCCGCAGGCGGTGTTGGGCCTTGCGTTCAACTGGGGTGTCATCGTCGCCTGGTCGGCCCATACCGGTACCTGGCCGGGGCTTCCCGCCTGGCTTCTCTATGCGGCGGGCATCGCCTGGACGCTTTTTTACGACACCATCTATGCCCACCAGGACAAGGAGGACGACGTGCTGATCGGCGTGAAGTCCACCGCCCGGCTGTTCGGGGCCGAGACCGGAAAGTGGCTGGCGCGGTTTCTCGTGGCGGCGGTGTCGCTCATGGCGGTCGCGGTGCTGCTGGCGCTTGCGCCGACCGCGCAGGTGCTGCGGCTGGTCGTCGGGCTGGCCGCGGCCTGGGCCCTTGGCTGGCATCTTTACTGGCAGGTCTCGCGGCTCGATATCGACGACCCGGAAAGCTGTCTGGCGCTGTTCCGCAAGAACCGGGACGGCGGGCTTCTCGCTGCGCTGTTTCTTGCCGTCGCCGGGTTCCTTTGATTGATCCCGTCTTGCGTCGCTCGTAAGAGAAGGCGTTCCCGATCCCAAGCTAGGACCACAGTCGGATGAACCTGCCCCCCAAAGCGATCGGTGCCGCGGCCTTTGCCGTCGCGGCGTGCGTATCGATTCTGGCGGCGATCTGGGCGGCCCATGCCATAGAAAACCGATCTCTTCGCGCCGTTCAGGGCGCCTTGGGCGCCGGGGGATATGCCTGGGCCGAAGCCACGGTAGACGGGCTTCAGGTCACGCTGACCGGCATGGCGCCAACCGAATCGATGCGTTTCCGCGCGCTCAGCGCGGCGGGGGCGGTCGTCGATGCCCGCCGCATCACCGACGCCATGGATGTGGTCGACCCGTCTGCCCTGGGCGCGCCCGAATTCACGCTGGAAATCTTGCGCAACGGCGACGGCATTTCCCTGATCGGGCTGGTCCCGTCAGAGGACGCACATCAGGAGATCGTGGAACGTCTGGGCGATCTGGCCGGCGGTGGGCAGATTACCGACATGCTGGAAACCTCGGAACATCCGGAACCGGAAGGATGGCAAGACGCCGTCGATTTCGGTCTGCGCGCGATGGAAACCCTGCCCCGGTCGAAGATTTCGGTCACCGCGACACGGATCGGGGTCATGGCAATTTCCGACAGCGCCGCCGAAAAGGCACGCATCGAAGCCGACCTGAAGCGCCGGGTGCCGGCGGGCACCGCGCTGAACCTCGACATTTCCGCGCCGCGCCCCGTCATCGCGCCCTTCACGCTGCGCTTTGTCGTCGATGCGGATGGCGCGCGTTTCGATGCCTGTTCGGCCAACAATGAAAGGGCACGCGACAGGATCATCGCCGCGGCGACCAAGGCCGGCGTGGCCGGGAAGGTCGCCTGCACCATCGGGCTTGGCGTCCCCAGCCCGGACTGGGCCGATGCCGCATCGATGGGGATTGCCGCCGCCGCCGAACTGGGCGACGCGGTCATCACCTATTCGGACGCTGATGTTTCGCTTGTCGCCGGGTCCGGCGTGTCGCCCGACCTTTTCGACAAGGTGGTGGGCGAACTGGAATCGAACCTGCCCGAGGTCTATTCGCTACATGCGGCAATGAGCCAGCAGGAAGCGTCGGCGACGCCTGACAAGGGGATCGTCGAGTTCGTCGCCATTCTCAAGGAAGAGCGCAAGGTCGAGTTGCGCGGGCGGTTGCCCGACGAACTGGTTCGCGAAGCCGTGGAAAGCTTTGCAAGATCGCGGTTCGGATCTGCCTCGGTCTATGCGGCGACCCGGCTTGACCCCGGTTTGCCAAGAGGCTGGTCGATCCGTTCCCTTGCCGCGATCGAAGCGCTTGCCCGGCTCGATACCGGGCAGGTCTCGGTCCGTGCGGACCGCGTAAGGATCACCGGCACGACCAGCGATCCGCAGGCGCGCGACGACATCGCCCGCATCCTTTCGGACAAGCTGGGCGAGGCGCAGGGCATAGAGATCGCCGTCACCTACGTTCCGGTGGAAACGCCCGAAGTCACGCTTCCTTCGGCAGAGGAGTGCGTCGAGGGGATCAATGCCGCGCTGGCGCAGCACAAGATCGAGTTTGAACCCGGCTCCGCGCGAATCGCGCCATCGGCAAACAAGACACTCGATACGATCGCCGACCTTCTGCGCGACTGCGCGGACGCGCCGATCGAGGTGGCCGGGCATACCGACAGCCAGGGTGGCGAGGACATGAACCTGAACCTGTCGAAGGCGCGCGCGCAATCGGTTGTCCAGGCCCTGATGGCGCGCCGTATCCTGACCGGCAACCTGACCGCCACCGGCTATGGCGAGACGATGCCCATCGCGTCGAACGATACCGAGGAAGGGCGCGAACAGAACCGCCGGATCGAGTTCCGCTTGCTCACCATCGCCGAGGACGGCACGGTGGTGCCCATGGCCCAGGCCCCCGGCCCCGACACGCCGCGCCCGAAACCGCGGCCGGAAACGGCCGGTGCGGCACAGGAACCGAACAGCGAATAAGGGCGAGGGAGACCCGGAACGTGAACAGGACGGATTTCATCATCGCCACGGCGATCGTTCTTTTCCTGGCCTTTCTGCTGGGCTGGTTCGCATCCTGGCTGTTTCACCGGCTGACCCGCGTGACCCATGCCGGCATGGGCGAGCTGGAACAGATGGCGCACGAGTTGCACGATGCCGAGGAGTCGCGCGACCGCGCCCTGTCCTATCTTGAGGATCGGGAACTGGAGATGACGCGCAAGCTGGCGCAATGCGAGGCCGAACTGCGCGCCGCTATGGAGGGCCTCAGGATCGCGCGGACCGAGGCCGAGGAGCTGCGCACCTATGTCGAACGGCTGAACGCCGGCGGCTGATCCGCGCCTTACCAGCGGGCCAGCGCCGTTTCGTCGTCGTCCTTTGCAGCGACCCATTCGGCGCCGTCCGGCCCGAATTCCTTCTTCCAGAAGGGGGCGCGGCTCTTGAGGTAGTCCATCAGGAATTCGGCCGCCTCGAACGCGGCCTGGCGGTGGCGCGACGCGGTCGCCACCATCATGATCGGATCGCCGGGCGCAAGCGTTCCGAAACGGTGGATGATCAGCACGTCCGAAAGCGGCCAACGCGCGGAGGCATCGCCCGCAATCGCCGCCAGTGCGCGTTCGGTCATCCCCGGATAGTGTTCGATTTCCATCCGCGAGAGCCCGCCGGTTCCCCGCACAAGGCCAAGAAAGGTCACCACAGCGCCCGACTGGCCGTCGCCCTGCGCAAAGCGCGCGCTTTCGGCGCCGTAGTCGAACGGGTCCGGCTGAACGCGGATGTCCATTCTAGCCACCGGTCATCGGCGGAAAGAACGCCACCTCTCGTGCGCCGGCCAGCGGGGCCGAGAAATCCGCAAGTTCCTGATCCAGGGCGACACGCAGCGCGCGCAGATCCGCGAAGGCGGCGGCATAGCGGTCTTCGCGGGCCTTCAACTCCTCCACCAGGTCGGCGACGGTGGCCGCGCCCGTCTCGATCCGTTCGCGCGGGATGCCGATGCGTTCGCGCACCCAGGCGAAGTAAAGAACCTCGATCATGTCTTGTCGTCCTTCAGGAAGGGCAGGGCCTTGCGGAAGTATTCCCAACCGGTCATGAAGGTCAGGATCGCCGCGACCCAGATCACCGCCAGCCCGACGGTGGTCGCAATCGAGGAGCAGCCCCGCGTGCCGCAACTGCGGATCGGGTCGGCCAAGCCCTGCTCGACCAATGCGGCATACTGTTCCATCGTCAGGCCGCGCCGCGCAATCCCTTCCAGATGTTCCAGCCCGGTCCCCAGGAACAGGATCGCGATCGCGATCATCTGCGCCGTCGTCTTCCACTTCGCCAGCTTCGTGACCTTCAGAAGTCCGGCCTTCGCACCCAGGTATTCCCGCAGGCCTGACACGAAGACCTCTCGGAAAAGGATGACGGTGGCGGGGAGGATCAGCCAGGGGTTCATCCCGGAATAGCCGGTAATGACCATGATGGCGATCACCACCATCGCCTTGTCGGCGATCGGGTCAAGCATCGCGCCGAATTTCGATTCCTGCTTCCACAACCGGGCAAGGTAGCCGTCGAAGTAATCGGTGACGGCGGCCGACACGAACAGCGCCAGCGCGAACCAGTCGGCCCAGGGCCTGTGGAAATACAGGAACATCACCGCCACGCCCGGCGCGGCGAGAAGACGCAGAACCGTCAGGATGTTCGGGATCGTCCAGCTCATGTCCGGCAACCTAGCTGCAGGACGGCGCGGGGGGAAGGGGGTCCGAACCCACTGCGCGCACGGCCGCGCGGTTCAGAAGGTCGGCGGGGTACAGGCCGAAACCACAACGCAGTCTTCCGGCCCGGGGTTTTGAAACCGGTGCGGCGTTCGGCTGTTGAAGAGATAGCCGTCGCCGGCCTCAAGCGTCTGTGTATCGGTGCCGACGGTCACGTTGACGCGACCTGACAGGACGATGCCCGCCTCTTCGGCGTCGTGGCTGTAAAGCTCCGGTCCCGTGTCGGCGCCGGGCGCATAGGTTTCATAAAGCATCTGGATTGCGCTTGCCCCCGGGCGTCCGATCTGGCGAAAGGTCACCCCTGCCTCGGCCTCGCCACGCTTGGCCGATGGCGTGATCTCGCGCAGTTCGTGCTTGCGGAAGAACCACTTCGGCCCGCCTTCCTCGGGCGTCGAGAAGAAATCGCTAAGCGTGATATCAAGGCCGACGAGGATCTTCTTCAGCGTGGCGATCGAAGGACTGGTGCGGTTCTGCTCGATCAGGGAGATCATTCCGCCGGTGACGCCGGTCACCGCGGCAAGCTGGCGCTGTGACATGCGGCGGCGTTCGCGTTCTTCCTTGAGCCGTGCCCCGGTATCGAATTCCATGCCGCTTCCCCGTGAACGCACGCCCTGTGCCCTGGGTTCTCCATAATGATAAATTTATTAGGCATCAATTCGCAATATTGATCATTGCCCGTTGCCTCTGTAAGGATGCGCGCGAACTTCGCTAGGGAGAGACGCCATGCTGAACGCCGAAATCGAAGAACGCCGCAAGTCCGCCATGTCGCGCGGCGTCGGCGTGATGACCCAGATCTTCGTGGACAAGGCCGAGAACGCCGAGATTTGGGACAAGGAAGGCAACCGCTATATCGACTTCGCCGCAGGCATCGCCGTGGTGAACACCGGCCACCGCCACCCCCGGGTAATCGAAGCGGTCAAGGATCAGCTTGATCACTTCACCCACACCTGCCACCAGGTCGTTCCCTACGAGAACTATGTGCGCCTGGCCGAACGGCTGAACAGCATCGTGCCGATCTCGGGCGAGAAGAAATCGATCTTCGTCACCACCGGCGCCGAGGCGGTGGAGAACGCGATCAAGATCGCCCGCGCCGCGACCGGCCGGCAGGCCGTCGTCGCCTTTACCGGCGCCTTCCACGGCCGGACCTTCATGGGCATGGCGCTGACCGGCAAGGTCGTGCCCTACAAGGTCGGCTTCGGCGCGATGCCGAACGACGTCTTCCACGTTCCCTTCCCGATCGGCCTTCATGGCGTCTCGGTGCAGCAGTCCCTGGATACGCTGAACTATCTTTTCAAGGCCGACGTCGACCCCAAGCGCGTCGCCGCGATCATCCTTGAACCCGTGCAGGGCGAAGGCGGCTTCTACGAAGCCCCGCGCGAATTCTTCAAGGCGCTGCGCGCGATCTGCGACGAACACGGCATCCTTCTGATCGCCGACGAGGTGCAGACCGGCTTCGCCCGCACCGGCAAGATGTTCGCGATGGAACACCACGATGTCGAACCGGACCTGATGACGATGGCCAAGGCGCTGGCGGGGGGCTTCCCGCTGGCGGCGGTGACGGGCCGGGCGGCGATCATGGACGCCCCCGCGCCGGGCGGCCTGGGCGGCACCTATGGCGGCAGCCCGATGGGTATCGCCGCGGCCAATGCCGTTCTGGACGTGATCGAGGAAGAAGGGCTTTGCGACCGCGCCAACCAGCTGGGCTCGCGACTCAAGCAGCACCTCGAATCGCTGCGCGGCGACATTCCCGAGATCGTGGACATCCGCGGCCCCGGCTTCATGAACGCGGTGGAGTTCAACGACGTGGCCACCGGCAAGCCCTCGGCCGATTTCGCCAACAAGGTGCGGACCGAGGCGCTGAAGCGCGGGCTTCTGCTTCTGACATGCGGGGTGCATGGCAATGTCATCCGCTTCCTGTCGCCGCTGACCATTCAGGACGGCGTCTTCACCGAAGCACTTGGCAAGCTGGAAGAAGCGATGCGCGCGGCCCGCGCCGCCTGATCCGCCCTGCCACCACAGACAACAGACGGCCGCCCGCCGGGCGGCCGTTTGCATTCCGGGGGCCGTCCTACAGATCGAAGGTCGCGAAAACCGGCGCGTGGTCCGACGGCTGTTCCCAGGCCCGTGCGGCGCGCAGCACGCGGCTGCCATGTGCCGCGTTGGAAATGTCGGGCGTCGCCCAGACGTGATCCAGCCGGCGCCCCTTGTCCGCCGCGTCCCAGTCGGGCGAACGATAGGACCACCAGCTGTACAAGAGCCCATCGGGGATGTCCTGCCGGGTCACGTCCACCCAGTTCCCCGCCGCGATCGCGTCGTTCAGGAGGTTCGTTTCCACCGGCGTGTGGCTGACGATCTTCAGAAGCTGCTTGTGGTTCCACACATCGTCCTCGCGCGGGGCGATGTTCAGGTCGCCCACCAGGATCGACTTCTTCGGCGCTTCCCGGTGTGCCCAGTCGCGCATCGCCGCAACGTAATCCAGCTTCTGGCCGAATTTCTCGTTCGCCTCCCGGTCGGGAATGTCGCCCCCGGCGGGGACGTAGAAATTGTGGATGGTGACGCCGTTTTCCAGTTCCGCCGCAATGTGGCGGGCATGGCCAAGGTCGGCGAAGTCGAAGGCCGCAACCTCTTTCAGCGGCAGTTTCGACAGGATCGCGACGCCGTTGTAGCCCTTCTGCCCGCGCGCGGCCATATGACGATACCCCAGCGCCGAAAACGCTTCGGTCGGGATCTTGTCGACCGGGCTCTTGCATTCCTGAAGGCACAGGACGTCAGGCGACTCCTCGGACAGGAGCTTTGCCACCAGCCCCTCGCGCAGGCGGACCGAGTTGATGTTCCAGGTGGCGAGGGTGAAGGTCATCGGTGTCTCCTGTGCGTTGGGCAGCGACCTTAGCCCCCGGGGCGGGCGGCGGCAATGCGCCGGATCGCGTACCGGGGCTTGAGGATAGGCGCGCCTCGTGCAAGATCGACTTGGAAAACCCGGAGATCCGCGATGCATCGCCTTGCCGCCCTTCTTCTGTCTCTCGCGCTGGCCTTCCCCGCCAGCGCCCGCCCGCTGACCCAGGGCGAAGCGGAAACGCTTTCGGTTTCCGTGGACGCCTATCTGGCCGCCATCGGGGCGGGCAGCGCGTCGGACATCGTCGCGGCGATGCCGCCGCGCTTGCTGAATGTGTTCGCAGGTGCGACCGGGGTCGAAGCGGCCGCCCTGACCAAGGTGCTGACAGATCAGACGGCGGCGCTGATGGAAGGCACCCGGTTCAGCGACCTGGCGGCCGGGAAATCGAAGCTCAAGGCCGAGGAGGGAACCCTTTCCGACGGCACCACCGTGACCTGGGTCCTGATCCCGACCCGCTTTACCGCGACCACCGGGGATGCGGCCACGATCAACGAACAACCGCTGCTGGCGGTCATGGAAGACGGAAAGTGGTACTTCCTGCGCGTCGATGGCCCTGAACGGCAGCAGGTCGCGGCGGCGGCCTATCCGTTCCTGGCCAAGGTGAAGATGCCCGAAGCGACGATCCGCCCCGCCAACTAGGTGGTTCCTCGGGGGGTGGCAAAAAAAAGACCCGGGCAATGCCCGGGTCAGTCCAACAGGGAGGATGCCGCTTCATGACCCCGAAGCGGCAAGGGGATTCGTCAGATCAGGCGACCAGCCTGTAGCCACCAGATTCCGTAACAAGAAGGCGGGCGTTTGACGGATCTGGTTCTATTTTTTGACGCAAACGATAAATGTGCGTTTCCAGTGTATGGGTCGTCACGCCTGCATTGTAGCCCCAGACCTCGTGCAGAAGGACATCGCGGGCGACCACGCCGTCCGCCGCACGATACAGGAACTTGAGGATGTTCGTCTCTTTCTCGGTCAGGCGGATCTTGCGTTCCCTTTCGTCGACCAGCATCTTCATCGCCGGCTTGAACGTATAGGGCCCAAGCTGGAAGACCGCGTCTTCGGACTGTTCGTGGGTCCGAAGCTGCGCGCGGATCCGCGCCAGCAACACCGGAAACTTGAAGGGCTTGGTCACATAATCGTTGGCGCCCGCGTCAAGGCCCAGGATCGTATCGGCGTCGCTGTCGTGCCCGGTAAGCATGACGATGGGGCATTTCACCCCCTGCTTGCGCATCCGCTTGCAAAGCTCGCGGCCGTCGGTATCGGGCAACCCGACATCCAGAAGCGCCAGGTCGTAGATCCCTGCCTTTACCTTTTCGATCGCTTCGGCGCCGTTGCCGGCTTCGAATACATCGAAATCCTCGGTCATGACCAACTGCTCGGCCAGCGCCTCGCGCAGATCGTCGTCGTCGTCAACCAGAAGGATCTTCTTGAGATTGGCCATGAAATCTACTCCGCCTTGCCCTTCCCAGATGCGGTCTCGGGTCTGGTTCGGCAAGTCCTGCAACAGGATTTCACACGGAGTTGTCGCCACGCGCAGAAATGTTTCAATTTCTGGCAGCCGCGATTATCTAGGGGGCGCAACACCGGATGATCCATGCCCCTTGGCCCGACCCCCATCGAACGCCTGAATCGCGCCCGCGCAGACCTGCGCATGGGCGTGCCCGTCGTGCTGGCCGCAGCCGGGCGTCACGCCGTCATCGTCGCGGCAGAGGAACTGAGCGCCGAAAGGCTGGCGGCGCTGCGCGCGCTTGGACCCGTCGCGCTTGCCATCACCGTGCGGCGCGCCGAGACACTGAAGGCCCGCGCCTATGACGGCGACATTGCCCGCATCGTCGTGCCGCCCGAGGCTGGTCTGGACTGGATTTCCGGCGTGGCCGACCCGGCGGACGATCTTCGCGCCCCGATGAAGGGTCCGCTGGCCAGCGAACGCGAGGGCGACGCCGCGCTGCACCGTTTCGCGATCCAGCTTGCGAAGTCCGCGCATCTGCTGCCGGCGGCGCTGGTGGTTCCGGTCGTCGACGGGATCGGGATTGCCCGGCGCGAAGGGTTGACCCATCTCGACCTCGACAGCGCCGCCCCCGAATTCGCGCGTGCGGCCGCGCTGCATCCGGTGATCGCCGCGCGGGTTCCGATGCGCGCCGCCGAAGCGGGGCGCCTGCATGTCTTCCGCCCCGAAGACGGCGGCGAGGAACACTATGTGATCGAGATCGGCCGGCCGCCGCGTGACAAGCCGGTTCTGGCGCGCCTGCATTCGGCCTGCTTCACCGGCGACCTTCTTGGAAGCCTGAAATGCGACTGCGGTCCGCAATTGAACGCGGCGCTGGAACAGATGGGCGCCGAGGGTGCGGGCGTCCTGCTTTACCTGAACCAGGAAGGCCGCGGCATCGGCCTCGCGAACAAGATGCGGGCCTATTCGCTACAGGACCAGGGGTTCGACACGGTCGAGGCGAACCACCGGCTTGGCTTCGAAGACGACGAACGCGACTTCCGCCTGGGCGCCGGCCTGTTGCGATCCATGGGCTTCGGGTCGGTTCGGCTTCTGACCAACAACCCGGCGAAGATCCGCATGATGGAAGCCATGGGAATCAAGGTTGTCGAACGCGTGCCGCTGAGGGTCGGGCGCACCCCTCAGAACGACGCCTATCTGGCCACCAAGGCGAAGAAGTCCGGGCATCTGCTGTGATCGCCGCTGTCTCCGATCTGGTCCTGACCCCCGGCGGCGTTCGATTCATGGGGCGATTGCTGCCGGTCAGCCTGGGCAGGGGCGGCATCCGGACGGACAAGCGCGAAGGCGACGGCGCCACGCCCGTCGGCATCCACCGGACCCTTGGCCTCCTGTTCCGGCCGGACCGCATCGCCGCGGCTGCGCTGCCGGACTGGGCGTTGCCGATCGGGCTGGAAGACCGCTGGTGCGACGCACCGGACCACCCGGACTACAACCACCTTGTCCGCAAGCCCTTCGGCCCAAGCCAGGAACGCCTGCGGCGCGGCGACCCGCTGTACGACATGATCCTTCCACTCGACTGGAACTGGCCGCGGGCGGTGCCCGGGAAGGGATCGGCGATCTTCATCCACCAATGGCGGCGGCCCGGCTTTCCGACCGCCGGATGCCTTGCATTTTCGCGTCAGGATCTTCTGTTCATCGCCCGTCACGCCGCGCCGGGGACGCGGGTGATCGTCCGGGCCTAGCCGTAGTCCCGCGCGCCGAATATCGCCGAACCGACCCGAACATGGGTGGCGCCGGCGGCGATCGCGGCCTCGAAATCGCCGCTCATGCCCATCGAAAGACCTGTCAGGCCGTTTCGTTCGGCCAGGGCGGCCAGCATGGCGAAATGCGGCCGGCTGTCCTGATCCTCGGGCGGGATGCACATCAGCCCGGCCAGCGGCAGGCCAAGCGCGCGGCAATCGCGGATGAATCCGTCGGCATCGGATGGCAGCACCCCGGCCTTCTGCGATTCCTCGCCCGTGTTGACCTGAACAAACAGCGCCGGGCAGCTTCCGCGCGCCTCGGCCAGCCGGGCCAGCTTCTCGGCAAGCGAAGGCCGGTCGAGGGTATGGATCGCGTCGAAGAGTTCGACCGCGACCTTGGCCTTGTTCGTCTGCAAGGGGCCGATCATGTGAAGTTCGACCGGGCCGAACCTTTCGCGCAGCGCGGGCCACTTGCCGGCCGCCTCCTGCACATAGTTCTCTCCGAAAACGCGGTGCCCCTCGGCCAGCACGGCCTCAACCCGTTCAAGCGGCTGGACCTTCGACACCGCGATCAGGCTGACCGTCCCTTCCGGCCGCCCCGCAGCGCGTTCCGCCCCCGCGATCCGCGCGGTGATCTCAGTCAGTGACATAGCCACCCTCGCGCAGCGCGTCGAGCATGGGCTTGAGGCCCTTGTCGAATCGCTTCCAACCCTGAACGGAGGCTTTCGAAATCGGTTGGCGAACCTGGAAGACCGAAAGCGTTTCCACCTTGCGCTTGTTCTCGTGGAAGTTCAGGCAGGCGTCTTCCCATTCAAGCCCGCAGGCGGCGATCAGCTTGCGTGTCTCCTCCTCTGGGTTGGAGACAAGGTCTTCGTACTGAACTTCGTAGAACCAGTCCGGCACCCGTTCGCGCCAGAAATCCAGCATTTCAAGGAACGTGCCGTAGAACGTGACAAGGTCGCGCTGGTCGTAGGTGTAAAGGTGCGTCCCCTCGGGAAAGCGGTTCTTGTACATCGAATACAGATTGTCGCGCGGGTCGCGCCGCACGACGACAATCCGCGACTGCGGCAGCGCCAGCTTGATAAGGCCGATGTACATGTAGCTTTGAATCGACTTGTCGGAAACATGAGGCGCGCCAGGGAAGCGGGGCGCGAGGTATTCCTCGAAGTTCCGACCCAGGGCCGCGATCACGTCGTCAGGCATGTCCTTCACAGATGCCAAGCCTTCCTTGCGGATGATCAACTGTTGCGCCTGCTTGGTCAGCTCCCCCAGTTCGCCGCCGCCCTCGACCTGCGAATGGCTGGAGATGATCTGTTCAACCAGCGTCGTGCCTGACCGCGGCAGGCCCGTCACAAATATCGGCGCGCAGGCGCTTGCCCCTTCGATCTTGCGGCCGAGCCAGTCGACATCCTTCATGGCCTGCTTGGTATTGTGCACTTCGCGCAGACGCAGCGCGATATCGTAGGAATAGGACTTCTTCATGAGCGCATTGGCTTCGTCGAGATACCGGAAGACCTCGTCGTCCTCCTTCATATCCTCCATTGCCTTCGCCAACGCATAGCCCATGTTCATGCGGTTCTGGTCGTCCAGCCTCTCGTCCTGATAGTGACCCTTGATCGTCTCGATCAGCGGATCGCCGGGCTTGGCCTTGTAGGATGACATGAACTGCCGGTAGTTGTCGCCTTTCAGTGGATCAAGTTCGAACCCTCTGCGGAAAAGCACCTGCGCCTCGTCGAACCTGCCCAGCGTCTGAAGAAGTACCGCCTTGCCGACCACCGCCGTCGGTTCGTCCGGGTCAATCGCCAGTGCACGTTCAAAGTTTTCGGCAGCCTCGTCATCCTTGCCCTGACGTGACTGCGCCTGCGCAAGTAGCGCGATGGTCCGTGCCTCAGGCGCGTCGGTCAGTTCCAGTGCCCGCAAGAGATGTGTTTCGGCCAGCGCATAGTTGCGAAGGCGCGTATGCGCGTTTCCCAGCGCACGGTGAACAAGCTCGAGGTCCGGCTGTGCTGCAAGTGCCCTTTTCAGCAGCGTGACGGCGGCGCCGGCATTGCCAAGCGAAATCAACGCACTGCCAAAATTGATCAGCGCCGATTGCAGGCCCGGCGCCAGGGACAGCGCCCGGGAGAAATGGCGCACCGCCTCTTCCTTGCGGTTGGCGTCGAACAACAGCCGGCCCATGTTGTCGTGCGCTTCCGCATAGTTCGGGTCCAGCTTCAAGGCGCGCAGGTAGTTCCCATGTGCGGCGGAATGCTTGCCCAATGCTGCCTGGGCCGTTGCCAGGATGTTGGCGGCCACGGCAGAACCCGGGTGCCGCGCCAGCAGCCGGGACGCCATCGCTTCGGCACCTCCGGCGTCACCAGCCTCGATCATGGCGATCATTCGCTGCAGGTCCGGCAAGGCCGCTCCCCCGGTCACCGGATGGCTTGACCTTCGGCTCGATCCGAAGCGGTTCTGCAGCAGCAGTTTAGTCTTGACCGGTATCGGAGCTTTCTTGAGCGCATCCAGAAAGCTGCGTTCTTCCTCAGGGCCAGCGCCCAGGGCGACGGCGTCGGACCAAGCCATCCAGATCGCAGTCTCCCCCGGCTTGATTTCGGCCGCGCGTTCCAGATAGGGAATGGCTGCCCCGGCAAGAAGCTTTTCGGTCAGGATGCGCCCGATCTGGTAGGGGGGCTCTGCGACATGAGGGCAGTCCAGCGCGAGCGTCCTGAGCCGCTTGAGCGCCTCGTTCGCGTCCTTCCTGGCATAAAGCTTCATCGCCTCGGCATAAGCCGTCTTGATCTGTGCGCCTGTCAGCGGTGCCATCGTCCATCCCGAGTTCTTCGATCCGGCGCGACCATATCGGCGCCCAACGGGATTGTCGAGTTTCGGCCCCCGCGAGAGAGGGCCGCAAAAAGGAAAAGCGGGCCCGAAGGCCCGCTTCCCTGTCGTACTGTCGTTCGGATTAGAACGAGAGGCCGAGACCAGCCGACCAGGTGCTGCCGGTAGCCGCACCGCCGCTGTCGCCGTAGCCGAACATGGCAACCGCGCCGCCGCCGAGGTCGTAGTTGGCAACGAGGCCCCAGCCGTTGGTGCCAGCCGCATCCCATTCGCCGTAGTTGGCCTGGACGAGCAGAGCGCCGGTGGTGTAGCCAACGCCGAGGCCCCACCACTTGTCGCCCCAGAATTCGTCGTCAGCGTAGCCGAAGTTCACGGACACGCCGTTCGCCATCGAGGCAGCGATGCTGACACCGACCGCGTCAAGCGTGCTGTCGGTCTGGTAGCCGAGGCCGACGCCCAGGTCGACGCCGCCCATGTTGCCCGACCATTTCACACCAAGGCCGAGGACCGAGTCGCCAACGCCGGCGTCGTCCATCTCGGCCGACACGGCAACCGCGAAGTCACCGAACGAGTACTCGTAGCGCATGATCTGGTTGTCCCACCAGCCGTCGCCGCCGGTGAACCAGTAGGCACCAGCGTGGGTCGAGTGGTCGTCGGTCAGGGCGGTGCCCATGTAGATTTCGGTCAGGGCCCAGTCGTAGGCGCCGTCGGTTTCACCGAGGGTGACCTTGCCGAACGAACCCGAAACCCAGACGGCTTCGTCGTCGAACGCCGGGGTGCCGTTGACAGACGAGCTGCCATTGGTGTCGTCGAGCTGGATCTTCGCACCGAACTCAAGACCGTTGTCGGTCGTGCCGGACATGTTGAAGGTGATCGCGACGTCGGTGTGGAACTGGGTTTCGATGCCAGTGCCGCCGAACACGCCCATTTCGGCATAGCCGGAGAGCGAGACTTCCGCAGCCGCGGCGCCGGCGAAGCCGACGAGAGCGGTGGAAGCGAGAAGAACCTTTTTCATTTCGTTTTCCCTCGTTGTGTCAAAGGTAGGCCCAACTCAGGGGAATCCGAATTGGGTATGACCCTATTTCCCCTCACGCCGTTCGTATTGCAACGGAAACGGCCGGACCGCGGGGAAGATCGGCGGCGATGGTGCAGAGTTGCCACAGTCCGCTGGCACCGGCGCCGTCACACCCCCCGCCCGGCGTGCCGGAAAAGCCTTGTTCGCACGCGGACGGTCGGCTAGACAGCGGAAAAGACAGACGAGGGCGGCGGAATGACGATCCGGAGCATGGTGCGCAAAGCGATTCTCGGCGGCTGCCTTATTTCCCTGGCGGCCTGCGGGGGAATCGGCAGCGGCGACAGCGGATGGTTCAAGCGCCGCGGGCCGACGCTGGATCAGGAAAAGCTTGAGAAGCAGGCCCTTGCCGACCAGCAGCGCGCCGAACTTGCGGCTTTCGAGCCGCAAGGGCGCAAGGGCAAGATCTGGGACCTGTTCGGCCAGTCGGATGACCCGAACGTCACCGTGCGCGTGAACAAGTATCTATGGCAGGCCTCGCTTGAGGTGCTGAACTTCCTGCCCGTCGAATCCGTCGATCCCTTTTCCGGCGTGATCGTCACCGGCTACGGCACGCCGCCGGGCGGCGGCCGCAGCTACCGCGCGACGATCTATGTCCAGGACCCGGCGCTGGACGCCCGGTCGCTGAAGATCGCGCTTGTGGCGCGCGGCGGCGGCCCGGTTTCCGCCGAAGTCGCCCGTTCGGTAGAGGATGCGATTCTGACCCGCGCGCGGCAATTGCGCATCCGCGACCTGAAGCTCTGATCCCGCGGCAGACCGCTAGTCTCTGGACCTTCGCCACCCGCCGGGTATAACCACGCGCGGCAGTCGCATAAGGAAGGTCCAATGTCGCGCTACGATCCCGCAACCACCGAAGCCCTCTGGCAGAAGGCCTGGGACGAGGCCGGCGTCTTCACCGCGCGCCGCGACAGTGCAAGACCCAAGTACTATGTGCTCGAGATGTTTCCCTATCCGTCGGGGCGCATCCACATGGGCCATGTGCGCAATTACACGATGGGCGACGTGGTCGCGCGCTACAAGTCGTCCTGCGGCTATTCGGTGCTGCACCCGATGGGCTGGGACGCCTTCGGGATGCCCGCCGAGAACGCCGCGATGGAAAAGGGCGGCCATCCCAAGGAATGGACCTACGGCAACATCGCGGTGATGCGCGACCAGATGCGGCCGCTTGGCCTGTCGATCGACTGGAGCCGCGAATTCGCGACCTGCGACCCCGAATACTATGGCCAGCAGCAGTCGATGTTCATCGACTTCATGGAAAAGGGCCTGGTCTACCGCAAGAACGCGGTGGTGAACTGGGACCCGGTCGACATGACGGTGCTGGCGAACGAACAGGTGATCGACGGCCGCGGCTGGCGGTCGGGCGCTGAGGTGGAGCGGCGGGAACTCACGCAGTGGTTCTTCCGCATCTCCGATTTCGCGGGCGAACTGCTTGAGGCGCTGGACGGGCTTGAGAACTGGCCCGAGAAGGTGCGTCTGATGCAGGCCAACTGGATCGGCAAGTCGCGCGGCCTGCAATTCGCCTTCGACACGGTCGGCGCGCCGGAAGGCTTCGACCGGCTCGAGGTGTACACGACCCGCCCCGACACGCTGATGGGCGCGTCGTTCGCCGCGATCAGCCCCGACCATCCGCTTGCCAAGGCGCTTGAGGCCGGCAGCCCCGAAGTGGCGGAATTCGTGGCCGAATGCCGCCGCGTCGGCACCTCGGAAGAGGCGCTGGAAAAGGCCGAGAAGAAGGGGCTGGACACCGGCATCCGGGTCCGCCATCCCCTTGATCCCGCATGGGAACTTCCGGTCTATATCGCCAACTTCATCCTCATGGATTACGGCACCGGCGCAATCTTCGGCTGCCCGGCGCATGACCAGCGCGACTTCGACTTCGCAACGAAATATGGGCTGGCGATTCCGCCGGTTTTCGTGGCCGAGGGTGCGGAGGAAACGGCGCTGGGCGAGGCCTTCGTGCCGATGAAATCCGAACGGGTCCGCTATATCCGCGGCTTCGCCGGCGACGCGATGCAGACGGGCGAAGAAGCTGTGAACGCCGCCATCGCCCACGCCGAGGCGAAGGGCTATGGCAAAGGGGTCACCAACTACCGCCTGCGCGACTGGGGGATCAGCCGTCAGCGCTACTGGGGTTGCCCGATTCCGGTCGTGCACTGCGCCGACTGCGGCGTGGTGGCGGAGCGCAAGGAAAACCTGCCGGTCCGCCTGCCCGACGACGTGACCTTCGACGTGCCGGGCAACCCGCTGGATCGTCACCCCACCTGGCGTGATTGCGCCTGCCCCGCCTGCGGCAAACCCGCGCGGCGCGAAACGGACACGATGGACACGTTCGTCGATTCGTCCTGGTACTACGCGCGTTTCACCTCCCCCCGCGCGGCGACGCCGACGGATTCGGCCGACGTGGATTACTGGATGAACGTCGATCAGTATATCGGTGGGATCGAACACGCGATCCTTCACCTTCTTTATTCCCGGTTCTTCGCACGGGCCATGCACATCTGCGGCCACCTGCCCGCCAAGGCGATCGAACCCTTCAACGCGCTTTTCACGCAGGGCATGGTCACGCATGAAACCTATTCGACCAGGGGCGCGGACGGGCGCCCGGTCTGGCAACTGCCGGAAGACGTGATCCGGGACGAAGCCGGCGCGCGGCTGACGGACGGCACGCCGGTCGAGGTCGGGCCCTCGATCAAGATGTCGAAGTCCAAGAAGAACGTCGTCGACCCGATGGACATCATCACCCGCTACGGCGCCGACACCGCGCGCTGGTTCGTGATGTCCGACAGCCCGCCAGAGCGGGACGTGGAATGGACTGCCTCTGGCGCGGATGCCGCGCAGAAGCATCTTGCGCGCGTCTGGCGTCTGGCGCACGAGGTCACCACACGCGGCGAGGGCAACCCGGCGCAGGACGAAGCCCTTCTGCGCGCGATGCACAAGACCATCGCCGAGGTGACCACCGGGATCGAGGGCTTTGCCTTCAACAAGGCGGTGGCGAAGCTTTACGAATTCACCAACACCTTTTCGAAATCCGATGCCTCGGCGGCTGCCAAGCGGCAGGCGATGCTGACCATGGCGCAGCTCATGTCGCCGATGGTACCGCATCTGGCGGAAGATGTCTGGGCGATGCTTGGCGGGTCCGGGCTGGTGAGCCAGGCACCCTGGCCCAAGGCCGACCCGGCGATGTTGGTGGAGGACACCGTCACGCTGCCCATCCAGATCAACGGCAAGCGGAGGGCAGAGATCGTCGTGCCGAAGGACATGCCGCCGGCAGAGGTTGAAAAGATTGCACTGGCGGACGAAGCTGTGATCAAGTTCCTTGCCGGGCAACCGGTGAAAAAGCTGATCGTCGTCCCGGGCCGAATCGTCAATGTCGTCGTCTGACCGCCGCCAGTTCCTGTTTCTTGCCGCCGCGCTGCCGCTTGCGGCCTGTGGCTTCCGCCCGGCATACGGCACGGGCGGTGCGGCACGGGGCCTTCTGGAAAAGGTCGTCGTCGATGAACCGACGGACCGGAACGCTTTCGACTTGGTCGAACGGCTTGAGGAACGACTGGGCCGGACAAAGGCGCCCACCTTTGCGCTTGGCTACCGGATCGACGTTTCGGAAGCCGGCCTTGGCATTACGACAGACGACACGACGACCCGCTACAATGTCACCGGGTCTGTGTCTTTCGTCCTCAAGGACGTGGCGACGGGGCGTGAGTTGTCGTCGGGCAAGGTTTCGACCTTCACGGCCTATTCAGCGACAGGAACGGTCGTGGCGACAGAATCCGCTCGTGCCGATGCCTATCGGCGGCTGATGCGGCTTCTGGCTGACCAGATCGTCACCCGGCTTCTCGCCACCTCTGCCGAATGGGGAGCCGCATGAAACTGGCCGGTGCAGCGGCGGCGCGGTATTTCGCGCGGCCGGAGCCGGACCGGGCGGGGCTTCTGATCTACGGGGCAGACACGATGCGCGTGGCGCTGAGGCGGCAGGAGGTCGTCGCGGCCCTGATCGGGCCGGAGGGCGAGGCAGAGATGCGCCTGACCCGGATCGCCGCCGCAGAGCTGCGCAAGGATCCCGCGCTTCTTTCTGATGCGGTGAAGGCCCAGGGCTTCTTTCCCGGCCCGCGCGTCGCATTGGTCGAGGACGCGACCGACGGCCTGTCGCAGGTCATCGGCGGTGCCCTTTCGGATTGGCGCGCGGGCGACGCCGCCATCATCGTGACCGCCTCCGGCACGTTGGGGGCCAGGTCTTCGTTGCGCACTCTTTTCGAACAGCAACCCAATGCCTATGCCGTCGGCATCTACGACGATCCGCCAAGCCGGGAAGAGATCGAGGCAGTCCTGAACCGCGCCGGGCTGAAGGATCTTGGCCGCGACGCGATCGCCGAACTGACGACGCTCGCGCGCGACCTGGACCCCGGCGATTTCCGCCAGACCATCGAGAAGATCGCGCTTTACAAGCACGGCGACCCGTCGCCTCTGACCCCGGCCGAGATCGAGCTTTGCACCCCCGCGACGATCGAGGCGGGGATCGACGACGCGCTGGACGCCGTGGCAGAGGCGCGGGCAGAGCTTGTCGGAAGCCTCGTGCAGCGGCTTGCTGGCCAGGGCGTGAACCCGGTCGCGCTGTGCATCGCCGCGACACGCCATTTCCGGACCCTGCACCTGATCGCGGCCGATCCCGGCGGCGCGGCGGCCGCCATCGCGCGCGCCAGACCGATGATCCCTTACAAGCGGCGCGATTCGTTGCAGCGCCAGGTGCAGGCCTGGGGTCTCATGAAGCTTGAGGAAGCGATATCGATTCTGGTCGACACCGACCTGACGCTTCGGTCCTCGTCGCGTGCACCGGCCATGGCGGTGATGGAACGCGCCTTGCTGCGCCTCGCGATGAAGGGCCGCCCGCGGTAGGCCGCATTCCCGGCACAAGACAATCTCGATTGCGGCGCCCATGACCACGCCACCGCGCGCAGCCTCTTGCGCGTTCCCTGATCGCATGGCTCCATGAGCAAAAATGGGGATGCCATGTACACAGTCATCGGAACCGTGAAAAGCCGCGCCGCCCGCGTGCTTTGGATGCTGGAAGAGCTGGAGGTACCTTTCGAACACGTCGCCGCGACCCCGCGTTCGGAGGGTGTGGTGGAGTTCAACCCCGCCGGCAAGATACCTGTGCTGATAGAAGACGGCACACCGATCACCGATTCCACCGCAATCATCCAGTATCTTGCCGACAAACACCGTCGTTTCACGCACCCGGCCGGTACGCTGGATCGCGCGCGGCAGGACAGCCTGACCCAGTTCCTGCTGGACGAATTCGATGCGGCGCTATGGATGGCGGCGCGACACAGCTTCATCCTGCCCGAGGAGCTGCGACAGGCAGCGATCAAGGATTCGCTGAAGTGGGAATTCGAGCGCAGCCAGCGGACGCTGATGCACCGGATGGGCGAGGGGCCGTTCTTGATGGGGTCAGAAATGACAGTGCCTGACATCATCCTGACCCACTGCGGGAACTGGGCGCTTTCCGCCCGGTTCCCGATCGTGGAACACAAGCTTTCGGTCTATCTTGACCGAATGCGTGAACGCCCCGCCTTCAAGCGCGCGATGGCCCGCTGACCAGGGATCAGGGGGCAGGCCGGGCCGAAGCGTCACCATACCAGCCACCAACAGCGGTCTCGTAGGCAAGGCCTGCGCGGAAGACATCGGCATCCGAGTAGGTGCGCCCGACCAGCTGGATGCCGGTCGGCACCCCGTTCGACGCATGGCCGGACGGCACCGACAGGACCGGACAGCGGCTGAGGGTGTTGAAGGGCGTGGTCATCACCCAACCCAGCATCGGGTTCACTTCCTTGCCGTTGATCTTGACCGACCCCGTGTGCTGATTGAACTCCGCCGGGACAGAGGGCACCGCCGCCGTCGGACAGATCAAGAGATCGTAACGCTCAAGAAGCGGGCCAAGCGTGGCATACATCTGTCCCGCGACCTCAAGACTATGGACGAAGTCCACGGCTCTGGACTGCATGCCGGTTTCAGCGAAAGCACGTGCATAGTCTGTCATCTCGTCCGCATGGTCAGCCAGAAGCTGACCGAGATAGGCCCCGAAGATATGGCGCAGGTAGGTCAGCCCCGCCTCAAGCGCGTCGGCGGGCCAGCCCAGGTCCACCTCCTCTACCGTGGCGCCAAGACTGCGGAAGACATCAAGCGCGGCCAGCGTGTTGGCCTGCACCTCGCTGTCAACCTCGAACAGGCCGAGATCCATGGAATAGGCGATCTTCCAGCCCTTGATCGGCTTCATCTCGGACGGCAGGCGAAGGCGCGGGCGGATGGTCGAGATATCGCGAGGATGCGGCCCGGCCATCACATTCTGCATCAGGATCGTGTCCCGCACCGTCCGTGCCATCGGCCCGTTGTGACAGTAGAAGTCGAGGTTGAAGGGTGGTTCCTCGGGGTTTCGGCCATAGGGCGGCTTGTAGCCCACGGTTCCCGTCAACGAGGCGGGAATGCGGATCGACCCGCCGATGTCCGACCCGGTCGCAAGGGTCGTGGATCCCGCCGCCAGAACCGCCCCCGATCCGCCCGACGACCCGCCCGGCGTGAAATCGGTGTTCCAGGGGTTCCGCGTCACGCCCCAGAGCCGCGACCAGCAATAGCCTGCGCAGGAAAACTCCGGCGTCGCAGTGCGGGCATGGACGATCGCGCCCGCCCGCAGGATCCGTTCGTTGACCGGAGAGGTGTGGTCGGCGACATGATCCTTCAGGATCAGCGATCCGTTCGACGTGGGCTTGCCCTTGATGTAGCTCTCGTCCTTGATCGCGACCGGCAGCCCCTCCAGCGCGCGGGTCCGCCCCCCTTTCGCATACCGGGCTTCCGCCTTGCGCGCGCTGTCCATCGCCTCGTCGAAATGGCGGTAGGTGATGGCGTTGAGCTTCGGCTCCGTCTGTTCCGCCCGCGCGATCACCGCCGCCATCAGTTCCACCGGGGACAGCGACTTGTCGCGAAACCGCGCCAGAGCTTCGGTCGCAGGCATATAGCAAAGCTCATCGTCACGCATCAGGCAGTCCTTCCTTCCAGGGAATCCCAGCGCAACGCTAGATCACGACGCCCGCGCGCGTCTACTCTGCCATTCGATCCAGCTGGAGATTCGGAATGATCGACGCCTTCGTCGCCTTGCATCATGTCTGCGCGCCACTTGGCGCGCGGCTCTTCACAGTGACGGTCCACGACCCCACGGCGCGGCTGTTCCGGCGGGCATATACGTCGCATCCCGCGGACTATCCAGTGTCGGGAACCAAACCGATGGGCGACGACGCCTGGACGCGTCATGTCGTCGACGGCGGCCAAAGCTTCGTCGCCAACACGACGGCGGACTTCGCGCCGCTATTTCCCGATCACGCACAGATCAATGCACTGGGCTGCCATTCCGCGCTGAACATCCCGGTCTTCGATCCAGCAGGCGCAGTGGTCGGGACGGTCAACATCCTGCATGACGAGGGGCATTTCACCCCCGAACGGGTCGCCGCGTTCCGCGCGCTGGTGGACGATCACACGCCCGCGCTTCTTCACCAGATCGCCGGCATGGACCTGACCGGCGGCTAGCCCGCCGCGTGCCGCCCGGCCCAAAGCCCCGTCGCGAGGCACCCGGTCAGCAGGTAACCGCCCGTCGGCGCTTCCCAATCCAGCATCTCGCCACAGGCAAAAACGCCTGGCAGTTCGCGCAGCTCAAGCCCGCTGGTCAGGCCGTCCCGGCAAATGCCCCCGGCCGAGGAAATCGCCTCGGAGATCGGGCGCGGACCGGCGTGGCGAACCGGCAGGGACTTGACCAGCCTGGCCAGCGCCGCCACTTCGGGCAGCGGGCGGCCCCATTCCATCACCAGCGCGATCTTTGCCGGATCAAGGCCCAGCGCCTTGCGCAGCCGATTGGCGACGCTGTCCTTGCCCTTGGCGCGCGCCAGTCGCGTCGCGACCTCTGCCACCGGCACGTCCGGCATCAGGTCAAGCGTCAGATCGGCGCCATCGCGCACTGCCGCCGACACGGCATAGACCCCGCCACCCTCGATCCCGCGCGCCGACAGCACGAATTCCCCCCGTTCGCGCAGGTCGCCTGCGACAAGCGCGGAACCCTTCACCGGCTGGCCGAAATGCGGCGTCATGTGCGCCGACCAGTTCACCGCGAACCCCATGTTTGCCGGCCGGAAAGGGGCAACCCGGACCCCTTTCGCCTCAAGCCAGGGCACCCAGGCCGCGTCCGATCCCAGCCGAGGCCAGCTTGCGCCGCCAAGCCCCAGAACGGTCCGCGACGGCCGCGCCAGAACCCGGCCCCCCGGCGTGTCGAACGCCAGCGCCGTCCCCTCGAATCCTGTCCAGCGCCAGCGCGTGCGCAGTTCAACGCCCCGCGCCGCAAGCCGCGCAAGCCAGGCCCTGAGGAGGGGCGAACCCTTCATGGCCACCGGAAACACCCGGCCCGACGACCCGGTAAAGACCTCCTGCCCCAGATCCCTGGCCCAGCCCTTCACCTCCTCCGGCCCGAAGGCCCGCAGGATCGGGTCAAGCCAGGGCGCACCGAACCGGCGGATGAATTCCTCCACCGGTTCGTCCTTGGTCAGGTTCAGCCCCGACTTGCCCGCCATAAGGAACTTGCGCGCGGGGCTTGGCCTGGCTTCGGCGATGACGACGCGAAGGCCCGACCGCGCCAGCGTCTCTGCCGCCATCAGCCCCGCCGGACCCGCGCCGATCACCAGTGCCCCGATGCGTTCCGTGTCCGCCACCCCGGCCCCTTGTCCTTTCCACCGCCCTTGCCCATCCTGTGGCAAGGACCGCCCCGAAGGGCAAGGGAGGAAGCGTGGCCGGCACCGATCCTGACCCGATTTGCCCGCTTTGCGGTCGCCCGATCCCGCCCGGCGTTCCCCAGAGCCTTCATCACCTGGTCCCGAAACTTCGCGGCGGCAAGGGCGGCGCAACGGTCCTGCTGCACGAGATCTGCCACCGCGAGATTCACGCCGCCTTCAGCGAAACGGAACTGGCGCGCAACTATGCGACGATCGCCGCCCTGCGGGCGCATCCCCGCATCGCGGGGTTCGCAGCCTGGGTGGCGCGGCGCCCGCCGGCCTTCCGGTCGCGAACGCCGGGACCGCGCCGCCGCTGACCCGGCGGCGGGTGTCCGCGTCAGGCGATCATCGCCTTGATCGCCGCGACATGATCGCGCGCGGCGCCCAACGCATCTGCGGCAAGCGTGGCAGCGGTGTCCGCAAGGTCTTCGGCGGCAACCATCCGGTCGATCAGACCCCAGGCCAGCGCCTCCTCTGCCGTCGCCTTTGTGCCCGCCATGAGGATCATCTTTGCCCGTGCCGGGCCGACCAGGCGGGCAAGCCGGGACGGATCAGAGGGCTGCGGAAGGAATCCAAGCTTCATGACCGGATAGAAGAACTTTGCCTCCGGCACCGCAATGCGAAGATCGCAGGCCAGCGCCATGCCGAAGGCCCCGCCCGCCAGCGTCCCGTTCAGCGCCGCGACCGTCAGGCAGGGCAGCGCGGCAAGCGCACCCGACAGGCGTTCCCAGACCGGGCTGGTGGCCAGGCCCGCCCGTGCCTCATCAAGATCCGCGCCCGCCGAAAAGACCTTGCCGCGCCCGGTCAGGATCAGCGCCCGCGCGCCTTCCTTTCCCGCACGTTCGATGCAAACGGCCAGGTCCGACAGCATCGCCCCCGTCAGGGAATTGGCCTTCTCCGGCCGGTCGATCGTCACCGTCCAGAGCCCTTCGGCGACATCCAGAACGATCATCGGCACGCCCCCTTTTGTCATTTTCCTGACTTCCTAGACCCCCTGCCCTAAAACTGTCCATATCTTGCGCAAGCTATTGACCTCCTGCCGACCCGAAAGGATGCTTGGCGGGACGGTTTCAGCCTAAAGGGAAATTCAAATGACAAGGTCTACGGGACTTGGCGCCGCTGCCCTGATCGCCGCGCTTTTGTGCACCACCGCAGTCCGGGCGGACATCACGCCAGAAGAGGTCTGGCAGGGTTGGGTCGATCTGGCGCAGGGCTTCGGCCAGACGGTTGCGACCGCAGCGTCCGAGCGGCAGGGTGATACGCTTGTCGTGTCGGGTGTCGCGATCACGCAGGACAACCTGGGCATTGCGGCAAGCATCGGCCTAGACGAGGTCCGCCTGCGCGACATGGGCGATGGCCGGGTCGAGGTGACGATGTCGGAATCGGTCCCGATCAGGGCCGCCGGCACGCCCGAGGGTGGCGAGCCGGTCGATGTGAACGGCACCATCACCCATTCCGGCCTCTCGATCATCGCCTCGGGCAGCGCGGCGGACACCGCATATGAATACAACGCCCCGGCCCTTGCCATGACGATGAGCGTCGGCGACGGACAGGGCAAGACGCCGGTCAACTTCACCGCAACGATGAATGGGTCGACCGGCAGCTATCACGTCGTGACCGACGGCGGCAAACACGGGGAATCCAGCCTGAACGCGCAAGCCGTCACCTATTCCGTGACCGGAACCGACCCGGAGAGTTCGGCGTCGTTTTCGTTCGACGGTTCTGTCGAGGGGCTGAGCGGCACGGGCGAGTTCAACATGCCCGATGGCGTGAACATGGAAAACCTTGCCGCGGCGCTGCAGGCGGGGGTGCGGATGGCCGGAACCTACGGATACACCTCGGGCACCGGCAAGTCGGTGATCGAGGGGCCGCAGGGCGGTTCCTTCGACTTCACCGGTGGCGCCGGCACGCTGCGCTTTGCGCTGTCGAGCGACGGGCTTGCCTATGGCGGCGACAGCGGCCCGATGACCATGTCGATGCAGATGTCGGAATTCCCGGTTCCGGTGGACGTCAAGATGGCCGAATCCGCCTTCGACCTGAAGATGCCGGTTGCACGCAGCGATGACGCCCAGCCATTCGGCCTGCTGATCAAGATGGTCGGGCTTGAAGTGTCCGAAATGCTTTGGGGCATGCTCGACCCGACCCAGCAACTGCCGCGCGACCCGGCGACGCTGATCGTCGACGTGTCGGGCGACGGAAAGCTGGACATCGACATCTTCGATCCGGTGCAGGCGGAAACCATTGCCGACCAGCCGCCGGGGCAGTTGAATTCCCTTACCATCAACGAGGTCCGGGTCAGCGCGGTCGGCGCCGAACTGACGGGGTCGGGTGCAGCGACCTTCAACAACGCCGGGCTGATGCCGGTGCCGAACGGGGCGGTGGATCTGCGGCTGGTCGGCGCGAACGCCCTGATGCAGAAGCTGGTCGCAATGGGCCTGCTGCCCGAGGATCAGATGATGGGCGCGATGATGATGCTTGGCCTCTTCGCGGTCCCCGACGGTGAAGACACGTTGAAATCGAAGATCGAGTTCAAGGAAGACGGATCGATCTACGCGAACGGCCAGCAGATCCAGTGACGCCCCAAGGGCACGATCCGGCCGCCCGGTGCTTGCCGGGCGGCCGTTCCTTGCGCGCCGGGCCGCGAAGGATTACCTGCGGAAAAACGAACGGCGGGCGCAGATGACGACACAATCACTTGAATCACTTTCCGGGCAGCTTCTTGAAGCGGCGCGCAAGGCGGGCGCGGATGCCGCCGATGCGATGGCGCTGGATGGGGCCGCCGTGTCGATCGACGTGCGCAAGGGCAAGCTTGAACAGGCAGAACGGTCCGAAGGCATCGAGATCGGATTGCGTGTCCTGATCGGTCAGCGGCAGGCCATCGTCTCTGCCTCGGACGTGTCCGCACGCACCATCGCGGACATGGCCGAACGTGCCGTCGCGATGGCGCGCGAGGCGCCGGCGGACCCGACGCTTGGCCTGGCCGAGCCCGCCGATCTTGCGCGGGACTGGGATCTGGCCGCGCTGGAACTGTGCGACCCCGCCGCCGAACCAAGCCCGGCCACGCTGGAATCCGACGCGCGCCGGGCCGAAGCCGCGGCATTGTCGGTCGCCGGTGTCACCCAGATCGATTCCGCCTCGGCCAGCTACAGCAGCCGCCGCGTCCACCTTGCCGCGACGAACGGCTTTTCCGGCGGCTACGCGCGCACGTCGCGCGCCATATCGGCGGTGGCGATATCCGGCAGCGGTCTGGCGATGGAACGTGACTGGGCCGCCGAAAGCCGCACGTTCCAGGGCGACCTTCCCGATCCCGAAAGCATCGGGCGGCTTGCCGGGGAACGCGCCGTCGCCCGGTCCGGCGCCCGCAAACCCCGGACCGGCGCCTACCCGGTGATCTATGACGAACGGGTCGCATCGGCGCTGGTCGGGCATGTTCTGGCCGCAGTCAATGGCAGTGCGATCGCCCGTGGCGCAAGCTGGCTGCGCGACGCGCTCGGGTCAGAGATCCTGCCAAGGGGGCTGTCGATCGTCGAAGACCCGTCGCGCCCGCGCATCTCTGCCTCGCGGCCCTTCGACGGCGAGGGGCTGGCCCCCCGGCGCCGCGCGATCGTCGATGACGGCGTCCTGACCGGCTGGACCCTCGATCTCGGAACGGCGCGCAAGCTGGGGTTGACCTCTACTGCCTCTGCCGTGCGCGGGCCGGGGTCGGCCCCTTCGCCCGGCGTGTCCAACATCGCCCTCACCCAGGGCGCGCAAAGCCGCGAAGACCTGATGGCCGCAATGGGAACGGGGCTTCTGGTTACCTCGATGATCGGATCTTCGATCAATCCCACCACCGGCGACTATTCGCGCGGTGCGTCCGGCTTCTGGGTCGAAGGGGGCCAGATCGCCTATCCGGTCAACGAATGCACGCTGGCGGGCAACCTGCGCGACATGATGCGCCGGATAACCCCGGCGAACGACGCGCGCACGCACTTGTCCTATGTCGTACCCAGCCTTCTGGTCGAGGGGCTGATGCTGGCCGGGGAATAAGGCGCGAACCCTAGCCCAGAAGACGGCCCAGAACGCCACGGCGCGGTTCCCTGCGTTCCACGACGAATGCGTGGCGCGACACAAACCGGGCCGAAGACCGCCAGGTCGGGAAAAACCCGTAGGCCGCAAACAGCGTCAGCCAGTCCGACATGGGCAGGACGTTGAAATGCGTGGGATCGTCGAAGTCGTCGGGGGTGGACGAAAACAACACCCTGTCACTGATCGCACAGATGTTGGCGATCGCGGTTTCGGCCTGTTCGGGCGGCAGATGTTCCAGAACCTCGATGCAGATCGCCAGATCGTAGCGTTCTGAGCCGGAAAAGACCGGGATCGGATCGTGGACAGATTGCACCCAAAGCCTGTCCTTCATGTCTGCCCTGGCCATCGAAACGGCATGGGTCGACACGTCCAGACCAAAGGCCTCCACCCCGCGGTCGCACAGCGCCTCGACCAGAAGGCCGAAGGCGCATCCGACATCGATCGCATTGCGGGGCTCGTAGCGCCGCACGATCCGCTCAGCGACCTTGTCGAAGAACGAAAGCCAGGGCTCGTGCCGTCCGAAGGCGTCGTCTCCGTCCAACGAACGCCCCGTGCGGTAGTAGGTGGCATCGTTTAGCCGGGCAGGGTCGGTCCGGGCGAGATCAACCGTGTCGCTCCGGCGCTGGGTTCTGGCAACGGTGGTCATGCGACTTCAGCCTTGCGCTCGGACGTTGGCCGGCTGGCCCGCGCGGGTTGCAGCCGGCGACGTGCGCGATCATCCCCGGCGGCGGTCGGCAGGCGATGCATAACCCCGTCTCGGGCCATCACCTCTTCCAGGACGGAAGCGGCCATGCCTTCGCCGAAACCGCAAGCGAGCAACTCTGCCCGCTGGCTGCGATACATCGGCTGACGGTCCTTCTTGAGGATCTGACCCCTGAGTTTGCCAAGCATCAGATGCGGATGGGCGAGCAGAAAATACTTGCCAAGCTTCAGGTCATCGCCCAGCGCCATGAGTTTCTTGCGCCATGCAGGATCGGTCGGATCGCCCGCCGCAAAGGGCGCCAGCGCCGCAGCGTTGCCGCTATCGACCCGCATCTGGTAGTGAACGACCTGCATCAGTTCATCCGGCGCCAGAGACCGCAGCGCGATCGCCGGATCGCTGATCAGGTAGCGGTACCCGATCGAATAGCCCTTTGCCCGAAAATACTCCGTCATCGGAATCTCGCAGCGGCGGATCACAAGGTTCTTGTTGCCGCTGATGAAAAGACCCCGCCAATAGTCACCGAAATCCTTCGCCTGCACCAGCCGGCTGCCGAAGGCGAAAAAGTAGGATTGCAGGTGGCTGCGATGGCGTTCCTTGCGCAAGTTCATCACATAGCCGTAGAGATCTGCGTCGGCCTGCCGAACCCGGTCGATCAGATCGCAGTTCGGATACAGCGGAAACCAGATGCTGTCGTTCAACACCAGAACCCTGCCCAGGTCCGTCGCATGGTCAAGGACATGGAGGATCCCGTCGCGATAGCCGCCAAAGTCGTAGCCGTAATTCGGCCGCTCCATCACTGCGGCGCAATAGCATTCCAGGCGCTGCAAATCGGCGTCGGAAAGGGGCGCGTTCGACACCAGCACCGGTGCAAACCCCTTGTCGGCCAGATGCCGCAGCGTATGGAAAAGCGATGGTGCAAGGCCTTCGGGTTGATAGGCCAAGACGACGGCCACGTCGCCGCGAAGCTTCAGGATGCCCCTGTGCAGCTTGATGTGCCGGGCCTTGCGCAGATCGTAAAGCCTCCGCAAGGCGGGGCCATAGACGAGCCATTGCATCTGGCTGGCCAGAATCCCGAACCGCCGCACCTCACGCTTGAGCTTCCACAACGGCATCATGGGGTCGCCTCCTCGATGAGTTTCGCGTTCTCATCGAAAGACTGCGGCCAGAGGCTTCGACGCCACAAGAGCAAAGCGGCAGGATGGACCCAACCATCAAGAAAGCGGCGGGAACACGCTCTTCGACCGCTGTTCTGGCCGGCCGCGTCGGCGACATGCCGCGCAAAAAGACCCGAGGAACGACCGTGACGGGGATTGCGCGGGAATTGGCGTATCATCCCGCGCTGGCGAACTTCGGCGCCTGGAAACGCCCTCCGGGGCAATTCCCCGAGGGCGTGAAGGTGAAGGGTCACTGATCAAAGCAACAGGATTGCCCGTTCCCACCCCTTTCCGACATAAGAAAAGCCCGGGGACGGCGCCCCGGGCTTTTCTCTCGTCAGGTTCGGAAACTCAGCCTTCGGCTGACTCTTCCTTTTCCTTCTTCTCCGGCACGATCTCGGCACCGGTTTCCTGGTCGACCATCTTCATGCCAAGGCGCACCTTGCCACGATCGTCGAAGCCCAGAAGCTTGACCTTGACCTCCTGGCCTTCCTTCAGGATCTCGTTCGGGTGGTTCAGGCGCTTGTTGGCGATCTGGGACACATGGACCAGACCGTCGCGCTTGCCGAAGAAGTTCACGAAGGCGCCGAAATCGACCAGCTTCACGACCTTGCCGGTATAGATCTTGCCCTCTTCCGGCTCGGCCACGATCGAATAGATCATGTCATAGGCCTTCTTGATCGAGTCGGCGTTGGCGGACGCGATCTTGATCACGCCGTCGTCGTTGATATCGACCTTCGCACCGCTCGTTTCGACGATCTCGCGGATGACCTTGCCGCCCGAGCCGATCACTTCGCGGATCTTGTCGGTCGGGATGGTCATGGTCTCGATCCGGGGCGCGTGGGCGGAAAACTCGCTCCGGCCCTCGGTCAGCGCCTTGGCCATCTCGCCCAGGATGTGCATCCGGCCGTCCTTGGCCTGCGCCAGCGCCTGCTCCATGATCGCCGGGGTGATGCCCGCGACCTTGATGTCCATCTGGAGCGAGGTGATGCCGTT
>ERZ795053.1004-NODE-1004-length-36107-cov-18.461777_pt1 | contig 36107 bp, 29 predicted proteins | sample MGYA00375137_ERZ795053 | MGnify/ENA primary metagenome ERZ795053 (study PRJEB30182, sample SAMN05720284) | activated sludge metagenome | isolation source: Anaerobic digester | place: Hong Kong | collected 2014-12-17 ...
GTTGCGGCTCTGGCTGGCGAGCCTGTGGTTCACGCCGGTTCTGGTGGGGCGTTCGTTCCTGCAAGCGGCGCTGGGATTCGTCAGCCCGCTGCTGGCGCTGGGGTTGGCAACCCGGCTGGCCGCGATCGGCGCGATGCTGGCGCTGCTCGGCTCCGGCGTCATGGGCGCGGACGAAATCCAGACCATCAACCGGCTCTATCAGCTTTTCCTGCTCGGCCTGATCGCGCTGCGCGGGCCGGGACCGCTGGCCGCCGACACCGTTCTGCAATGGCAACTGGCCCGCTGGTTCCCGCCGCTGGAAAGCTGGACCGACGCCGCGCTGACGGACGCGCCGCATGTGGTCATCGTTGGCGCTGGCTTCGGCGGTTTGAAGGCGGCGCATGGTTTGCGATTGGCCGCCTGCCGGATCACCGTCATCGACAAGCGCAACTATCACCTGTTCCAGCCGCTGCTCTATCAGGTGGCGACCGCCAGCTTGTCGCCGACCGATGTCGCCACGCCGGTCCGGGCGCTGTTCCGCGACCAGCACAACGTGCGGGTGTTGCTGGGCGAAGTGGCGGACGTAGACGCCGCCGCCCGGCAGGTGATCCTGAGCGATGGCACCCGCATCGGCTACGACTATCTGGTGTTGGCCACCGGCGCGCGTCACAGTTACTTCGGACGCGACGATTGGGAGCCCTACGCGCCGGGCCTGAAGCGCATCGACGATGCCACCGCCATTCGCCGCCGCCTGCTGCTGGCCTTCGAGCAGGCGGAGAACTGCACCGATCCCGAAGAGCGGCAGCGGTTGCTGACCTTCATCATCGTCGGCGGCGGTCCTACTGGCGTGGAACTGGCCGGCGCCATCGCCGAACTGGCTCAGCACGGGCTGACCGGCGAATTCCGCAACATCGACCCAGCCCAAGCGCGAGTGTTACTGGTGCAATCGGCACCGCGCCTGCTGCCGGGCTTTCCCGAATCGCTTTCGGACGTGTCGGCGCAATCGCTGCGGGCGCTGGGCGTGGAAGTGCTGACCAAGAGCCGGGTGGAAAAAATCGATGCCGAGGGGGCGCTGGTATCCGGCCAGCGGATCGGGTCCCGCACCGTGTTCTGGGCGGCGGGAGTGATGGCCTCGCCCGCCGCGCAATGGCTCAAGACCGAAGCCGATTCGGCGGGCCGCCTCAAGGTGGGGCCGGATTTGAGCGTGCCCGGCTTGCCCAACGTCTTCGCCGTCGGCGATACCGCCTTGAGCGAAGCCTGGGATGGCAAGCCGGTGCCGGGGCTGGCGCCCGCGGCCAAGCAGCAGGGCGTTTACGTCGCCGGGGCGATCAAGGCCCGGCTGGAAGGACGCACCGGCCTGCCGCCGTTCCGCTACCGTCATCTGGGCAATCTGGCCACCATCGGCCGGCAAGCGGCGGTCGTCGATTTCGGCGGGTTCAAATTGAGCGGGGCGCTGGCGTGGTGGTTGTGGGGCATCGCGCACGTCTTCTTCCTGGTGGACCCGCGCAAGCGCCTGTCGGTCGCCATCGAGTGGTTCTGGGCCTATCTCACCTACAAACGCGGCACCCGGCTCATCACCGGCGGCCAGGAATAACCTCTGGAGGCGGCGCGGGTTCCCGGCTCCGGCTGGCGGACTCTGCGCCGGAAAGACGATGAATAAAGCACTTTCTCAACATTGGCCGGAGTATCTGATGGAAGCAGCCGGCCTGGGACTTTTCATGATTTCAGCCTGCATCTCCGGCGCGCTGCTGGAGTATCCCGGCTCGCCGATCCATCACGCCATTGCCGATCCCTTTATCCGGCGCCTGCTCATGGGTGTGGCAATGGGGCTGACCGCGATTGGAATTATCTATTCTCCTTGGGGCCAGCAGTCGGGCGCGCATATCAATCCATCCGTGACCCTAAGCTTCTGGTATCTAGGCAAGATCGCGCACTGGGATGCGCTGTTCTATGTGTTCGCTCAGTGCGTGGGCGCTGTAGCTGGCGTGGCAGCCGCTGCATTGCTGCTCGGGCAGGCGCTGGCTGATCCGGCGGTAGGATATGTGGTGACTCAACCGGGCATGGCGGGGATCGCTGTGGCGTTCACAGTGGAAACAGGTATTTCCTTTCTCTTGATGGCCACGGTCCTGGTGGTCAGCAATTCCCGGTTCGCCCGCTACACCGGATGGTTTGCTGCAACCCTGGCTGCTTTGTATATCACTTTCACCGCGCCGCTCTCTGGCATGAGCATGAATCCAGCCCGTTCTTTCGGTTCGGCGCTGGTCGCCGGGCAGTGGGCGTACTTGTGGATTTACCTGATTGCGCCGCCGCTGGGCATGTTACTGGCGGCGGAAGCCTATCATCAAGCCAGAGGCCGGCACGCGGTAAGGTGCTGCAAGCTGCATCACGAGAACGATAAGCGTTGCATTTTCCGCTGTAACTACCAGCGGTAGGTCTTATCCTTGTAATGAAGTTCTTGAAGCCTGATCGATGAATCGCTATGGAGATGGGGCATTCCCATTGGAGCGGGCAAATTCACCGGTGTCACCCGGCGCAAGAAACCCGGAAACCACGTCTCACCCGGCAGCAGGCGCTGCGCTATGCCGCGATAAGTCTCGCGGCTCAACATCAATTCAGTAAAAGACTGGGGCGGCGGGCACAGGTAGAACAATCCAATGACCGCTAGATAAAGCGCTGCCGTGCCAAAGGGTTGTTTTAGGCTACCCAGACTGAAGGCGGTACCAAAAGATTTTTTCAGCAGTTTCTTGCCGAACAAATTGACGCTGTAGAATTCATCCAGCAATAGATGGACGAAAAAACCCAGGGTGACAAAGCTCCCGCACAGCCAGGCATGCGTCACTGAAGCGGCGAAAGCATGATAAGCAAGCGCCGTCGTGATCAACCCGCAACTCACGCCCATGGGAACGGAGTGAATCAACCCGCGATGGACGGTGAAACGGTCGAGCAGTTCAAACGCGCCATAGCGGATCAGCACAAAGCAACCCGCCCACAGCAAGAGCAGTTCCGTCAGGGAATAGCGGCGTCCGAAGGTAAATACCACCAGGAAACCGGCAATCACTGCCAGCGCCATGAAGGCAATGCGTACCGGGATGGAATGCGGTGAATCGATATCGGGTAATAACCCGCCCATCACACCGAGAACGAAATAGCCAATCACCGCCTGGTGGGGAAACTGACCGGTCATGACTAGCGCAGTGGCGGCCAGTCCGCTGACCGCCGCTGCGCCCATAAGGTGCGTGTTGAAATCCGCCACGCTGGAATGGTTAACCTTGCTGCAACAAATTGCGCAGATCGATGATTGCCGCGTTGGCGCGGGAGATATACGACGCCATGATCAACGAGTGGTTCGCCATGGGGCCAAAACCGGTGCCGTTGAGAATGATCGGACTCCAGATGAATTCCTGCGTGTTCTCCAGTTCACGGATGATTTGCTTGAGCGAAACCACTGCATTCTTATCCTGGAGCACACTGTTGAAATCCACCTCCAGCGCCCGCAGCGTATGCAATAACGCCCACGTGTAACCGCGCGCCTCAAAGAACACGTCATCGATTTTCATCCACGGCGTCTTAACTTGCGCTTGACTGGGCGTGGGTGTCGATTGGCGTGCGTTCGGATCGCCCGCCAGATCGATGTTGAAGCGGGTCTGGCCCACGCTGGCTGCCAAGCGTTGTCCCAGGCTGCCCAAGCGCTTTTCGGCCACCGCTAGATAGGCGCCCAAATTGTCGGCACGGGTGAAAAACTGACCGTCCTGGATTTTTTCGTCGGCGAGGCGCTCCAGGTAGCGGTACAGGGCTTTGATACCCTTGCGGTATTCCGACTCGGTCGACGGCAGAATCCAGGATTCCGAATCGTAATTAAACTGAGGATCGGCAACCTGCAAGTCCTTATCCTCGATGGATTGCGTTTGCGAGCGGCTGAAGTCGTTGCGCATCGAACGCGCCAAATCGCGCAATTCGGTCAGCGCGCCAAATTCCCAGTTAGGAATATTATCCAGATAGACCCCTGGCGGAGTCATGTCGTTGCTAAGATAGCCACCGGGTTTGTCTAGGAGAGTTTCAGCAATACGGATGGCAGTGGCGGTGGTCACATAGCCGGGCACCAGCTTTTTTTGCTCGCCGTTCGCCAGCGCCAGCGCGTGTTCCCGCACATCGAACTCGCCGGGTGAGCGCGACCAGATGAAACCGAGCACGATCACAACCACGACGTAGGTGACCAGAAACAAGCCCAGGGTCCACCACAGCCCTTTTTCTTTCCAGGTGCGTGGATGATAGAACGTCGCTACCTTAGTGACTTTACTGCCCAAGTTCGGCTTTTTGTCGGATACGGAAGTTTGATCAGTCATCGCGGATTCCTGTTCTGTTTGAGTTCACAACTGTTGAATTTTAGCCAACTGCTCTTCGAGCTTGGCAATGGCCGTTTGGAGTTCCGCCACGCGGGTGCGTTCCTTTTCGATAACAACAGCCGGGGCGCGGCCCAGAAAACCGGTGTTGCTCAGCTTTGCAGCGCCGCGCTCGGCGTCCTTGCGCAGCCTGGCGATTTCCTTGTCGAGCCGGGCGGTTTCCGCCGCTTTGTCGATCAGACCTGACATCGGAATCAGCACCTTCATGCCGCCCGCCAGGGTAGTGGCGGCTTCCGGGGCCGGCTCATCCTCGCCCAGCCAGGTAATGGCGTTCAGCCGTCCCAGCGTCGCCAGCGCCCGGCGATGCCGCTCCAGCCGTTCGTGATCCTCATTCGAACCATGCTGGAGCAATACTGGCAACGGTTTACCGGGCGTAATGTTCATCTCAGCGCGAATACGGCGAACGCCACTGAGGAATTGCCGCAACCATTCGATATCGGCGACCGCCGCAGTATCGATCAACGCTGGATCCGTTTGCGGGTAAGGCTGGCGCATGATGGATGCGCCTCCATCATCTCCACCCCTTGCAAGGAAGGAGGGCGTTAATGGCGCGGCCCGCTGCCAGATTTCCTCGGTGATGAACGGCATCAGCGGGTGCAGTAATCGCAGCAAGGTTTCCAGCGTTTGAACCAGGGTTTGCCGGGTCCCGCGTTGCGCCGCTCCGGAGCTGGCCGGGTCGTTGAGCACCGGTTTGGAAAGCTCCAGATACCAATCGCAAAACTCATTCCAGGTGAATTCGTACAGTGTTTGGGCCATTTGATCGAGGCGGTAGCCTTGCATCGCTGCATTCGCCTCTTCAATCGTCTGCTGCAAACGTGATCGAATCCAGCGGTCGGCCTGGCTCAGCTCAATCTCACCCCCTGCCAGCCCGGTATCCTGCCCTTCGGTGTTCATCAGCACATAACGGGCAGCATTCCACAATTTGTTGCAAAAGTTGCGATACCCTTCAACCCGGCCCATGTCGAACACAATATCGCGCCCGGTCGTCGCCAGTGCGGCAAAAGTGAAGCGCAGGGCGTCGGTGCCGTGGGCGTGAATGCCGTCCGGGAATTGCTTGCGGGTGGCTTTTTCAATGCGCGGGGCCATCTGCGGTTGCATCAGACCGGTGGTGCGCTTGGCGACCAGGTCATCCAGTTTTACACCGTCGATGATGTCCAGCGGGTCCAGCACGTTGCCCTTGGACTTGGACATTTTCTGACCTTCATGGTCGCGCACTAGCCCGTGAATATAGACCTCGCGGAACGGTACGTCGCCCATGAACTTCAGGCCCATCATGATCATCCGCGCCACCCAGAAGAAAATGATGTCAAAGCCGGTGACCAGCACACTGGTGGGGTAGAAGGTCGTGAGCGCTCCGGTTTTCTCCGGCCAGCCCAGGGTAGAGAACGGCCAGAGCGCTGAGGAAAACCAGGTATCCAGCACATCGGGGTCTTGCTCCAGCTTCACGTCTGGAGCCAGCCGGTGCTTCGTCCGCACCTCTGCCTCGCTATGACCGACATAGACCTTGCCGCTGGCGTCGTACCAGGCCGGAATCCGGTGTCCCCACCAAATTTGCCGGCTGATACACCAGTCCTCAATGCGGTTCAGCCAGTCGAAATAGGTCTTCTCCCAGTTTTCTGGAATGAACTTGATCTTGCCGGTCTTGACGGCGGCAATGGCAGGACCCGCCAGCGGTGCGGTTTTTACATACCATTGATCGGTCAGGAATGGCTCAATCACTGCGTGGCTACGGTCGCCACGCGGCACCATGAGCTTGTGCGGTTTGGTTTCTTCCAGCAGCCCCAGATCTTCCAGATCGCCGATGATGCGCCGGCGGGCCTCGAAGCGATCCAGACCCCGATAAGCCTCAGGGGCGTGGCCGTTGATGCGGGCGTTGGGTGTGAAGATGTTGATCAGTGGCAGTTGATGGCGCTGACCAACCGCATAGTCGTTGAAATCGTGAGCTGGGGTGATCTTGACACAGCCGGTGCCGAAGCTGGGATCGACGTATTCATCGGCGATGATGGGAATATTCCGTCCGGTCAGCGGCAGCACGGCATACAGACCGATCAGGTGTTTATACCGTTCATCATCAGGGTGAACGGCTACGGCGGTATCGCCAAGCATGGTTTCCGGGCGCGTGGTAGCAACAATCAAATCGCCACCGCCCTCAACCAGCGGATAGCGGATATGCCAAAGAAAACCGCTCTCTTCGGCGCTGACCACTTCCAGATCAGAAACGGCGGTATGCAGCACCGGGTCCCAGTTAACCAGCCGCTGGCCCCGGTAAATCAGCCCTTCCTCGTACAAACGGACGAACACTTCGCGCACGGCGGCGGATAAACCATCGTCCATGGTAAACCGTTCCCGCGCCCAGTCTACCGAGGAACCCATGCGCCGCAACTGGCGCGTGATGGTGCCGCCGGATTCCGCTTTCCATGTCCAGACCCGCTCGATAAATGCCTCGCGCCCCAGATCATGGCGGGTCTTACCTTCGCCCGCCAGTTGCCGCTCCACCACCATTTGGGTGGCGATGCCCGCATGATCGGTGCCTGGCTGCCACAGGGTGTTGTAGCCCTTCATCCGGTGATAGCGGGTCAGCGCATCCATGATGGTGTCCTGAAAGGCATGACCCATATGCAAGGTGCCAGTGACGTTTGGCGGCGGGATCATGATGCAGTAAGGCATACCTTGGCCGCTGGGCGCGAAGCAGCCCCGCTCCTCCCAGGAGGCATACCAGCGAGGTTCAATAAGATGGGGTTCGTAGGTTTTATCCATAGCGTTGGTCGAATGATCGGTCTTGGCGGGTGTGGCGGCGCGCAGGGTGCGGAGCTTGTGGTTAAGTGCGTGCAGTATAACCCAGTTGGCAGATGTGCGAGTTCACCGGCACAAGGTGAGTTGCCATAAAAAAACCCGCCAATTGGCAGGTTTTATGAAAAAAATCAGCGCTACTAGATTATTTGTAACCGTTCACGCCTCTCGCCCGCACGCGGGCGAGAGGCTGGGGGCAGCCGTTTCAAGAACTTACCCCCTTACCTTCGCTTTCCTGGCAGCAGGGCGAGAGGATTGAATGATCACGATTATTTTTTCTTAGCAGGTTTTTTGGCCGGTGCCCGTTCGACCGAGATGGCCAGGTCTTCGGTGTAGGTCACCAGAATTTGGTCGCCAACATCGAGCCGGCTGATATCGACATCCTTGGGCGCCCGCACGGTCAAGCTCTTTTCCGGCCCTTGGAGCGTCACTTTGCGGGTCTTCGGATCGATCGCCAAGACGTTGGCCAGGATCTCGACCGTGTTACGTACACTGCCTGCCGGCTTCTCACCCAGTGCAGCACGATCTGCACTCAGAGTTTCTTTTTTACCGGCAACACCGCCCGTGGTGTCCCGGTTGAATCGTACTGCCATGGCTTCGGTGTAGCGGGCAACGACCTGATCACCCACTTGCACCTGTGGAAGGTTGCGAACTTCTTCACTGACATGGATCGTGAATGGCTTGCCGCCCTTCTGTTTGAGGGTTACCAGCCGCTTCTTGAGGTCCACCGCTTGCACGGTCGCTGTCATGGTCGTGATCTGGCGCTCTTCCATAGCAGGAGCTGCTGCCGGTTGAGGAGCAGGCGTTTTCTCCATCACCGCCTTGTCTTTGCCAGTGCCGGAAAAGGAGGTGCAACCGGCGGTTAACAGCAGTCCAGTCACAGCCAGCGCTACAATAGATTTATTCATTAATGATCTCTTTAGCCCGATTTCGGGGGGTTTTCAGGTTTGGGTCTTGAGGGAATGGGACATACGGCAGCGGGCGCAAAGAGGACATCAATCGACGACAACCGGTTCGCGCGTCCGATGCCGGCAACGATTATAGCGATCCTTGCGCTATTCGCCGCTTTTTTCATAGGGCTTGCAGGATTTGCCTGTGATGAAAAATCTTGCGTGTTCCATTTGGCGTGTCTCAATAAGGCGATACAGTATCGCCGAGTCTGATCGACTTGAATTGGTAGTACGCACGGGTGCATTCGTTCCGGAAATTATGCGGATCTGTCGCAATATCGGTAGCGAACAGGGTTCTGGGGGGATGGGAAAGGCTGGCAACAACCATATCGGTTACCCCTTGGTTTTTAGCCGCTTGGATAGTATCAAGCCGTTTTTGCATCTCTTGTGAATAGCGGTAACCCCGATACATATCCTTGTAAGCCTCAAAGACATTTGGTGTTCCTGCCAGGTTGATCAGCAGCAAGGCAGCTGCCGGCAGGATCAGACGCCGGCCGTCACATTGAATCCGGTCACGAACCAGAAAGTGGCCAAGGATGATGAAGGAAGGATACCAGCCAAGTAGAAATAGCAGATAAACAACGCTTTCCGCTCTTTCTGGCAAGGGATAACGATTGATTAAAAAGCCAATCGCGCTCAACGCGAAAATCAAGCTGATCCATATCGCTGGAAAAATCAGGAAACCTTTTCTGAAAGTTCCCTGCACATATAATCGGGTCTTGGCGATATTAAAAGTAGTCACTAATAGAATAAATGCCGATACCCATAGACCCAGATTGGAGAGCCAGTAAAGGATGCGTAAAGCGACCCAAGGAAGATAAAGAACTGCGGCTAACCAGGGTCCGGGGCGCAGCATGGAATCATGCGCACTATCGATGCTGGCTTGACGCTGGATATTGCCTGGCGCCAGCAGGCTGATAATTGCCACCCCGCTCGCAATCACCAATAATCCGATCCAAAAAAGGCGAGAGTCTTTTCGAGCACGCAGTGTGTAAAATGTGCCACACCCTAAAATAACTAGGGTTAGTGATAAAGAAACCTCATTGGCGCCAATGATAGCAGCAGCCAGAAAACTGGCGAGCCAAAAAATCAGCGTTTGTAACCAATGATCTTTCGCAGTAGTCTCTCGCCAGACTAATAACCCCAGCAAAAAAAGCAGCAGGATATTTGCCAATTGATAGGTAATGCTGCCTCCCATCCAATAAAAAGTCTGGGCAACATCGGGAATGCCCGCGATGAACAGCACAGCGCCTACGCCCCCCAATAAGAGAGAAAATCCCGTCGAGAGGCGCCCCTGGGTGATTCGCGCGATCAGAAAGCTAAAACTCAGCCAAGTCAACACCAGCAAAACGATAGGCGTGATACGGTAGATTTGAAAAATATCCTGCGGTGTCAATATCAAGGTCCATACAGAATGCAGCGTGTACCGGCCTGACCAATGCGCATACCAGAACACCAGTGCCTTGAAGAAACCCAGGTCTCTGGCACTAGCGGCAATGCAAAAATCATCAGCGGATGGATAGTTGAAAACGGATAATGCGATAAAGACCGTGAGTATTGCTGTGACCGCGCCAGCAAGCAATCCAGCCAGAATTTTTTCTGGACGATTCAATATGATCATTGAGAGATATTCCAAAATGGTTTTATTGTCAAAAAACCCTTGGAGCTGCCGAAAGATATTTACTTCTTATAAAAAGAAGGAGCACGATTTTATATGTGATTTATTAGGCAATAACAGGGAATCTAAATGAATCGGACCCATCCGGGCAATCGCGGGCATCATCAATGATGGCGCTTCGCAGGAGGTATGACGACGCCACAACCTCGCCGCTGCTACCCGCCGGCCGCCAGCTTAGAATATCTTTCACACCCCGATCCAATCCCCAGATAACTGCCGTATCAAACATCGCGCCGCCTCACTATTGACAGGCTACCTGGGCAGTTACGGTAAAATATATAGCGTTGTCAAGAATCCTGACAATTTTGATAAAGAATTGTAAAAATCCCGATACCCCGGGTTTACCGTTCACCAATCAAATCCGTTTGGCCGTATTGATCTTTCGCTGGCTCACTGCGCGGCTGCCATCCGTTGCTCATGGCCATGCTAATAGCAAGCCTTCGATATACTTGCGAAACACTTCGAGTGCGTGCTCGATGAAATAACCTGATTCTGCCACCGTATTGAAGATACCTACCATGCCCGATTCCTCCCGTCCGTCCGGTTTTGCCACGCGCGCCATCCATGCCGGCCAGCCGCCCGATCCGGGCACTGGCGCCATCGTGACGCCGATCTATGCCACCTCAACCTACGTGCAATCCAGTCCGGGCGTCCACCAGGGCTTTGAATATTCGCGCAGCCAAAATCCAACTCGCTTTGCCTATGAGCGTTGCGTGGCCGATCTGGAAGGCGGCACTGCTGGTTTTGCCTTCGCTTCCGGGCTAGCCGCTAGTTCCACCGTGCTGGAGCTGCTGGACAGCGGCGATCACATCGTTGCTCTCGATGATTTGTACGGTGGTACCCGGCGGCTGTTCGAACAAGTGCGGCGCCGCAGCGCCAATTTGCATTTCTCTTACTCCAATTTGTGCGGCCGGGCCGCGCTGGAAGCCGTATTGACTGCGGAAACACGGATGATCTGGGTAGAAACGCCGAGCAACCCGTTATTGCGGCTGGTCGATTTGGAAATGGTCACCGGCGTGGCCCGTGAACGCGGTATTTTGACCGTAGCGGATAACACCTTTGCCACATCCTGGGCACAGCGGCCGCTGGAACACGGCTTCGATATCGTGGTGCATTCCGCAACCAAGTATCTGAACGGCCACTCCGACATCATCGGCGGGGTGGCCGTGTGCCAAGGTCAAGCGCTGGCCGAGCGCCTGGGTTATCTGCAAAACGCCATTGGTGCAGTAGCCAGCCCCTTTGATAGTTTCCTGGCTTTGCGCGGCTTAAAAACCCTGGCGCTACGCATGGAACGGCATAGTATGAATGCCTTACGCATTGCTGAATGGCTGGAACAGCATCCGAAGATCGAACGAGTCATCTATCCGGGTCTGCCGAGTCATCCCCAGCACGAATTAGCGCGGCGGCAAATGCGCGGTTTTGGCGGCATGATAGGCGTAGTGCTGCGCGGCAACCTGGCAGATGTCACCCGGTTCTTGACCCGTTGCCAGGTGTTTATTCTGGCGGAAAGCCTGGGCGGCGTGGAGAGTTTGATTGAGCATCCGGCGATCATGACCCATGCCTCGGTGCCGCCCGAGATACGCCGGGAACTGGGCATCGACGATGGACTGGTGCGCCTGTCAGTGGGTATTGAAGATGTGGAAGATCTGATCGCCGATCTGGCACAGGCGCTGGAATAACGGTTACAGGCGGTGATCCATTCGCTGGTCTCCGTAACTCTCCAGTGGTCGCCAAACCCGGCGCGATTCAGGTAAAGTGACGGCTCTCGACAGACCTTTCCCGATCCGCTTGCCGGAAATCTTTCTATAGGTAGCATTGCCCATGCGGGATTACCTGATCGCTCCTTCTATTTTGTCCGCCGACTTCGCCCGCCTTGGCGAAGAAGTCGACGCCGTATTGGCAGCGGGCGCGAACTGGGTGCATTTTGACGTGATGGACAATCATTACGTCCCTAACCTGACTGTCGGCCCTCTCGTCTGCGAGGCGCTGCGCAAACATGGCATCACTGCGCCCATCGACGCCCATTTGATGATCAAGCCAGTGGATCGGATCATCCCTGACTTTGCGGCTGCCGGCGCAACGTATATTACCTTCCATCCGGAAGCCAGCGACCATATTGACCGCAGCCTGCAACATATTCGCGACTGTGGCTGCCGGTCCGGGCTGGTGTTTAATCCGGCAACTCCACTGGATTGCCTGAAATATGTAATGGACAAGGTAGATATGATCTTGCTGATGGCAGTCAATCCTGGTTTCGGCGGCCAGAGCTTCATCAATGGCACACTGAGGAAGTTGCGCGAGGCACGGCGCCTAATTGACGGCAGCGGCTATCCCATTCGTTTGGAAGTGGATGGCGGTGTCAAAATCGACAATATCCGTGCCATTGCCGAAGCGGGTGCCGATACCTTTGTTGCGGGCTCGGCGATTTTTAATAGCCCCGACTACCAGGCCACGATCGCCGCCCTGCGGACGGAGCTGGCCAAAGCGGATTGCCCCCTCTGATCACGACAGCACTCTTAAATCATGTTCCAAAATATCACGGCGCTTTTCTTCGACCTCGACGGTACCTTGGTAGACAGTGTTCCCGACCTGACCGCGGCGTTAAATATGATGTTGCAGCAACTCGATCTGCCCGCGCGTGCAGAAGGTCAAGTGCGTACCTGGGTCGGCAATGGCATGGACAACCTGATCCGCCGCGCCTTGGTAGGCGAGATGGACGGCAGCCGGGCCGATCCTGAACTGTTCATCCGCGCCAAACCTCTCTACAGGGCAGCTTACGCCGAGCATATCAGCGTCTATAGCGCGATCTATCCCGGCGTTCATGACGGACTGATTCAATTGCAGGCTGCGGGCTTTTCTATGGCCTGCGTCACCAACAAACCGGCGCAATTCGCTCAGCCATTGCTGGATCGATTAGGTCTTCGCACATTCTTTGCCGCAGTGGTCGGCGGCGAGTGTGTGCCCAAACCCAAGCCGGCCCCCGATTCCTTGATGCTATGCGCCGAACGGCTGGGCGTGCCCATCAACCAGGGGCTGATGGTCGGTGATTCGCTCAATGATGTGGGCGCCGCCCGCAACGCGGGTTGCCCCGTCGTCTGTGTCCCTTATGGCTACAATCACGGCCACGATATTCGTGACGCCCAACCCGATAGGGTCATTGATTCTATCGTCGAATTGCCCGCTCTGTTGGGGAGGACTGCTTGATGCCAGACCCGATTTATTCCCCCCTCGCGCCCCTGAAACGATTTCTGGATTGCCGATGGCGTTTCTTGGAATGACGCTGTCCTGATTCATGCCGTTTCCCGTTTCTGTTGCCCGAGGCTTTTAGCAATCTCATGACTCCGAACGATTTTAACCGCTTGGCCAGCGAAGGTTTCAACCGCATTCCAGTGGCCCGCGAAGTGCTGGCCGATCTCGACACGCCTCTTAGCACTTATCTGCGTCTGGCGGATGCGCCCTACAGCTATTTGCTGGAATCGGTGCAGGGTGGCGAGAAATGGGGCCGTTATTCGATCATTGGCTTACCCTGCCGCAAGATCATCCGGGTGCGTGGCCAGCGGATCACAGTTGAACATGCCGGTGAAATCGTCGAGTCGCTGGAATGTCCCGATCCTCTGGACTGGATTGAACGTTTTCAAAGCCGCTACCGGGTACCGGCGACCGGCGAGGGTCTGCCACGGTTTATTGGCGGGCTGGTCGGCTACTTCGGTTACGACACCATCCGCTATATCGAGCCTCGGCTAGCCTGTTGCCCGAATCCAGACCCGCTGGACAATCCGGATATCTTGCTGCTGGTATCCGAGGATATGGTGGTGTTTGACAACCTGGCTGGACGGTTGTACTTGATTACGCTGGTTGATCCGGCAGTAGAGCGCGCGCAGGCGCGCGCTGAACAGCGATTGGATGCGTGGGTGGAAAAATTACGTGCTCCCCGTCCGCTTTACACGCCGCGCCGCACCGATTCTCAGATAGGCGATATCGAGTTTGTTTCCGGCTTCACCCAGCAGGGTTATGAAAATGCAGTCGAGCGCATCAAGGAATACATCCTGGCCGGGGACTGTATGCAGGTGGTGCCGTCACAACGTTTATCCGCACCGTTCCGGGCTGCGCCGCTGGATTTGTACCGGGCGCTGCGCGGGCTGAATCCCTCGCCATACATGTATTTTCTGAACTTGGGCGATTTCCATATCGTTGGCTCATCTCCGGAAATTCTGACCCGGCTGGAAGATGGGCTGCTTACGGTGCGGCCAATTGCCGGTACCCGCCGCCGTGGCGCGACCGAGGCGCAGGATCAGGCATTGGAGGCTGAGATGCTGGCCGATCCTAAGGAACGGGCGGAACATTTGATGCTGATCGACCTGGGGCGTAATGACGTAGGCCGGGTCAGCGAGATTGGCAGTGTCCGGCTGACAGAAAAGATGGCGGTCGAACGCTATTCACATGTCATGCACATCGTCTCCAACGTGACCGGGCGACTGCGCCCCGAACTAACCGCAATTGACGCGCTGCGCGCGACTTTTCCTGCCGGCACGCTCAGCGGCGCGCCGAAAATCCGGGCGATGGAGATTATCGACGAACTGGAACCGGTCAAGCGTGGCGTCTATGCCGGAGCGGTTGGTTATCTATCCTGGTCTGGCAACATGGACACCGCCATTGCCATCCGTACCGCGGTGCTCAAGGACGGCATGCTGCATGTCCAAGCCGGAGCTGGCATTGTTGCGGATTCCGTGCCGGAAAATGAATGGGAAGAAACCATGAGTAAGGGTCGCGCCTTGTTTCGGGCTGCGGCGCTAGCGGAACGGGGGCTGGACGAACCACGAGCGGTCGAGAACCCCCTGTAAAAGCCATTCAATTGAGGAGACAAACCATGAAAACAGTACTTTTGGGGATTGGCCGTCTAGCCGGAGTGGTGGGGGTGCTCGTGTGTCTGATTGCCGCTGCCGTGCGGTTGACCGGCGCTTTCTGGGTCGGGGGATTCCAGGCAGGGACCCTGTTTCTGGCCGGGGTCGCAGCGATGACATTTGGCTGTTTAACACTGCTCATGGTGCTAACCCTGCGGACCAATGGCGATAGGTAGCATGCCGCGCTGCTTCATTCCGGTTTCGAAGAGCAGCCCATTAAAGGACTTCCGGCAAACTATCAGCGGCACTTCCGCTTGAATGGTAAGCGTTATATCACTCTATCAATCGCCTATCAGGCGATTGAGCAGGCCACTGATTGGAGACGCTGAACCATGCGCTTTTTCAACACAGTTAGCAGGTGATTTCCGGCTGGCGCAGCGGGCAACCGCCGATCCATAAGCGCACATCCAGCCGCCAAATACCCAGTCCGCAAGGCCGGCAGATTACGGTGGTGCGGGCCTGAGCGGGGCACGGTTTTACACACGCATCGGCTAGAAAGGCTTATTCCAGTAGAAAAGCTTATTCCAGCCAAATCAAACTCGCCATCCGCCCGGTGCGCGATTCACGGCGATAGGAAAAGAACCGCGATGGTTCGCTGAACGTGCAAAATCCGCCGCCATAAATCGCTGAAATCCCCAGACTGCGCAACTGCCGCCGCGCCAGTTCATAAAGATCCGCCAGCCAGCGCCCCGCTGGCGAGGGCCGGAAACAAAGTGCATTTCCCGCATCCAGCCGCATAAACGCCTCGCGCACCTCCTCCCCCACTTCAAAAACCTCTGGGCCAATCGCTGGTCCCAACCACGCCAGTAACTCCATCGGCGGCTTCGCTAATCGCGCCACTGTCGCGCCAATCACGCCAGCCGCCAATCCACGCCAGCCGGCATGCGCCGCCGCAACCACTGTCCCGCCCCGGTCGCACAACAACACCGGCAAGCAATCCGCCGTCATCACCACGCAGGGCCGGGCTGGTTCCTGAGTCCAGGCAGCATCGGCAATAACCGGCGCTGATACGGTTTCTGCCGCCACCACGGCTGTTCCGTGAACCTGTTTCAGCCAGGCCGGTTCATGGGCAAGGTCCAGCGCCATGACCAAGCGGCGGCGGTTCTCAGCCACACTCACAGGATCATCACCGACATGACCGGCCAGGTTCAAAGCATCGTAAGGGGGCAAACTCACCCCGTTTTGCCGAGTGGTACTCACCGCCCGCACTTGAGCCGGTGCTGGCCAACGAGGAATGATCAGAGATTCGCACAAATATTCAATTGCCTTTGTCATCCGCATCTTCCTCCAGTCTTGCTAAGAGTTCCGCCAAATCAGCCGGTATTTCCGCCTGCCATTCTAACCATTGACCTGTGGCTGGATGCGCCAGAGCCAATCGCCTGGCGTGCAAGGCCTGACGGCGGAAACCTTGGATTGCCTCGATACAGGACGGTGAAGCACCGGGCGGCAGGCGCGGACGGCCGCTATAAACCGGATCACCCAGCAAGGGTAAGCGGATATGGGCCATGTGGACCCGGATTTGATGTGTACGGCCCGTTTCCAGCTTCACCCGTAGCAGGGTATGGATACGGAATCGACGCAACACCCGGTAATGCGTGACTGCTGGTTTACCACCTAATGTCACCGCCATCCGCTGCCGGTCCACAGGGTGCCGCCCAATCGGCGCGTCCACCGCCCCGCCGGCAACCGGCAACCCATTGACGATCGCCAGATACTCCCGTTCGATCGCCCGTGCTTGCAACTGTTCCACGAGGGCGGTGTACGCTGGCAAACGACGTGCAATGACCAGCAACCCCGTCGTATCTTTATCCAGCCGATGCACCAAACCGGCCCGCGGTAGCGCCGCCAACTCCGGCGCGTGATGCAATAAAGCATTCACCAGCGTGCCATCGCGATTACCTGCCGCAGGATGCGCGACCAATCCGGCCGGTTTATCGATCACCAGCAAATCGGCATCCTCATAAACTACCGCCAGTGGAATATTCTGAGCCACAGCGATGGTTTCGATCTCGAACGCCAAGTCACCGCTGACGGTCTCGCCACCCATCACCCGGTCACGAGGCCGCCGGACAATGCCATTCACCTGCAACTGACCGGTTTTGAGCCATTGCTGCAAGCGGTTGCGGGAATAGGCCGGAAGTAACTCAGCCAGCGCCTGATCCAGACGCATGCCAGCGCAGGTAGCGGGGATTTGGCAATCAATCCGTTCAGTCAAAGGCATGATGGTTTTTGGCGGTGTGGGCGTTATACTGGCTTTCGTAATCCATTTTACTTCTGACCTCGGCCATTCCATGTCATTTGCCATGCGTTATCTATCAAAACTACTGATCGTCCTTCCACTGGCTGCTGTACTCCTCGCCGGCTGTTCCCTGCTCCCGGAGCAGATCGACGAAACCAAGGGCTGGCCGGTCCAGCGCTTGTACAGCGAAGCCAAGGAAGCCATGAGCGAGGGTAACTACCAGATTGCAATCGGCTATCTGGATAAAATTCAAGCACGCTATCCGTTTGGCCGCTACGCGCAGCAAGCCCAGATCGACACCATCTATTGCCAGTACAAGGACGGCGAACCGGATGCGGCCATCGCCGCTGCTGATCGCTTCATTAAGGCCAATCCCCGGCATCCCTACGTTGATTATGCCTATTACATGAAGGGACTGGTGAATTTCCAGCGCAGCAATACATTATTCGACCGGTTGGCGCCGGTTGACCGCGCCAAGACCGACACCAACACTGCCCGGCAATCCTACAATGATTTTTCCGAACTGGTGCTGAAATTTCCCAACAGCCAGTACGCCGAGGATTCCCATCAGCGGATTTTGTTCCTGCACAACAGCCTGGCTGCCTACGAAATCAATGTCGCCGGCTACTATCTGCGGCGAGGGGCTTATGTTGCCGCGGTCAACCGCGCCAAGTATGTGCTGGAAACCTATGCGCGTGCGCCAGCCGCCGAGGATGCGCTCAGTATCATGACGCAAGCTTACGCCATGATGGGTATGCCGCAATTAGCCGCTGACAGCCTGAGAGTGCTGGAGCGTAACTATCCGCAATCACCTGAATTGCCGAAGCTGAATGCGCTGGTCAAGGGGACGGGTTGAAACCTCACCGCCAGCGATTTTCCCCTTGAGTTATCTATAGCGAGCGCCGCGCCATGTGGGATTTTTTCGAAACTGTTCGCCATCGCCACTCGGTTCGTAAATACCAGCTGGATATGCCCGTTGAACCGGAAAAACTGCACGCCATTCTGGAAATGGCTTGTGCAGCGCCTTCGGCGGGTGACTTGCAGGCCTACCGGATCATTGTGGTCAGTGATCCGGTTGAGCGGCAGGCGCTGGCCCATGCGGCCCATGACCAAACCTTCATCGCCGAAGCGCCTATTTGTCTGGTGTTCTGCGCTGACCCGGCCCGGTCTGCCACCACGTTCGGCGAACGTGGCGCCAAGCTCTATGCGTTGCAGGATACCACCATTGCCGCCGCTTATGCGCAACTGGCTATTGTCGCTGCTGGCATGGGTTCGACCTGGGTTGGCTATTTTGAGGAAGCGCAAGTATGTCAGATACTGGAGCTGGAATCCGGCTTAATGCCACTTGCGCTTCTCTGTCTGGGGTATCCAGCGGAACTGCCAGAACCCAGTTCGCGGCGGCGGCTGGATACAATAGCCGTATGGCGGTAAGCCGGGGGCGGCCATTTTCAGCAACACCAGCCACACGGCGGCACTACCAGTCTACTTGCTAAATTAAAGATTATTTTCAATAAGTTAACAACTAATCACGTAATTTCCACGCAATCCTCATCTTCCGCACATCATCACCTCAAACAGACCCGTTAGGCTCACCCTCACATATTCCACAAGAGGGGAGTCTTTCCATGAAATACGGTCTGTTTGCCAAAATCGCCCTGATTTTTCTGGTTACGCTGGTCCTTGCTGCCGGCTTGACCCAGATCAGTTTTTTGGTGAGTGAACGTATGGCCCGCCGGGATGGAGTTGTTGCTGAAATTGCTGCTTCCACTGCCCGCGATCAGGTATTGGTTGGACCCGTGCTCGTTATTCCCTATACCCGCATTATCAAAACCCTGAAGCCGGCCGACTCGAACGAAGGGAAAATGATCGAGGTGGAAAAACGCAGCTCGGACCGGGTGCTGTTGCTGCCTGCTGAATTAGATATTCAGACGCATTTGAATACCGAGCCGGTCCGGCGCGGACTTTACCAGGCGGTGGTGTTCGGCGCCAGCCTTACTTTCAAAGGCCGCTTTGCCGCCGAAGGCGCGCCAATCCAGCCTGGGGCAAACGAGCAGATCATCTACGGTGAACCGCGCCTGATTACCGGTATCAGCGATCCACGCGGCATCCTGCGGGCGCCGGCGTTGCACTGGGCAGAGCAACGCCTGGATTTTGTGCCGGGTACCGGCGAAGAGCGGATGGCGAACGGTATTCAAGCGCGCCTCCAGGGACTGGATCTGCAACAGCCGTGGACCGCGGATTTCACGTTCTCGCTTGATCTGCGCGGCACCCAATCCTTGAGCATGGCGCCGGCCGGCGATGCGACCCGCATCACCATGCGCAGCGGCTGGCCGCATCCCAGTTTCTTTGGGCAATTCTTGCCAGAAGCACGCGAAGTCACACCCGAAGGTTTCACGGCTACATGGGCCACCACCCGGCTGGCTGCCAACATGGATCATTATCTTAATGCGTATCTACGCGGCAATCAGGGCTTGGATGGGCTCATTGGGGTACGCTTTATCGAGCCTGCGGACAGCTATGTGCAAAGTGACCGTGCACTCAAGTACGGGTTGCTGTTCATCGGTCTGAGCTTTACCGCCTTCTTTCTGTTCGAAGTGCTGAAACGGCTGGCGATTCATCCCTTGCAATATGGACTGACGGGCGCGGCACTGGTGCTGTTCTACCTGCTGTTGTTGTCCTTGTCCGAGCACATTGGCTTTGCGTCAGCGTACGCGATTGCAACTGCGGCTTGCGTGGCGCTAGTAAGTTATTATCTGGTTTATGTCTTGGGCGGAATCAGCTGGGGACTGGGCTTTGGCGTGTTGCTCGGCGGAGTATTCGGCATTTTGTATGTGCTGATCAGCCTGGAGGATTATGCGCTATTGGCCGGTTCATTGACCTTGTTCGGCTTCCTGGCGCTGGCGATGGTGCTGACTCGTAAGGTGGATTGGTATCAGTTGAGCGATGGCTTGCCGGGCCGGCGCGCTCAAGGCGCAAGCGGTGTATCCGTCACCCATGAAAGAAGCTAGTCTTTAGGCATTCAATTCCCCGCAGACTGCTGCGGGGACCCGTCCCCAACCGGCTCATCACCACTCACAACCGGGCCGCGAAGCATGGATGGGCTTGTTTGACCCTCCTTGATGGCGCAGCGTCCCTGCCTGGCAAGATCCGGGGGCATTTGACGCGAGGATTTACCCTGAAACAGCCGTGGCTTCAACATCACCGGTTGTTTCGTTCCCATTGATCACCGCTAACAAGGCGGTAGCCCCTAGATGGTCCTTTGAATCAACTTCAATGATCTTTTTCAGCAAGGCAACTCCTTTCTCCAAATCACCCCGCCGCGCATACAGATAAGCCTCGCCTTTTAGGCACAGCAAGTAGAATCGAACCATCACCATGTTGTTTTCATGGCCTGAAGAAAGCTGGGCTTCACTGAGGGCACGCCAATCATAGGGCAAATCCAGTTTTTGCCGGATCACTTCCCGCGCCTGCCGGCTGATATCGATAGCCTCGGAAAAATGTTGCCGATAGACGTGATAACGAAAGAGAGCGACCAGAACCATGAGATGGTCCGGGGCTAAGCGGTAGGCACGCTGCAAATCAGCTTCTGCCTGTCTATCACCGTAATTTTCCGCTGCCTGCTGTAGTAATTGAACAACCTCTTCAGAAGGCGGATGGTCGAAAAACAGCGGTTCAGCATCGAACGACAGTAGATCCACAATGAATTTCCTCAGTAAATCATTCATGAATACCAGCAGGGTGGCGTCATTAAAATCAATAGAAGCCGCATATTGACAGACTGCCGCTCGCAAGCGGCTCCTGCCCTGCAAGGTCTCGACCGGACTCCAGCCTCTTTCATAACGCAGGGTCCAAGCCAGATCAGCGTGAATGGCGGGCCTATGCAATTTTTAATTGGTTTTCTGTTTTAATGTTTTTTCGCCTTGGCGCGATTATAGCCCTTATGCTTATGCCAAGTCTCAGCGATAATAAACCGGCAGCAGCCTATCTATCTAGCATGATCAATCACTTATAGCAACAGGAACCATAAGACCAATGACGATACCCAAACCTCTGCTGCTGGTGGATGGTTCCTCATGGCTGCACCGGGCCTTTAACGCGCTGCCACCGTTGAGCAACCGGGCGGGCGAGCCAACCGGTGCGCTGTATGGGATGTTGAACATGCTGCACAAGCTGCTAGCCGAGTATCAACCAGATTCCTTGGCAGTGGTGTTCGACGCCCCCGGCAAAACCTTTCGCCATGACTGGTTCCCTGACTACAAAGCGCACCGGCCGCCATTGGACCCTCAATTGGCCCAGCAGATTGAACCCGTTCACGCCTGCATCCGCGCTCTGGGACTGCCATTGCTGCAAGTCGATGGCGTGGAGGCGGACGATGTCATTGGCACACTGACCCATCAAGCAGTCACACGAGGCGTTCCGGTACTCATTGTCAGCAGCGACAAAGACTTGGCTCAACTGGTAAGCGGTCAGGTCCAGTTACTGGACACGATGAAAAATACCGTTACCGATATCGCTGGCGTCGAGCAGAAATTCGGGGTGCCGCCAGCATTAATCGTGGACTGGCTGGCGCTGGTTGGAGACAGCTCTGACAACATTCCCGGCGTGCCCGGCGTTGGCAAGGTAACCGCTGCCAAGTGGCTGCATCAATACGGTTCACTGGATGCGTTAATGGCCAATGCTGCTACCCTTTCTGGCAAGATAGGGGACAAACTGCGCGCCGGGTTAGAACAATTGCCCTTGTCCCGGCGGCTGGCAACCCTGGATTGTGCAGTCTCATTGCCCGTAACGCTGGATGATCTCCGCCCAACGCCGCCCGATACTGCCGTATTAAGGACACTGTATGAACGTTATGAATTTCGTGCTTGGTTACGGGATTTACCACCATCTCCAATTTTAACCCCATCGCCTTGGGTGGAGAAGGATAAGGGCGCGGGGGTTGAGCCATTATCTCCAGCCTATTCGCTGATACTCGATCAGGTCACGCTCGATGCTTGGCTGGAGCGGTTACGGACCGCGGATCTGTTTGCTTTCGACACCGAAACTACCAGTCTGAATTACCTGGATGCCCAGATCGTTGGTGTGTCCTTTGCCGTGACGCCCGGTGAGGCAGCCTACATTCCTCTGGCCCACGATTATCCTGGCGCACCCGATCAATTGAACCGCGAACATGTCCTGGAACAGTTGCGCCCATTATTGGAAGACTTAGCACGACCCAAGGCGGGCCAGAATCTCAAGTACGACCGGCACGTTCTCGCCAATCATAAGATTGCTCTGCACGGTATCCGCCATGACACCTTGCTGGAATCCTACATGCTGGATTCAACGGCCCGCCACAACCTCGATGCCTTGGCAGAACAGCATTTGAATCTGCATACCATTCACTACGAAGACGTGGCTGGCAAAGGCGCCAAGCAGTTGGCTTTCAACGAAGTGCCCTTGGAGCAAGCCGGTCCCTACGCCGCTGAGGACGCCGATGTCACGCTGCGCCTGCACCATTGCCTGTGGCCCCGCTTGGAGCAGGCACCTGATTTACGGCAACTCTACGAAGAACTGGAAATTCCGTTGATCGAAGTGCTTGCGGATATGGAGCGGACTGGGGTGCACGTGGATGCAACCGCCTTGCGCCAGCAGAGCAATGAACTGGCGCAGCGGTTAAGAGAATTGGAGCAGCAGGCCTGGGATCTGGCAGGCGAACGCTTCAACCTCGGTTCACCCAAGCAATTGCAGAGTATTCTGTTTGAGCGGCTCAAGCTGCCCTCCAGCAAGAAAACGCCGACCGGCCAAGCATCCACTGCCGAGGATGTATTGCAGGAGCTGGCGCTGGATTATCCGCTGCCCAAGATGATTCTAGAACACCGGACGCTCAGCAAGCTAAAATCCACCTACACTGACCGCTTGCCTCAACAGATTCATCGCACAACGGGCCGGGTGCATACCTCCTATCACCAAGCTGTCGCGAGCACGGGCCGGTTGTCGTCTTCGGACCCCAACCTGCAAAATATCCCGGCGCGCACCCTGGAGGGGCGGCGGATCCGCCAAGCCTTCGTGCCAGAACCAGGCTATGTGATGCTAGCGGCGGATTATTCCCAGATCGAGTTGCGGATTATGGCCCATCTCTCCGGAGATGAGGGTCTGTTAGGCGCCTTTGCTGCCGGCACCGATGTGCATCGCGCTACGGCTGCTGAGGTATTCGGAATTGTCCCGGACCAGGTGAATGCTGAACAGCGCCGCAGCGCCAAGGCCATTAATTTTGGCCTGATCTATGGGATGTCAGCCTTTGGATTGGCCCGGCAGCTCGGTATTGAACGCGACACAGCGCAGGCGTATGTGAATCGTTATTTCGCTCGTTACCCCGGTGTCAAGGCGTATATGGAGAATACCCGTCAGCAGGCGGCTGAAACCGGTTATGTGAAAACGGTATTTGGCCGGCGGCTGTATCTGCCCGAGATTCAGGCGCGCAATAGCCAGCGCCGGCAGGCAGCGGAGCGGGCCGCGATTAACGCGCCGATGCAGGGCACCGCCGCCGATATTATTAAGCGAGCCATGCTGGCTGTGCATCGCTGGCTGCAATCGTCCGGTATTGCCGTGCGGATGATCATGCAGGTGCATGATGAGCTGGTGTTTGAGGTCGCTGGGGATGCGGTAGATCAGGCGGGGGCGCAAATTCGTGCGCTGATGGTGGCTGCCGCTGATCTTAAAGTACCCCTGGAAGTGGATATCGGAGTGGGCCGCAATTGGGATGAGGCGCATTGACGCAGGTTTAAGTCCGGATTATTTTCAGCCGATGCTTTAACTAAAAAGCCTACCCATTCCAGCTACCGAACGCCGCGCCCGGTCACTCTGCAATGATCGTAATCAAGCCAGTGCTCCGCCAGTTCACCTATAAGGGAAACCATCGAGCGTGCCCTCGATTATCAATCGTTATCTGATCCGCGAGATCGGATTGACCTTGCTGGCAACAGTGCTGGTGCTACTGGCTATCATACTCAGTCATCGCTTGGCAGGTTATCTGAACAAGGCGGCCAGTGGCCTGCTGGCCCGTGATTCCATCTTCCTGCTGCTAAGCCTGCAATTGGTCGAAGTACTAATTGTGCTGATTCCCGTGGCATTCCTGTTAAGCATCATGCTGACGCTAGGCCGGTTATACCGCGATCATGAAATGGTGGCGCTGGCAGCCTGCGGCCAAGGTCCTCTGTCGGTTTATCACGCAGTATTCTTGCTGGCAGCGCCGGTGGCTCTGCTGACTGCTGGGCTATCGCTGTTCGCGGTGCCCGCCACCATGGAATGGCAATTTGAAGTGTTGAACCGGGCGCGCAAGGAAGCCGAAATCTCCATGTTTACGCCAGGAACCTTTCGTGAAGTGCTAGACGGCCAGTATGTGGTTTACATCGGCGCCCTTGAGGACCGTGAACTGCGAGATGTTTTTATTCAAAGCCGTGAGCCGGATGGAGAACTCAGCATCACGACCGGCGAACGAGGCCGGCAGGAAAGCAATGCACAAGGCATTCGCTACATCGTGCTGGAAAACGGTTACCGTTACCGTGGATTACCCGGCCGTAGCGATTATGACCTGCTCAGTTTCGAACAAGCCACGGTACGGGTCGATACCCGGTCACCTACTGAAACATGGCGTCACCGGGAGACGGTGCCAACCCAAAAACTACTAGGTTCTCAGGAACCTTTGCATGTTGCTGAATTGCAAATGCGCTTAAACAGCCCAATTCAAGTGTTATTGATCGCCCTGTGGGCGCCATTGCTGGCCCGCGCCAATCCGCGCGAAGGCCGATATGGACGGGTTGTCGCGGCGATGCTGATCTATACCATTCACTTCAATCTGGTCGGGGTCGGCGAATCCTGGCTGAGTCATAGCGTCGTGGATGCGCGCTTGGGCCTATGGTGGGTGCATGGCATTTTCCTGCTATTCGGCCTGGGGTTATGGCTCTACCATCAGATGGGTGGTCATGTCCTTCGCCGGTTCCCGCACTTTCTACGCCGGTCCAGGGTTTCATGAAGCTTCTTGACCGCTATATCTTTCGTGCTGTGGCCACAACGACACTGGTGGCGCTGCTCGCGCTGGTGCTGCTGGAACTCTTCCTGAGTTTGCTGGTGGAACTGGAGGATGTGGGTAAGGGCGATTACCACTTCATCGCGGCCATTCGCTATCTGTTGCTGATCCAGCCACAGCGGATTTATGAACTGTTTCCGATGGCCTTGCTGGTGGGCGCCTTGCTTGGCATGGGCATGCTGGCCAGTGGTAGCGAACTGATCGTGATGCGTGCTGCCGGCCTGTCCTTGACCCGGCTGACCCGGTCTGTCTTACAGGCCGGATTGCTGCTAAGTCTAGCAGTCATTCTGACCGGCGAGTTCATTGCGCCGCCACTGGAGCAGCTTGCTCGTGAGCAGCGCGCTGTCGCCCAGGGGGAGGATCTGGCCATTCGCGGTGGTCGCGGTTTCTGGGCGCGCGATGGTGAGCGCTTCATTCACGTTCAAGGCGTATTGCCGGGCGTGCGGCTGACGAACATTCATGTTTTCCACATCGGCGCGGACGCCCGGTTGCAAACCGTCACTCACGCTCAGGGAGCGCGCTATCAATCGGGCCGCTGGCTGCTGGAAGGAGTGGACCGCAGTGTCCTCAATGGAGATACCGTGCTTACCGAGCATTTAAGCAACCTAGCCTTTGCCTCAGCGATCAGTCCACAGATTCTGGAAGTGCTGGCCGCCGATCCCAGCAAGCTGTCAATTCAGGATCTGCAAATTTATGTCGATTATCTGGAGGATAATGGCCTGGATGCGCAAAACTATTGGCTGGCGTTGTGGCGCAAGCTTCTAGCACCGTTGACTTATTTGGCAATGCTGGTCATCGCGATGCCTTTTATCTTTGGCCCGCAACGCTCGGCGGGCACCGGCCAGCGGCTGTTGCTTGGACTGTTGCTCGGGCTGCTATTCTTTCTGTTGGATTACTTATTGGGTAATGTGGTGCTGCTGTATGGCTACCCACCGTTGCTAGGAGCCATTCTGCCGTCACTGCTGTTTCTAAGTGCAGGACTTTACACGTTACACCGGTTGCGTTGAACAACAGCGATCATTCAGTCCCCTCACCCCCTGCCCTTACCCCCTGCCTTTCTCCCGCAAGCGGGTGAGGAGAGTGAACAGTGACGAACAACATTTCAATGCATCCGAGTCCCTTGGTTGAAGGATGATTTTGTACAATAGGGATCATTTTCAGAAGAGGCAATCCCATGCAGCAGCTTTCAATATTGATTCTGGCCGCCGGTCAAGGCAAGCGAATGGCTTCAGATCTGCCGAAGATTTTGCATCGGTTAGGGAATAATCCCTTGTTGACCCATGTGTTGACGGCCGCCCATCAGCTTGAGGCGGCCGCTGCCCGGATTGTCGTGTATGGTCATGGCGGCGAAATGGTTCGTGCTGCCTTCGCTGACGAGCCAAATGTATTATGGGTTGAACAGGCTGAGCAATTGGGTACCGGCCATGCGGTAGCGCAGGCATTGCCTCTAGCTGACGATGCTGGAATTACTTTGGTGCTGTATGGTGATGTGCCGCTGATCCAGCCCGAAACCCTGCAACCCCTGATCGATGCGGCCCGGCAGGGCCGGTTGGCGCTGCTGACGGTTGAATTGGATAATCCCGCTGGCTATGGACGCATCGTCCGTGATGATCAAGGCCAGGTCCAGCGTATCGTTGAAGAAAAGGATGCGACCCCTTCCGAGCGCTGCTTGTCCGAGATCAATACCGGAATTCTGGCGGTTTCTACCGCAAAGTTGCGGGGCTGGGTCGCTGAACTCCGCAATGAAAATGCGCAGGGCGAATACTATTTGACGGATGTGATTGCGTTAGCTGTGCGAGATGGCGTACCGGTCGAGCCGTTTACGGTGACCGAGCCCCTTGAGGTGCAAGGCGTCAATGATCGCCGGCAATTGGCCGAATTGGAGCGCTACTACCAGCGCCGGCAGGCAGAGAGGCTGATGCGGGATGGCGCGACCCTGCTCGACCCGGCCCGGGTAGATGTGCGTGGCATTCTCAGTACGGGGCGGGATGTGGTGATTGATGTCAACGTCGTGTTCGAGGGAACTGTGCGTTTAGGCGACCGGGTCAAGATCGGGCCATTTTGCATGTTGAAAGACGCCGTGATTGGCGACGATGTGCAGATTCTCTCGCATTGCTGGGTCGACGGTGCAGAAGTAGGGTCCGGCGCGCAAATCGGACCCTTCGCTCGCCTGCGGCCAGATACCCGATTGGCTGCGGGTGTCCATATCGGCAATTTCGTTGAAACAAAGAAAACCCGCATCGGTACTGGCTCCAAGGTCAACCACTTAACCTATTTGGGTGACGCGGAGATTGGTACGGGAGTGAATGTTGGCGCTGGCACCATCACTTGCAATTATGATGGCGTTAATAAACACAAAACAATCATTGAAGATGATGCTTTCATTGGCTCGAACAGTTCACTGGTCGCGCCGGTGCGGATTGGCCAGGGCGCGACCATCGGCGCTGGGTCGTCAGTCAGCCGTGATGTGCCGGCCAGTAGCCTGTGCCTGACTCGCGCCCCGCGCAAGGAAGTGACGAACTGGCAACGGCCGGTTAAGACGAAAAAACTCTAACTGACGAAAAAACTCTAAGTTTGGAGAGGCTTTTTTTGGAGAAGATTTTTACGCCAAGTCAGAATCAAACTAAAACAGCCCCGGTGCTGCGCGTTATCTCCCGTTGTCCAAGGAGGGAAATTTATCCATTTTCGGCCTTTAGCCTTTCAGATGAACCGATATGATTAAAACCCGTTTCGCCCCGAGTCCCACGGGGTATCTGCACATTGGAGGCGCGCGCACTGCGCTGTTTTCCTGGTTGTATGCCCGCCGGCATGGCGGCACTTTTGTTCTGCGCATCGAAGACACTGATCTGGAACGCTCCACCCCGGAAGCAGTCAACGCGATTTTGGAAGGCATGAATTGGCTGGGGCTGGATTACGATGAAGGGCCGTTTTACCAGACCCAGCGTTTCGACCGTTACCGCGAGGTGTTGCAGGGATTGCTGCGCGAGGGCCAGGCCTATTACTGCTATTGCACGCGAGAAGAGCTAGAAGCATTGCGCAGTGAGCAAATGACTCATAAGCAAAAGCCTCGCTATGATGGCCGCTATCGTGACTATCAAGGCCCGCCTCGCGAAGGCGTGGAACCGGTGGTGCGCTTCAGGAATCCCCTGGAGGGCGAAGTAGTGGTCGAGGATTTGATTCGCGGCAATATCTCGTTCCAGAATGCTGAACTGGATGATCTGATCATCGCCCGCGCCGATGGCACACCGACCTACAACTTTTGTGTGGTGGTGGATGATATGGATATGGGCATCACCCATGTCATCCGCGGTGATGACCACATCAACAATACGCCGCGGCAAATCAATATTCTCAAGGCGTTGGGTGCCTCGATTCCTCAGTATGGTCATGTGCCAATGATCCAGGGACCGGATGGCCAAAAGCTCTCCAAGCGGCATGGCGCTGCCAGCGTCATGGAGTACCGCGATATGGGTTATCTACCCGAAGCGGTGCTGAATTATCTGGTGCGGCTGGGCTGGTCGCATGGCGACCAGGAAATTTTCTCACTGGATGAAATGATCGAGCTCTTTGATCTCAGCGCCTGCAATAAAGCACCCTCAGCGATCAATCTGTCCAAATTGATCTGGCTGAATAAACACTACTTGAAAACGCTTGATCCTGTGCATGTTGCCCGTCATCTGAGCTGGCAAATCGGTCAATTGGGTATCGATCCCAGTGAGGGGCCGCATTTGCCTGAAGTGGTCACGGCATTTGCCGAGCGTTCCGACACGCTAAAGGACATGGCGCAAGCGGCGTTGTTTCTGTACCAGGACTTTGCAGATTACGATCCAAAGGCAGCCAGCAAGAATCTGACGGCTGCCGCCAAAACACCCTTGCAACAGATACATGAAGCGTTGGCGGCATTACCGGAATGGCGGGCTGAGACCCTTCATCACGCTGTCAAAGCGGTGGCCGGAATGAGCGGACTGGCGTTGGGTAAAGTGGCCCAGCCACTGCGGGTCGCGATATCGGGTACAGCGGTGTCACCACCTATTGATGTGACGTTGGAGTTGCTGGGCCGGACAAGAACCCTGGCACGGATCGGGCGGGCGTTAGAATATATCGGTCAGGTTGGGATTGACGGGTGACCGGTAATTTTTTAGAATGCTCGTCTTCGTTAAGCGGGGCCATAGCTCAGCTGGGAGAGCGCCTGCATGGCATGCAGGAGGTCGTCGGTTCGATCCCGTCTGGCTCCACCAAATCAGCCGTCATTGCGATGACGGTTTGTTTTCTTATTCTCACCTCCACGTCCCCATCGTCTAGAGGCCTAGGACATCGCCCTTTCACGGCGATAACAGGGGTTCGAATCCCCTTGGGGACGCCATCTTATTGCAGCCGGACACACCGGTATTGTAAATAATTCCGGCGTATTGCGTCTCTGCATCGAGAATCACAGTATCTGCCAGCGCTGCCAGAGTATCTTCCATGGCTTCGCCGCCGGTTTCAATGATCTGCTGCTGTTCCTGAACTCCTTTCCCGTCGCCATAACCATGTCTGGCCGTCCGGCGTTTTTAGCAAGCTGGTCAGTAAACAACATAAATTCCGGATAAAGATTAATAGGATAGTCCCCGAGGCGGAACCGGCTACGATTCCCGGTTACCACACCGGACTGCGCTGGGAGCCGCCCTCATGAGCTTAAGCAGCATCGTCCTGATACACCCGATCAATTCAATACCAGTGCGCGAAAGAGCCATGTGAGAAATATGGCAAGCAACCTTGTGTTTGCCGGAAGAAAATCCCGGTCAAGACCAAGCTGGCCAATGGCAAGGAGCGCAACATTCAACATATGCTATGCATCAGCCTCTGGCATCCTGACGGCACCCCCATACCGGCGACCCAGTTTATGGAGCGGCTGTCCCGCGCACAAAAATCCAGCCCATGCACGCTTCTTTTGCTTGTCAGTTTGAGGATTATCTTGCATGGCAAACAGTTGCAATATAGACCGTGTGCCATACCCAAGCCACTGGACAATAATCCAAGCCTGTCGCACTAAAATAGATCAAATTATTATTTCAACGCGCTAAAATAGCACGATCCACAAAGTTCTCACTGTCCCTGATACACGTAGTTTATGATTATGGATAGAGAAATCTTCTCGTGGCATGGTTCATGCTGATCTAGGGCTTGGGCATGACCATGCGTAACCCATCGATTCCAACATAACCCCCGAGGAACTTGCCACAATGAATGCTGCTGATGTGATGAAGCTGATGGAAGAAAAAGGTGTCCGGTTCGTGGACTACCGGTTCACAGACACCCGAGGCAAGGAGCAACACGTCACCGTACCCGCTAGCGCCTTTAACGAGGATATCTTTGAGGACGGCAAGATGTTTGACGGTTCCTCCATCGCGGGCTGGAAGGGTATTCAGGAATCAGACATGATTCTGATGCCCGATCCTACCACTGCTTGCATCGACCCCTTTTTCGAGGAGCCCACACTGGTTCTGACCTGCGATGTGATCGAACCTAACACCATGCAGGGTTACGAGCGCGATCCACGTTCCCTGGCCCGCCGCGCTGAAGCGTACCTGAAATCGACAGGCATTGGTGATACAGCGTTCTTCGGCCCAGAAAATGAATTCTTTATTTTCGACGATATTCGCTGGGGCGCTGATATCAGCGGCTGTTTCTATAAGGTCGATTCTTCCGAGGCAGGCTGGAACTCCGAACGCGTCTACGAAGGCGGCAACTTCGGCCATCGGCCAGGACTCAAGGGCGGTTATTTCCCGGTGCCACCCGTGGATTCACAGCAGGATATCCGTTCTGCTATGTGCCTGAGTCTGGAAGAGATGGGATTGATCCCTGAAGTTCATCACCACGAGGTCGCCACCGCTGGCCAAGCCGAGATCGGCGTTCAGTTCAATACCCTGGTGCGCAAGGGTGACGAGGTGCAGCGCCTGAAATACGTGGTTCAGAACGTGGCTGCCAGCTACGGCAAGACAGCAACCTTCATGCCCAAGCCACTGGTTGGTGACAACGGCAATGGCATGCATGTCCACCAATCCATTGCCAAAGACGGGGTCAATCTGTTTGCGGGTGACCTGTACGCTGGCCTGTCCGAAACAGCGTTGTACTACATCGGCGGCATCATCAAACACGCCAAAGCCCTGAACGCTTTCACCAATGCCTCAACCAACAGCTACAAGCGGCTGGTGCCAGGCTTCGAAGCACCGGTGATGCTAGCCTACTCGGCCCGTAACCGTTCTGCGTCCATCCGCATTCCCTATGTCCAGAGTCCCAAGGCCCGGCGTATCGAAGTACGCTTCCCCGACTCGACCGCTAATCCCTATCTGGCGTTTGCCGCGATGCTGATGGCAGGTCTGGACGGCATCCAGAACAAGATTCATCCCGGCGATGCGATGGATAAAGATCTCTATGACCTGCCTCCAGAAGAGGAAAAGCAGATTCCCAAGGTCTGCTTCTATTTCGATGAGGCGCTAACCGCTCTGCAAAATGACCACGAATTCCTGCTGAAGGGCGGCGTATTCACCAGCGATCTGATTGATGCCTATATCGAATTGAAACAGGCAGAAGTGACCCGGTTGCGTATGACCACACATCCGGTTGAATTCGATATGTATTACAGTTTGTAAATGTTCATCTCTTCCCTCTACTGGCAGAGGGAGGATTTAAACAGCCCATTGCTTCATAAGACGCCCTCCCTCTCGCAGGGAAGGGCTGCTGCAGTATGAAAGATTAGGAGGACGGCGAAACCACCGTCCGGTTGATCATGGGATGATCGTCGTCGCGCGGTCCGAAATCACTATCAGGATGCCAAGCAACCACATCCAACGCTTCATCTTGGGTGAAAAAGGAATGCGGGCAACCGGTGGGAATGTACCAGCCCATACCCGGATGCAAGGGGTGAACACCATCTGGCGTGCGGCACTCACCCGTTCCTCCCATAATCACTCCAATTCGCACGGAAGGATGAGTATGTGGCGTCTGATCCGTGTGTGGTGGAATGTGCAGATGGTTAAGACAGGGTTCGCCCCATCGAGGCGGACACACTAACAACGTGTCGCTGCAACCGTCGATATAGCGCAACCGCCCAAGCGTTTCCAGCGGGCCGCCGATTTGCCGCAGGCCGCGATAATTGGCCAAGGCGATCACTAGGCCGCTACCACCCTGTATCGAACCCACATCCGGCAAAGCGAAAAACATCCCCCAGCATAGATCAAACCGGCCAGCGCCTGGATCGCGCAACTGAGCCTGACCGGCCGTGACCATGCCATAACACGTTGCATCAGCCGGCAACAGCAAGGGGTTTTCCACCCAACCCCAAATTTGAATGGGGGCCAAGTCCAGAAGCAAACCGGGACGAATCTCAATCGGTGTAAAGGAAATCATGCTTATGCGTCAATCAAAGTGGGAACCGGCCTATAAGCCGGGTTCTGTCGAGGACGGTCATTCATCTGCGGCGCTTGTCACCAAGCGCCTGTAGCAACCTACCCTGGAGCCGTGCGGACCACACGTAAATGCTCCTCTATTTGGTCTTGCTCCAAGCGGGGTTTACCATGCCACGCCTGTTGCCAGCCGTGCGGTGCGCTCTTACCGCACCTTTTCACCCTTGCCGGTTCTTGCGAACGTAGGCGGTTTGTTTTCTGTGGCACTTTCCGTCGGCTTACGCCGCCCAGGCGTTACCTGGCGCTCTGTCCTATGGAGCCCGGACTTTCCTCTATGCCGCCTTGCGGCACAGCGACCGTCCAGCCGGTTCCCAAGACCTAGTGTCCGCCCATAAGCAACGGTTAGCAAGCTCTTGCCCGTGCAATCATTCATCTGCGGACAGCCCGCTCGACAAGGGTGGAAACTCGGGATGATGGGATTCCTGCTGCCGCACAGCAGGATTATATTGAAGACAGTTGGGTACACAGGCGCATTCAAAGGCGATTTTCATCGGTGCAATCCGCCCCTCATTCTTCAGTTGAAACAACCGTGGCACCACACGATCACGCAAGGTGTCCGGGTCAATGGTATTGACGTAGATCTTGGTGCCGCCCTCAAAGCCAGCCGGCGTTGACACCCGCCATTTGATTAGCACCCGCCATGGCATTGGCACATCCACATCAGGCGGCTTGTAATACCATTCTTCGTTACACGGGATATCTGCCCCGGTGGCAGCATGGCACGCATGAACCAGATCGGACATGCTGCGCAATTCTTCCGGGGAGTGGTTCCATGGCTGGCTGCGCTCACTTTTGGAGAAAATCTCCAGCGTCGGGTAGCGATGGCCAAAACCGGCATAGGCGATGGCATGGTCGTTTTCGGCGACCACCAAATTACGGTAGGCAGCAAAATTGACCGCCGCCTCATTGTAAATGTTGGGGTTGGCGCGCACCCGTTGCAGCTCCACTTCATTCTGGACGCCACGCTCATCAATCGCGACCAGTTGCTTGTGTAGATGATCAAAGGATGCCCCGGCTGGCTTCAGCCAATTCTGGAAGACTGCGACATAACGCACGTAGCGATTGTTGATATACAAATCGCGTATGGCGTCGATGGTGAAGCGTAGATACTGATAGTGCTCTTCCGGTGTCAGCATACCGGAGGATGCTAACTGATGGTTATGGGTAGCGCCGTCGACGAAATGGCGCCGGGCGACGATGAGCTCATGGCCCCCGCCGAAAAAGGCATTAGCCAGTTGCAGCTTCTCATCCTGGGATATCTGATTACAGGCAGCGTCATCCATGCCAGAGGCTTTCAAGCGTTGATCCACCACGTGCAGAACATGATGACGACCCGCTTCTGAAGCGAGATATTCACACTTGTGAGCCTCGATGACATCAGGAACCCGGTAGCCAAAGTTCTTTTGCCAATAGTCGAAAGAGACGATTTCGAACAGGTTGGGAATGCGCCGGAGTTCAGCGACGGTATTGAACAGTTCATCGGCGTGGAGGTGACGCAGGGTAACGAAGCTGTCATTCGCTTTGACCAGCCGCGCTTTCTCGGGCGGAGTCTCCAGATAACGCCGGGCGCAGAAGGCGCAGTAGGCGTCCATATGGGCCGGTTCGAGCGGCATGGGGTTGAATGTGCTAATGCCCAACGGCCGATTACCCCGGCCGGGAACAGTCCATACTTCTGTTCCTGTGAAAGGATTCACCTGCTTGATGGTCCCGTCGGCCATCCGCATCAGATAGTTGGATTCAGGAATGATTTGCGGCTGCATGTTTGAACTCTACTCCACGCCTAGGAGGCTCCAGTCCTTGCATCAAGGACCCGTTGACTCTAATTCTTCAATTTTATGTCATCCACGCGAAAATCTATCCGTCACTCCCCCTCCGGCAAGTTTTTCCATGATGAGGCCACCGGGTTAAATATCAGGTGATGAGAACCGCTTCCTGCCAGCGCCGCACGGCGTTAATCAGGTAAATGCGCTGAGCAGTGTATAGATCGGTCACGGTCAGAATGCGTTCCTGGAGATAGCCGTGGGCCAGCAGCCAGCCGCGAAATGTACCAGGCAGCAAGCCGCATGTTACGGGCGGGGTAACGCGATCGCCTCCTATTTCCAAGACCACATTGGCCGTGCTAGCTTCGGTCAACTCCCCGCGTTCGTTCCACAAGAGCACCTCATCACAATCCGGGCGCGTGGCCCGGGCCGTCTCGTAGACCTGGCGTTCAGTGGTCTTATGATAGAGCCAGAGGGTGCTGGAATCGACCGGTTGCCGCGCCCAGCCGACACGCACCGGTTGCGGCAACGCACTCTGTGCTAGCGCCGCAGTTTCTACTTCAAAGACGCCGTTCGAACTCACCAGCAACCGGATTTTGGATGCCTCGGATAAGGTTGCTGCCAAGGCGGTTAGCCGGGTCTCAATGGCAGATCGATCCAATGGAACGCCGAAATAGGCCGCTGAATCCGCCAATCGTTGCAGATGATCTGCCAAGAGAAAATAGCCGGTTCCCGGTTCCCACAATAGCGTTTCCAGCAATCGGAAATCCGGAGACTTCCGCGTAAGCACCTGTGCCTTCAGCAGGCACTCTTGATATTCATCGGCGGCATCCGAATCCCAGACAATGCCGCTACCGGCACCGTAAAGGGCCTGCCGCCGCTTACGGTCGAAAAGGACAGTGCGGATCGCGACATTGAATTGCGCTTGCCGGTCCGGACCGATCATGCCCACAGCTCCGGTGTACACCCCGCGGGGTTGCGGCTCTAGTTCGCGAATGATCGCCATTGTGCACACTTTGGGTGCGCCCGTAATCGAGGCGCTGGGAAACAGGTGTTGCAGAATCCTGGTTACTGGCGCCTGGGTTCGTGCGGTGACCGTGGAGGTCATTTGCAGTACGGTGGGATAGCGTTCGATCTCGAATAATTGCGTCACCGCCACGCTGCCGATCCGGGCCACTTGACCCAGGTCATTGCGCACCATATCGGTGATCATCAAGTTCTCGGCCCGGTTTTTTTCAGACTGGTGCAGACAGCGCCGGTGAGCTTCATCCTCTGCCCGTGTCCGTCCGCGCTGGGCGGTTCCTTTCATCGGTTTCGCAGTGAGCTGCTCGCCATCCAGCCGGAAGAATAACTCTGGGGAGGCTGAACAAATGACAAACCGGCCCACATCGATAAAAGCCGCGTATTGCCCTTGTTGCGCAGCGGCCAGATCAGTGAAGAACGCTTGAGGTTCGCCAGTGAATTCCGCTTCCAGCGCAAAAGTGTAGTTCACCTGGTAGCTGTGGCCTCGTGCGAGATAATCCTTGATGCGCTCAATACTCAGCGTGTAGCCATCCAGGCTAAGGCGAGGCCGCCAAGGGCCGGTTGTGCACGCCGCTGGACCAATGGAAACCGGGGCCGCGATATCTTCAGCACGTGTGTACAAGCCAAACCAAATCAATGGCAGATCAGGCAGAGGTGGATGGACGCTCAGGCCATACGCAGCGGCTGCTTCATAGGCTATGAATCCAACTGCGTATTGGCGATGCTGATTCACCGCATTTTCAATAGCCCGCAACGCCGGAATCACTTCATCCGGACGCATGGCTACGATCACGCGCTCCGGTGTGGTAAACCGGAGCATACGAGAGCCAGTTTGAATGATGGCAGTATTCAAGGCAATACGGTTTTATTCATGAGA
>ERZ795053.1005-NODE-1005-length-36100-cov-9.111638_pt1 | contig 36100 bp, 34 predicted proteins | sample MGYA00375137_ERZ795053 | MGnify/ENA primary metagenome ERZ795053 (study PRJEB30182, sample SAMN05720284) | activated sludge metagenome | isolation source: Anaerobic digester | place: Hong Kong | collected 2014-12-17 ...
TCCTGCACCGCCGCGCCCTCGGCGTCACCCGCCGACCGGGCAACGCCAAACCGGAGCACGACGCATGAGTGAAGTCGACTTCCCCGCGCGCACCCTCGACGAGCTGGTCGCGCGGCCGCGTGCCGTCCTCGATGCCGACACCCTCGCGCGCGCCGCGCGCATCGTCGCCGACGTGGAGCAGGGCGGCGAGGAGGAAGCCCTCCGGCACGCGGCGCGGCTCGACGGATTCCAGCCCGGGGATCGCTGGCTGTTCGACCGGGCAGCGCTCGACGCGGCCCGCGATCGGCTCCCGGTCGGGATGCGCGGCGACCTCGAGGCGATGGCGGACCGGATCCGGCAGTTCGCGCTCGCGCAGCGTGCCGCGCTCACCGACGTCGACGTCGAGGTACCTGGTGGCCGGGCCGGGCACACTGTGTTGCCGGTCGCCCGGGCGGGCTGCTACGCGCCGGCGGGTCGGTTCCCCCTCCCCTCCTCGCTGCTGATGGGTGCGGTCACTGCACGCGCCGCGGGGGTGGGTGAGGTCTGGGTCGCGTCGCCAAGGCCCTCGGACACGATGCTGGCCGCCGCCGCCATCGCGGGTGCCGATGGCCTGATCGGCCTCGGTGGCGCCCAGGCGATCGCGGCGCTCGCCTTCGGGATCGGCACCGTCGCGGCAGTCGACGTGATCGTCGGACCGGGCAATCGCTGGGTCACCGCCGCCAAGCAGGCGGTTTCGGGCCGCGTCGGCATCGACATGCTCGCCGGCCCGTCGGAACTGGTGGTGCTCGCCGACGACTCCGCCGATCCGGCCATCGTCGCCGCGGACCTGCTGGGCCAGGCCGAGCACGATGTCGACGCGCTGCCGGTGCTGGTGACGACCTCGGCCGATCTCGTCGAGTCGGTCCGCCGCGAGCTCGCGGAGCAGTTGGCGGTGCTGCCAACGGCCCAAACCGCGCGGGCGGCCCTGGCGGCGGGCGGCGTGGTGGTCTGCCGCTCGCTCGACGAGGCCATCAGTGCGGTCGACCGGCTCGCCCCCGAGCACCTGCAACTCGCCCTCCGGGATCCCGGGGCCGTGGCGACCCGCATCGGCAACGCCGGGGCCCTCTTCCTCGGCGAGCGCTCGGCGGAGGTCTTCGGCGACTACGGCGCCGGCCCCAACCACGTCCTCCCCACCGGGGGCGGGGCCCGGTTCACGGCCGGCCTCTCGGTCTTCACCTTCCTCAGGGCCCGGACCTGGCTCCGGCTCGACGACGCCGAGCCGCTGGGCCTCCAGACAGCACGACTGGCCCGGGTGGAGGGGCTCGAGGCACACGCCCGGGCGGCGGAGGCCCGCGGCTAGCGCCCCGACCGCCCCTGTGGATATCTTTGAGGGCTGTCACAATTCATCCTCCTCGGGGCCGCACCAGCCCCGGGGCGACTCCCCAGACCGAAGGAAGGTGCCGATGTCTCGCATGTACGAGGCGGTCTACATCCTCGACAGTACCCTCGAGGAAGACGCCATCACCGAAAAGCTCAACAAGCATCACGAACTCGTCCCGCAGGCGAGCGGCGAGCCGATTGCCCTCGACATGTGGGGCAAGCGCACCATGGCGTACCCGATCGCGAACAAGGAGACCGGGTTCTACGTCATCGCCAAGTTCGAGGCGACCCCCGAGATGCTTCCCGAGTTCGAGCGCGCGCTCAAGCTCGACGAGGGTGTCCTCCGGCACCTGATCGTCCTCGACGAGGGCGCCGTGATGTCCACTGCACCGTCCGACCGCGACGGGGAGGACGACTGATGGCCCGCCCGAACAAGACCTGCGCCGTCTGCGAGAGCGGGATCCGTATCGTGGACTTCAAGGATGAGCGACTGCTGACCCGGTTCCTGACGGAGCGCGGCAAGATCCTGCCGTCGCGGCTGTCGGGCACCTGTGCCCGGCACCAGCGGCAGCTCTCGCGTGCCATCAAGCGGGCCCGCGAGATCGCGCTGCTTCCGTACATCAAGGGCTTCGCGGGCTGAGCTCGCCGGTCCCGGCACCCGGTCCGGCCCCGCGCCGTGCGCCGTGGCTCGGCCCGGTCGTGCTGGTGGGGTACATCCTCAGCGCGCCGAAGGCGTTTGTCCTCGGCCCGCTCGCGATCCTGCTCCTCCTCTCCCGTCCGCGGTCCGGGCGGGAGTGGCTCTGGATCGTGATCAGCGTGGTCGCCGCCGCCGTCGTGCTGCGGCTGCCCGCGACCCTGACCGATCGGACGGTCCGGGCGGCGGGGGCGTTCTTCACCGGGGCGTTCGTGATCGTGACCCTGATGGGGGTCCGCTCGCTGGTGCACCGCACCCTGGCCGCGATCGCGGCGAGCGCCACCCTCGTGGTCGGGTGGTTCGTCTGGCTGGGGATCTCCTGGGGTGAGCTCCAGGCCGCCTTCATGGCCGACTACTGGGCCACCTGGCGGCTGCTCTCTCCCGGGCTGCCCGAGTCGCCTCCGGTGGCCGGCGAGGTGGTCACGGGGGCCGCGGCCGACCTCGCGCTCCAGCTCGCGGCCGCCCTCCGGGACGCCAGCGGGCTGATGCCGGGGATGCTGGGGGTCTTCGCCCTGGGCGGCGGCTACCTGGCCTGGAACTGGTACTGGCGGGTGGCCTCCACCCCGCTCGGTCCGGCCCCGCTGCCGTTCCGGGCACTGCGGTTCAGCGACCACCTCGTCTGGGTGCTGATCATCGCGGCGGCCCTGGCGATGCTGGCCGGCCAGACCGCGGCCGGGGTGGTCGGGAGCAACCTGCTGGTCCTGATGCTGGCGTTGTATGCGGGCCGGGGGCTGGCCGTCATCCAGACCGCCCTCCTCCCGGCCCCGATGTTCTTCGCGGTGCTGCTCTCCATCACCGCGCTGGCGCTGTTACCATTGGCCTTGGCGTCCTGCGTGCTGATCGGCACGGCAGATACCTGGCTGGACTTCCGGCGCCGCCTGGCGCCCGACGAAGGAGTACCGTGATGATCGAACTGATCCTGCGCGACACCGTCCCCTCGCTCGGCAAGGCCGGCGACCTGGTGCGCGTCAAGCCGGGGTATGCCCGCAACTTCCTCCTCCCCCAGGGCCTCGCCTTCGAGGCGACCGAGGGGAACAAGAAGCGGATCGCCGCCGAGTCCCGCGTGCGGGCCGCGAAGGCCGCCGCCGACAAGGCCGAGGCGGAGGCGCTGGCCGCCCGCATCGGGGCGGCGCAGCTCAGCTTCACCGCCAAGGCGGGCGAGGACGGCAAGCTCTTCGGCTCGGTGACCTCGGCCGACATCGCCACCCAGCTCGAGGCGATGGGCTTCGCGATCGACAAGCGGAAGATCGAGCTCGAGCACCCGCTCAAGGAGCTCGGGTTCCATGCCGTGCCGGTCCGACTCCACCACGAGGTCCACGCCGAGGTGAAGGTCACCATCGCCGCCGAGGGCTGAGTTGGCAGCCCCCGCAGTCGGGATCGGGTACCTCGACGGCCCCCGGTTGGCGCGCGGATTCCTTGCCGCGAGCGACTGGGTGGCGGCCGGCCGCGAGGAGCTCAACCGGATCAACGTCTTCCCGGTCCCCGACGGCGACACCGGCACCAACTTCTCGCTGACCCTGCGCGCCGTCGCCGATGCCCTCCGGGCCCTCGGCGACGCGCCGCTTTCGGCCACCGCCACCACCGCGGCCCGCGCCGCGGTGATGGGCGCCCGGGGCAACTCGGGGATGATGCTCGCCCACTTCCTGATCGGCTTCGGCGAGGCCCTCGAGGGGCTGCCCACGGCAAGCGCCACCGACGTCGCCCGCGCGGTGCGCGAGGGGGCCCGCCACCTCGAGCAGGCGCTCGACGAGCCCCGCGAGGGCACCATCCTCACCGTCGTCCGCGACGCGGCGATCGCCGCCGAGCGCGCCGCCGGCGAGTCGGCCGACATCGGCCACTTCCTCCGCCGACTGCACGCCGAATCCGAACGCGTCCTCGCCCGGACCCCGGAGCTCATGGCGGTGCTCAAGGAGGCCGGCGTCGTCGATGCCGGTGGTAAGGGATTCGTCAGGATGGTCGAGGGCGTGGTCCGCGTGATCAACGGCGACCCCATCCTTCCGGCCGACAACTGGGCCGCGGACGACTCCGCCCTCGCGGCGGCCGCGCTCGCCGACATCGCCACCGAGCGTGACTTCCAGTTCTGCACCGAGGTCCTCGTCCGGGGTGAGGCGCTCCCGGCCGCGAACGACGTGCGGACCCGGTTGCACGACTTCGGTGGGTCGGTGGTGGTGGCGGTCGCGGGCGACATCCTGAAGCTGCACGTCCACACCGACACTCCGGATGCGGTGTTCACCCTGGCGGAACAGTGGGGGACGGTCACCGCCCGCAAGGCCGATGACATGCGGGCCCAGCACCGGCAGCTGAGCCACGTCGACCAGCGCCGGGTCGCGATCGTGGTCGATTCGACCAGCGACCTCGCCGATCCGATCCTCGACCGGCACGGGATCATCCAGGTCCCGCTGCAGGTGGTCTTCGGCGGCGAGACCTTCCGGGACCGGGTGGACCTGAAGCCGGCAGAGTTCTATCGGCGACTCCGCGCCGCGCGCGAGCTGCCGACGACCTCCCAGCCGGCGCCGGCCGAGTTCGTGAAGGCGTTCCGGGCGGCGCGGTCGGAAGCCGAGGAAGTCCTGGGCATCTTCGTGTCGTCGCGGCTGTCGGGGACCTTCGCCTCGGCGCAGGCGGCGGTGCAGGCGGCAGGGATCACGAACGTCACCGTGGTGGACTCCCGGGCCGCGTCACTCGGGCTCGGCCTCCTCGGACTCAGGGCGCAGGAACTCGCCGACGCCGGCTGGCGGGCGCCGGCGATCGCGACCGAGCTGCGGCGGGTGCGGGCCCAATCGGGGTTCCTGCTCACCGTCGCCACCTACGAGAACCTCATCCGCTCCGGGCGGGTGTCGAAGGGCAAGGCCTGGATCGGTGGATTGCTGAACATTCGCCCGCTGCTCGAGATCGACCAGGAGGGCACGGTGCAGGTCGTCGACCGGATCCGCGGCGACGACCAGGTCGTACCCCGGGTACTGGCCGAGTTGACCCGACGCCTGACGCCCCGCCCCGCGCAGCTGCGGTTCGGGATCGCCCACGCCGAGGTGCCCGAGGTCGCCGAGCGGGTCCGGATGGCGCTGACGGCGGCGTTCAAGCCGCGCGAGGTGCTGGTGGCCCCGGCCACCGCGGTGCTCGGGACCCATGTCGGCGAGGGGGCCTGGGCCGTGGCGTACCAGGTCGAGGACGGCACCCCGGAACCGACCGATGACTGAGCGTCGCACGCTGCCCCGCGAGGTCGCACTCGCCGTCGGGGCGATCGAGGATGGCAAGGGGACCGACGTGCTGGTGCTGGACCTGCGCGGCCTGAGCGATGCCGCCGACTATTTCGTGATCGCCTCCGGCACCTCCGATGCCCACGTGCGCGGCATCGCCAACAAGGTGCTGGAGCAACTGGAAGGGGCAGGCGTCGATGCCAACCACGTCGAGGGACTGCCGAGCGGACGCTGGGTCCTGCTCGACTTCGTCGACATCGTGGTCCACCTCTTCCATCCCGAGACGCGGGCGTTCTATCGCCTGGAGCGGCTCTGGCAGGATGCGCCGCCGCTGCTCTCGATCGCCTGACGTTCCACCTGCCGGAAAGGTCCACCCGATGCGCCGCCTCAGCCGACTCCTCACCCTCGCGGTGCTGCTCGCCCCCGCCCCGCTGCTGGGCCAGTACTTCGGCCAGAACAAGGTCCAGTACACCACGTTCGATTTCCGGGTCATCGAGACCGAGCACTTCGACGTGTACTACTACGAGGAGGAGCGGGAGGCCGCCTTCGACGTGGCGCGCATGGCCGAGCGCTCGTACGCGCGGCTGAGCCGGATCCTGCGGCACCAGTTCCGCGAGCGGAAGCCGATCATCCTCTACGCCTCGCACTCGGACTTCCAGCAGACCAACACCACCCCGGGCGAGGTCGGCGAGGGGACCGGCGGGTTCACCGACTTCCTGAAGCACCGCAACGTCCTCCCGATGACCGGCAGCTACGCCGACGTCGCCCACGTGCTGCAGCACGAGATGGTGCACCAGTTCCAGTACGACGTCTGGTCCGGCGGGCGCGCCGGCGGCGGGCTCCAGACCCTGATCGCCGTCAACCCGCCGCTCTGGTTCGTCGAGGGGATGGCCGAGTATCTCTCGGTCGGTCCCGTCGATCCGAACACCGCGATGTGGTTGCGCGACGCGTCGGTCGAGGGGAAGCTGCCGACCATCCGCCAGCTCGAGACCGACCCGACGATCTTCCCGTACCGCTTCGGCCAGGCGATCGTCAGCTACATCGGCGAGCGCTGGGGGGACGAGGCGATCGGCGCGGTCCTCTCCGCCTCGCGGGCCGGCTCGCTGGAGGGCGCGATGCGCCGCGTCATCGGCCTCGACTTCGTCCAGCTCGGCGACCAGTGGCGCGATGCGGTCCAGAAGCAGTACCTCCCGCAGCTGCGGACCCAGTCGCTGGCGCGCGACATCGCCACGCCGGTGCTCAACAAGACCCAGAGCGACGGCACCCTCCACCTCGCCCCCGCGCTCTCGCCCGACGGCACCCGGGTCGCGTACTACAGCGAGGCCGACTTCTTCTTCGTCGACCTCTACCTCGCGGAGGTCCCGAGCGGCAAGCGGATCCGGCGGCTCCTCAAGAGCACCTGGAGCTCCGACTACGAGACGTTCCGGTTCATCAACTCCTCGGCGGCCTGGTCCGCCGACGGCAAGTACCTCGTCTTCTCCGCCAAGCGGGGGCCGCGCGACGACATCGTGATCGTCGAGCCGGCGCGCAACCGCGAGGTCCGCCGGATCCGGGTCGACCTCAACGGCGTGACCACGCCGACCTTCTCCCCCGATGGCCGCCGGATCGTCTTCAGCGGACTCGACGGCGGGATGAGCGACCTGTTCGTGATCGACGTCGATGGCACGAACCTGCAGCGGCTGACCAACGACCGCTACGCCGACATGCACCCGGTGTTCTCGCCCGACGGGTCGACCATCGCCTTCACCACCGACCGCGGCCCGGACACCGACTTCGAGAAGCTGGTCTTCGGCAACGAGCGCCTCGCGACCTACGACCTCGCGACCGGGCGGATCGAGCTCCTCCCCTCGATGGAACAGGGGAAGAACGTCAACCCGCAGTGGAGCCCCGACGGTCGGTCGATCGCCTATGTCTCCGATCGCACCGGCGTCAGCAACATCTTCCTCTACGACCTCGACGACCGGCAGACGTACCAGCTCACCGACCTGTTCACCGGGGCGCAGGGGATCACCCCGCTCTCGCCGGTGATCTCGTGGGCGGCCCCCGCCGATCGGCTGGCGTTCGTGTACTACGAGGACGGCGAGTACAACGTCTACACCCTCGACAATCCGCGCGGCCGCAAGGGCGCCCCGTGGCGTGCCGAGGACGCCCGGCTCGCCGTGCTCGCCCCGCCGACGCCGACGGCGCGGCAGGCCGAGGTCTCCGACAGCGTCGTTCCGCAGGCGAGCGGTGGCCAGGCGATCTACGTCTCGCCCCGCGGCCAGCTTCGCCAGGCCGACTCCCTCGGCGTCGTGCCCGACTCGCTCCGGCCCCCGCCGGTGGTCAGCATCCAGGCGCTGAACGACTCGAGCACCCTCGGGCTCCCCGACACCAGCACCTTCACCGAGCGACCCTACAAGGTCGGCTTCTCGCCCGACTTCGTCGCCCGCCCGTCGATCGGCTACACCCGCGACAACTTCGGCCGCGGCGTCTTCGGCGGCACCGCGATCTCGCTCTCCGACATGCTCGGCGACCGGCAGCTCCTCTTCTCCGGCTACATCAACGGCCGGATCGAGGAAGCACAGGTCCTCGCGGCGTACAGCAACATCTCGCGCCGGTTCAACTGGGCCGTCGGCATCCAGCAGGACCCGTACTTCTTCTTCCAGGGCAGCGGGATCGCCGCGGTCCCCGAGAGCTTCGAGAACGTCCTCGTCACCGACATCCGTCGGCTCGTCCTCCGCTCGGCGTTCGCGCAGGGCGCCTACCCGCTGTCGCGCTTCCGGCGCATCGAGCTCGGGCTCTCGGCGACCCTGATCGATGACGCGATCGTCCGGCTCAACGAGTTCTTCGATCCGATCACCGGGCTCTACACCCGCGAGCCGTCGGTCGAGCGCTTCGGCCTGGAGTCGAACGCCTTCATCCAGCCGTCGGTCGCGTTCGTCGAGGACAACACGCTCTACGGCTTCATCGGGCCGATGTACGGGCGCCGGGCGCGTTTCTCGATCGCGCAGACCATCGGCGGCTGGAACTACACCCAGCTCACCGCCGACTATCGCCGCTACGACCGCCTCGTCGGGCCGTTCACCCTCGCCACCCGACTGCTCTACTTCGGGCGCACCGGCTCCGACGCCGATCGCTTCACCCAGTTCATCGGCTTCCCCGACCTGATCCGCGGCCACACCTCCGGCTCGTACCGCCGCAACGAGTGCGTCACCGCGCTCGACGACGCGGAGACGATCACCGGCTGCACCGCGCTCGACCAGCTCGTCGGCACCTCGATCGGCGTCTTCAACGCCGAGTTGCGCGTGCCGCTGATCTCGCCGCTGTACGACTGGTCGCCGCGCTTCCTGCCGCCGATCGAGGCCGCGCTATTCTACGATGCTGGCGTGGCGTGGGATGCCCGCAGCGTGGTGCAGTTCAGCGAGCGCGAGCCCGGGCAGTCGCCGCTGCGGGTGCGCACCCCCCTGCGGTCGTGGGGCGGCTCGCTGCGCACCAACCTGTTCGGGTTCCTGATCCTGCGCTTCGACTACGCCAAGCCGATCAACCGGCCGGGGACGTCGCCGTTCTGGACCATCTCGATCGGGCCGACCTACTGACCGTGCCGATCCGCCACGCCGTCGTCGCCCTCCTCCTCCTCGCGGCCTGCGGGGGGGAGACCCCGCTGGAGGGACCGCGCGAACTCCCCCTCGGCATCCCCGAGGAGGGCTCGCTGCTGCGCCTGCCGTCCGGCGGCGGCGAGGCCGTGCTTTACCGCGCGGATTCGCTCACGCCGCTCGACTGGCGGTTCCGCGGCACCATGCCGCCGATCCTCCGCGCCCTCGGCACCGACCTCGACGACCGGATGGTCTATGCCGTCGACCGCGACGGCGAGGTGATCGGCCTCGACCTCGTCGCCCGTCGGCAGCGCCCGTACCTCGACGATGTCCGCCGGATCACCGGGACCCCGGACGGTGCCGTCCTCGCCCTCGACTCGACCGGCAGGCCGATCGGGTTCCGCGGCCGCACCCGCACGGTCTTCAACGGCCCGGCGCTGCGCGGCAACGACATCCAGCTCGTGCGCGCACCCGGCCTCGCGCCGGGCCTGTCGGCGTACTCCGCCAGCAACCGGCGGCTGACGGTCCATCCCGAGAAGGGCGAGGGGCGCGAGTTCGCCGTCCCCGGCGGGGAGCTGGCGAGCAGCTGGTTCGGCGATGTCCAGGCGATCACCACCGACAGCGGGATCGTCGTGGTCGAGCCGGAGCGCAACCGCCCGCCGCGCTTCGTCGAGCTCCGCGGAATGCCGCAGACCAGCGCCTTCTCGCCCTCGGCCCACCGGCTCTACGTCGCGCGGGCCCGGGGCGACGTGGTCATCCTCGATCGGTTCCGCTGGGACGAGATCGGCACCCTGCCGCTGCCGGGCCCCGCCCGGGCGCTCCGCCCCGACCGGTCCGGCCGCTGGGTGCTCGCCCGACCGGCGCAGGGCGATTCGATCTGGGTCCTCGACATGGTCCGCCGCGAGCGGACGATCACGATCCGCGCCCCGTGGGCCGAGGACCTTCCGCTCGTGAGCGGGGGACGAACCCTCGTCGTCCGCGAGGGCGATGACGTCGTCGCCTGGGATCTCCTCAGCGCACCCCCCGCGCCCCGGAGCCGACTCACCGGCGTGGCCGAGGATCACTTCCTCCAGCTCCCGTGGTCGCCCGACGCCGCCGGGCCGACCCCGCCGGAGACCGAGCTGGCCACCACGGACGAGGTCCCCGCCGGCGATGCGGCCCAGGACCCCGCCTCCGGCGACGAGGCCGCGACCGACGGGGAGCCCGGCGCGGAGCGGATCTTCATCCAGGTCTCCTCGTCCCAGAACGTGGCCTACGCGAAGGCCCTGGCCACCCAGCTGGTCGAGATCGGCTTCCGGGCGCGGGTGCTCGATCCCCGGGCCGAGGGCGACGGCTATCGGGTCGTCGTGGGGCCCTACGCGACCCGCGAGGATGCCGATGCCGACGGGCGTCGGCTGGGGCGGCCGTACTTCGTGACGACCCCCGAATCCGGGACCCCCTGACCCCTCCCCACCCTGCTATCTTGCAGGATTCCGGCGCCCCTCGTCGCTGCGCGAGGCGGGCGCCTTCGTGCCCAACCCCGATCCCCACCGGCTGATGAAGCTCACCAAGCTGGAGCTGTCCGGCTTCAAGTCGTTCGCCGACACCGTGACCCTGAACTTCGACGATGGCGTGACCGCCATCGTCGGGCCCAACGGCTGCGGCAAGTCCAATGTCTCCGACGCCGTCCGCTGGGTGCTCGGCGAGCAGTCCGCCCGCCTCCTCCGGGGCGGCAAGATGGAGGACGTGATCTTCCAGGGCGCGGCCGGCCGTCGCCCGGTGAACGTCACCGAGGTCTCCCTCTACCTCGACAACAGCGACGGCCAGTTGCCGACGCCCTACACCGAGGTCGTCATCACCCGCCGCCTCTCGCGCAGCGGCCAGAGCGACTACCTGCTCAACCGCTCGACCGTGCGCCTGCGCGACATCCAGGACCTGCTGCGCGGCACCGGGCTCGGCAGCGACGCCGGGGTGGTGATCGAGGCGAAGCTGATCGACCTGCTCCTCTCCGATCGCGCCGACGAGCGGCGCTCGCTGTTCGAGGAGGCCGCGGGCGTCGGGCTCTACCGCGATCGCCGGCACGCCACCGCGCGCCGCCTGGAGGAGACCGGGACCGACCTGCAGCGGCTCGAGGACCTGATCGCCGAGGTGCAGTCGCAGCTCCGCTCGCTCGCCCGCCAGAAGGGGAAGGCCGAGCGGCACAAGGCGCTCTCCGAGGAGCGCTTCGCGGTGACGATCGCCCTCGCCCAGGAACAGCTCGTGCGGCTCGCCGCCGACGCCGCGAGCTGGGAGCAGCGCCACACCGAGCTGGGTGAGCATCTCCCACGGCTCCGCGAGCGGGTCACCGCCGCCGAGGCCGACCGCGAGGAGGCGGCCACCGCGCGAAACGCCGCGGAGCGGCATCGCGCCGCCGTCGCGGAGGACCTCGCCACGGCGCGGCTCGAACTCGGGCGGCTGGAGGGCGACCTTGCCGTCGCCGCCGAGCGGATCGCGAATGCCGCCGAGCGGCGGCAGCGCGCGCTCGCCGAGCGCGGTGAATCCCAGCAGCGTCGCCAGCAGGCCGAGCGCGACCGCGAGGCCGCGACCGAGGACCTCGCCCTCGCCGAGGCCGAGGCGACCAACATCCGCACCGAACTCGCCGGCCGGAACGAGGCCGAGCAGGCGGTGCGCGAGCGCGTCGCCGCGCAGCGGGAGCTGGTGCGCACCACCGAGCAGGAACTGCAGCATCACGCCGAGACGCACCGTCAGCTGGAGGGCGAGCGGACCGCGCTCGATGGCGAGCTCGCGTCGCTGCAGGAGCGGCTCGCGCAGGAGGAGTCGCACCGGGCCCAGCTCACCGACGATCGCCGCACCACGGCCGAGCGACTGGTGGAGGCCCGCGCCATCGCCGAGCGCCATGCCGACGAGGCCCGCCACGGCAGCGCCGATGCCGAGCAGGCCCGGCTCCGGCTCCGCGAGACCCGGGATCGCGAGGCCCGCGAGGTCGCCGAGCGCCGGGCGCTGGAGGAGGAACTCGCCACCCTGACCGCGCGGCAGAACGCGCTGCAGGCCCTCGAGCGCGATCGCGTCGGGGTCGCCCCCGCCGCCGCCGCGCTCCTCGCGCGCCGCGCCGACTTCGGCGACCGCATCCTCGGCACCCTCGCCGACCTGATCACCGTCGATGGCGACGAGGCCGACCTCGCCGAGCAGCTCCTGGGCGACTTCGTCCACGCCATCCTGGTGCGGGACGAGGCCACCGTGCGCGAGGTGCAGGCGTGGCATCAGGCCGAGCAGCCGGGCACCCTGATCCTCCTCCCGGTCGAGCCCGGCCCGCGCGATGCCGGTGGCCCGGTCGATGGCCGGCTCCGCGTCGATTCGGTCGCCACGCCGTGGGTCGCCGCGCTGATCGGCGGCACCACGCCGCTCGGCGCCGGTCGCGGCGTCCGCCGCGCCGATGGCTCGGTCTGGCTCACCGGTCCCGCCGCCACCGCCGGTCCGCTGCGCCGTCGCGCCGAGCTGAAGGAGCTCGGTCGCACGATCGCCGCGACGACGGCCCGCTTCGCCGAGGCCGACGCACGCCGCACCGGCACGGCGGCCGAGATCGTCGAGCTGGAGGCCGCCGCCAACGCAACCGAGCAGCAGGCCGCCGCCCTGCGCGAGCAGGAGCGGCAGGCGATCGCCGCGCGGGAGGATCTCGTCCGTCGACTCGCCACGCTCGACCGCGAGCTCGGCGAGATCGAGGCCCAGGTCGCCCGCCTCGGCGAACGGCAGACCCGGGCGCTCGGCCGTCGTGAGGAGATCGCCACCCTCCTCGGCGAGGGCGGCCAGGCGCGTGCGACGCTCGACGAGCGCCTCACCACCGCCCGCACCGCGCTCGGCACCCTGGAGGCCGAGCAGGAGCAGGTCCGCGAGGCGCGCAGCGAGTGGCAGGTCCGCGAGGCGCACGTCGCCGCGCGCCTGCGCGCGGCCACCGAGACGATCGAGCGCGCCGGGCGGATCATCGCCGACGCCGACCTGGCCGAGCAGATGCGCAGCGAGGAGATCACCCGCCTCGACGCCGACGCCGAGTCGCTCGATGCCGAGCGGGCCCGCTGGCAGGCCGGCCGCGACGAGCGCTCGGCCGCCCTGCTCGCGCTGGAGACCGCCGCCGGCGAGGCGAGCGGGATCCTCCAGGCCGCCGAGCAGCGCCTTGCCAATGCCGAGCACGAGCTGACCTCCTCGCGCCGCGAACTGGAGACCCTGAGCGAGGAGCATCACGGCCTCGCCATCTCCGTCACCGAGGCCAAGGCCGAGCGGCGCCGGGTCGTCGAGCGGGTCGAGACCGAGTGGAAGCAGCCGTTCGAGGCGCTGGTCGAGCTCGCCCCACCGGTCGAGGCCGACTTCGACACCCTGGTGGAGGAGGCCGAGCGGATCGGCAGCGCCCTCGAGGCGATCGGCATCGTGAACCCGCTGGCGATGGAGGAGCACGCCGAGGAGGCCAAGCGGCTCGCCTTCCTGCAGACCCAGCGCGATGACCTCGTGGCCGCCCGGCAGTCGCTGCTGCAGGCGATCCGCGAGATCGACGGCACCGCGAAGGCGCTCTTCCTCGAGACCTTCACCGCCGTCCGGACCAACTTCACCAACGTCTTCCAGACGCTCTTCGGCGGCGGCGAGTGCGACCTCCGCCTCAGCGACCCGGACGACCCGCTGGAGTCCGAGATCGAGATCCACGCGGCGCCGCGCGGCAAGCGCACCCAGCGGATCCACCTTCTCTCCTCGGGGGAGCGGACCCTGGTCGCGTCGTCGCTGCTGTTCTCGATCTACCTGACCAAGCCGAACCCGTTCTGCCTCATGGACGAGGTCGATGCCCCGCTCGACGACGCCAACGTCGGTCGGTTCCTGCGGCTGCTCGACGAGTTCAAGGCGCAGACCCAGTTCATCGTCATCACCCACAACCCCCGCACCATGCAGGCGGCCGACAGCGTCTACGGTGTGACCATGCAGGAGCCGGGCGTCTCCACGATCGTGGGCGTCCGCCTCGGCGAGCACGTCGACGCGGCCTGACCCCGCCCCAACCGGACGAGTACCATGCTGATCGTGATGAAGCAGGACGCCACCGAGGCGCAGGTCCGCGCGGTGGTCGAGGTCATCGAGGCGATGGGCTACGAGGCCCGGCCGATGCCGGGCCGCCAGCGCACCACCGTCGGCCTCGTCGGCAACGATGGGCGCGTCGACGATTCGCGCCTGGACGGCCTCGGCGGCGTCGCCGAGGTGATCCATGTCTCGAAGCCGTACAAGCAGGTCTCGCGCGAGTGGAAGGCGGAGCCGACCCGGGTCCCGCTCCCCGACGGCTCGATGGTCGGCGGCCGCGAGGTCATCGTCATGGCCGGCCCCTGCTCGGTCGAGAGCGAGGAGCAGATCCTCACCGCCGCGCGCCAGGTCAAGGCCGCCGGCGCCACCGTGCTCCGCGCCGGCGCCTTCAAGCCCCGCTCCTCGCCGTACGCCTTCCAGGGCCTCGGCAAGCTCGGGCTCGAGCTGCTGGCCCACGCCCGCGAGGAGACCGGCCTCCTGATCGTGACCGAGGCGATGGACCCCGCCGGCCTGGAGCTGGTGGTCGCGCACGCCGACATCGTCCAGATCGGCGCGCGCAACATGCAGAACTACTCGCTCCTCAAGGAGTGCGGCCGGATCCGCAAGCCGATCCTGCTCAAGCGCGGCCTCTCCGCGACGATCCCCGAGCTCCTCCTCTCGGCCGAGTACATCCTGGCGGAGGGGAACCCGAACGTGATCCTCTGCGAGCGGGGGATCCGCTCGTTCGACGCGACCACGCGCAACCTGTTCGATCTCGCCGCGATTGCGGTGGTGCACGGACTCTCGCACCTGCCGATCGTCGCCGACCCGAGCCACGGGACTGGCCACCGCGACATGGTGCCGCCGATGGCGCGCGCCGCGATCGCCGCCGGCGCCGACGGGCTGCTGATCGAGGTGCACCCGAACCCGGAGCGCGCCCTCTCCGACGGCGCCCAGTCGCTCTTTCCCGAGCAGTTCGAGCGCACCATGCGCGAGGTGGCCGCCATCGCCGAGGTGATCGGCCGCGGCGTCGTGACCCCGGCGGGAATCGCCTCCTGATGCGGCGACTGCTCGCCCTCGCCCTGCTGGTCCTGCCGGCAGTCCTGCCGGCCCAGCAGGACCCGGACGCGCTCGTCGCGAAGACCTCCCGCCTCTTCCGGGCCTCGACCGGGTTCCAGGCCGAGTTCCGGCAGCGGATCGAGGACCCGCGCGTCGAGAGCTCCGAGAGCCGCGGCACCCTGTACCAGAGCGGCGACCGGTTCGCGATGCGCTTCACCGACCCGAAGGGCGGCGCGTTCGTGCTCGACGGGCGGTTCGCCTGGGTGTACACGCCGGACGAGAGCCCCGAGCAGGTGCTGCGCATCCCGGTGCAGTCCACCGACCGCTACGAGCTGAACCCGATCGCGTTCCTGCTCGACCGCCCCGCCGAGAAGTTCCGCACGACCTACCTGCGCGAGGAGCCGGTCGACGGGCGGATGGCCGATGTCGTCGCCCTCGATCCGCTGGTCGGGACGATGGGCTTCCGTCGCGCCACGCTCTGGATCGACCGCGAGAGCGGCCTGCCGCGCCGGTTCGCGATCGACGAGAAGCTCTACGTGCGCCACATCACGCTGTCCCGGATCCGGACCAACGGCACGATCCCGCGCTCGGTCTTCACCTTCACGCCGCCACCCGGCGTCCGGGTCATCGACCAGGAGCTCTAGGCCGGCCCACCCAGCAGGTCGCGAAGCTGCTGCGCCGCCTCCGGCGCGAGTCCCTCCCGCACCGCCAGCTCCACCGCCCCCCGCGCGAGCGCCACGTACGCCTCGCGCGCCCCGCCATCGAGCACCGCCAGGTGCGCCGCGACCGTGCCGACATCGCCGCGACGCACCGGCCCGGTGAGCACCGCCGCCGGGTCGGCCTCCGCGAGCCCGCGCACCGTCTCCGCCATGATCGGCGCGAAGAGCGCCGCCGTCACGTCGAGCCCTGCCTCGCGGGCCAGACGCGCCGCCATCTCGGCCAGCACCACGAGATGATTCGATGCCGTCACCGCGGCCGCGTGGTAGGCGATCTTGCCCGCCGACGGCACGACATGCACCGATGGCACCTGCAGCACGTCGGCGAGCGCGTGCGCGGCCGCGATCGCCCGCGCATCGCCCTCCACGACCACCGGCGCCCGACGGAGGAGCGCCGGGTCGCCGGCCGGATCGCGGAAGGTCTGCAGCGGGTGGAACGAGCCGAGCGCGGCCCCGGTCGGCTCCAGCGCGACGAGTGCGCCGCGGTCGCGGCTGCCGGCACAGTGGAGCACCACCTGCCGCGGCGACACCGCCTCGGACGCCGCGAGCGCGGCGGCCACGTCGGCAATGGCATCGTCGGGCACCGCGACCAGGACGAGGTCCGCCGTCCGGATCGCCGCGGGCCACGCGTCGCGTTGCCGACCGAGGGAGGTCACGGTGATCCCGGACGCAGCGAGGGCGCGTGCGAGCGAGTGCCCGACGCGCCCCCGACCGACGACCGCGACGGCCGCCGGGATCACTGCCCGGTGATCTCGGACATCAGCGCCCGCGGGGTGGTCCCGACCTGGAGGAGCCGGACCGCCTCCTGCACCTGCTTGTCGTCGAGCGCCCGGCGGCGGATCTCGGCCTGCCGGCCGAACACGTACCGCGCCACCTGGTAGCCGAGCTGGTCGTCGAGCAGCTCGGCGCCGCCGGACCGCTCGTCCTCGGTGAGGGTGACCCCCTTGGCCTCCAGCTTGTCGTACACCGCCTGCCGCATCGCGGCATCGACCGTGAACTGCTCCGCCGTCACCGCCTTCCGCTCCTTGAGCTCCAGCGCGGTCACCACCAGCGCATCCTGGTAGCTCTCGATGTTGGCGGCGAGGGCGCGCGCGAAGGCCCGCTCGCCGTCAGTCAGCGTGTCGCCCCGGACGATCCGGTCGGGGACGATCCCGCCGCCGCCCCGCACGGTCCGGCCCCCGACGGTGCGGTGGGACGGCAGCGAGTCGAGCGCGCCGCTGTCCTCACCGTTGGCGATCGCGGTCACTGCCCGCACCTGCGCCTCCTCGTTCGCCGCGTCGCGCTGGATCGTCCGGCCGCTCGGCGTGAACCACCGGGCCGTCGTCAGCTTGAGCGCCCGCGTCGGCCCCAGCCGGAACAGCGACTGCACCAGCCCCTTCCCGAAGGTCGGCACGCCGACCACCACCGCGCGATCGTTGTCCTGCAGCGCCCCGGAGATGATCTCGGCCGCCGAGGCGGTCCACTGATCGACGAGGACGACGACCGGCATCTCTTCCCACGCCTGGTCGCGCGACGCGGCGTAGGACATCGAGGTCCCCTCCGCGCGCCCGCGCGTCGAGACGATCTGCTGCCCCTTGTCGAGGAAGAGGTCGGAGACCGCCACCCCCTGGTCGAGCAGCCCGCCGGGGTTGCGACGCAGGTCGAGGATCAGCCCCCGCATCCCTGCCTTCCGCATCCGGTTGATCTCGGCGCTCAGCTCGTCGGCCGAGGTCTCGCTCACCGGGGTGAGCTGCACCAGGCCGATGGTCGGGGTGACCAGCACGCCGGGCTGCACCGAGCGGTTGTGGATCGTCTCCCGGGTGATCCGGAACGTCATCAGCTGCGACAGCCCGGGCCGGCGCACCTGCACCGTCACGCTGGTGCCGGGGGCGCCCCGCAGCGTCTTGATCGCATCGTCCTGGTTGAGTCCCTGGGTGCTCTTGCCGTCCACCGAGACGATCTGGTCGCCGGCCTCCATCCCCGCCCGCTCGGCCGGGGTCTCGGGCAGCGGGGCCACCACGGTGATCCAGCCGTCGCGCACGTCGATCTGGATCCCGAGCCCGCCGTAGTTGCCGGTGGTCTGCTCGGTCAGCGCGCGGAAGTCGTCGTCCTCGAGCAGCGTCGAGTACGGATCGCCGAGCTGCTCGAGCATCCCGGCGGTCGCCTTGTGGAAGAGCGAGTCGTTGGGCAGCGAATCGACGTAGTAGGTCTTCACCGCACCGAGGACCTGCTCGAAGAGCTGGTTGGCATCGACCTCGGGCTGGTCGGCGGTGCCGTGGAGCAGCCAGCCACCGCTCGCGAACGAGAGGACGCCGATGACGAGCACCATGCCCCAGCGATAGCGCGCGGTCGTCGTGGATCGAGTCGTCATGCCAGTTGCTCCTCCGGCCAGCGCCGGAACAGGTTCGGGAGGGCCGCGACCAGCACCTGCCACGCTGCATCGAGGACCGCTTCGGGAGACGCCGCGGCGTCGAGGTGGTGCACCCCGGGACCGGTCGCGGCGCGGTACGCCGCCGCCACCCGCTCGTGGAACGCCGCGCTCTCGCGCTCCATCCGGTCGGCGCCCTTCCCCGCGAGTCCCTGCCGGGCGCGCCCCACCGCCGGGTCGAGGTCGAGGACCAGCGTCACGTCCGGCACCAGCCCGCCGGTCGCCGCCGCGTTCACCCAGCGCAGGTGCGCGGCGTCGACGCCGCGGCCCGCCCCCTGGTATGCGTGCGTCGAGAGGTCGTACCGATCGGAGATCACCACTTGTCCGTTCGCAAGCGCCGGTCGGATCCGCCGGGCGACCAGGTCGGCCCGCGCGGTCACGATGTACAGCAGCTCGGCCTCGGGCGTGAACGTCCGTTCGGCGTCGAGCAACTGGTGCCGCAGCGCCTCGGCGACGTCGGTCCCGCCCGGCTCGCGCACCATCAGCGGCTCGTGCCCCTGCGCGCGCACGCGCCCGCGCAGCCCCGCCGCGAGCGTGCTCTTGCCGGCCCCCTCGGGCCCCTCGAGGACGATGAAGCAGCCGGCAGCCATCAGAGCGTGATGATCCCGCTGGCGGCGCCCCGCTCGATCCCCTCACCGATCGCCTGGTTCACCTGCTGCATCAGCTTGTCGACGTTGGTGCGGGCCACGAGGTAGCCCTGGCCGGCCGGCGAGGTCTCGAACTCGCGCAGCGTCGTCTCGTACTCGGTCGCCTGCTCCTCGGTGGGCTGCTGCCCCTGCGCCATCAGCGCATCGAACTCGCGCGTGAGCCGCGAGATGATCTCGAGCTTCTGCTGGGCCTCGGCATCCTCGCGCATCGTCTGCTCGGCACGCCGCAGCGCCTTGTACTCGTTCGACTGGCCGATCAGCCGGCCAAGATCCTGCGCCTTCTCCGTGATCATCGTCCCATCTCCCGTCGTGCGAGGAGGTACCGCGCACGACCGAACAGGTCATCGTGGAGGGTGACGTCCTGCCACCCGGCGGCTTCCGCGAGAGCCGCCGTCTCCCGGGCACGCCGGGCATCGAGTTCGAGGGCGAGCCAGCCACCCTCCCGCAGCACCCCGGGCACGTCGGCGAACAGCCGCCGGTAGGGGTCGAGTCCATCGGGGCCGCCATCGAGCGCCTCGTGCGGCTCCCAGGCCGCCACCGAGGGGTCGAGGTGGGCCACCTCGTCGGTCGTCAGGTACGGCGGATTCGAGACCACGAGATCCACCGCCCGACCCTGCAGCGGCGCCACGAGGTCGCCCGCGAGCCAGGTCACCGTATAGCCGGTCTCGGCGCCGTTCTCCCGCGCCAGCGCCAGCGCGTCGGCCGAACGATCGATCCCGATCACCTCGTCGAACGCCCCCTCCATCGCGAGAGCGAGGGCGATCGCGCCGGTCCCGGTGCCGATGTCGGCCGCGACGCCGACCCGCACCTGCTGCAGCGCCAGCTCGACCAGCCCCTCGGTCTCGGGCCGCGGGATCAGCGCCCGGGCGTCGGTGCGCAACCGCAGGTGCCGGAATCCGGTCCAGCCGGTGACGTGCGCCAGCGGTTCGCCGGCGGCCCGCCGGGCCACCCCTGCAAGGTAGTCCGTCGCGGCATCCGCCCCCACCTCGGGCGGGCCAAGCACCGATTCGCTCACGAGGTCCCGCCACAGCCGGCCGGCCTCGCGCCGCGGGGCCGGCTCACCGGCCGCCGCGAGCTGCCGGGCGGCGAGGTCGAGCAGGTCGTCCCGGGAGACCGCCCCCATCTCAGCCACCCTGCTGCTCCTCGCGCGACACCCGCCGCAGCGCCGTCACCAGCTCCTCGAGCTTGCCGTCGAGCACGTCGCCGAGGTTGTGGACCGACAACCCGATCCGGTGATCGGTGACCCGGCTCTGCGGGAAGTTGTAGGTCCGGATCTTCGCCGAGCGGTCGCCGTTGCCGACCATCGCGCGGCGATCGGCGGCCCGCTTCGCCTCGGATTCGGCGATCATCCGGTCGAGCAGCCGCGCCCGCAGCACCTCCATCGCCTTCAGCTTGTTCTGCAGCTGCGACTTCTGGTCCTGCTGCGACACCACGATCCCGCTGGGGACGTGGGTGATGCGCACCGCGGAGTCGGTCGTGTTCACGCTCTGCCCGCCGGGACCCGACGAGCGGAAGACGTCGATCTTCAGGTCCTGCGGATCGATCCGGACATCGACCTCCTCCGCCTCGGGGAGGACGGCGACCGTCGCGGCGGAGGTGTGGATCCGCCCCTGCTGCTCGGTCGCGGGGACCCGCTGCACCCGGTGGACCCCCGCCTCGCGGCGGAGCAGGCCGAACGCCTCGGGCCCGCGCACGGCGATCACCGCCTCGCGCACCCCGCCGGCAGTACCGGCCGTCTCGCTGATCCGCTCGACCCGCAGCCCGTGGCGCTCGGCGAACCGGGTGTACATGCGGACGAGGTCGCCGGCGAAGAGCCCCGCCTCGTCGCCGCCGGTGCCGGCGCGGATCTCGAGGATGGCGTCGCGGTCGTCATGGGGGTCGCGGGGGACCAGGAGTTCGGCCAGCTCCTCGCGGAGGGCGTGCACCTCGTCGCGGAGCCGGGTGACCTCCTCGGCGGCGAGCGCCGCCATCTCGGCGTCGGCGCCCGCGGCGAGTTCCTCGGCGTCGGCGAGTTCGCGCTCACCCCGCGCGAGCAGATCGGCCGCGCGCACCACCGGTTGCAACCGGGCGTGCTCGCGGCCGAGGGACTGCAGCTTGGCCGAGTCGGCGGCGACCGCCGGATCGGCCAGGGCCCGGGCGACCTCCTCCGCCCGCGCGAGCGCCTGGCGGAGTCGGACGTCCATGGCTCAGCTCGTGGCGGTGTCCGTGGCGTACTTCCGGCGGAACCGGTCGATCCGCCCGGCGGTGTCCACCAGACGCTGCTTGCCGGTATAGTACGGGTGGCACTGGGCGCACACTTCCACCGAGATCTCCGGGATCGTGCTCCGGGTCTCGAACGCGTTGCCGCACTGGCAGTGCGCCTTGCTCACCTGATAGACGGGATGGATGTTCGGCTTCACGAGGACCTCCTCTGGACGGACGCCGTAGTTCCGTCGCGGAACCACGATAGCCCGGTAATATATCTTCCCTGCTCCCCGGCGTCCAAGGGTGCCCCCCTGGCTCGTCCCCTTGGATGACCCCAGACCAGGAGTCGCCATGCGCCCGATCCTCGCCGCCGTCGCCCTTGCCTCGCTCGCCCTCCCCGTCGCCGCCCCCGCCCAGGCGGGGGTCTCGATTGCCGGGTTCGAGACCGATGGCTCCGTCGGGCTGGCCCGGGCCGAGTACCAGGCGATCGGCCGCGCCCTCGGCGCCCTCCTCGGCGCCCGGCTGGGAAGTGCCAGCGGCGCGACCGTCGTCCCACTGACGCCGCTCCCCGAGGGGCGCCCGGGCCGGGTCGATCTCGCCGCCGCCCGCAACGCCGCCACGGTGGCGGGGGCGCGGCTGCTGGTGGTGGGTTCGCTGCTGGACCAGTACGGCGACATCCAGGTCGAGGCCCGGATCATCGATGCCAGCACCGGCAAGCCGGTGGCGGTCGTGCGGGGCGACCCGTCGCTGGTGCGGCGCGACCAGCTCGCCGAGGCGATCGCCGCGCTCGCCGACCGGCTCGCCACCCAGCCCCGGATCGGGGCCACGCCGGGCGGCGGCAACGCGACCGGCATCCCGGTCGCGGCGTTGGTGGAGTTCGGCAAGGGGATCGCCCTGGAGGAATCGGGCGATCGCGCCGGGGCCGCGACCGCCTACCGCGCGGCGGTCGCCGCGTCGCCCGGGTTCACCGAGGCGCGGGTGGCACTCCAGCGGGTCGGCGGCTGACCCGAATCCCCAGCCACCCCAGCATCATCGACGGCGGGCTCAGCAGGAGCGCGATCCCCAGGTTGTGCTGGCCGGTGAGGCCCGGGAGGTGCGCCAGCACCAGTCCGAGCAGCGCCAGCGCGAGGATGGTCACCCCCACCGCCCGGGTCGCCGCCCCGCCGCGTGCGCGCCAGACCGGCCACACCAGCCCGAGCGCGAGCGGCGAGAGCATGAGCAGGTTCCAGTTCCCCGCCGTCGCGACATGGTCGCTCAGGAACCAGAGGTAGCAGAGCAGCACCCCGCCCAGTCCGGCGACCACGGCCCACAGCCCGGCGATCGCCCGGCCCGGGATCCCCGCCGCGCCCGCGATGGCCCCGGTCGCGATCAGGATCGCCAGCACCATCCCGGCCCCGAGCAGCGCGAACCGCCGATCGGGCGGCGCCGCCTCGACCTGCCAGGTGTCGAGGTCCACCACCGTCTGCTCGCGCACCACCAGCGGCACGTCACGACCATCCGGACCCGGCACGCGCAGCTCGCGCACGCGTTCCTGCACCTTGGCCGGCAGGAACATCTCCCCCCACTGGTCGAGCGGACGGTCGGCCGCCGGCCCCATCGCGGTCAGGATGCCGAGGTACATCCAGAGGTCGTTGGTGAGCGACCGCGCCATGTGGAACCGGAGCGATCCCTCCGCCGGCACGCCCTCGGTCGCGCGCCGCAGCGCCCCCCCGAGGATCTGGTCGAGCATGTCGCGCACCCGTGTCGAGCAGTTGTCGCGAAAGTAGTCGTAGAGATACTCGCGGTTCGCCGGCTCCGCGTTCTGCGCCAACCGGAACGCGAGCTCCGCCTTCTGCACCGGCAGCAGCGCCAGCTCCTGCACCTCCACACGCCGCTCATAGTGGGTGTACTCGGCGAGGGTGCGCTGCCAGTCGGAGACGCCGAGCCAGTAGCGGGGCCGCCCCTGCACGAAGCGCTGCACGAAGCCGGGGGCCGCGAAGTCGAAGGTGCCGTAGTTGTAGACGCGGTTCTCACCGGCAATCGTGTCGATGATCACGATGGCGTTGTGGCCGAAGCGGGTCCAGACCGCCTCGCCCGGGCCCATCGTCATCAGCAGGATCTGGAACCGATCGACCGGCGGCGCGGCGTCCTGCGCGACGGCCGGGGCGACCGGCAGGAGGAGGAGCGCCGCGAGCGCGAGGCCTCGCGCCCGGCTCACGGCGTGACGTCCCGCCCCGACTCCGCGGACTGGTAGATCGCGTTCATCACTTCCATCCCCAGCAGCTGCTCGGCGAGCGGCGCGGCCGTCGCATCGCCGCGGACGGCTGCGACGAAGTGGGCCCACTGGGCGCGCACGCCGAGGAGGAATGGCGTCTCGCGCGAGTGCGCACCGGCGGTGCTGACGTCCTGGGCGACGCCGTGGTGCTCGCGCCAGATCGAGAGCGGTGCGATGCGCGCCGAGCCCTTGGCCGCGCGCAGCGAGAGGCCGAACCGCTCGCCGGGGCCGACGAAGCGCCACGAGGTGTCGAGGTGGATCGCCAGCCCGCCCGCGAGCGCGAGCATCGCCGTGCCGCTCGGCTCGACCCCCTTGCCGCGCTCGGGGAACACCGCCGAGACGCGTTCGACCTTCGGGAACCCGGCCAGCCAGAGCGACATGTCGATCAGCGCGTGGCCGAGGTCGAACATCGCGCCGCCGCCGGCCTGGTCGCGCCGCTGCCGCCAACCGAGCGAGGTGCGCGCCATCCGCGACATGAACCACCAGGCCCGGACCGACTCGAGGTCGCCGAGCTCGCCGCTCTGCACGAACGAGCGGATCATCTGGATGTCGGGGCGATAGCGGTGATTGGCGCCGGTCATCACCACCCGGTCGCGCTTGGCCTGGGCGCGGGTGATCTTCTGCACCCCCGCCGGCGTCAGCGCCAGCGGCCGCTCGCAGAGGACGTGCAGCCCGGCGGCGAGCCCGGCGAGGACGTGCGACTCGTGCAGGTGATTCGGGGTGCAGACCAGCAGCGCGTCGAGCTGGCCGAACTCGATCAGCTCCGAGAGGTCGTGGAAGACATCGGGGATGTCGAACCGGTCGGCGAGGGCGCGCGCCTTGACGACGTCGTTGTCGCAGATCCCGGCGACCTCGACGTCGCGGATCTTCCGCAGCGCCGGCAGGTGGCCGACCTGCGCGATCGCCCCCGCGCCCACGATGCCGAGTCGAAGCCGATCTGCCATGCGGTGCTGTCTCCTGCCGGGGGTCAATAGATGCGCTGCAGGTCCGTGCCCGGAAAGTAGCTCATCAGGATGGTGAGGTGATCCTGCCCCGCGCGGGCGCGACCGATCGCACCCCACTGGCAGAGCCCCACCCCGTGCCCGAAGCCGCGCCCCTCGGCGACGACCCGTTCGATCCGGCCGCCGCGCCGGTCGAGCCGCACGGTGAAGTCGGAGCTGCCGAGCAGGCCGCCCTCGGGCGGCTGCAGGGCGCGGCGGATCGCCGAGCCGCGCACCACCGTCGCCCCGCGGGCGCCGCGCAGCTCGAGGGTGGCGATCCGCCCCGACGCCGTCCGGTCGAGCACCCGCATCTCCCGCAGGTCGGCGGCGACCGCCGTCGCCAGCCGCTCTGCGGCGAGCGTGCGGCGCAGGATCGCCGCCAGCTCCGCCGCCGACCAGCTCGTCGTCCAGCGGAACCGCGGCGAGATCGCGCACCAGGCCCGCCCCTCGCCATCGACATCGGGCCGCGCCTGCAGGTACGGCCGATCGCCATCGACGAAGACGTCCCGGCCGGCCTCACTGGAGCCGCCGCAGGTCGAGGAGTAGAACGCGTCGATCAGGTCGCCGCCGTAGAGCAGCACCTCGCCCGCGGTCGCCTCGACCGCCGCCCGCGCGACAGGGTCCTCATCGTCGGCGCCGCGGTACACCTGCGAGGCGACCCCGGCAAGCAGGTCGAACCCGTCGGCCTCCCAGCGGCCCATATTGCGGAGCGCATAGGTCCGGGCCACCACCGCCTGGGCCCGCGCCGCCGCCGCCTCCGACGCGGGCCGGTGGCCGAGCTCGGCGCCGACCACCGCCACGAGGTACTCCTCGAGCCCCACGATGTTCACCACGCGCACGCCGTCGGCGCCGCGGCTCACCTCGATCGCGCCGCGGTACGGTCGGCCGTCGAGGTACACCAGCCCCTCGTCCTGACCGGGCGTCACCGTGAACACCCGGCGGCGCAGCTCGCGGCCACCGGGATCGAGCACCACGCCGTTGCCCTGGGCGCCGACGCGCACGTCATCGCCGGCGCCGATGTAGCGGAGATCGCCCTCGTCGGGATCGGTGACCCGCAGCCCCATGTCGCCCGAGAACCGCGGCCGCGGCGCGTCGAGCGACAGCCCGATCCGCACCAGCGGCTGCCGGCTCTCCGCGGCGGGCTGCACCGCCGGCTGGTCGGGCGGCATGCACGAGCTGCTGCCGACCAACGCCGCCCCGAGGCCGACCGCGCGGGTCAGCCGCGATAGTTGCCGAATTGGAGCTCCACGTCGAAGTCCTGCGCCTTCAGGAAGGCGATCACCGCCTGCAGCTCGTCGCGCGACGGCGAGCTGACCCGCAGCTCGTCGCCCTGGATCGACGCCTGCACCTTCTTGAACCCGCCGTCCTTGATCGCCCGCTGGATCTTCTTGGCGGTCTCCTGCGGAATCCCCTGGGCGAGGGTCAGGGTGCGGCGGACCGAGGAGCCGGTCGCCTGGACCGGGTCGCCGATGGTGAGGTTCTTCACCGGGACCCCGCGCTTGATGAGCTTCCCGCGCACCACGTCGAGCAGCGCGTCCATCCGGAAGTCATCGTCGGCGTGGAGCGCGATGGTCGCCGCGTCACGATCGAGGGTGATCGTGCAGTGGGTGCCCTTGAAGTCGTAGCGGGAGGCGATCTCCTTGATCGCCTGGTTGACCGCGTTGTCGACCTCCTGGAGGTCGACCCCGGTCGAGACGTCGAAGCTGGATGTGGTGGCCATGTGGGGAGGGTATCGACAGCGGCCCGGCCGGGCAACAGGGGGCGCTCAGAGGAAGCTCGCGAGCGCCTCCGCCTCGCTGGCCCCGCGGAGCCGCGCCAGCGCCTTCTCCTTGATCTGCCGCACCCGCTCGCGGGTGATCCCGAGCATCGCGCCGATCTCCTCGAGGGTCATCGCCTCGGGCCGGTCGAGGCCGTAGTAGAGCCGGAGGATCCGCGCCTCCCGCTCGCGCAGGCCGCGGAACGAGGCGTCGATGTGCTCGGTCAGCGCGTGCTCGAACGCCTCGGCATCGGAACCGCGCTCCGAGGCGTCGGCCAGATAGTCGAGCAGCCGGTTGTCCTCGCCCTGGGTCACCGGGGCGTCGAGCGAGAGGTGGCCCTGGCTGATGGCGAGGGTCTGCTCCACCGCCGCGACGTCGAGGTCGAGCCCCTCGGCGATCTCGCTCGCGGTCGGCTCGCGCCCCAGCTCCTGCTGCAGCAGCGAGGTCTGCTTCCCGATCCGGTGCATCTCGCCGGCCCGGTTGAGCGGGACCCGCACGATCCGCGACTGCTCGGCGAGCGCCTGTAGGATCGCCTGGCGGATCCACCAGACGGCGTAGGAGATGAACTTGATCCCGCGGCTCTCGTCGAACTTGTGGGCCGCCCGGATCAGGCCGAGGTTCCCCTCGTTGATCAGGTCGGCGAGCGAGACGCCCTGGTTCTGGTAGCGCTTGGCGACCGAGACGACGAAGCGGAGGTTGCTGCGGACGAGCTGGTCGAGGGCCTCGTCGTCGCCGGCGCGGATCCGCGCGGCGAGGCGGCACTCGTCGGCCTGGGTGATCAGCGGGTAGCGGCTGATCTCGCGCAGGTAGACATCGAGGGAGCCTTCATCGGCCCCGGTCGCCTGGCGGCGTCCTCCACCGACCTGCACAGCGGGCATCGCACCGTCCTCTCGGCGTGCGGGGGCAACCGTCGTGCTGCTGTGTTGCGGGAACTGCTGGACGATAGTGACGCCCGCGCGGCGGGCGCAAGGGAGCGCGCGCGACCGGGAGCACCCCGGCCGCGCGCCACCCGCCTAGTCGTCGTAGTTGTCGATCTGGGCCCGCTGCAGCGTGCCCGAGAAATCGACGTAGTTCACCTTCGTCTCGCTGTAGAACTCGAACACCTCCCAGCCGCCCTCGCGGTGGCCGTTGCCGGTCTGCTTGACGCCGCCGAACGGCAGGTGCGCCTCCGCCCCGATCGTCGGCGCGTTGACGTAGGTGATCCCGTTCTGGAGGTCCTCCATCGCCCGGAACGCCCGCTGGACATCGCGAGTGTAGATCGCCGAGGAGAGGCCGTACTTCACCTCGTTGTTGACCCGGACCGCCTCGTCGTAGTTGCGGACCTTGATGACGCTGAGGACCGGCCCGAAGATCTCCTCGGTCGCCAGGCGCGACCCCTTCTTCACGTTGGTGAACACCGTCGGCTTGTAGAAGAAGCCGTTGGCGGTCCGGCTGCCGCGCGGCCGGCTGCCGCCGAGCACCAGCTCGGCGCCCTGCTCATGGCCGATCTCGACGTAGCGCTCGACCTTCTCGCGGGCCGCCTCGTGGATCAGCGGGCCGACGTCGGTCCGCGGCTGGCGCCCGTCGCCGAGCCGGAGCCCCGAGGCGGCATCGACCAGCATCCGGACCATCTTGTCGTGGACCTTCTGGTGGACGATCAGCCGCGAGGTCGCGGTGCAGCGCTGCCCGGTGGTCCCGAACGCGCCCCAGAGCACCCCCTCGAGCGCGAGGTCGAGGTCGGCGTCCTCCATCACGATCTGGGCGTTCTTGCCACCCATCTCCAGCGAGAGCCGCTTGTGCATCCGGCCGCAGACCTCGCCGATCCGCGAGCCGGTCTCGGTCGACCCGGTGAACGAGATGACCGGGACGTCCGGGTGGGCGACCAGCGCCGCGCCGGCCTCGCCGCCGCCGTGGACGAGCTGCACCACCTCGGGCGGCAGCCCCGCCTCGAGGAGCACCTCGACCAGCATCGTGACGGTGAGGGGCACGTCCTCGGACGGCTTGAAGATCACGCTGTTGCCGCAGAGCAGCGCCGGGAACGCCTTCCAGGTCGGGATCGCGAGCGGGAAGTTGAACGGCATGATCAGCCCGCACGGCCCGATCGGCCGCCGGACGCTCATCGCCCACTTGTCGCGCAGCTCGCTCGGCACCGTGTGCCCGAACAGCCGCCGCCCCTCGGTGGCCGCGTAGTAGGCGGTGTCGATCCCCTCCTGCACGTCGCCCTTGGTCTCGGCGAGGACCTTCCCCATCTCGCGGGTCATCGCGTCGGCGAACTCGTCCTTGCGCGCGGTGAGGATGTCGCCGACCCGGCGCAGCACGTCGCCGCGCGCCGGGGCCGGCGTCCGCGACCACCGCTCGAAGCCGGCCCGCGCCGACTTGACCGCGGCGTCGACGTCGGCCTTGCCGGACTCGGGGAACCGGCCGATGAGGTCGGTGGTGTCGGCCGGATTGCGATTCTGGAAGGTCCGGCCGGTCGAGGAGGCGACCCACTCGCCCCCGATGAAGTTCTTGTAGGTCTTCGCCATGCGTGTCGGGTCTCGTCGGTTCAGGTCAGGTCGTGCAGGTCCAGGTCAGCGCGGTCTGCGCGTATCCGATGCGCGGCAGCACCTGTGCTGCCGCCAGCGCCAGCGCCGCCACGAGGGTCAGGATGCCGAGGGTCATCGCGCCGCCGCGCCGGTGGTGCCAGGCCGCGCGCATCGCCATGATCGCCGCCCCACCCACCGCTGCGACCCCGACAAGGTACACCCACAGCATCGGTCCGCAGCGGGTGCCGTAGGGCCACATCAGCAGCGCCACCGCGCCGAGCGGCCCCAGCAGGGCGGTGCCCCACACCCGCACCCCGCCCCCGCGCGGCGTCGCCGCGGGGGCGGCACGCGGCGCCGGCGCCGGGGCTGCGGCGGCCCGCCCCTCGCCGGCGGCGGGCTTCGGCGCGGGCACGGGGGCCTTCTGCTCCGGCGGCGGCGCGGCCGGCGCCTTCTCCATCAACCGGTCGATCTTGGCAAGCTCCCGATCCCAGTCACGCTGGTCCGTCATGCTCCCCCCGCTCGATCCCGTGCTTCTCGATCTTCGAGTACAGACTCGACCGCGTGAGATTCAGCTCCCGGGCGGTCTCCGAGATGTTCCAGTAGTGGAAGCGCAGCCGCGAGGCGATGAACTCCCGCTCGGCGACCTCGCCGAACTCCTTGAGCGACAGGTCACCGTGACGCGCCGCGAGCTCCTCGGTGCTGAGCGTCACGTTCTTTTCCGGCGGCAGCACCGATTCGACATCCTCGGCCGTGATCGTCGGGCCGGCGGAGAGGATCAGCAACCGCTCGACGGCGTTGCGCAACTCACGGACGTTGCCGGTCCAGCGGCGATCCTGGAGGTGCTCCAGCGCCTCCGGCTCGAACCGCTTGGGGACCATCCCCGGGCCGGTGCCGAGAACCCGGACGAAATGCTCCACCAGCGCGGGGATGTCGCCGGTGCGCTGCCGCAGGGGCGGCACCTCGACCGGCATCACGTTGAGCCGATGGTAGAGGTCCTCCCGGAACCGCCCCGCGCGGATGTCGGCCTCGAGGTCGCGATTGGTCGCGGCGATCACCCGGACATCGACCTTGATCGGCCGGGAATCGCCGACCCGCACGATGACCCCCTCCTGCAGCGCGCGCAGGATCTTGGCCTGCGCGTTGAGGGCGAGGTCGCCGATCTCGTCGAGGAAGAGGGTGCCGCGGTTGGCCGCGTCGAACTTGCCGGTCTGGTCGGCGACCGCACCGGTGAAGGCGCCCTTGGTGTGCCCGAACAACTCGCTTTCGACCAGGTCGGTCGGGATCGCCGCGCAGTTCACCTCGACGAACGGCCCCTCGCGGCGGGTCGACACCTCGTGGATCGCGCGGGCGACGAGCTCCTTGCCGGTGCCGTTCTCGCCGGTGATCAGGACCCTGGCATTGGTCGGTCCGACCCGGGCGACGAGGTCGCGAATCGCCTTCAGCCGCCGACTCTCGCCCACCATCGCGAACCGCGAGTCGGTGGCGCGCGCCAGCCCCTCGCGCAGCCGGGCATTCTCGCCGACCAGGCGCCGGTGCTCCAGCGCCCGCTGCACCGTGACCAGCAACCGGTCGGAGTCGAGCGGCTTCTCGAGGAAGTCGAACGCCCCGTCCTTGACCGCCTGCACGGCGGTGCCGATCGAGCCGTGCCCCGAGATCATCACCACCCGCACGTCGGGGTCGAGGTCGCGGAGCTGCGCGAGGGTGTCGAGGCCATCGATCCCCTGCATCTTGACGTCGAGGAGGACCAGGTCGAACGGCCCCTCGTGATAGTGATGCAGCGCCTCGCCGCCGGACCCGGCGGTGATGACCTCGTATCCCTCATAGCCGAGCACCTGCGCGAGGATGTCGCGGATGGACTCCTCGTCATCGACCACCAGCAGTCGTCCCATCACCTTCATTCTTCCGCACTCCGGTACAGGGCCACACCTTCGGGACGGACCCGGAACCCGCGCACCTCCGCGGGGAGCCGGATCGTGAGCCGTCCGTCGCTCTCGCGTCCCGTGACGCGTCCGAGGACGCGCGCCACCACATCCGAGGGGAGCGGCAGCCCGCGCACGATGACCCGGTCGAGCTGCCATTCGGCGGTGCCCGGACGCGCCGGCACCAGTTCGCCCTCGGCGATCACTTCCTCGTGCCGCTCGGGCGTCCCCGGAATCAACTGACGATAGCGCGCCGGCAGCCGTTCGGTGTCGAGCAGCGCCCGCACCCGGATCCGGCGATCGCCCAGCTCGACCTGGACCGAGTCCACCCCGGTGACGCCGAGGACGTTGCCGCCCTCGACCAGCAGCGAGGCGAGCTCCCCGGCGGTGAGCAGCACCGAGTCGGGACGCTCGGCCACCAGGTTCGCGATCTTCGAGGCCGCGGCGTCGCGCTGCGCGACCGACGGCGTCCCGGTCCGCCGCGCAAGCGACATCGGATCGACGACCCCGCGCACGTAGCGGCTGATCTCCGGGTAGTAGAGCCACCCGGCGCCCAGCAGCAGCAGCGCCATGATCAGCGCGACGACCCGACCGAGGCAGCGCATCGCCTACCCCTCCAGCACGCTGAGCGCGCCGCGCCGGTAGCCACGCGGGTCGCGCTCGACCCGTGCAAACCCGAGCCGCTGCAGGGTGGCCTCGATCTCGGTCCAGGCGGCGTCGACCACCCCGAACGCCTCAGGCCGCACCTCGATCCGGGCCACCGCGTCGAGATGGCGGACCCGCAGGTCGCCGGTCACGCCCAACCCACGCAGGAACGCCTCGGCCTCCTCGACCTGGGCGAGCCGCGCGGCGGTCACCTCGAGGTGCGGGCGGATCCGCGACGCGAGGCACGGCGTCGCGGGCGCATCCCACCCCTCGATGCCGAGCACCTGCGCGGCGCGGCGGACGTCGGCCTTGGTCCAGCCGAGCTCGGCGAGCGGGGTGCGGACCGCGGCCTCGTGACCGGCGCGGGCGCCGGGGCGATGCTCGCCGAGGTCGTCGGCGTTGGTCCCGTCGATGATCGTGTCCCACCCCTCCCGATCGGCGAGCGCGCCGACGTGTCGCCAGAGGGTGCGCTTGCAGTGGTAGCAGCGATCGAGCGGGTTGGCGCGGTAGCGGTCGTCGTCGAGCTCGTCGGTCGGCAGCTCGCGGAGCGGCACACCGTGCCGGGCCGCGAGGTCGATGGCGCGGCGGTACTGGGTGGCACCGAGGGAGGCGGAGACGCCGAGGACCGCGAGGAACCGGTCGGGCCCGAGGGCCTGGCTCGCCACGACGGCGAGGAGCGCCGAATCGATGCCGCCCGAATAGCCGAGGAGGACGCGACCCATGGGGCGCAGGTGGGTGGCGAGGTCGGCCGGGGAGCGCATCCCGGAAACTAATCGCCCGGGGCAGCCGGTTTCGCGGCCCGGCAGCGTCGGCTCAGGGGTCGAACCGCGGCTCCCACGGCGTCAGCGGGCGGGTGAACTCCTCCGCGGGCCGGAACTTCGGGTTGTGGTCCTCGCTCCAGCGCACCTGCTGCAGGCCGGTCTTCGCGACCTGCCGCTGCGGTGGGGCCTCCAGCGCGGCCGCGGAGTAGTAGAACCCGCCCAGGCCGATCGAGTGCACCAGCGCGCGCCGCACCGGCGCCTCCTCGGCGGTGGCACTCAGCCGCAGCGGCCCGCAGGCGGGGTCGGGGACGTCGAGGTTGATCGTCGGCGGGACCATCCGGCGGCGGAGCGAGAGGCAGGCGCCCACCACCTGCAGCGCCGAGGAGCCCGCGCCGTGCTGGCCGAGCATCGACTTCTGCGAGTGGACCCGGACGGCGACACTCGCCTCGCCGAGGAATTCGCTCAGCGCCTGGCCCTCGAGGCGGTCGTAGAGCACCGACGACGAGCCGTTGGCGTTCACCACGTCGAGGTCGTGCGGCTGCCAACCGGCCTCGCGCACCGCGCCGGCCATGGCGCGGACCGCCGGGCGGAGGTCGAGCTCGGGCTGGTCGTGGCTGTACTGCCGGTTCTGGCCGGCCGACGCGACGTGGTAGCCGGCGACACGGGCATACACCCGGGCGCCGCGGCGCGCGGCGTGCTCCGCCGACTCCAGCAGCACCGCCGCCGCCCCCTCGCCGATGACGTTGCCGTCGCGCCCGACCTCGAACGGCCGCGAGGCCTGGCCGGGGGTGTCGTTGTAGCGGGTCGCGAGCGAGCCCGAGGCGTTGAGCGCCGCGATCACCTCGGGCACCACCTCGCAGTCGGTTCCCACCACCAGCATCGCCTCGACCGCGCCGGCCTGGATCATGCGGGTCGCCTGGCCGACCGCATCGAGCCCGGAATTGCAGCCGGAGCTCGTGGTGTGCATCGGCCCGCGGATGTTGAAGAAGCTGGAGAGGACGCACGCGGTGGAGTGGTTGAACGCGTGGAACGCCGCGTGGGGCGGCAGCGTCCCCGAGCGGGTCAGCCGGTCGTTCAGCGAGACGATCACGTCGAGATTGCCGATCGAGGTCCCGACGAAGACCCCGAACCGCTCCGGGTCGCAGCCGTCGAGGTCGATCTCGGCGTCGTGCAGCGCGAGCACGCCCGCGGCGAGCGCGAGTTGTACCGTGCGCGGGGTGCGCCGGGCCATCACCTCGCCATGGACGACGTAGTCGCCGAGGGAGAACGCCTTCACCTCGGCGGCGATCTTCGACGGCGACGCGCTCGCGTCGCATAGCGTGATCGGGCCGAACCCGTGCTGTCCGCTGCTCAGGGCGTCCCAGAACGGGTTCCGCCCGCACCCAATCGCGCTGACCGGGCCGATGCCGGTCACGACCACCTCATGCGTCATCGTCTGCCTCCTGTTCCCCCACACGCGCAGGGCCGGCCGGGGGCGGCTCATCGGCCGCTCCCCTGCCCCGATCGGCGTCGCGGCGCTACCGTACCACATGGCGTTCGACGATCCGGTCCGGGTGAACGGCTCCCTCGCGGTGCCGCTGGCGGAGCTGACGATGCGGGCCACCCGCAGCGGGGGGCCCGGCGGGCAGCATGTCAACACCAGTTCGACCCGGATCGAGCTGGTCTGGTCGGTCACGACGTCGCCGAGCCTGACGGAGGCGCAGCGGGCGCGCCTGCTGGAGAAGCTGGCGAACCGGATCGATGGGCAGGGCCAGCTCCGGCTCGTGGCCCAGGGCGAACGGAGCCAGTTGCAGAATCGCGAGGCCGCGGTGCGACGGTTCGTGGACGTGGTGCGGCGCGGCCTCGCGGTGCCGCGCGCGCGCCGGCCGACGCGACCGACCAAGGCGTCGAAGGAACGGCGCCTGAAGGAGAAGAAGGCCCGCGGGGCGCTCAAGCGCGAACGGAGGAAGACCGATGACTAGGCCCGCGATCGCGGCCGTGACCCTGGCCGCGCTGGTCCTCGCCGCGTGCAACAACCCGCGCGAGGTGCCGATCACCGGCGGCGGCGGGCCGCCGGCGGCGCGGTTCACGATGACGCTGGAGCGCGGCGCCACGCTGGTGCTCGCGCCCGGCGAAGTCGCCGAGCCGTTCCTGCGGATCACCCGCGACCCCGGGTTCGATGGGCCGGTCACCTTCTCCGTGGAGCCGCCGCCGGGGGTGCTCGTGGTCTTCCGCCCCGAGACGATCCTCGGTGCCGACTTCGCCGAGATGCGGGTCGTGGTGGCCCAGTCGGCGGAGCGGACCAGTCACCAGATCCGGTTGGTGGGGCGTGCGACCGACGGCGCGGAAACCGCCACGATCCTCGCGCTGACGGTGCGCGATCCGAGTGCGGTCCGGTAGGGCGTCGCTTGACGCGCGCCGGTGGGGGTGGCGCGTCGCACTGGTGGCGCTGCTCGGCTGCGGGACGGGACCGACGCCGGTTGACCCGGGACCCGAAGACCCCGGCAGCGCCGTCGCCCGCATCACGCTCTCCCCGTCCACGCTGACCCTGGCACCGGGGGAGGTCGGCCAGTTCACCGCGACCGTGCTCGGCCCCGCCGATGCACCGTCCACGGCACGGGTCCTCTGGTCGAGCTCGAATCCGGGCGTGGCCAGTATCGACCAGGCCGGCCGGGTGACGGCGTGGGCGCAGGGCGCGATCCAGATCCGGGCGCAGGCCGGCGACCTGAGCCGCACGCGCGGCGTGACGGTGTCGACGACCCCCAACAACCTCTGGCTGGCGCGGGCGGACCTGATCCAGGTTGCCCAGACCGCGAGCGCCGATGTCCCGCTGGTGCGCGGCAAGCCGACCGCCGTGCGGCTCTTCCCGAAGGCGTCCTCGCTCGGGTTCACGAACGTTCCGATCGAGGTGACCCTCTCGCGCTTCGACGCGCAGCTCTTTCGCGCCACCATCCTGAGCGGCCCCATTCCGGTGGCCACCGGGCCGCAGGTGGGGGGCGAGGGGATCTTCCTTCCGCTGCCGCCGGGGTTGAACCTCGAGGGCGCGTTGCTGCGGGCGCGGATCGACCCGGACGACCTGATCGACGAGCGCGACGAGTGGGACAACTACTCCCCCACGGCTGGCGAGCTGCCGGAACCGATCGTGCTGCGCGACGTCGGCGCGCCGCGGATCCGGTTGGTCGGCATCGCGCCGGCCGGCGGGACACCGCCGACCATCGACCCCGGCAGCGTCGACGGGCTCGCAGGATTCATGCGCACCGTCTATCCGACCGCGTCGGTCGAGGTCACCGTGCGCCCTGCGGGGATCGTGAGCGCGCGCGCCTGGACGACCAGGCAGGATCTCGCCGCCGCGCTGGCGGAGGTCGAGGTGCAGCGAGTGGCCGACGGCTGGGCCGGGCACTACTACGGCGTCCATGCGCAGGGGACGGTCGATGGCGTCGCCGGGTTGGGGTATGCCAGCGGCCGATCGGCGATCGGGCCGTTCAACGACGTGGTCTTCGCGCACGAGGTCGGCCACAACTTCGGGTTGCGGCACGCCCCCGGCTGCGGTGCGACAGAAACCAACGCGGCCTATCCGACGCCGGGCGGCGAGATCGGGCTGCGCGGCTACGACGCCCGCAGCGGAGCGGTGGTGCCGGCCACCGCGATCGACCTGATGGGGTACTGCCCGGGACCACGCTGGCTGTCGGGGACCCATTTCGCCGCGATGCTCGGCGCGATGCCGTCGGCGCTCGCGGGTGCGGCGCTGGTCGCCGCACCGGGCGGGGAGTGGGTTCCGCTGGCGGTCACTGGGGTGTTGGGCCCCGAGGAGTCACAGACGGTCCGAGCCTGGCGACTCGAGGTGGCGGCGGCGTTCTCTGCCCCGGAGGCGGGGGCGCTGGTCGAGGTGCTGGACGGGGCGGGCGCGGTGCTGGCGACGTTCCCCGTCCGCCGTCAGGAGGTGGCGGAGGGTGGCGAGGGGGCGCAGGTGGTCGCCGCGATCCTGCCCCTGACCGCCGAGGTGGCGGCCAGGGCGCGGGGTGTGAGGGTAAGGGTGGGTGGGGAGAGTGTGGAGGGGGGGATTGGGCCCTGAGGCCGTGTGTGCGGGGCGACCGGGACCTTCTCCGCGGCGATCAGGACCTTCTCTCGGCTGACCCGGACCTTCTCTCCGGCGACCAGGACCTTCTCCCGGCTGACCAGGACCTTCTCTCCGGCGACCAGGACCTTCTCTCCGGCGACCAAGACCTTCATCGCGGCGAACAGGACCTTCTCTCCGCCGACCAGGACCTTCTCTCCGCCGTCCAGGACCTTCTCCGCGCCGACCAGGACCTTCTCCGCGCCGACCAGGACCTTCTCTCCGCCGTCCAGGACCTTCTCTCCGCCGACCAGGACCTTCCCTCCGCTGACCAGGACCTTCTCTCCGGCGAACAGGACCTTCTCTCCGGCGAACAGGACCTTCTCTCCGCCGACCAGGACCTTCTCTCCGCCGACCAGGACCTTCTCT
>ERZ795053.1007-NODE-1007-length-36072-cov-5.199378_pt1 | contig 36072 bp, 27 predicted proteins | sample MGYA00375137_ERZ795053 | MGnify/ENA primary metagenome ERZ795053 (study PRJEB30182, sample SAMN05720284) | activated sludge metagenome | isolation source: Anaerobic digester | place: Hong Kong | collected 2014-12-17 ...
ATTTCAGAATCCGACAAAACCCATTGGTCCATATTATTCAAAAGAAGAAGCCGATAAAATTTCTTTGGAAACCGGTGCTGTTTTCGCCGAAGATCCGCGTGGACGAGGTTGGCGTAAAGTAGTAGCTTCACCAAAACCATTGGTTATCAACAATAAAAAATCTATTGAAAAAATTGCACGTGAAGGAACAATTGTCGTTGCTGTTGGTGGTGGAGGCATACCGGTTTTTTATGCTGAAGAAAACAAGCTTCAGGGTATTGATGCAGTTATTGACAAAGATCTTGCTTCAGCGCTGCTGGCAGCACAAATCAATGCCGATAAATTTTTCATTCTAACTGATGTACCCAAAGTCTGCCTGCACTTTAATACTCCGCAGGAAAAAGCACTCGATCGTTTAACAATAGCCGACGCCAAAACCTACCTCGATGAAGGGCATTTTGCTGAAGGAAGCATGGCCCCAAAAATCCGTGCTGCAATTTATTTCGTTGAACATAGCGGAAAAGATGCGATCATTACCAAAACTACAAAACTTGGCATTGATGATGGTGGCACAAGAATCGTAATGATTTAAACCAAAACCCATCAATTATTATCGATTCATGATCAATTAAAAACACAATATTTTACCACAATATTAAATATTTGAATTATGGCATTTAACTTAAGAAACAGAAACTTTTTAAAGTTATTGGATTTCACCCCTCAAGAAATCAGGTTCTTACTCTCTCTGTCGGCCGATCTAAAAAAGGCTAAATATTCAGGTACAGAGCAGCAGCGCCTCAAAGGCAAAAATATAGTGCTTCTTTTCGCTAAAGATTCAACCCGTACACGTTGCGCTTTTGAAGTGGCAGCTTATGATCAGGGAGCACAAATTACCTATCTGGGACCTTCAGGTTCGCAAATGGGAAAAAAAGAATCGATGAAAGATACAGCAAGAGTATTGGGCCGTATGTATGACGGGATTGAATATCGTGGGTTTGGGCAGGAAATCGTTGAAGAGTTGGGGAAGTATGCAGGAGTACCCGTATGGAACGGTCTTACCAATGAATTTCATCCAACCCAGATCCTTGCAGATTTCCTGACCATGCAGGAACATTCAGACAAACCATTGCACCAGGTTTCATTTGCATATCTGGGTGATGCACGCAACAACATGGGTAATTCATTGATGGTCGGAGCTGCCAAGATGGGCATGGATTTCAGAGCTGTAGCTCCAAATGAGCTGCTTCCTTCAGCAGAACTTGTGGAAACCTGCCGGGAAATTGCCAAAGAAACAGGCGCAAAAATCACGCTGACAACCAACGTTGATCAAGGAGTTAAAAACGTTGACTTCCTCTATACAGACGTTTGGGTATCAATGGGAGAACCCGAAGACGAATGGAATCGCCGTATTAACATGATGAAGCCATATCAGGTTAATATGGAAATGGTTAAAAAAACAGGAAATCCATCGGTGAAATTCATGCATTGCCTGCCTGCTTTCCATAATCGGGAAACTTCAGTTGGTGAAGAAATTTTCCAAAAATTTGGCATTCCCGAAATGGAAGTGAGCGACGATGTTTTCGAATCCGGTCATTCAATTGTATTCGACCAGGCCGAAAACCGCCTTCATACGATTAAAGCTGTGATGGTTGCTACGCTCGGTTGCTGATTCACAAATCTTTATCTACAAAAAAAAGCCGTTCCTGGTAAAGAACGGCTTTTTTTGTGGTGTCTATTTTTACGAGCAGATTATTTTCTGATAACTAATTTACTGGTATATACATTATTATCTTTCACCAGTTTAAGCAGATAGATTCCGTTGGCGATATCGTTTAACAGTACGTCAGAATGATTTTGCCCGGGCACAAAGGTTAGTTTTTCTGAAACCACTGCCTGTCCAAGCAAATCATAAAGTGTGAAAATTAAATCTGACTGATTCTCACTGTTGAGTTGAACACTGATTATTTCCTGTGCAGGATTTGGATAAATAACCAAACCTGCTTCAGTAAAATACTCGTCCATGCCAACCGGAGGAATTGTAGTAAATGACCATACTTCACTATAATCACTTGTATCCAAAGCACTCATAGCCCTGACCCGCCAGTAATAAACTGTTTCAGGTTCAAGATCTGTGTTGATATTGAGTAATGGCAGTTCATTATCAAAAGCATCTTTATAATAAACATGTTCGCCAAGTGTGGTCTGATCTTTACTGTAATTAATTTCATATTTTGAAGAACCCATAATCTGTTTCCAACGCAATTGAGGGCGCAGTATGATACCAGTATCTCCGTTTGCAGGCGCTGTTAGTACTGGTGCAACATAGGTAGTAAAATTCCAAACTTCGGACCATTGCGTTGTGTCCAACTCGTGACGGCCTCTAAGTCTCCAAAAATATTGGGTGCCGTAAAGTAAATTTTTTGCAGGCTCAATAATGTTTTCCGTTAATTCAACATCTGGGGATGAAAACTCCGGATTGTCATCAACCTGGTATTCATATTTGGTTAATCCCGAAATGTCATCCCAGCGCAAATTGACATTTAAATCATTATCAACACTGTTGTTGTTAGGTTTTTTGAGTTTGATTTGAGAAAGCGTCGAAAAAGTCCTTACATCGCTCCAGCCTGATACATCGTCGGAATGACCTGCCCGTGCTCTCCAGTAATAGGTAGTTCCGAAATAAAGATTGGCAAGTGGTTTTTCAAACACATCACCATTGACGGTAATATTTATAATAAACTCTGAATCAAATGTTTCAACGGTATCAATCTGAATTTCAAAAAACTCTACTCCTGAAATTTCCAATTGCCCCACCCTGTCGCGCCACTGGAGTGTAACATCCGGCTTCTGTTCATTTGCATTATTATTAGGTTTGAAAAGATCAAATTTTGTAAATATGGTAAATGATCTTGGTTCAGACCAGTCTGAATTGATATTGCCTTCATATTTTGTACGAACTCTCCAAAAGTATTCTGTACTAAAATGGAGGAGTGATGAATTTACTGCAGTAAGACTGGTAATGGTATCCATAATAACAGAGGTGAAACCTTCATCTTCGCTGAGCTGCAGCTCATAAGCCATTGCATCAATCACAGCATCCCAGTTGAGCAAAACATCAGGCATCTGGTTGACAGCGGCATCGTTTGGAGCCACAAGAACCGGAGGGACCACCTTTATTTGGGCCATCATAGAAAATGCAACCAGAAGAAACATTGTGGTTATAGAATATTTTTTCATATGACTATCTTTTTTATCATTAGTTATTTGGTTAATTACTGTACGATCATTTTAGAAGTAAAAGATTCTTCTCCGGTTTTAACCTTCACGATATACACTCCATTGATTAAATCAGAGCAATCGAGCCTGATGGTATGTTTCCCGGCTGCAAACATGCCGGCATGGTATTCTTTCATTAATCGGCCATCACTGCTGTAAACCATTAAAGTTAAATCCCCACCATGAAACAGTTCAAACGAACAGGTTGTTTCGTTGTTTACGGGATTTGGGTAAACCGAGAGCATTTTGTAAACACTATTTCCAGATGTTTTCGGATCAGTGATTCCCACTATTTCATAAGTGTCGTCTCTAAAAACTCCTCTTCCATAAGTAGCGATGTAAATTGTACCCCAATTGTCAACTTTTGGATACACAAGTGGAGGAGTGGTAGGATCTTCGCTTGGAATAACTATCTCATTCTTATAAATGATTTGTTGTTTAATCTGAAATACGGGTATCATTCCAACACCATTGTTTTCTGCTGTCCAGGTCAGACTGGGATTGCTCAGATCAGATGTAGTGTAAACGCCATATTCAGTACCGATTAATGCGATACTGGAATTGTTCATTTCAATCATAGAGGAGTAAACAGGCATTTTTGGCAAATTAGATGTAATATCGGTGAAAACAATGTCGGACGCAGGTGAAGCCAGGGCATTGGTTGTTCTGTAAACATATCCCTGATTTCCATAATTTCCAAGAGTTACAATCAGGTGATTTTCATTGTTTGGATCCACTGAAATTGAAGTAATGAATCTGCCTGTGAATTCCGGGATTTGAATAATGTCCGTAGAGATGATACAATAAGGGCTTGCTACGTCAGCCCGATCATAATCATAGGCAAATGCGATATTTGCAATTCTCATAATTACTCCTGTTTGTGTCCCTATGTAAAGTTGATCTGCGTCTTTTGAATAGGCCATACAGGAAGGAGAGCCATTGGCTGTAGCAACCGTGGAAATTTGCCACCATTCGGTATCTTTATCGAATTTAACGGCATCTTTAGTCATATATACAGCGTTATGTGTTGCCACAAAAAGTTTTGATTGAATGATGTCTTTAATCCGAAGTGAATCACCGGCAACAAGTGAATCCTGTTCAAGTACATAATTGAAAGGATAGCCTGCATCAAGTCCAAAGCCAGCGTTATCACTTCTGCACAACAACACATCTCCCTGATAATAAGTTTGAAGAGCTTTAAAAGTAATGGAATCACGTGAGTTTTCACTTTCAAAACTTTCCCATAAAGCAACTGGTGTGATGAAAAGGTTAGATGTAGGTGCAGCAAAATTAAAGGAAGTATTTTGGCCTTCATCATCAGAACGCTGAATTACTCCTGTGCTGTTGCTATAAAAAAATGCATCAGGGTTAATTACAGAGATGGCACATGAGCCACCGTCGCCAAAATCAATTGGATAACCATATTGTGTGGTATTACCCAATCCATTTACGAACCAGGTGCCGTCACCCTGTACTCCGGTAATGAATTTCCTTTTTATTCCGCCTACGCCTACAGTATAGCTTTGAGTAATGGCAAAATTTCGGTTGATACCGATAAAATCATTTGAGCCAGCTTCAACAGTTCCATAATAAATACCATTGTTGGTTGTTACAGCAATCTTATTATTTGTTCCAGGTTGAAATTCATATAAATGATGACCAACAGGCAAATAAGCTGTTACAGGGCCCAGACCCCAGTCAAAGAAACCTGAAGTCCCGGCAATTCTTTGACCTAACCACATGGTCAATCCTCCGAGTAAAACTTTGTACGGATCATTCGGAAAAACCACGAAGGTATTATTGAAACAGGCAGTTCCGTTGAAAGGACGCAGGGTTGTTGATCCGCCGGGCAATATGATTTCCCATGTTTCACCTTTATCTTCCGAAATGTAAACATTGTAAAGAAAACCTGCCTGCGTACTTACTGCATAGATAATATTACCGGTTTCATCTGATGGTGCAAAAGCCACGTTTGCTCTACCCGGATTGTTTGCCAGGGGGCTTGGACGACCCAGAGCCGGATCTGGCACATAGTCGGTTATCTGATTGAAGGTAATTGTTCTGGAAGCAGATGTTCCGATGGTATCCACAGCGATAAGTGTTGTAGTGAAGTCACGATCTTCGCGGGTAATCAAAACTGGGTTTGCCGGTGTTCCCGACTTATTCGTGAAAACCATGTTATCACTGCCATCAGCAATGTAAACCATATCTCCAAATGTAGCAACCACAGTTCCGTCGGCACCAATTTCAACATCGGAACAATTGATTTTTCCAAATTCCATAACAGTTCTTAAGGGAGCCTGGTTTTCTTTGGTGTAACTTGTAGTATCCACCTGAGCCTGATTATACTGTGGATTTTGCATGATGATATTGTTTCCGACAACTTCGTAAGAGTCACACATAACAGTTGAATCAACAGACAGGGTCACGTTGTAAGTCATTGTGTCAAGGTAATACTTGTTTAGTTTTGCCCAGTTGTTGTTTCCGTCGTTAGAATACCAAAGACCTGCATTTGTAGCCACATAGACCCGCCCACTATTTTTATCTACAGCGATTTTGTTTATGTATGCCCATTCAACGGTGTCGTTATTGGTGGTTATCTGTGGTTCAGTCCCGCTAATGACCGAAAAATCCACACCATTGGTTGACTTAAACAAACCTTGTCCAACCAAACCCCCGGTATATGTTTCCTCTTCAGTACAAAAATATTCACCGGTACCGGCATAAATTGTCCCGTCAGCAGTTTGAGCAAGACAGGAAACATAAAGATTCTGGTTGGCTGTATTAATTTTATTCCAGGTAGCACCCAGGTTTGTTGTTTTCCAAAGGCCTCCAGTTATTCCTGCAGCAATAATAGTTTTTGCAGTAGCATCCTGTTTGTCAAAAATCATTGCTCTGACACGTCCTGGAGCGTTATCCGGACCAACAAAATTCCATTCGAGCCCTAATACACTTCCTGATTTCAAATGATCTTTTTCGGCTTGCTCTCTGGCTTTTAATACATCATTTGAATTAATTTCACCAGTTATCTGATTGCTTCTGATCTGATGAAGGTACTCCATAGCACCGGCATTTCCCTTCTTACTTTTTGATGATGCAGGCTGATCTGAAGCAACATAGCCAGATGCAACAATGAGCCCTGTCAACCCAAAAACAATCGTTAATAAGCTCAATTGTAAAAGTTTACGTTTCATGTTATGAAAATTTGATTAGTATAATTTTTACTCTTTTTTGCAAATCGTTGGAAAAAAAATGTGGCACTAAAATACTGCTTTTAATTAAACCGCATGATTATTCTTACCTTTAATCATCACTTTCAGACCGTGATAAAATCAAACAAAATTAATCCACTTTTTAAACCATCTGTCTGAAAATCAGTTTTAGGTTTTACGTAATCAGTTTACGGTGTGTAATTTCAGCATTAAAACTGCATCATTTTTACCTAAAATTTCACAGAACAAAATTGAAAAAAATTCTCTTACAGTGCTCACTTTTCTCTCAATATAAATTGATTTTAAATAGCGGGAGTACAAAAATGCTGTCTGAAACTTTATTCTGACTTTTCGTTGTAAAAAATTTCTGACCTGTAAAGGGCAATCTTAACTAATTCAAAAAACATCAATCCGGGACAGGTTTTAAATTGTTTGCACAATAATTGAAGGAAAATTTGTTTTTAATTATACTTTTGCAGGAACAATGTCAATCGAATAAAAGTCAAATCATTAATCATTAATACTTCAGTTATGCGAAAACTAATCATTTATGCCATTCCGATATTTTTGGTGCTCAGCTTTGCATCAATGGCACAGGCTCAGGAAAAGTTTTATGATCTAAGCCCTATTAAACAGATCAAAACCAGTCCTACAAAAGACTTACAGCGACCTGCATCTTGTTGGAGCAACGCTGGGATTGCCTTATTGGAAGCCGAATGGATAAAAAGCGGAAAGCCCGAAATCGATCTTTCCGAAATGCATTTTATCCGGGCTGCGTATCAACTTAAGGCTGATGCTTATTTTAACTCCAAGGGAGCAGTACGTATAGATGAAAAACTGATCGCTCCCGATGTATTAACGCTATTGGACAAATATGGAATGGTTCCGGAAGAAATGTTCATGAAATCAGAACAAAAACCAACAGATGCCCGTTCAGGAGAAATGGATGCCATATTGAGGGGAACATTACAAATGGTGATGGAAAAACAAGAAGGAAATTTCACCGAAAGATGGCAAAACACTTACAATGCAGCATTGTCACGCTATCTCGGAGAACCGCGTTACAAGTTTTCATACAATAACACTGAATACGATGCCAAGACATTTGCAGAATCTTCAGGTATCAAAACTTCTGATTTTGTAATTCTTACCTCCGATAGCAGGAGCAAACCAAATGAGAAAATCGAAGTTCCTGCAAAAAACAATTGGAACAAAAGCCTTGCTTTTAATGTACTTTCGGATCAAATCCAAAATGCCATGCGAGGATCAATAAATGCCGGACACACAATAGTCTGGTACGGAAACCTGCCTGTTGAAATGATTTATGCAGAAGAAAATGTTGCACTTGTCCCCATGGAGAAACTCGAAAATTTTACCAATCCGGCTGAAGGAAAGGAAAAAAGCTTTGTTCCTTTTCCGGAAAAAGAAATCTCAGATGCTGAACGTCAAATGGCTTACGAAACAATGACGAAAAAAGATCTGGATTATTTGCTGATTGTCGGATTGAGCCAGGATAAATTGGAAAATCAATATTTTACGGCATTAAAAGTATGTGAAACCGGCAATAAAATCCTTCACCTGACTCCTTCTTTTGTAAAATTGAATACTGGTTTTATTCTTATGAATAAAAACGGTTTACCAAAAGATTTAAAAACTGAAATAGGACTGTAAACAATAATTGATAAAAAAAGATTGGCTGTTTCAAAAGTTTTTAATTTTCAAAATACCAAGGAAAAAGAAGACTTTTGAAGCAGCCTTTTTTATAATCTTGATTTTCCGGCTAAATTCTGTATGGGCTTTTAAAAGGCAGTGTTAAATCCTAACAAAATCTGATTCTTTCACCCAACCCTTACTGCCATCTGCAATTTTAATTTCAGCCCATTCACCCACCTGATTAGTTATGCTGACTTTTATCCCCTCATGAATTACAAAGATATCGGTGCTATTTTCACGTGGAGAACTTTTCACTGTAACAGTGGGGGTAAACACAATTGCTTCGGCTTTTAGCTTAAATGCCTGGTAGCGTTGGTTTGCAAGCACAACGGATCCGATAAAAAAGATCATAAAGATTATTCCGGCCCAAAAACTTAATTTCCTCAGCCAGATTAGTTTTGACAGTAAAAAGAAAAGCAGCATAAGCAGAAAAAGCAAAAAAGTAATTATGCTGATATGTGCCCACTGATCTGTTGACCTGGCATTAACAAGCATTTTCCACCATCTCACCATGAAGAACTCGGGCAGAGGTTCAATTTTATCAACTATGCGACTATTGGCAATTTCCAGATTGAAAAGGATATCCTGGTCGTTGGGAGCCAATTTGCGTGCCCTTTCATAATTCAGGATGGCCATTGGATAATTGTTGGTCTTAAAATAAGCATTTCCCAGATTATAATACAATCCAACTGATTCAAAACCGGTCCTGAGGACAGCTTGATAAGTTTCGATAGCTGAAAGCATTTCGCCCTCATTGTAGTATTTGTTGGCCTGCTCCATCAGAAGCACATGATCTTCGGCCATACTGTGAAATGATAACAGAAATAATGTAAATACCCACAGTTTTCTCATTTTGAGTAAAAGTTATTTTAGTTCCTTTTCCAGTTTACTAATGATATTTATTGTGCTGGAATATATTTTTTCCATATTTTCGGATTTACTGCCGGGAGCAAAACGGGCATATTCTGTTTGATTCAAATTCTCGATAAATTGGTTGATAGTATCTTGATGAATATTTTTTGCTGTAAGCTTAGTTTTAACGTTGTCCATTGAAAGCTCGGCAAGAGGAATATTTAGTTTATCACTAAGGTAACCCCATGAAGCCCTGGATATCTCGATATAAAATTCATCTTCCTTATTCTCTTTCATGAAGGTAAAAGCCTGTTTGAGTCGTTTACGGGCAATTTTTGTTGCACGCAGGGTTTTCATCAGATCAGTATTTGATCGTTTTTTCATTTGTTTCCGCCAGACAATTAAAATAACGACAACCAAAATAAGCGGAAGAATCAGACAAACAAAATAAGTTCTGGAACGAAAGAAAAAAGTGCCGACAGGCTGAAACTTGTAAGGTGGCAGCTTAATATGTCTGATATCTGAACCAATTATCTGAATACCTTCCTGACGAACAGTTCCACTGTAAGTTACAACCGATGAGGCACCATCCCCCCTTTCAACTGTAATGTTGTATTCAGGTGTTTGCTGTGTAACATAGCGTGCACTGGTAATATCAAAATATGAAAAGATGATTGGCTTAATTTTGAAAGTACCGGGGTTGCGGGGTATAACGAGGTACTCAAAAACACGGGTACCTGAAACACCTGACGGCAAAACCTTAATGTCCGATTTGATTTCAGGATCAAACACTTCGAAATCAGGCGGAAAGGAAAACTTTGGCAAATCAAACAATTCGATGTTGCCACTACCCTGAATGGTTAATTTAATTGAGATGGGTTCATTGGCTTTTACTTCAGTATTGTCAATTTCGGTTTTTAGCAAAAACTTTCCTACCGCACCACTGAAATCTGCCGGTTGGTCTTTTGTAGGCAATGGTTTTACATCAATAGTAAGACCGTTTGAATGCAGTATTTTGTCAATGTCTTTTGCCTGTGTATTGAAGAACGGGTCATTGAAAAAACTATCGAAAAACGGATCAGAAGACCTGCGGCGGGAATCAGTCCGAACACGGACTGTAAGTTCGGTTTCCGCCGGTTGAATTTCAATTTTTCCTGCTCTTTGCGGAAACAGCGCAAACCGGCGTACTTCGGCTACATTGTACTGTTTCCCTTTGAAAACTTCAGTTTTTGTTGGTATTTCGCGCTGATTGGTCAACAAATCCTTCACCCAAAACCCGGGAAATGATGATATTTTTTGAAACCCATCGTGGCCTGAAATCTGATTATTGAAATAAAGTTTATAGGAAATGATAATCTGTTCGCCAAGATAGGGTGTTGCATTACTTACTTCCGCACGAAGAAAAACATCCACAGATTCTCCGGTTCCCTGCTGTCCCGAAGATTTCCCCTGCTGAGGTTGTTGCCCTCCTTTCACTACCTGAATTTTAACAGCATTGGATGTGATTAGTTTACCATCATAAGTTATTGTTGCCGGAGGGATGGTAAAACTACCTTCTTTTGACGCTGAAAGAACATAAGTAAATGTGTAAGAAACTTCACGGGTAACATTCCCGTTGATAATCTGAACACTTGAACTTGTCGAAGCGTTTGGTCCGGAGAGTACGTTGAAATCACTGATTTGAGGACCTTTAAATCCTGTTCCTTCGGCATTGATAGAATACTGTAACTGGAAACGCTCCCCAACAGAGACAACACTTTTTGCAGTTCCTCTAAATTCAATCTGCTGTGCATTAAGCAAAGTGTGCAGTGAAAACAGCAGGAATACCATTATCAATGTTATCTGCTGTTTTGTTTTCATGGTAGTAAATATTTTTTTTAAACTTTTCATGTTATTCAACTGAAGATACTGTCTTACCAATCTTTTTCAGTTTTTACCTTTTTAGCATTTTTAAATTCTTCCATTTTGAGCTTTTCCATGGTTTTTCGCTCACGTTCCTGTAAAGCCTGCAACATACGTTCAGCATCCTCTTTTGATATTTGTCGGGGTTGAGCCTGAGCCTGTTGTTGCTGTGCATCCTGTTGCTGATCAGGCTGTTGATTTTGCTGCTGTTGTTGGTTTTTTTCTTCTTGTTGTTGCTCCTGATTTTGTGCCTGATCCTGATTTTGCTGTTGATTCTGGTTTTGTTCCTGATTCTGGTTTTGTTCCTGATTTTGCTGCTGCTGTTGTCGTTGTTGTTGCAACATTTTTTGAGCGTAAAGCAGGTTGTATTTTGTATCTTCGTCCGTCGGATTCAACCTGAGGGCATTTTTGTATGCTTCAACAGCCTTATCGAATTGCTTAAGGTTAACCAGGGAATTGCCAAGGTTATGAAACGATTTTGCCCGCTGCTCATCGGGCACTGATTTTTCCGTCTGATTTTCGAAAAGTGAGGCGGCTTCTTTGTAATTTTCCTGTTGGAACAGTGCTCCACCAAGGTTGAATTCACCAATATCCGATTTATTGTTTTTCTCAAGTGCTTTTTGATAATCGATTTCAGCCTCTTTGTAATCTCCACGATCGAAAGCTTTGTTTCCTCTTCGGATAAACTTATTTTCAGCCTGTGCAAACAACAGGATATCTGATAAAAATAAAGCACAGAGAATCAAAAATTTGCTTTTTTGTACTATTAAACTTTTTGTAACCATAGTTGTATTAACCGTGATGATTAAAGTTTATTTTCTCCAAAAATATTCACTTTACGAAATCGTCGGCTTCGCCGCTCAAAAATAAGAAACTCAAGTATTATGAGCAAAAGCGCTGGTGCAATAAAATATTGGAAGCGGTCTTCGTAGTCGGTAAACATACGGGATTCGAATTCAGTTTTTTCGAGTTGTGAAATTTCGTCAAAAATAATACGCAATCCGACCTGAGTATTATTTGCACGAACGTATTTGCCATTTCCGGCCGAAGAAATTTCTTCAAGCATATTTTCGTCGAGACGCGAAATAACAGTATTTCCGCTGCGATCTTTCTTAAACCCCTGCTTATTGCCAAACCGATCAATCACTGGTATCGGGGCTCCTTCCGGTAAACCCATGCCAATGGTATAAATACTGATATTTTTCGCAACAGCATTTTTGGCAGCTTCGATCACATCACCTTCATGATCTTCCCCATCCGAAATGACAATGATAGCTTTTTCGGTTTCACTTTCGTCAAACATATCCACCGCAAGATTGATAGCTTCAGCAATTGCTGTACCCTGCACAGGAACGCTTTCGGTGCTGATAGTCGAAACAAACATTCGCACAGCAGCATAATCGGTAGTTACAGGCAATTGGGTATATGCTCGCCCGGCAAAGACCACAATTCCTATGCGATCATTCCCCAATTCATCAATCAAACGCGAAATGGCCTGACGTGCCCGCTGCAGTCGATTGGGCTTGATATCTTCAGCCAGCATGCTTTCTGATACATCAATAGCAATAACCAGATCAATTCCTTTTCGTTCAACTTTTTCAAGTTTTGAACCGATTTGCGGATTTGCAAGACCAATAATCAGAAGCACTAAAGCAACCATAGCCAGAATAAACTTTACTTTAAGCCGGTTTCCTGAAACATCCGGCATCAGACTGCGAACCAGATGGAAATCACCAAAACGATTGATGGCGTTCTTTTTCCAGTACATCATCCAGATAAAAATGATGATGAATAACGGAAGAATCAACAATAACCAAAAGAAATCCGGATTGGCAAATTTTAAAACCTGCATAGTCATTAATTATTCCAAAAATTAAGGAGTAGTCCTGAAAAATGTATATTTCAACAACAACTCAATAACAAAAAGTAATAGAGCAACCAAAGCAAAGGGTAAAAATTCCTCTTGCTTTTTATAAAACTCGGTTACGTCAATTTTTGATTTTTCGAGTTGGTCAATTTCGTGATAAATCTCTCTGAGTTTTGTATTGCTGGTTGCACGAAAGTATTTTCCATTGGTTTCACTCGAAATATTCTGAAGCAGATTCTCATCTATTTCAACAGGAACATTCTGCATTCTCACTCCAAAAGGAGTTTGCACCGGATAGGGTGCTGTTCCCAAGGTACCAATGCCAACGCTATACACTCTTATTTTTTCCATTTTTGCAATTTCAGCAGCCGATAAAGGATCTACAGCACCCATGTTGTTTACCCCGTCGGTAAGTAAAATTACAACCTTACTGACGGCTGAACTTTCCAAAAGTCTTGCCACAGCTGTAGCCAACCCGTCACCAATAGCAGTTCCGTCTTCAATCATACCCGTTTTGATCTTTCTGAACATTTCACTAAGTACCCGATGATCGGTAGTAAGCGGTACCTGAGTGAAAGCTTCACCGGCAAACACAACCAGCCCAATACGATCGCCCGGCCTGCCATCAATAAATTCGATTGCAAGTTCTTTGGCAGCTTCGATTCGGTTTGGACGAAAATCTTCTGCCAGCATACTTCCTGAAATATCCAGTGCAATTACGATATCAATGCCTTCGATCGAAACATCCTGACTACTTGAAGTTGACTGCGGTCTGGCCAATGCAATTACAAGTGCAGTTACAGCAGCAATTCTGATCACAAAAAGCAAATGATACAGATATTGCTTGTAGGATTTTTTTGCGGCAGCAAATGGCAACGTGGTAGATAGTTTAATTTCAGCTTTGGCCCGGTGATTTTTAAACCAATACCATGCAATCATCAAAGGAATGATGAGCAGTAAGTAAAAGTACTCAGGACACGCAAATTCAAATTCCTTAAACATTTCTGCTGTTTTGCTTTTTTGATTTTATAATTTTTTTTCAGCCTGATTTTCCACAAACACCTCAGTCGAAAACTCTGGTACCGGCAAATGCTCCTGGTCTGGTTTTGTGTTTCTGAGAAATTCATAGGCGTTAGCCAAACTTTTTTCATTCTCTGATGGCAATGGTTTAGCCTTGGCAAATTTAACCAGATCGGAGAGATCAAGCAATTCCCTTAAAATTCTTAATGAATCTGCATGATGCAGTTTTTTATCCATAAGAATCAGGGTTTCATAAGTGGTTGATTCAATAGCAGGAACTTCCCAGCGCTCTTCGATATATTCACGGACAATTCCTGAAAGTTTGCTGTAATATTCCTTAATAAATCCCTGTTGCCACAATTTATCCTTTTTCAATTGCTCCAGTGCTTCAAACGCCTTTTCATAGGGAGGTTGTTTTGGTTTGGGTTTGAAAATGTTAATCGGTTTTACCTTCTTTTTTCTTGTCAGCATAAAAACAACAATCCCGACTATTACCAAAACCAGTAGCAGCCAGGGCAATAATTCGATAAATGTTATTGGAACTCCCAGTGGTTTTTTGATTGGTTTGATAGGTTGTGAAAGATCAACCGGAATCGAAAAAACATTGAGTAAAAATGGCTCTGACGATACAACTGATTCCTCTTCATTCTCGCCGGGAACACTATAATTGATATTTACCGGAGGGATTAAATAATATCCGGTATCGAAAGCAGTAATCGTAAAATCCTGTTTCAGTTCAATTAAGCCATCCCCCAAAGCTATGGTATCAATTTCCGAACGGCTTATAATTTCCACATGTGCAGTCAGTGTATCATTAAAAGATGGCCAGGTAAAACGATAATTTTCAGGAATAATCAGCTGTAGTTTGTAGGAAATCTGGTCGCCAACCACAATGTTACTGCTGTCAAGAGAAGCAATTACCTCAACTTGTTGAGCATAGCTTGTCGGCAAAAAAGTAACAACCTGAAACCACATCATGAGTATCAGAAAGATAAATTTCAACCGATTTCTGTGTTTATTCATTTGCAAATTAAAATCTTGACTCTCGTTTTTTGAACATATTTACCAGTGGTTTTACATAATCCTCATCAGTCCGGATATGGGCCGAATCAACACCACTTTTTGCAAAAAGCCATTTGACGTGCTTTTCGTTGTTTGCAAACCATTCTTTATAAATCTGCCTGGTTTTAGGGTTTGAGGTATCGACCCACAAATTTTTTCCGGATTCGGCATCTTTAAATTTTGCCATTCCGATATTGGGCATGTCAACTTCGCGGGGATCATAAATTCGCACTGCTATCATATCATGCTTACTGTTGGCTATTTGAAGAGCATTGCCAAAATCTTTATCTAAAAAATCAGACACTATAAAAGCAGTACACTTCTTTTTTATAGCATTGGTAAGAAATTTTAATGACTCACTGATATCAGTCCCCTGATTTTCGGTTTTAAAATCTACAAGCTCACGTATGATTCTTAGTATGTGAGAAGTGCCTTTTTTTGGTGGAATGAATTTTTCGATTTTGGAACTAAAAAAAATCACTCCGACTTTATCGTTGTTCTGAATAGCAGAAAAGGCGATCACAGCGGCAATTTCAGTAATCAGGTCTTCTTTTAGTGAGGATTTGGTTCCAAACTCGTTAGAGCCACTGACATCTATGAGCAGCATCACGGTAAGTTCTCTCTCTTCCTCAAAAATCTTCACAAAAGGATGATTGAACCTTGCTGTGACATTCCAGTCGATGCTGCGCACATCATCACCGTACTGATATTCACGCACTTCACTGAAGGCCATACCTCTTCCTTTAAACGAGCTATGGTAATGCCCTGAAAATATCTGATTGGACAACCCACGGGTTTTGATCTCTATTTTTCTTACTTTTTTAAATATTTCCTGAGCGTTCATGCAAAAGCGTTTTGAACAAATACGTTTAAAAGAAATGATTTTATTAAGCTAAAGGCAGGCAGCTGATAAGTATTCTACGGTACTTCAATGGTGTTAAGCACTTCGTTGATTACATCTTCGGTGGTTATATTTTCAGCTTCAGCTTCGTAGGTCAATCCGATACGATGTCGCATAACGTCATGAGCAACAGCACGAATATCCTCAGGTATTACATAACCACGACGTTTGATAAAAGCATAAGCTTTTCCGGCCAGAGCGAGATTGATGGAAGCACGCGGAGAAGCTCCATATGAAATCATGCCGGCAAATTTTTTTAGGTTATAATCGGCCGGGAAGCGGGTTGCAAAAACGATATCAGTGATGTAATTCTCAATTTTTTCGTCAAGATAAACCTGACGGACAACTGTGCGCGCTTTAACAATGTCGTCCGGCGATACCACCTTACTTGTATTGGGTAATTGACCAGAAATATTTTGTCTCATAATCAACTTTTCTTCTTCTTTCTCCGGGTAAGTAATCACCACTTTCATCATAAATCGGTCAACCTGCGCTTCCGGTAAAGGATAAGTCCCTTCCTGCTCAATCGGATTTTGGGTAGCCATAACAAGGAAAGGTTCTTTCAATTTGTATGTCTGGTCGCCAATAGTAACCTGACGTTCCTGCATAGCCTCAAGCAGCGCACTTTGTACTTTTGCAGGTGAACGGTTAATTTCGTCAGCTAAAATGAAATTGGAAAAAATCGGCCCCTGACGAACAACAAATTCTTCTTTCTTCTGACTATAAATCAGGGTACCAATGAGGTCAGCAGGAAGCAGATCAGGTGTAAACTGAATGCGGTTGTACCTGGCTTCGATAATGTTAGCAAGTGATTTTATTGCTAAAGTTTTCGCAAGACCAGGAACACCTTCAAGCAAAATATGACCATCAGCAAGCAGTCCGATTAACAACCGCTCGATCATATGACGCTGGCCTACAATAACTTTGCTCATTTCAAGGTTGATCAGATCAATGAATGAGCTCTCCTGATGAATTCGTTCATTTAATTCTCGAATATTCGTTTCTATCATTTTTGGAAGGATTTTTTAAACCGGTTTAATAACTCATGGGAAAATTTTTAATTATTCTGAATGTCGTTAAATATTGTTAAGCGTATGCTTTGTTCAGACTTCTTCATTAATCGTAAACTTTAAAGTTCAGATTTTCGCATTGTACAGGATGCAATTCAATGAAATAAATTAACATCAACTGCAAAAGCCGGTAAACGATTTATGTTTTTCTTTCGAAATCGACTGAAATGATTCTTTTTTAAGAGAGTTACAAGAATATTTCAATCGTTGGAAACTTCAACGCAATAAAGTTTCCAGGATTATGAACACTGCCATTAAACCCTCACTATCCGGTCGTGGAAAATTAAAAATACTGATTTCAAAAAAATCCACAATTTTAAGATGGATCTGCCAGGCTGAATCAGGGAAAAGGAATCCTTTTATGAGATTTCGGGATTTACGTTTTGATAAAATTTCAGAGAGGAGCCATTAAAACCCAAAAAAGCGGCACGAAATGCCGCTTTCCTGAGAAAAAATGATTTATGCCTGGGCATTAGGACCGAACATGTAAGGCATTTGATCCTGGTCGGATTCTTTAAGTTCGCCATGCATGGATTCAAACTTCCGGATATTATCCTGCAATGCTTTCAGCAAACGTTTGGCATGTTGTGGGGTAAGAATAATCCTTGATTTTACTTTTGCTTTTGGTATTCCCGGCAACATTTTCACAAAATCAATGATAAATTCAGATCTTGAATGAGTAATGATAGCAAGATTGGAATAGATACCTTCGGCTACTTCTTCGCTGAGTTCTATATTAATCTTGTTTTGATTTGATTGATTTGTTTCCATATATTTGATTTATTATTTAATGAAAACTGCAAAACAACCTAATTCTGCTGGTTGTTTTGCAGTTGCCTGTTATCAGTTCTAAAACCTTTCTTTAGGTTGTGTCAGCAGTTCGTAATCATCTCTCGATCCAACGATAATGTCCTCATATTCGCGCAGACCAGTACCAGCAGGAATCTTATGGCCGACAATCACATTTTCTTTAAGTCCCATCAATTGGTCAGCTTTTGCATTAATTGCAGAATTGGTAAGTACTTTGGTAGTTTCCTGGAAAGATGCGGCAGAGATGAAACTCGTAGTCTGCAATGAAGCGCGGGTAATTCCCTGCAGCACCTGACGGGCAGTAGCTGGTTGAGCATCACGTGCTTCGACGAGCCGTTTGTCACGACGTTTTAGTGCAGAATTTTCATCCCTGAGTTTTCTTGCCGAAATAATCTGGCCAGCTTTGAACGAAGTTGAATCACCTGAATCAATAACAACTTTCTTCCCAAAAATCCAGTCGTTTTCTTCCTGGAAATCAATTTTGTTTACCAGCTCATTTTCCAGAAATTTGGTATCGCCCGGATCTTCCACTTCCACTTTACGCATCATTTGACGAACAATGGTTTCAAAGTGTTTGTCATTGATTTTTACGCCCTGCAGCCGGTAAACTTCCTGAATTTCGTTTACGATATACTCCTGAACCTTCATTGGTCCTTTGATGGCAAGAATATCAGCAGGGGTTAAAGCGCCTTCCGACAGCGGAGTACCCGCTTTGACAAAATCGTTCTCCTGTGCAAGAATTTGTTTTGTGGTGGGGATAAGGTAACGTTTTTCTTCGCCGCTTTTTGAAGTGATGATAATTTCTTTATTTCCACGTTTCAGTTTTTTACCAAATGATACCACACCGTCAATTTCAGCAACTTTAGCAGGATCAGATGGGTTACGTGCCTCAAACAATTCGGTAACACGTGGTAAACCGCCGGTGATATCGCTGGCTTTTCCAATGTTACGCGGAATTTTTACCAAAACATCACCAGCTTTCACTTTTTGACCATCATCTACGGAAATATGCGATCCTACCGGTAAATCGTAAACTCTCAGAACCTCCTGATCGGGACCGATAACATCAATCGAGGGATTTTTTACTTTTTGGCGTGCTTCGATAATTACTTTCTCATAATATCCGGTTTGTTCATCGGATTCAACACGATAGGTTTTACCTTCTTCGATATTGACAAAATGTAAAACTCCCGGCACTTCAGAGATAATAACAGCATTGTAAGGATCCCAGGTACAGATTACATCGCCTTTTTTTACCTCATCTTGATCTTTGAAATAAAGAGTTGAACCATAAGGTATATTGTGTGAAGCAAGTGAAATACCTGTGTGTTTATCAATTATCCTCATTTCGGCTGAACGACCAATAACAGTAAAATATTCTTTTCCATCCTTAGAGTTAGTTGGAACCGAACGAAGTTCTTCGATGTGGAGAATGCCATCGTACCTGGCTTCAATTTTAGATTGTGCGGATATATTACCACCTGCAACACCACCAACGTGGAATGTACGAAGTGTTAACTGGGTACCAGGCTCACCAATAGACTGTGCTGCAATAACGCCAACCGCTTCGCCTTTTTGAACCATCCTTCCTGTAGCCAGATTACGTCCGTAACACTTGGCACAAACACCCACCTTTGATTCACAGGTCAACACTGACCGGATTTCAACAGATTCTATAGGTGAATCTTCAATTATCTGGGCATATTTTTCGGTAATTTCCTCGCCTGCAGGAATAATTAATTGTCCTGATTGGGGATGATAAACATCATGCAGCGTAACCCTGCCCAAAATACGGTCATAAAGCGTTTCCACCAGTTCCTCATTCTTTTTGAGTGCTGTGATGGTTAAACCGCGAAGTGTACCACAGTCCTCTTCGGAAATGATTACGTCCTGGGATACATCAACCAGACGTCTGGTAAGGTATCCGGCATCAGCGGTTTTAAGTGCAGTGTCAGCCAGACCTTTTCGGGCACCGTGGGTAGAAATAAAATACTCAAGTACTGATAATCCTTCTTTAAAATTGGAAAGAATAGGATTTTCAATAATCTCTCCACCGGCAGCTCCTGATTTCTGAGGTTTTGCCATCAGACCGCGCATACCTGATAATTGTCTGATTTGTTCTTTACTTCCACGTGCACCAGAATCAAGCATCATAAAGACAGGATTGAAGCCCTGTTTATCTTTTGATACCTGCTCCATAAGGATTTTGGTCAAGCGTGAATTGGTATGTGTCCAAATATCTATAATCTGGTTGTATTTTTCATTTTGGGTAATAAAACCAAGATTGTAACTGTTCAGCACCTCACTGACTTCCTGATGCGCCAACTGGATAAGTGATTCTTTTTCAGGAGGAATAATAACATCACCAAGGTTAAAGGACAAACCACCTTTAAATGCCATTTTAAACCCAAGTTCCTTGATATCATCGAGGAATTTTGCAGTTGTGGCAGTATCGGTTTTTTTAAGAACCCCGCTGATAATATCTCTGAGGGATTTTTTGGTAAGCAGTTCATTAATGTACCCATACTTGTCCGGGACGACCTGGTTGAAAAGCACCCGGCCAACGGTTGTCTGGGTAAGTTTATAAACAGTTTTTCCGGCTTCAGTGAAAGGCAATCTCACATGTATGCTGGCATGCAGATCGACTTTGTTTTCATTGTAAGCTATAATTACTTCCTCTGGTGAATAAAATTTAAACCCTTCACCTTTAACAGGATTGTCAGGCAGGCTCTTTCGCTCTTTTGTGATATAGTAAAGACCCAGAACCATGTCTTGTGAAGGCACTGCAATAGGTGCTCCGTTGGCCGGATTAAGGATATTGTGTGCAGCAAGCATCAGGATTTGTGCTTCGAGGATGGCTGCATTACCAAGCGGAACGTGAACTGCCATCTGGTCACCATCGAAGTCAGCATTAAATGCAGTACAAACCAGCGGATGGAGCTGGATAGCTTTACCTTCAATAAGTTTTGGCTGAAAGGCCTGAATACCAAGCCGGTGAAGTGTGGGAGCACGGTTGAGCAGCACGGGATGACCTTTCATGATATTTTCCAGAATATCCCAGACTACCGGGTCTTTGCGGTCAACTATCTTTTTTGCCGATTTAACGGTTTTTACGATCCCCCGTTCCAGCATTTTACGAATAATGAATGGTTTGAAAAGCTCTGACGCCATTTCTTTAGGAATACCACACTCATTAAGCTTAAGCTCTGGTCCGACCACAATTACCGAACGACCTGAGTAATCCACACGTTTTCCCAGCAGGTTTTGACGAAAACGACCCTGTTTACCTTTAAGGCTATCGCTTAATGATTTTAATGCCCGGTTGGATTCGGTTTTGACTGCATTGGATTTTCTTGAATTATCAAATAAAGAATCCACAGCTTCCTGAAGCATGCGTTTTTCATTTCGCATAATTACGTCAGGAGCTTTAATTTCGATCAAACGTTTAAGACGGTTGTTACGAATAATCACACGGCGGTAAAGATCATTCAGGTCGGAAGTAGCAAACCGGCCTCCGTCGAGTGGCACCAATGGCCTGAGATCCGGCGGAATAACGGGGACTACTTTAACAATCATCCATTCCGGACGGTTTTCAATGCGATTACGGGCATCCCTGAAAGCTTCCACAACCTGCAACCGTTTGAGGGCTTCGGCTTTTCGTTGCTGTGAAGTTTCATGATGGGCTTTATGACGCAAATCGTAAGAGAGTTCGTCAAGATCTAATCTTGATAAGAGGTCGTAAAGCGCCTCAGCACCCATCTTAGCGATGAATTTGTTGGGGTCTTTATCATCAAGGTATTGATTTTCAACAGGAATAGTTTCCATAATATCGAAGTACTCCTCTTCTGAGAGAAAATCAAGGTAATTAATCCCATCATCAGCTTTAATTCCGGGATTAATGACTACATATTTTTCGTAGTAGATAATAGATTCCAGCTTTTTGGTTTGCAGTCCAAGCAATGAACCTATTTTGTTGGGTAATGATTTGAAAAACCAAATATGTGCAACAGGAACAACCAGTTGAATATGTCCGGAACGTTCACGGCGTACTTTTTTTTCGGTAACTTCGACACCGCAGCGGTCGCAAACGATACCCTTATAACGAATTCGTTTGTATTTGCCACAATGACATTCCCAGTCCTTTACCGGACCAAAAATACGCTCGCAGAATAAACCATCACGTTCAGGTTTATAGGTTCTGTAATTGATGGTTTCCGGCTTAAGCACTTCGCCGTATGAACGTTCGAGGATAGTTTCGGGCGAGGCAAGGCTGATTGTTATTTGTGAAAAATCGGTTTTAACGATGTTACTATCTCTTCTGAAAGCCATTAAGGATTGTATTTAGATTATTATAAATGAAAAACGAAAAGTTGCAGTAAACTTTTTTAATCAAAAGTTATGTTGAGACCAAGTCCACGCAACTCATGAACCAATACATTGAATGATTCAGGAATACCCGGTTTGGGCATATTTTCACCTTTCACAATATTTTCGTATGCTTTTGCACGGCCTGCTACGTCGTCGGATTTCACAGTAAGAATTTCCTGCAAGATATTTGATGCACCAAAAGCTTCAAGTGCCCAAACCTCCATTTCGCCAAAACGCTGACCACCGAATTGAGCTTTACCACCAAGTGGTTGTTGTGTAATCAGCGAGTATGGTCCGATGGAACGTGCATGCATTTTGTCATCCACCATGTGATGCAATTTTAACATGTAAATATAGCCGACTGTGGCTGGTTGATGAAAACGTTCTCCGGTACCGCCGTCATAGAGAAAAATTTTACCATTTTCAGGTAGATTGGCTTTTTTCATATAATCATTGATTTGCTCAATGGATGCTCCGTCAAAAATAGGCGTGGCGAATTTTAATCCCAGGTTTTTACCGGCCCATCCCAGAACAGTTTCATAGATCTGACCCAGATTCATACGTGAAGGAACGCCGAGCGGATTCAAAACAATATCAACAGGTGTACCATCTTCGAGGAATGGCATATCTTCCTGACGCACAATTTTGGCTACGATACCTTTATTTCCATGACGACCTGCCATTTTATCACCGACTTTCAGTTTGCGCTTTTTGGCTACGTAAACTTTCGCCATTTTCACAATTCCGTTAGGCAGCTCGTCGCCTACCGTAGCAACAAATTTTTTGCGGTTAAATACACCTAATATTTCTTTGTACTTAATGATGTAGTTGTTGATGACTTCGGCAATCAGTTGGTTTTTGGCCTTGTCCGTAGTCCATTTATGTGGATTAACTGTCAGATAATCAATTCCAAGCAGCATTTTCTGAACAAACTTAACTTTTTTAGGGACAACTTCTTCTTTAAAGTTGTTGTAAACACCCTGCGAAACCTTGCCACTTACCAACACCATCAATTTGTCAACAAGCTTATTCTTAAGGACTGCAGCCTGTTTATTAAAATCTTTCTCGAGCGATTCAATGATATCTTTCTCCTTGCTTTTGGCTACTCTGTCTTTAATCACCCTTGAGAAAAGCTTTTTATCTATAACTACACCTTTCATTGAGGGGGGTGCTTTTAGAGATGCATCTTTAACATCACCTGCTTTATCGCCAAAAATCGCACGCAGAAGTTTTTCCTCAGGAGTTGGGTCAGATTCACCTTTTGGAGTTATTTTACCTATTAAAATATCTCCTTCGTTCACTTCAGCACCTATTCTTACAAGTCCGTTTTCGTCAAGGTCTTTGGTTGCCTCGGCCGAAACATTCGGAATATCGTTTGTCAACTCTTCTACTCCGCGCTTGGTATCACGTACTTCGAGCACGAATTCTTCGATGTGGAGTGAAGTAAAAAGATCGTCTTTAACAACTTTTTCGGAGATAACGATAGCATCCTCAAAATTATATCCTTTCCACGGCATGAATGCAACCATCAGGTTTCGTCCGAGAGCAAGTTCACCATTTTGTGTACCGTAACCTTCGCAAAGGGTTTGTCCTTTTATTACTTTTTGTCCTTTACGAACGATGGGCTTGAGATTGACTGAAGTATTCTGATTGGTTCGTGTAAATTTGACCAGTTTATAGTTCTTCACATCATCATCAAAACTAACCAGCCGTTCGTCCTCCATTCGGGTGTATCTAATGGTGATTTCATTGGCATCCACATATTCGACTATACCATCACCTTCGGCTGTTAAGAGCACCCTTGAGTCGCGAGCAACCGGTGCTTCTATTCCTGTTCCGACAATCGGGGCTTCGGCTCTGAGCAATGGCACAGCCTGCCTCATCATGTTTGATCCCATAAGTGCTCTGTTGGCATCATCATGTTCGAGGAAAGGAATAAGAGAAGCAGCAATTGAGGCAATCTGGTTCGGCGCCACATCGATAAAATGGACTTCGCCACGATCTTTGATCGGATAGTCAGCAAGATGTCTTACTTTAACGAGTTCTGTTGAAAATGTTCCATCTTTCTCAAGCGGGGTATTTGCCTGAGCAATAATTTTGTCTTCTTCTTCCTCGGCATTCAGAAAAACTTCTTCAGCATTGAGCTTTACTTTTCCATTTTCAACAGGAATGTAAGGAGTTTCTATAAAGCCAAGTTTGTTGATTCGTGCAAAAACACAAAGTGAGGAAATCAAACCGATATTTGGTCCTTCAGGGGTTTCGATCGTACACAACCGACCATAGTGAGTGTAATGTACATCACGTACCTCGAAACCAGCTCTTTCTCTTGACAAACCGCCGGGTCCCAAAGCTGAAACTCTTCTTTTGTGTGTCAGCTCCGAAAGCGGATTGGTTTGATCCATAAACTGGGATAACTGGTTGGTGCCAAAAAATGAATTGATAACTGATGAAAGCGTTTTGGCATTGATAAGGTCCATGGGAGTGAATACCTCATTATCTCTGACATTCATTCGCTCGCGGATAGTGCGTGCCATTCGGGCAAGACCCACACCAAACTGGGCATAAAGCTGTTCACCAACGGTACGAACACGTCGATTGCTCAAATGGTCAATATCATCTACTTCGCGTTTTCCGTTCACCATTTCGATCAAATAACTGATGATTGAAATGATGTCTTCTTTTGTCAGGACTTTTACTTCACTGGGTACCGAAAGTTCCAGTTTTTTGTTGATCCGGTATCTGCCAACATCACCTAAATCGTATCTTTTGTCAGAGAAGAACAGTTTTTCGATAATTCCACGGGCAGTTTCTTCATCGGGTGGTTCTGCGTTTCTGAGCTGACGATAGATATACTCAACAGCTTCTTTTTCGGTATTGGTGGTATCTTTTTGAAGAGTATTGAAAATGATGCTGTAGTCAACATTATTATGTTCGTCTTTATGTAGCAGAATAGTATCCACACCGGAATCTATGATTTGGTCAACATGGTCGTTTTCAAGCACTGTTTCACGATCGATAACCACCTCGGCACGTTCAATAGACACCACTTCACCGGTATCTTCATCAACGAAGTCTTCGATCCATGCTCTTACAACGCGTGCAGCCAATCGGCGACCAATTACTTTTTTCAGATTTGCTTTGGTAGCTTTGACTTCCTGAGCAAGGTCAAAAATTTCCAGAATATCTTTATCGCTTTCATAGCCAATTGCACGTAAAAGGGTAGTAACAGGCAATTTTTTCTTCCTGTCAATGTAAGCATACATCACATTGTTGATGTCGGTGGTAAACTCCATCCATGATCCTTTAAACGGGATGATACGTGCAGAGAATAATTGCTGACCGTTAGCATGATAACTTGTTCCAAAAAAAGCACCAGGTGATCGGTGCAACTGAGAAACGATTACCCGCTCAGCGCCATTGATCACGAAGGTACCTTTTGGGGTCATATAAGGAATTTGACCCAGATAAACATCCTGAATGATAGTTTCGAAATCTTCATGTTCAGGATCGGTACAAAAGAGTTTAAGTTTGGCTTTTAGCGGAACGCTGTAGGAAAGTCCACGTTCCAGGCATTCATCAATGGAATATCTCGGTGGGTCAATAAAGTAATCGAGAAATTCCAGCACAAAGTTGTTTCGGGCATCGGTTATGGGAAAGTTTTCACTAAAAACTTTGTAAAGCCCTTCATTAATACGGTTTTCAGGGTTTGTTTCCAATTGGAAAAAATCCTGAAAAGATTTGAGTTGAATATCCAGGAAATCCGGATAACTCGATTTAATTTTAGTTCTCGAAAAACTAATTCTATCAGTATTTTCCTGAGCCAATGTGTTAAAGTTTTGGTTATGAAACGATTATGAAAAACAAAGAACAAAAGTTCAATATACAAAGAAATATAGACGTTACACAGGAACCCTGGTAAGCGTCTATATTTCTACAGATGTAAATTATTGATCTTACTTAATCTCAACCTCTGCACCTGCTTCCTCAAGTTGAGTTTTCAGGGCTTCGGCTTCGTCTTTCGAAACACCAGTTTTCAATGCTTTGGGAGCTGAATCACACAGTTCTTTGGCTTCTTTCAAACCAAGGCTGGTGAGTTCTTTAACAAGTTTGACCACTGCCAGTTTCGATTGTCCTGCGTGTTTGATAATTACATCATAAGTTGATTTTTCTTCAACCTGCTCTGCTTCACCTGCGGCAACCGGGCCGGCAACAACAGCAGCAGCGGCTGCTGGCTCAATTCCGTACTCGTTCTTCAAAATCTGAGCAAGCTCGTTAACCTCTTTCACGGTTAAGCTAACTAATTGTTCTGCAAAAGCTTTTAAATCTGCCATTTTATTATTTGTTTTAAAATTATTCTGATGAAATTGATGTGATGATTATGATTCTTTTTCTGATAAAGTTTTAATGATACCCGCAAGTTTGTGACCACCTGATTGCAAAGCTGAAATAACATTTTTTGCAGGTGATTGGAGTAATGCAATGACATCACCAATAACTTCATTTTTAGATTTAATGTTTTCAAGAGCATCCAGCTTATCCTCACCCACATAAATTGATTCCTCAACAAAGGCACCTTTAAGAATGGGTTTGTCGGTTTTGAATTTCTTACGAAATTCTTTAATCATTTTGGCCGGCAGGTTTGCTGTAGTTGTAAACATTATGGAAGTTGGACCGGAGAGTGTATCGTAGAGCTCCGAAAAGTCCTTATCTGATCTTTCCATTGCTTTGTGGAGCAATGTGTTCTTAACCACTTTGAGTTTGATCTCATTCTTGAAACATGTTCTTCTCAGCTCGTTGGTTATTTCAACTGTTAAATCTGCTGTGTTGGTCAGATAAAAGTTTGAAGCTTCATCGAGCTGTCTGGTCAATGTTTCTATGATTTGGGTTTTTTCCGCTTTAGTCATAATTTCTATTCTCCTCTTTTTACGGAAGTTAATTAACTTACTGATTTCGGATCAACCTGAATTCCGTAACTCATGGTACTTGAAAGGTAGATACTCCTGACATAAGTACCTTTTGCAGCGGCAGGTTTTAGTTTGATAACCATTTGAATGAACTCTTTTGCATTGTCGAGGATCATGTTGTCTTGAAATGATGCTTTTGCGACTGATGCATGAATAATTCCGGTTTTATCAACTCTGAAATCAATTTTTCCTGCTTTTACTTCTTTAACAGCTTTCTCAACTTCCATTGTAACAGTACCGGTTTTTGGATTGGGCATCAAACCACGCGGTCCTAAGATTCGTCCCAAAGGTCCAACTTTGGGCATTACGTTAGGAGTAGTGATAACCACATCTATATCTGTCCAGCCCCCTTTTATCTTTTCGATATACTCGTCCAGTCCTACATATTCGGCACCAGCGTTTTTTGCTTCCTGTTCTTTGTCGGGTGTACATAACACCAACACGCGAACTTTCTTTCCGCTTCCATGTGGAAGTGTAACACTGCCACGCACCATCTGATTTGCTTTTCGTGGGTCAACACCTAACCGAATATCGATATCTATTGAGGAATCAAACTTGGTAAAGGTTATCTTTTTCACTACCTGAATCGCGTCTGCCAAAGAGTAAGTAGCATTTTTATCGAATTTCGCTAAAGCTTCTTTTCTGTTTTTTGTCAATTTTCCCATTGCGAATCCTTAATTTTCTGGTTTGAAATGCTAATGATTTATTTAGTTTTCAGCAAACGGAGGTGTTCCTTTTACCGTTATTCCCATGCTTCTGGCAGTTCCAGCAACCATTTTCATAGCCGATTCGACTGTAAAACAGTTGAGATCGCTCATTTTGCTTTGTGCTATATCCTTCACCTGGTCCCAAGTAACTGATGAGATTTTTTTCCTGTTTGGTTCAGGCGAGCCTGATTTGAGCTTTGTAGCTTCCAGAAGCTGCACAGCAACAGGAGGTGATTTGATGATGAAATCAAAGGATTTGTCTTTGTAAACTGTAATGATCACAGGAATTAGCTTTCCGGCCTGGTCCTGCGTTCGACCATTGAACTGTTTACAAAACTCCATAATATTCACTCCTTTCGCACCCAATGCCGGGCCGACAGGGGGAGATGGATTTGCCGCAGCTCCTTTGATCTGCAATTTGATTATTCCGCTTACTTCTTTTGCCATTTGCTTAAATACTTAATAGTAATTTTAATGTTTGCCAACCGAAAACAATTGAGTGTCTGTTTATTCTTTTTCAACCTGCATAAATCCTAATTCAAGCGGGGTTTTTCGACCAAAAATTTTAACCATCACTTTTAACTTTTTCTTTTCTTCGTTAATCTCTTCTATCACTCCGCTGAAACTGTTGAAAGGTCCATCAATCACGGTAACGGTTTCTCCAATAATAAAAGGAACGTTTACTTCTTCACCCTGCTCGGCCAATTCATCAACTTTTCCAAGAATTCGTTTTACTTCTGATTCACGCATAGGATCAGGTTCTCCACGAGTTCCCAGGAATCCGATCACGTTGGGTATATTTTTTATGATATGGGGTATTTCTCCTACGAGAACTGCCTCAATTAAAACATAACCCGGAAAGTAGTTTCGTTCTTTTTGAACTTTTTTACCTTTCCGAACCTGATAGACCTTTTCGGTAGGGATAAGTACCTGTGTGACATAGTCCTGCAACTCAAGGCGTTTTATTTCACTCTCGATATACTCTTTCACCTTTTTCTCTTTGCCACTAATTGATCTGACTACGTACCACTTTTTTTCGTTACTCATACCGACTGGTTTTTTTGTTCGGTTTACTTAAGAATTATACCAGATACAACTCCAATCAAAACCAGGTGTAAATACCATCCAATAATTTGCCAAATGAGAAATCCATCAGGAAAACCACTAACGCGATTATCAGGGAAGCAATGGATACCACAATTGCACTACTTTGGAGTTCGCTCCAGGTTGGCCAGGAAACTTTATGTAACAGCTCATCGTAACTTTCCTTGGCGTAATTAACAATACTAAATTTTGCCATTGGTAATTGTCTAAGTTTGCACGGGAGGTAGGAATCGAACCCACAGCCTACGGTTTTGGAGACCGTCGCTCTACCAATTGAGCTACACCCGTATCATTTAATATCAATAAAGGAGTCCCTGAAAAACAGATCAGGGACGCCTATGATTGTATAACCAAACACCTATTAAATTCTTAATCAAGGATTTCGGTAACCTGTCCTGCACCAACGGTACGTCCACCTTCACGGATCGCAAAACGCAGGTTTTTGGCCATAGCGATTTCGTTAATTAAATGAACTTCAATGGTAAGGTTGTCACCAGGTATTACCATTTCAACACCTTCCGGTAAAACTATTTCACCGGTAACGTCTGTTGTTCTGAAATAGAACTGTGGACGGTATTTATTGTGGAATGGTGTATGCCTACCGCCTTCTTCTTTTTTCAGGATATAAACTTCTGCCTTAAAATTCTTGTGTGGTTTGATTGAACCCGGAGCGGCGACTACCATACCTCTGGTGATATCCTTTTTATCAATACCTCTGAGCAGGATACCGGCATTATCACCAGCTTGTCCCTGATCGAGAATTTTGCGGAACATTTCAACACCGGTAACAACGGATTTCAGTTTTTCAGCACCCATCCCGATAATTTCAACCGGATCGCCGGTATGAATAATGCCCGTTTCAATACGACCGGTGGCTACTGTACCACGACCAGTAATAGAAAAAACATCTTCAACAGGCATAAGGAATGGTTTGTCCTGATCACGGTCTGGCAGTGGAATCCATTCATCGCAGGCATCCATCAGTTCAAAAACTTTTTCAACCCATTTTGGTTCTTTGTTTAAAGCACCGAGAGCGGAACCTCTGATAACCGGAGTATTGTCACCATCAAACTGATAGAAATTGAGCAGTTCACGAATTTCCATTTCCACCAGATCAAGCAATTCTTCATCGTCAACCAGGTCAACTTTGTTCATAAAAACCACAAGTTTGGGCACACCAACCTGACGTGCCAGCAGGATGTGCTCGCGGGTTTGAGGCATAGGACCGTCAGTTGCTGCAACTACGATAATGGCACCGTCCATCTGGGCAGCACCTGTTACCATGTTTTTAACATAGTCAGCGTGACCAGGGCAGTCAACGTGTGCATAATGTCTCTTTTCAGTCTGATATTCAATATGTGCAGTATTAATGGTAATACCTCTTTCTTTTTCTTCAGGAGCATTATCAATCGAATCGAAAGATTTAAATTCTGCAAGACCTTTATCCTGTAAATTCAGCGTAATAGCTGCTGTTAAGGTTGTCTTGCCGTGGTCAACGTGACCAATGGTTCCAATGTTAACGTGTGGTTTGGAACGATCAAATTTTTCTTTTGCCATTTTAAAAAGTTATTAATTAGGTGTTTAAAATTAAGGTTATTAAAAAATTGAGCCAATGACGAGAATTGAACTCGTGACCCCTTCCTTACCAAGGAAGTGCTCTACCCCTGAGCTACATTGGCAACTAAAGGAGCGGAAGACGGGGCTCGAACCCGCTACCTACAGCTTGGAAGGCTGTCGCTCTACCAGATGAGCTACTTCCGCAGTTTGCGTTTTTCACAAAAAAAGGATTTCAAAAAACATGAAATCCCTCTTTTCCGGATTTGCATCGTTTTGCAAAGAACTAACGGTGGGGAGAGGAGGATTCGAACCTCCGAAGGCTTCGCCAACAGATTTACAGTCTGCCCCATTTGACCGCTCTGGTATCTCCCCGATGTTTTGCATTTGTAAGTGACTCCTGCTATATCAGGAGCCGATGGACGGACTCGAACCGCCGACCGGCTGATTACAAATCAGCTGCTCTACCAACTGAGCTACATTGGCTTTAATAGTTGTTTTCAACTCAAATTATCAACATTTTAAGAACGACCTAAATACCTTTCTAAAAAGGTTTGCAAATGTATAAATAATTTGATTGATTCCAAAAAAAAAAGATATTTTTTATAAAATCATAGTCCGCGTTGCTTTTTCTTAGACTTTAAAATCTGACGACGGAGTGCCTGTGTTGCTGTATCAATAGACTCTTCAAAGGTTTTTGTCTGCTTCTTGGCAAATAAATCATTTACTCGTGGAATATCTATTTTTATTTCTGCGATTTTGTTGTCTCGTTCTCCATTGTTTTCTAATTTTAATGTTACATCTGCTCCTAAAATATCATCCGAAACCTGAGATAGTTTTCCTACTTTGTTTTCGATGTAGTCGATTAATTTCTTATCGGCATCAAAATGTAAAGAGTGAATTGTAATATTCATGTTGTTTCCTCCTTAATTAAATTATGCTCTGGGATGAGCTTGGTTATATACTTTTTTTATTTGCTCAAATGTGTTGTGTGTATAAACTTGTGTTGCTGATAAATTACTATGACCTAATAATTCTTTAATAGCATTTAAGTCGGCGCCATTATTTAACATATGGGTAGCAAAAGTGTGCCTGAGTACATGAGGTGATTTTTTTTGTATTGTAGAAATTACACTAAGGTAATGATTTACCTTACGATATATGAATTTACTGTAAGCTCCGGATCCTTTATTAGTTAAAATGAAAGGAATATTTGAAGACATATTTAATCCACTTTCCTTCTTCACTGATTCGTACCTTATTATTAAATTAATAATATAATTGTTTAACGGAATAATTCTTTGTTTATTTCGTTTGCCTGTAACTTTAACTGTTTTTTCAGATGTGCTGATATCAATGTTTCTAAGACCTACCATCTCAGATACACGCATTCCTGTATTGTATAACATCTCAAGAATAATTCTGTCGCGAATCCCTGAAAAATCATCTGTAAATAGTCCGGGTATATCGAGTTCATTCATTTGATGTTCGGGAACAAATTCTGGAAGTTTTTTACTCATCTTGGGAGGATTTACTCTTAGAGCAGGATTACTTGTAATGTAAGAGTTTTGTTGAAGGTATTTAAAATATACTCTTAAACTTGTAATTTTGCGATGTACGGTTCTTGGCTTAACTCCTTCAGATATTAAACTTATCATCCAATTTCTTATATGCTTTATTTCTACATATTTTTCTAAATCAATTTCTTCTTTTAATTTTAGAAATTGGAAAAATTGATTTATATCTTGAATGTATGCAATTACTGTATTATGCGAATATCTCTTTTCGTAAGTAAGATATTTCTCAAATTGTTTTATTAACATATGTCAATTATAATCACGTAATAATATTTACGTAAATAATTAGGCTTTGTTTCAAAAAACAAGCGAAAAATAACTAAAAAACAAAAACTATTGCTCTAAATCTTGCAGTTTCTGTCTGTACATAGCGCGTAGCTTTTGCTGACGCTTTTCTATCGAAGGTTTTGTGAATGCTTGACGATTACGTAATTCTTTAATTACTCCTGTCTTCTCAAATTTACGTTTAAAGCGTTTTAATGCTCTGTCAATGTTTTCGCCTTCTTTTACAGGTACTATAATCATATCCGTTAGTATTTTCTATTTTTAGGGCTGCAAATATATACAATATATTTATTCTTTCAAAAAGAAAAATTATTTGTAATAAATGGTTTTTAGAAACTAAACATTTGTATTATTGTATGCTTAATAAGAAGAAGTAAATAATTAAAGGTTCTACATAATGTTTTGCAATATAATAGTATTAGATTATGTATTGATTTTATAATTTTGACTAAAAATAATAATTTATGACATTAATTAAATCTATTTCAGGGATTAGAGGTACAATTGGTGGTAAACAAGGAGAAGGACTTAGCCCTATTGATATTGTAAAGTTTACTGCGGCTTATGCTGATTTGATTCAAAATCTAAACAAGAAAAAGAGCATTAGTATTGTAACAGGTAGAGATGCAAGAATTTCGGGGAAAATGGTACATAGCATTGTTAATCAGACTTTATGTAGCATGGGGTGTAATGTAATTGATATTGGTATGGCAAGTACACCAACTACCGAAATGGCTGTAAAATTTGAAAATGCCTATGGAGGAATAATTATTACTGCAAGTCATAACCCAAGACAATGGAATGCATTAAAACTTTTGAATAATAAAGGGGAGTTTTTAAATGCCGAAGAGGGGAAATACATTTTAAAGCTTGCAGAAGCAGCAGAATTTGATTTCTCTGATATCGACAATATTGGTACTGTTACTTTTATTGATAATTATGAGTTGAAGCATATTAGGTCAATTATAGATTTAGAGTTGGTTGATATTAGTGCAATAAAAAAAGCTAATTTTTCGGTTGCAATTGATTGTGTTAATTCTGTTGGAGGTATATGTATTCCCCCTTTGCTTAAAGCTTTAGGAGTTAAAGAAATTATAGAGTTATATACGGAGCCAACAGGTGAATTTCCACACAATCCTGAACCTTTACCGGAGCATTTAACCGAAATTTCGGAGCTTATAGTAAACAAAAAAGCTGATGTCGGCTTTGTTGTTGACCCTGATGTTGATAGGCTGGCTATTGTTTGTGAAGATGGAAAAATGTTTGGAGAAGAATACACGTTAGTTGCTGTGGCTGATTACATTCTTCAGCATAAAAAAGGAAATACTGTAAGTAATATGTCTTCAACACGTGCACTTAGAGATATTACAGAATCTTATGGCGGAAAACATTTTGCTTCGGCTGTTGGAGAAGTAAATGTGGTTGCTGAAATGAAAAAACAAAATGCAGTTATAGGTGGAGAGGGTAATGGAGGAGTTATTTATCCACCGCTTCATTATGGTAGAGATGCATTAGTTGGGATTGCATTGTTCTTAACCAATCTTGCAAAACGAGGAACTTCTGTATCTAAGCTTAGGGCAGGTTATCCTAACTATGTAATTTCAAAAAATAAAATACAACTTACACCCGATATTGACGTGGATAATGTATTATCATTAATACACAAGAAATATCAAGATAAGGAAATTAATACTGCTGATGGTATTAAGATAATATTTAATAATTCTGAATGGGTACATCTACGTAAATCGAATACTGAACCTATTATTAGGATTTATGCAGAAAGTACTAACAATAAAAATGCTGATTTATTAGCTCAAAATATTATTAAGGAAATAAATATACTTATTGATTAGCATCTACCACTTTTGTGATAAATGAGATGATTCATCTACACAAAGTTCTGCTTCTGCTCCCATTACTACCGAATGGTTACCTAAAATATGCCCAACTGAAAAATTAAATGCTATCGGATAATTGTATTCGTTAACATGCTCGGCAATAATTTCATAAGCATTTTTTCCAAAAGGATTATCATTGTCAAGCATATCGGTAAAGCCCCCTACAACTAAGCCTCTAATTTGTTTAAAGATGCCGGCAAGTTTAAAACTCCACATTATTCTATCAAGTTTGTATAAGTATTCGTTTAGGTCTTCGATAAGCAAAATTTTATTTTTTAAGTCTGGCATATATGGTGTTCCTAAAAGTCCTGCTAATACAGATAGGTTTCCTCCTGTTAATAATGATTTTACTTTTCCTGTTTTATTAAGAAAGTGGTTTTTAAAATTATATTCTAAATTATTGTTTTCTAAAGCTTGAAAAAGATATTTTGCTGCAATGAAGTCATCATTACTAATGCTCTTAGCCATAGGTCCATGAATGCTAGCAATACCTGCATTTTGAAAAGCACTATGCAATACTGTAATATCACTGAAACCAACTACCCATTTAGGGTGTTTTTTTATTTTCGTAAAGTTTAATTTATCTACAATTCTGATAGCACCATATCCACCTCTTGCACAAAGTATGCAAGAAATTTCAGGATTATCTAAGGCATTTTGCAAGTCTTCAAGTCTTTGGCTATCTGTTGCAGCATACTGATAATAATTCCCTTTTGCATGTTTTAATATTTTTACTCTATATCCTTTTTGTTCTAATTTTGTTTTTGCATTATCAATTATATTAGAATTTATTCGACCCGAAGGACTTAGAATTGCGATTAAATCATTCTGTTTAAGTTTAGGTGGAATTATCATAATATCAAATTAGAAATAATAAAGTAAATATTAATTTGCTCAAAATTAATATTTATATCTCAATATTTGCAACACTATAGATTTGACATACTTTTAATTGAGTAAACTAAATTATCTACATTTTGAGCTGTATTCTTATCTTTGCAAAAAAAATTGAAATGATGAAAGAATATAAAAGATACTTAATAACTTCGGCTTTGCCATATGCAAACGGTCCCATTCACATTGGACATTTAGCAGGAGTATATGTTCCGGCAGATATTTATGTTAGATATTTAAGACTTAGAGGAAAAGATGTGTTATTTATTGGTGGTTCAGATGAACATGGAGTACCCATAACTTTAAGAGCTAAAAATGAAGGTATTACCCCCCAACAAGTAGTTGATCGTTATCATAAAATTATAAAAAAGTCTTTTTCTGAATTTGGGATTAGTTTCGATATCTATAGTAGGACGAGCAGTAAATTGCACCATAAAACTGCTGCAGAGTTTTTTATTACCATGATAGAAAAAGGAGAATTTGTTGAAAAAATTAGCGAACAGTATTATGATGAACAAGAACAAGAGTTTTTAGCAGACAGATATATTAAGGGGACTTGTCCTAAATGTGGTTACGAGGATGCCTATGGAGATCAATGCGAGAAATGTGGGAGTTCGTTAAGTCCAACAGAATTATTAAATCCACATTCCGTAATAAGTGGGAATAAGCCAATTTTAAAAGAAACAAAGCATTGGTATTTGCCTTTAGATAAATACGAAGATGAGTTGAAGCAGTGGATATTAGAAGATCATAAGGAGTGGAAATCCAATGTTTATGGACAATGTAAATCGTGGATTGATAGTGGACTTAAGCCTCGTGCCGTTACTCGTGATTTGGATTGGGGTGTACCTGTTCCGCTTGAGAATGCCGAAGGCAAAGTTCTTTATGTCTGGTTTGATGCACCTATCGGTTATATTAGTGCTACACGTGAGCTTACAAAAGATTGGGAAAAATACTGGAAAGATAAAGAAACTCGTTTAATACATTTTATTGGAAAAGATAATATCGTTTTTCATTGTATTATATTTCCAAGTATGCTAAAGCACGAGGG
>ERZ795053.1010-NODE-1010-length-36060-cov-23.163644_pt1 | contig 36060 bp, 29 predicted proteins | sample MGYA00375137_ERZ795053 | MGnify/ENA primary metagenome ERZ795053 (study PRJEB30182, sample SAMN05720284) | activated sludge metagenome | isolation source: Anaerobic digester | place: Hong Kong | collected 2014-12-17 ...
CGGCAGCGTGCCTCCACCCAGCGCGCCGCCGGCTCCTCGCCCGTGCCGAGCTCCGGCTTCCATACGCTGGGAATCTGCGTCAGTTCCTGCACCCAGCGGATCAACTCGTCGTCATCGATCCGGGCGAGAATCTGCTGTTCCACTTCGGAGATCACGGCGTCCATCCTTTCTCGTTCCAATCAGCCTTGACGCACAACGTCCAAGCCGGCGCGCCTACAGGTATGGGAACCACGTACGCAGCGTCGGCCAGGGCAGCAGCCACACGGCCAGCCACACAAGGAGGCTCAACGCGATAGCCACCCAGTCGGCCGCGCCAAAGTGCAATTCGACAAATTTCGTGCGCCCCTTGCCGCCGACATACGAGCGCGCCTCCATGGCCAGCACCAGATCCTCGGCGCGGCGCAGCGCGTTGACGAAGAGCGGGATGATCAGCGGCAGACGCGCGCGCGCCATGATGTCGGGCCGGTACCAGGGCGCGTTGCCGAAATCGCCGCCGCGGCTGGCCTGCGCCTTGGCCGTGCGTTCGAGTTCCTCCGCCAGCGTGGGAATGAAGCGCAGCGCGATCATGTTGGCCAGGGCGAACTCGTGCACGGGCAGGCCGATGCGCTGCAAGGGCGCCAGCAGGATCTCGATGCCGTGCGTCAGGTACGAAGAGGTCGTGGTCAGCGTGAGCAGGCTGACGATGTAGAGGAAGGCTACGACGCGCAGCATGCCCAGCACGACCAGCTCGGCCAGGCAGGGCGTGATGCGCACAAACCACCATTCGAACCAAGTGACGCCGCACGGGATGTTCCCGCCCTGGAAGAGAATCTGCATGGCGAAGAGAAAAATCAGAAAGGGAAGCCCCGGCAGCAGCCCGCGCAGCACGTAGAGGATCGGCAGCTTTGACAACACGATCACGCCCATGAGCAGCGCCAGTACGAGCACGGTGGCAATAACGCTGCGCGTCGACGAAACGGCCAGCGCAAAGAGCAGCGCGCCGATCAGCTTGGTGCGCGGGTCCAGCCGGTGGATGATGGAATCTTCCGGGATGTACTGGCCGATGGTGACGTTGCGCAGGAACTCGAATTCGCTCATGCTGCGCCCGTCCCTTCGGCGCCGGAGCGCTGCGCCAGCAAGCGCGCCACGGCGTCCTCGGCCTGCGCCAGCGTGTAGATGACCTCGCCGGCCGGCAGGAGTCCCCGCGCCTTGAGTGCCTCGGCCACCTTGGTCACGTCCGGTACATCCAGCCCCATCGCGCGCAACTCGCCGGCGCGGCTGAAGATGGCGGCGGGCGTGCCCTCCATCACCGTGCGGCCGCCGGCGATCACGTAGAGGCGGTCGCAGATTTCGGCCAGCTCCTCCATGTTGTGCGAGATCATGACCAGCGTAATGCCTTGTGCCTGCAAGTCAAGGATGCGGCGCATCAACTGGCGGCGCGCCTGCGGGTCGAGGCCGGCGGTCGGCTCGTCGAGCACCAGCACGCGCGGCTCCAGCGCCAGCACGCCGGCAATCGCCACGCGGCGCATCTGCCCGCCGCTCAGCCCGAAGGTGATGCGATCCTTGAACTCGGCGAAGGGCAGGCCGACGGCCTCCATGGCGTGCTGGACGCGGGCGCGCACCTCCTCGCGGCTGAGCCCCTGTTTGCGCGGGCCGTAGGCCACGTCGTCGCCCACATACTGCTCGAAAAGCTGCGCCTCGGGCATCTGGAAGACCAGCCCGACCTGGCGGCGCACGGCGCGCATGTCCACCTTGGGGTCGTTGAGATCCTGGTCGAGGACGACAACCCTGCCGTCATGCGCGCGCAGCAGCCCGTTGAAGTGCTGGATCGCCGTCGACTTGCCGGAGCCCGTATGCCCCAGCACCCCCACGATCTCGCCGGGATAGACGTCGATGTTGATATCGCTGATCGCCATCACCTCCAGCGGCGTGTCGCGCATGTAGTAGTGGACGACATGCTGGAGAGAGAGGAGGGGAGATTGGGAGATTGGGAGATTAGGAGACTGGGAGAGAGGGAGAGGGGGAGAGGGGGTATCTCTATCTAGTGTGTGGTCCGCGTTCGGATAATCTTCGTTCGCATTGACCGTTGACCGTTGACCGTTGACAATTGGCCATTGTCCTTCTTCACAGCAATTCGCCACCGCCTCCGCCACCTCTTCCGGCGTCAGCAGATCGGCTGGGAAGCCAGGGAATTGTTGGTGCATGGCCAGCGCCAACTCGCTCACATGCGGCACATCCAGGTGCAGTTCGCGCAGGCGGTCGATCTGCTGGAAGACCTCGCGCGGCGGGCCTTGCAGCGCGATCTGCCCCTCGTCCATGATGATGATGCGGTCGGCCTGGATTGCCTCGCACATGAAGTGGGTAACGGCGATGACCGTGACGCCGCGCTCCTTGTTGAGCCGCCAGGCAATGTCCAGCACCTCCTTGCGCCCCTGCGGGTCTAGCATGGCCGTGGCCTCGTCGAGCACCAACACCTCCGGCTCCATGGCCAGCACGCCGGCGATGCAGATGCGCTGCTTCTGCCCGCCCGACAGCAGGTGCGGCGCGCGGAAGCGGAAGGGCTGCATATCGACCCGCTCCAGCGACCAGTCGACGCGGCGGGCGATCTCGGCGCGCGGCAGCCCGAGATTCTCCGGACCAAACGCGACATCCTCCTCCACGATGGTGGCCACGATCTGGTTGTCGGGATGCTGGAAGACCATGCCCACCGTGCGCCGGATGTCACGCACGTGATCGCGCGTCTGCGTGTCCCACTCCTTGACCCATACCTTGCCTGCCGTGGGTTCGAGCAGCGCGTTGAAGTGCTTGGCCAGCGTCGACTTGCCCGAGCCGTTGTGGCCCAGGATCACCACGTACTCGCCGGCCTCGATGGTCAGATCCACCCCGCGCAGCGCCTGCACCGGGCGCTTTGCCTCGGTCTGGTAGGTATGGTGAAGGTTCTCGACGCGGATGATGGGCATGTGAAATCGTGACAAGGTGACAGGATGACGAGATGACGAGATGAATGGATGAGGGAGTGAGAGGGTGAGAGGAAGGTAAGGTGAGAGAGAGTGACAAGATGACAAGATGACAGGATGACATGCGTCAGATCATCCCCTCACCCCCTCATCTTGTCATCCCATCACTCCTTCACCCCCTCATCTTGTCACCACCCTCACCCCCTCATCTTGTCATCCCCTCATTCCCCACACCCTAATCCGTCAATAAAATCATGTCGTTGCGATGCACGGCCACGTCGCCATAGGTGTAGCCGAGCCGCGCCTCGATGTCGTCCGAACGGCAACCGGCGATCTTGCGCAGGTCGGCGCCGGTGTAGCTGGCGATACCGCGTGCCAGTTCGTTGCGCTCGAGATCGAGGATGAGAATCGTGTCGCCGCGCAGGAAGTTGCCTTCGACCTTGCGCAGGCCCGCCGGCAACAGGCTACGTCCCTTGAAGCGGATCGCCTCCGCCGCGCCATCGTCGACGAGCAGTTTCCCGGCCGGTTTTGGCCCAGCCAGGATCCAGGCCTTGCGGCTCTCCAGCCGCGTGTCGAGCGCCGGGAAGCGCGTGCCGACCGTCTCGCCACGCACGACGCGCAGCATGACATCCGGCTCGCTGCCCGCCGCAATGACGACGTCGACGCCGGCGTGGCGCGCCGTGTTGGCCGCCTGGAGCTTGGTCGTCATGCCGCCGGTGCCCAGGCCCGTCACACTGCCGCTGGCAAGCGACTTCAACGTGCCATCGATGCGGCGCACTTCGGGGATCAACTGGGCGCCGGGATTGCTGCGCGGGTCGGCGGTGAAGAGGCCGGGTTGGTCGGTCAGCAGGATCAGCAGGTCGGCGCTCACCAGCGTGGCGACCAGCGCCGACAGGTTGTCGTTGTCGCCGACGCGGATCTCCTCGGTGGCCACGGCATCGTTCTCGTTGACCATGGGCACGATACGCTGTTCGAGCAGCGCCGTGAAGGTGTCACGCGCGTTGATGAAGCGCTGGCGGTTCTCGACGTCGTTGCGCGTCAGTAGAATCTGCCCGACGCGCACGCCGTAAATGTCGAACAACCGCTCCCACACACGCATGAGCTGGAGCTGGCCGACCGCGGCAAAGAGTTGCTTGCTGATGATGGTGGGCGGCAGATTCGGGAAATTTAGATGGGCGCGACCCGCGGCCACGGCCCCCGAGGTACAGACGACCACGTCGTGCCCCTGGGCGTAGAGCGCGGCGCACTGGCGCGCAATCTCCACCATGCGCGACTGATCGAGCTGGCGGCTGCCGCCGGTGAGAACGCTGGTGCCCAGTTTGATGACGATGCGCTTGTGCATGGAGCCAAGTATAGCGGATGCGGGGGCGGTTCGGTCAAACCGTGAGCAGAAACTGAGCAGCGATCGACCTGGAAAGTGGGCGACGCCTTGGCATATCCTGGGCCTATCGATACCGTGCCGCGCAACCGGCACCATTCAAAAAAGGAGGAGTCACCCATGTCCGTTTCCGTACAACCTGGCGCCGAAGTCTTCCGCATGTTTTTCAACACGACCCACCAGTACCTGGAAGGCACGCTTTCCGGCATCGCCGACGACGTGCTGCGTTGGTCGCCGCAGCCCGGTCCGGCCTCGATCCTGGGCCAGTATGCACATATTGTCACCAGCGAGGATTGGCTGGTCAATGTCAAGGCCAAGGGCGGCGCACCGCTGATGGCGACCACCTTTGCCGGCCGCACCGGCTTCCAGACGCCGCCGCCCATGACGGGCTGGGACGACTGGGCGCGCACGGAAGAGATCGACCTGACGCAGTTGCGCGCCTATGCCCAGGCTGTCTATCAGGCCACCGAGGACTTCCTGAGCACGACCAGCGATGCGTTCCTCAGCCGCATGATCGATATGTCCGAAGTGGGGATGGGCCAGGTGCCGGCCGCGTTCGCCCTCGTGTTGGCAGCGGGCAACGGCTGCATGCACACCGGCGAGATTTCCGCACTCAAGGGGCTGTGCGGGTTGACGGGTTACCCCGAAGCAGAGCCCGCTGCTGAAGCAGTTGCGGCATAGCACTTTCACATTGCGGTTCGCCGGCGCGGAATTGGCGCCAGCGAACCGCCTTCCTGTGTAGATGAATCCAAGTGAAGGAGACAAACTCATGTATGGAACAATCGCAAGAGTACAGACCGACGCCGGCAAGATCGATGAATTGAAGGCCCTGGCGCAGCGGCTTGGCACAGCGCCCGGCCAGCTTGGCCGCCTCGTCTACCAGATGGATGCAAATCCCAACGAACTCTTCCTGGTCGCTCTGTTCGAGAGTCGCCAGGCCTACTGGGACAACGCGCAGAGTCCGGAGCAGCACGCGCGCTACCAGGAGATGAGCGCCCTATTCACCAGTGAGCCGGAATGGCATGACGGCGCTGTCATCGATGCCCTGCTGGCGAATGACGCGCAGGGCGAGCGCAACACGGCCATCGTGCGCCGGCTCTTCGACGAGGTGATCAACCAGGAGGCGGCCGGCGTCATCGATGAGATCTTTGCGGCCGACGTCGCGATCCACGACCCGCTCGGCGGCGATAGCCGGGGACTCGACGCGTTCCACCAGTTGATGGGCCTATTCGACACCGCCTTTCCACACCATCGCGTGACCGTTGATGCTGTCATTGCCCAGGGCGATCTCGTGGCCGTCCTCCACACCCATACGGCGACCAATACGGGGTCCTTCATGGGCATGGCGCCCACCGGCAAGACCGTCGTCGTCAACGGCATCGAACTCTGCCGCCTGCGCGATGGCAAGATCATCGAGTTCTGGCGCAAGGACGACGACGCCAGCATGTTGATGCAACTTGGCGCTTTGCCGCAGCAGGCGTAGCCGCGTCCCGTCTCGCCTCGACCGGGCTCAGCTCACATCAGTGGGTACGCCCGATCGAGGCGATACAGTGGCTGGCAATCAGGGCCAGCGCGCCTGCCGGTCCGTAGTGCCAGGATTGGAGGGAGTTGTAACCATGCATCGACTTCAATATCGTAGCCATCCAGGGGTGTTGCTGGCGGCGGTCGCCCTCGTAGCCGTCGCACTACTGGTGCGGCGACAGAGCACCACGCCGGACACCTGTCATGAGATGGAGCCGGAGCGCGTCGCTGCGCTTGAGGCGGGCGGCTGGAAGGCCTACTACGATCGCGACTGGCCGCGTGTGCTCATGCTGATGGTGCAGATGAATCGCACGCAGTTCTGCATGGGCTGGCTCGATGCCATGACGGGCGCGCTGGATATCGTGCGCGCCGCCGCGGCATTTGCGCCGGTCGACAACGATGTGCCGGCGGCCACGGCCCACCTGGCACGTTTCTACGCAAAGGCGCGTCTCACAGCGGGCCTGCCCACCGATGCCGCAACCCTCGCCGCGCTGGAAATGGACTACTGGATCGTCCACCGCACGCTGGCCGTCGCCCGCAAGGCTGCGCCCGACCACGCCGGCGACATCGCGCCGATGACGGCCGCGCTGGAACGGCTCCACGCAGCCCTTTTCAGCGCACCGCCCGCGGCGATCCACCGTTCGGCGGCCGGCCGCGCACAGGCAGCCGCTCTCGTCGACCGCATCACCGGCGGCTACTCGCCGGATGTGGGCGCCGACTGGGCCGCAATCGAGCATGAGCTGAGCGCGGCCTATCGCGCCGTGGCGCCCGCCGCCGGTACCACCCATTGAGCGCCGGCGGCTCTCGCCGCCATACCCAAAGGAGCCTGTGAGCATGGCCGACTACTCTTTCACCACGATCTGGCGCCTCGATGCGCCACTCCCTGCCATCTGGACTGCCATCACCGAGGTCGAGCGCTGGCCGCAATGGTGGCGCGGCGTCGAGGCGGTCGATCTCCTGCAAGCCGGCGACAGCCGCGGGATCGGAGCGCGCCACCGCTACACGTGGAAGAGCAAGCTCCCCTACCGCCTGCGCTTCGACATGGAAACCACGCACATCGATCCTTACCGGCGGCTGGAAGGCCGTGCGGAAGGCGAACTTGCCGGCAGCGGCTGCTGGACGGTCGGCGAAAGCGGCGGCCTCTGCACCGTGCGCTATGACTGGGCGGTCCAAACAACCCGCCTCTGGATGAATCTGCTGGCGCCGCTGGCGCGCCCCGTCTTTGCCTGGAACCACGATGTGGTGATGGCCTGGGGCGGCGAGGGGTTGGCGAGCCTGCTCAGCGCGCACTTGCTCCCAGAAACAGCATGAGCACTTTGAGCAAAAATTGGGCAGGGATTCGGCAGCGTCCGGGCTGGAGAGCGGGCTGCACAGCGGCGCATAATCGGCCCATCGCTAATCGCATGGGCAGACCGCCCACCTGTTACTACACAAGGGGAGAGCAATGCATCCGCAGTCATCCAACACACATGCCATCGTCCTCGGCGCCAGTATGGCCGGCCTGTTGACCGCCCGTGTCCTGAGCGACCACTTTGACCGCGTCACCCTGCTTGAGCGCGACGCGGTCGCCGACCGGCCCGAGGCGCGCAAGGGCCAGCCGCAGACGCGCCACCTGCACGGCCTGCTCGCCAGCGGGCTGGCGACCATGACGCGGTATTTTCCGGATCTGCCCGCCGCCCTGGAAGCCGGCGGCGCCGTCGTGGGTGATTTTGGCGAAACCATGCAGTGGCATACTTACGGCGGCTACCGCCAGCGCTTCTCCATGGGCGTCAAGTCGGCACTCATGAGCCGGCCCTTCCTCGAATCCCTGGTGCGCACACGCACGGTGGCGCGTCCCAATATCACGCTCGTGGACAACTGCGCGGTGCGCAAGCTGGTCGTCACGGCCGATCACAGCCGGGTGACTGGGGTCGAAGTGGAGCATCGCGGCGGCGCCGAAAGTGTGGAAGTGCTGGCCGCCGATCTCGTGGTCGACTGCACCGGGCGCGGCTCGCGCACGCCGCAGTGGCTGGCCGAGCTTGGCTACGACGCGCCCGCCGAAAGCGAGGTCAAGGTCAACGTGGGCTATGCGACGCAGATTTTCCGCCGCAACCCCGACGACCCGCGCAGCACGGACTGGATCCTGATGACGCCGGAAGCGCCGCGCGAGACCCGATTCGGCGGCATGTTCCCCATCGAGGGCGACCGCTGGATCGTCTCTATGGGCGGCTGGGCCGGCGACCACGCGCCCACCGATGCGGAAGGTTTCCTGGCGTATGCGCGCAGCCTGCCGGCGCCCGACATCTACAACATCATGCGCGCGTCGGAGCCGCTCTCGGACGTCTATCCGTACAAGTTCGCATCCAGCCTGCGCCGCCACTACGAGAAACTGGCACGTTTCCCGGTCGGCTACCTGGTGCTGGGCGACGCGATCTGTAGCTTCAATCCGACCTACGGCCAGGGCATGACTTCGGCGGCCATGCAGGCCGCGGCGCTCGACGAGTTGCTCGCCCAACGCAGCAGTGCGCTCGATGGCATTGCGCCGGGCTTCTTCAAGCGCGCCGCCAAAGTGATCGACACGCCGTGGCAACTGGCCGTTGGCGAGGATTTCCGCTATCCGCAGACGACCGGTCCCAAGCCGGCCGGTGTCGATCTGCTCAACCGCTACGTGGCCGCCGTCCATCGCGCCACGCTGGTCGATCCCGAGGTGGGCCGGGCATTCGGCAAGGTGATGAACCTCATGGCGCCGCCGCCCAGCCTGATGACGCCCGCCATAATGCTGCGCGTGTGGCGCGCCAACCGGCAGCTACGCCGCCATCCGCTCCAGCCTGCGAGCAGCAGCGTGGCCGCCGCGGCCGACTGACCAACCCTTCGCAGGCGACGCCGCCGACATGAGCCACAGTCTGATTGCCTCAATCATTCATAGCGGTCAGCCCGTGGCTCATGTCGGGCAGTGATCCAGGCAGTATGCAGGTTCACCATTCTCGATTCTGCTGAGCAATCAGCGTGGTATACCCTGATCTCTATCCGCCTACCTCGCGATGCCATAGCATCTCCGTGATCTGATCGACGCCTGTCTTGAGGTGCCGCCGATAGCTGCTGAAGGGCACGTCGAGCACTTCGGCCGCGGCCTCCTGCGTCGGAGCGGGCTGGATGTACGTGTGATAGACCGCGCGGTAAAACTTCACATCCTTGGGCGAGGCGTTGAGTGTCTCCGCCGTCTCCAGCAGCAGCTTGCGCAGCGCGGCCGCCCGGTCGCCATCGCCGGCGCGCTGCGCGACGAGGCGCGAACGCAAAAGCGGGTTGTCGCGCAGGCCATCGGGGCGCGCCAGGCCGCGCAGTGCGGTCGCCACCGCATCGGCAAACTCCTCCTCGCTCAGGACGACCAGTCGTTCCGCCGGCGCCGGCGGCTGCACGGCCTGTGGCGTCATGGCAATCTCCCGCTCGCCCAGCAGTTCGAGCCACTGCGGCGGCGGCACGGCGCGCCAGTCATGGCCAAAGACGCCATGAGCTTTACCATCGATGGTGAAGTCGGCAGCAGGCAGGCGCGCCAGGTCGGCATAGCCAAAGACCGGCAGCCAGAAATCAGGGTCGGCACAGGGGATGAGGGTATAGGCAAGCCCGGGCGTGGCCAGGTAATGGCGCACCATGTTGATGAAGATCAGGCTTTGCGTGGGCGATACCTGCTGGTGCGTGTCCGCTGCCATCCAGAAGCGGAAATAGCTGACACGCTCGCCGGGTCGCAGCGCGGCCGTCCGTTGGAGCATTTCATGGGCCGCGGCAAGCGCAGGGTCCGACGCAAGCTCATCCTCGCCCAGCGCGCTCATGTTGAGGAACTGGACAAAGCCGGCCGGCGCTCCGTCGCTCTCGCGGAAGACAACCACCGCCTCGGGCTGCGCGCCGAGCCAGCGCTCGGCAAGACGCGCCGAGTCAACGCCCTCCAGGCGGCGCACCATGTCGACCAGCGGCGGAACATCGTCCGCCTGCATGACACCGGGCAGAACGCGGCCGCTGGCCTGCCACTCAAACACCGGGCGCACCACCGGGTTCTCGCGATGGAGAAAGACGAGGTCGAACAGGGCCAGTTGCTGTTCCGGCCCCTGCCCGTGCTCGATGCGCCGGATATAGCTCGTGCGTGCGCGGCGGTGAAGCTCGGCATACCATTCAGGATTGCGCCATTTCAGATCGGCTACCAGCGCATCGCGCGCCAGGTCGTGCGGGAAGAGACCGCCCGGCCGCGTGTCCATAAACGACAGGCTGCGCAGCCAGTCGAAAAGCTCGCTGACATCACCCAGGCCGGTCATCTCGGCAAGCAGCGATTCGGTCGTCACCCGCACGAGCGCGCACGCCTCCAGCGCCGAGCGATGCGCGTGACCGGGCACGCGCTGCAAGAGTTGCTCGATGAGCACCTTGACGATGTCGGGCGCCGCCCTAGGGTGAAACTGAAAGCTGGGGCGCTGGTCATAGAGGTCGGCGACCAGCGACAACGCCAGCGGGTAGCTGTGGGTAAAATCGAGCACCGCCTGCATCTCATGGTCGGGGATGTTGCGTTGCGTCAGGTAGGCGCGCCCTTCATCGGGGCTGAGATTGCGCAGCGCAACGGAGCGCACCAGCGGCTGCCAGCCGGGGTCGGCGCGCCAGAGGTGGGCCGGCGGATTGCGTCCGGCGGTGACGAACAGGGTGCCTTCCGGCAATTCGGGCAGGAAGGAGTCGCGCAGCCAGGCGTCGAGCGGCGCCATCAATTCGTAGGTGTCCACCAGGATACAGTGACGCCTGCCACTGGCCGTCATCGCCTCGACCGGTGACTGATCCGGTCGCAGCCCCATACCGATGGCCAGCGCGCCGAGAAAGGCTTCGGGAAAGGCCTCGATGTTGCGCGCGTCGATGGTGCATGCCGCTACACCCTGCTCGCCGCACAGTTGCGCAAACTGGGCCAGCAGGCTGGATTTTCCGACCCCGCCCGGCCCGTAGACAAAGAGCACGTAAAAAGGCGGTTCGTCGGCCGCCAGCGCGCCGGCGAACAATTGCAGTTCGTTGGCGCGGCCAATGAAGCGACGCCGGCGGCCGGCATTCAGACGATCAGCAAGACGAGGCGGCATAGGTCAACCCTCCCAGCGCAAGTTCATCACACCACGAATAACGCCACCCAGAACGGAAACGGATGTAGCGGGGAATCTCCAATTACTCTGCTCGGTGCAGTGTCCGCCGGGCAACAATCCGTCAGGATGGCTGATGGAAGAATCGTCGAGAGTACGATGAAGGCCACGAAACACTGCGTCATGCGGTAGAAACGGCGCCAATTGTGCCACAGGCTAGCGGATTCTGTCACGCGCGCAAAAAGCGGCGCCAATGAGACGGTGCCAATGGCTGCTTGCCCGTACCTACGCCACGGGAACTGATTCGGCCACGTCAGCGGCAACCAGGCTCACAGGTTCTGTTGAAAAAACTCGATCGTCTGGCGCATCGCGTCGTTGAAGGCGGGTGAGGCAATGTTATGTCCGCCGCTCTCATGCTGGTAATACTCGTACACCTTGCCCGCCGCGTTCAACACGGCCGCCAGGTCGTCGGAGTAGCCCACATCGACGACACCGTCATCCAGGGCATGATGAAGCTGGAGCGGCGCTTGCAGCAGGTCGATGTGCTCGGTGAGCGATACGGCCTTCCAGAAGGGAACTGACGTATCGGGCGGCCCATAGGCCTCGCGAATCTGCTGGCCGACGCGCCGGCTGGCCGATGAAACGGCCGCTGACGGGTTGTAAGAGGGATCCTCGATGGAATAGCGCGCGAAATCGTCGTAGCTGTAGACCGCACCGGCCCAGATCACGCCCGCCTTGATCGCCGGCTCGACGAGCATGGCGCGCAGCACCAGGTTGCCGGACATGCTGTGCCCCCACATGCCGATACCCTCGGGATCAACATAGTCGAGCGTCTGCAAACTCTTGAGCGCCGCGATGGCGTCGATGGTGTAGGCCGGCGAGAAATATGTGCCGGTCGGTTCGCCTTCCGAATTGCCAAAGCCGCGCATATCGATCTTGAAGACGACAAAGCCGGCGCGCGCCAACGCGTCGACATAGGCCACGTACCGCTCGGTCGTTTGATATCGATCGGGCGGGATGTAGCCGTGGTTGAAGACGATAGCCTTGAAGCCATCCTCTGGCGGGTCGCCGAAGGGAACGGTGAGCAGGCCGTAGATTTTGTTGCCTTCCGAAAGATAGCTGGCGATGTAGCGCGCGTAGTTGGCGCCATCCTCCAGTTGCTGCTCGATGGTGATCGGGCCGCCCTTGATAGGCCGCTTCAGCAGCGCGTCGATGGTCAACTCGTTGCCGATCGCAAAAGCCGGCGTCGGCGGAATCGGCACGGTTGGCTTGATCGGCGGCGCCAACTCCGGCGTCAGCGCCGCCAACGACAACACCACCGGCCTCGATGTTTCGACTGTCGCGGCGGTGCTGTGCGCCGCAACCATGGCTGCGGTCGTAGCCGAGTTGGCCGGCGACACGATTGCGTGGCAGCCAGTCAGAAGCATTGAAAAAAGTACAATTGGAAGTGCAGCGTGGAAATGATTCATTGTGTGGCCGGCTATTGCTAATAAAGGCGAGCTTTCTTTCGAGTCTCACATCCTACCGCAGATGGGCGGCGCACAAAAAAGCCGATCCCGGCGCATGATCGTGGCCGGCTCGAAATGGAGCGGATACGCGAGCAGGGGGGCAGAAATCTAGGCTAGCCATCAAGCGCCGAGTGACACAAAAAGGGAGGCGGATCGCTCCGCCCCCCTCAGGAAATGCCGCAGCAGCCGGTCGAGACCTTCCGCCCGGCTCCGATCGCGTTACGAATTGGCTTCCGGCGTTGCGGTCGGCGCCTGGTAGCCCGGCATCATGCGCCCGCCGCGGCCCGGCATCTGCTGGCCGTCGAAGCCGGGCATCATGCCGCGGTGGTGGTAGTCGAACTGCCCATCCTGCCCGCGGAATCCGTCGCGCATCCCCTCGCCGAACATGCCGCCGTCCAGCATACCGCGGCCAAACATGCCGCGCCCCATCTGCCCCTGCTGTTCGAGCAGCAGGTCGGCCTGCTCCTGCGTGATGGCGCCGGCTTCAACGGCTGCGTTCAGCGCATCTTCCATTGTCTGCGCATTCTCCGCCGCATAGTACTGCATGAACGCCTGGCGCGCCTTCATGAGATCGGCCTGCTCCTGCGTAATGGTGCCGTCCGCCACGGCCTTGTCGACCATGGCGTCGTGGGCCTCGACCTGTGCGGCCTGCAACTCCTCGACGGTGATGCCCAGCGCATCGGCCAGGAATCCCTGGTACTCGCCGCGCATGTCGCCCATGTCGAAACCGCGCATCCCACCTCGCGCCCAGGGCATGGCAGGCACGGCCGGCTGGTCGCTGCTGCCGTCATCGCTCTGTGCGAAGGTCGTCATCGGGGCGATGGCCAGCGCCGCCAGGACGATTGCACCGACAACGATGCCTGCGGTCAGCCATTGCTTCCACTGTGATTTGCTGTTCATAAGGACTACACTCCCTTTTCCATGAAGTTTGGTGAACGTGTTGGGAACCAACGGTTCCTTCTTTCTCCAGCTTGCCAGAAAAGTGCTAAGAAAGTCGGCTGGAAGTGTTCAAGAAGTGTAAATTCTGCGCGGCGCGTGTGGCCGCCGCGCCAGGATGCGCGCCAGCGTAAGCAGAAAGAGGCCGGCGCTCACAGCTACGTAGACAGGGTTGAACAGAAGCCCATCGCTGCCGGCCAGGACGCTGTGCACAGTAGCCAGCACGTACGCGATGTACGTCAGGTAGTGCACCTGCCGGAATGATCGATAGCCGATGCGATCGATGAGATAGAACGACGCCGACGTCAGGATCATGAGGTAGAGACCGACGATGCCAAGACCTACGGCCAGCGGCTCGTACGGCCCGACGAACGGGACCAGCAGATCGACCACCGTGTAGTCGAAGAAGCGGCCGAAAAGCAGCAGGTAGGCGTGATAGACGCTCATGCCGATGGCTGTCCACGATAGGATGGTGTGCAGTTCGAGTGCCAGCGCGGCCGGCACGCGGCGCTTGACCAGCTTACCGCTCAGCAGAATACCCCATGCTGTCGATGCGGCGAGCAGCAGGTAGGCGACCGCACCGCTGGCGCGGATGGCGTACCAGACGCTTTCGTTGTCCAGTTCCAGGCCCTGCCGTTCGAGCAGCAGGCTGGCAGCGTAGAACGCCGCAAGCAGCGCCGACGCGATGGCGCCATTGATCACGATTTTGCGGAATCCCGCAGTGCGCCGGGGGACGGCGGTCGTTTGCATAGCCATGATTGTGGCTGTCCTTTCCATGATCGGCATCGTCAGCAGCCGGCGGGAGACGCGTCCATGACGAACCGATCCACTGCCTTGGTTTGATAGATACACCCATCTTCGTCGATGAGCACGCCGGCGAGGCGCTGCTCGTTCAGATGCGCCGGGCCGAGTTGCTCGCCTGCCACCAGCGTCGCCGTCGCCCACGCTTCGGCGCGGCACGCGTCGGCACAGAGCACGCTGGCCGTGACGACCTTGTTCGCCGCCGGCAGGCCGGTGCGCGGATCGATCAGATGGTGCAGGCGCCGGTCGCCCTGCTGCCACCAGCGATAGTCGACGCCCGACGTAGCCAGCGTGGCGTTGTTGAGCCAGAGTGGCACCGCGGTCGGCGGCTCCAGCTCCGCGGGCGTCGACGGCATGGCAATCGCCACCGGCCAGCCAGGGTAATTGCCGGGCGCATCACCCGCCGTCAGGTCGCCGCCCGCATCGACGAGACACGGTCCCCACTGGCTGAGGAAGTTGACGACCTGCTCGGCCGTGAAGCCCTTGGCGATGCCGCCCAGGTCCAGCCCCACGCCGGCCGGCAGCAGGACCGCATGGCGGGCAGCATCGCAGGCGATCGACTGCCACTGCCCCGTCGCCCGCTGCATGGTCGTGCCGCAGTTCACCGCCCCGCTGCCGATCTGCTCGAACGAGCGATCGTAGCCGGCTGCCAGCATAGCGGTCAGCACGGTGGGGTCGAAGAGGCCGCCGGTCTCACGCGCCAGGCGCAGCGCGCGACCGACGACCTGCCACATGGGACGCGACAGGACGGTCCATGCGCCTGCCGCCCGATTCAGCCGGGAGAGTTCGCTCGTGGCGCTGAAGCGCGTCATCCGCACCTCCGCCCGCTCGATGAGAGCCTGCGCCTGGTACAGCAGATCTTCAGCCAGCAGCGCATCGTCGTGCAGCAGCCAGATCGAGAAAGCGCTACCCATTGCACGGAATTGATGATGGCGCAGCGGCAGTTCGTAGAGATCCATGGGCATGCCCTAGCGCGAAGAGCGCGAACGTGTCAGCGGGCGGATCGCGCCGGCGACCTGGCTCTGGACGGGCGCACTGGCGATCACGGCCGCAGACGTGGCGGTCGGCTCCGGCGTCGGCGCGACGGTTGGTGTCGGCGCCGGCGGATCGGTAGGGGTCACGGAAGCAACCGCCGCAAGCTCGGGCGCTGGTGTGGGTGTCGGCAGCAGCGCCAGCAGCGAAATCCCGGCGTCATTTGTGCCGGCCGGTTGTTCGGCAGGTGGTGCGGCTGCCAGGCTTGCCGCAGTCGGGTAGGCCAGCGCGACCGCGGACGCCGACGGCGTTGCGCCAGCAATGGCAGCCAGTGCGTTGCGCGATTCAAGCCAGGCAATGCCCTGCGTGCCGGCCAGCGTTGCGACGATACTGGCGGAGACAATCGTAGTTTTCAGCCATGCGGTGCGCCGGGCCGGCTTGTTGCGGCCTTGTCCGCTGGATACAACAGGATGGGACGGGTAAGTCATCGTTCTGATTCCTTTCTTGCCGGCACGCTGGCTGCGCGCCGGGCATGGAAGAAATCATAAGAGCCGGTTGTAAGAAAAGTGCGCGGTTTGCTTTAAGTCTTCGCTACAGATGGCAGCTCATGGGGCGGCGGGGAACGGGCGTAGCGCAGGCGTGGGTGAAGCGTCGGTTCCTTGATGTCATGCCGCCGCTCGCGCCGGGACCGGGAAGGTAACGGTGAAGGTGCTGCCCTTGCCGGGGCCGGCGCTGACAACGCCGACCTCGCCGCCGTGCGCTTCGGTCAGTGCGCGCACGATGGCCAGGCCAAGCCCCGCCCCGCCCTGAGACCGGTTGCGCGCGCTGTCGGCGCGGTAGAAGCGGTCGAACACATAGGGCAGATGCGCCGGCTCGATCCCCTCTCCCGTGTCACACACGACGATGGCAGCGGACGCGCCCGTGCGGCTGGCAATCACCGTGACGCTGCCGCCGGCCGGCGTGTAGCGCAACGCATTGGCGAGCAGGTTCTGCAAAACTTGCATCAGGCGCGCACGATCGCCGTCGATGACCACCGGGCCGGCGGCGACCGCGTGGACGAGCCTGACGTCCTGCTCTTCGGCGATCGGCGCAAAAGCATCCACGGCGTCGGCGGCCAATGCCGCCAGATCGACCGGGGCGAGGGTCAGGGGCAGGCGTCCGGCTTCGGCCTGGGCCAGTTCGTGCAGGTCATTGATCAGCCGGTGCAGGTGGCGCGTCTGGTCGTAGAGGCGGGCGATCTCCTCCTTGTCCAGCGGGTAGACATCGTCGAGGATGGCGCGCAGGTTGCCCTGCAGGACGGTGAGCGGCGTGCGCAGCTCGTGCGCGACATCGGCGAGCAGATGCTGGCGCAGGCTCTCTGCCGTCTCCAGGTCGCCAGCCATGTGGTTGAAAGCTTCGGCCAGCCCGATCATCTCTTCCGTTCCTCTCGGCGTCACACGGTAGGCGAGGTCGCCACCGCCGATCTGCGCGGCGCCGGCGGCCAGGCCCTCCAGCGGCGCAGTCATGCGGCGGCTCATCCAGATGCCGGCGCCGATGCCCAGCGCTGTACCCGTGGTGATCAGCACCAACACGGACTGGGTGGCGAAGCGCACAAAGCCCAGGAAGGGGTTGGGCGGCTCGACCGTCGCCGACTCACCCGTCGCCACCTCAGCCGGCGGCGGGCGGTCGGCAGGCTCCTCGGGGCGCAGACTGTACGTCGCGGCGACCAATGCGACCGCGGCGACCAACACCACACCGGCGATGACCAGGCTGAACTGTACCCACAGCCGGTTGAGGCGCAGCCGGCTCACAGCGGCGCCTCCATGCGATAGCCGATGCCGTAGACCGTGTGGATGTAGGCCGGCTCCTTGGGGCTGTCGCCGATCTTGCGGCGCAGGTTCTTGACGTGCGAATCGAGCGTGCGGTCCATGCCTTCGTAGCTATAGCCGAGCGCGTTCTCGATCAGTTCGCTGCGGGTGAAGACGTAGCCGGGGTTCTGCATGAACAAGTGCAGCAGGTTGTACTCGGTGCGCGTCAGATCCAACGCCGCACCGTCCAGCGTCACTTCATAGCGAGTCGGGTCGAGGCGCAGCGCGCCCACCTGGAGCGTCGCGGGTGGCGCCGTCTCGCCGCGCTGCTGGCGGCGCAAGCAGGCGCGCACGCGCGCCAGCACCTCGCGCGGGTTGAAGGGCTTGGTTACGTAGTCGTCGGCGCCCAGCTCCAGCCCCAGGATCTTGTCGGTGTCCTCGATGCGCGCAGTGAGCATGATGATCGGCGTGGCGGCGATGGCGCTCTCCTGGCGCACGCGGCGCGTGATCTCCCAGCCATCCATCTCCGGCAGCATGAGGTCGAGCAGCAGGAGCGCGGGACGCTCGCGGCGCAGCACGTCCAGGGCGGTCGTGCCATCATAGGCGACGCGCACGGCAAAGCCGGCCTGCTCCAGATAGCCGCGCAACAAGCGCACGATCTCTTTGTCGTCGTCGACGATCAGCACCGTCTCATTGCTCATCTTCCACCCGCCCGGCGGTCACCCGCCCCAACTCACCATCTGCTCGGAGCCAAATGTGTAGTTCAGCGCCACATCGATCGGCAGCGCCCGCTGGTTTGAACCGTCGGCGTTCATCACCCAGATGCGCCATTGACCGGCCTCGCCATCCGCCTCGCGATTGCTGAGAAAGACGATGTGGCTGCCGTCCGGGCTCCACGCCGGCGAGACGTTGCTCGGCAACTGGTCGACCAGCACCGTCTGCGGTGCGGTTAACGCTACCATGCCCGCGCCCTCTGCGCCAACTGACCAGATTTCCCAGTGGCTGGCGCCCTGCTGCTGGAACACGATCTTCCCGCCGGCCCAGTCCGGATCTTTGTAGGCCGGCTTGAGCGGGTCGTGGGCGACGAGGCTGCTGGAAGCGCCCTGCTCATCCCGGATCACCTGGATACCATCGGACGATTCGTAGACGATCCCGGCGGCGCTCCAATCCGGCGCACGTGCCGAATCCAACGCGCCGAGGCTGTGGAAGTCGCTGCCGTCCGCAGCCACCACGCCCAGGTCGTAGGCATAGACCGTGGTGAGCGGGTAGTCGCTGGGATCCAAATCCTTGAAGCGGCGCGTCTCGAACTCCTCGTCGCTCACACAATTGCCGCTGCCCACGTCGCGGCACACACGCGCTGAAGTCGCATAGCTGAAGGTGATCGCCTGTCCATCTTCGCTCCACTTGGGCGCGGCAATCACCTCCGGACCGCTGTAGATCCGGCGCTCGTCGCTGCCGTCGCTGTCGATGAGGTAGAGGCCGGCCTCGTTGCCGATGCGTGCAAAGGCCACCGTCGCCCCATCCGGGCTGATCGCCGGGTCGAAACCGGTCGTCAGCGGCCACTGTTCGCCGGTCGCCAGGTCGTAGGCATAGATGGCGCCGCCTTGCCCGGTCTGGAAGACGAGGGTGCCCTCCAGACCGATGCCCTGGGCGGCCTGCACCGGTGCGGCGGTGCCAGGCGCGGCAGGTGTTGGCACAGCGACCGGCGCCGCGATCTCGGCGGTGGCAGCGCCCTGACCTTCGGGCAGTTCGTCGATGTCGCCCGTCACGACCAGGTAGTCGGCGGCGACCCAGCCGGAAAGGCCGGCGCCGGCGACCGTTCCATAGAGCCAATCGCCCGCAGCGTTGCGCGCCGTGATGACGAGCGCGTCGCCGGCCACAATCGCGCCCAGGCGGGCGTATCCGGCGCCAGGGCCGGAGCGCACGTTCAGCCCGCGCGCCTTGCCGGTGTCCAGCGTCGCGGTGACCGGTGCGGCCAGTGAATCTGCCGCCGCCACTGCACCTGTCGATGCAGCCTTCATCGCCAGTCCATCCGCGGCGTCGCCCGCGACCGCGTCTGCCGCGGTTGTCGCGGTGATTGCAGCCGTTGCCGTCATCCCGTCCGCGGCGACGTTTGCTGCCGGCGGCTCGGCTTCGTCCGCTTCGGCCGTGGCAGTTGCCGGCGGCGTCATCGCCACGAGGCCCAGCCGCTCCAGGTTGAAGGCGATCACGTCGGCGCGGCTGACCCAACGCTGTTCGCCGTCGATCTCGGCCACCAGCCACACGCCATCGGCTGTGCGGCCGGTCAGCGTCAGCCGGCTGCCGGTTGGCAGCACCTGCGCCGGTGAGTCGCCGTCGAACGCCAGCAAGGTTGCGCCATCGCCGCCCGCAATGGCGACGATATTGGCAGGCAGTGCCACGTCCGGCGTTGTCGCAGCTTCGGGTGCTGCTGCATCGACCGGTTGCTCACCGGCAGGCAGCGTGCCGGTCATGCCCAGCGTCGCCGTCAGCGGGACGCCCGGCCCTACGCCGGCGCCGGGATTCTGGCCGCCGGGCCGGGCGGGCATGCCGGCCGGCGGCGTTCCCAGCGGCTGGGCAGCGGCATCCGCCGTCGTGCTCTCCTGTTCGAGCGCGGCGACCGGCAGCAACGCCTGGCCGGTGAGCAGCGCCACGGCAGCAATGGCAGCCAGCGCCAACCCCAGCAGCGCCAGCGTGAGACGTTTTGCGCGCGGCCGGCGGCGTTCGATCTTCTGTTCTTGCGCGCCCGGTCGGTCGGTTGTTGCGTTCATGATGTTCATGTCCTGAATCTCTGGTTTGACTCACTCTGTCTTTATCAGTCGTCGCCGAGCCGGCTCAGCCGCCCGGAGGCGGCCCGCCCGCCGGCGGTGCGCCCATATCGCCCATCGGTCCCATGGGGAAGCGACTCTCGGTTTCACCCACATACGTCGCAACGCTGCCCAGCACCTGGTCGCCGCTCTGCAACTCGGGCGACTGGACCACCGTCCACTCGCCCTGGACGGAGCCGGTCGTCACGGTGACGGCAACCGGCTGGCCGTCGCGCACAATGCGCACCACACTGGCGCCATCCTGCGTGCGGATGCTGTTCGTCGGCACCAGCCAGCTCGACGTCGCGTCGAGGCTGTCATCGACGAGCGTGCCGATGGCGCTCATGCCCGGCAGGACGCCGGCCGCGGCCACACCGGTCAGGCGGATGGTGACGGGATAGGTAACGGCGCTGGAGTCAGCATCGCTGGCCGGCGAGATACGCGCCACTGTGCCGTCAAAGGTCTGGCCCGCCAGGGCATCGATCTGCACCTGTGCGGCCTGCCCCTCGCTCACGCGCGGGATGTCCAGTTCGGAGACATTGATCGTCAGTTCCACCTGGCTCAGATCGGCCAGCGTGGCGACCTCGGCGCCCTCGTTGAGTTGCTCGCCCACGCTGGCATCCAGCGCCATCACAACGCCGTCCATCGGCGCGACGACCGTGGCGGCATCCAGCGTGGTGTACGCTTCCTCCAGCGCCACCAGCGCCTGCTCCAGTGTAATGCGGGCGTCGGTCAGGTCCGTCTCGCTTGCGCCGGCTTTGAGGTCGTCGAGAGTGGCCTGGGCGTCGGCAAGCTGGGCTTGCGCGGTGGCGACCTCGGCCGCGGTTGGCGAGTTGAGGAGATCGTCCAGCGCAACCTGCGCATCCTGGATCGTGCTCAGCGCCGACTGCACCTCTGAGGTCGCAGCGCTGGCGGTCGATTCGGCGTAGGCGGCGCGGGCGGCCTCGAACGTAATCGTGGCGGATTGCAGGTCGGCGGCTTCGCTGCTGGTGCCGGCGCTGGTCTGCCAGGCAACCTGGTCGTAGGCGCTCTGTGCTTCCGCCACGGCGACCTGCGCTGTCTTCATGTCGGCGGCCAGTTGTGTCAGTTCGTCCTGCGACGGGCCGGCCAGCAGTTCGTTGTGGGACGCCTGGGCAGCGGCCAGTGCGCTGCGCGCCGCGGCGAGCTCGGCGGTGCTGGGACCGGCCTGCACGTCGGCCAGATTCTCCTGCGCTTCGAGGAGATCGGCCTCGGCGACGGCCAGCTCGCTGGCGGTGGCGGCCTCCGTCACCGCGGCCAGTTGGTTCTGCGCCGATTCGACGTCGAGTTCGGCGAGTCTTGCCAAACGTTCCAGCGCCGTGGTGTCGAGCGTCAGCAGGCGATCGCCGGCGCGCACCGCGTCGCCCACCTCGACGGCCACGCCGGCCACCGTGCCGCCCGCCGCCAGCACAACCGGGCGCTCGGCCATCAGAGCGAGGTTGCCCGATGCGCTGACCTGGCTGACGACCAGGTCCGCCTGCTGGATGGTGACTGTCGCCAGGTCGCTCTGTAACGCGGCGCCGGCAGCCGTGTCCGTGGTGGTCGTCACCGGCAGTTGCGGCCAGGAGATCTGTGTTGGCAGCGCCGTAAAGTTCCACACGTAGTAGCCGGCGCCGGCGAGCAGGCCGGCAACGAGCAAGAAGGTAGGCCAGCGCGGGCGGGAGTGATGTTGTGTTGCTTGCATAAGAACCTCGATTCAATCGATCTGTCGAAATAGTGCCGAAATAGTGACGGAATGCTGTTGCGATGGCCGGGCCACCGGCAGCGGCTACTCAAAGCGCAGCGCCTCGATCGGGTCGAGCTTCGTCGCACGCATGGCCGGATAAAGGCCGAAGATAAAGCCGCTGGCCGTGCTGACGGCCAGCGCCAGCGCGACAGCCCACGGCTCGATGACGATGCGATAGCTCATCGCCGGCAGCAGGGCCAGCCCCTGGGCAATGGCAAAGCTCAACCCGATGCCGACGACGCCGCCCAGCGCGCAGAGCACCAGCGCCTCGACCAGAAATTGCAGCAGGATGTCGCCATCGTGCGCGCCGAGCGCGCGGCGCAGGCCGATCTCGCTCGTCCGTTCCGTCACCGATACCAGCATGATGTTCATGATGCCGATGCCGCCGACGATGAGACTCACCGCGCCGATGCTGCCAAGCAGCGCCGTCAGCGTGCCCGAGACATCGCTGGCGATTTGCAGCATGTCGGCCTGGTTCTGGATCATGAAGTCGTTCTCGTCGGCGGCAGCCAGGCGATGGCGCAGCCGCAGAATTTGCTCGATCTGCACTTGCAGCGCGTCGAGCACCTCGCTGCCGGCGCCCTGCACGCTAATCGACGAGACGGCGTAGGATCCATTGCTGCGACCGGCGTTGAAGAGACGGCCCTGTGCGCTGCCGAGCGGGACGTAGATCTGCGAGTCGCTGCTGCCAAAGCCCGACCCGCCGGATGCTTCCAGCACGCCGATCACGGTAAAGAGCGTGTCGTCGACACGCACCGTCTGGCCCACCGGGTCGTCGGCGCCAAAGAGATCGGATGCCACCGTGTCGCCGATGACGGCCACGCTTTCGCTCTCCGCCACCTGCGCGTCGCTTAGAAACGCGCCGCCGGCGACCGTCAGGTTGCGCACCGTTGCGTAGTTGGCCGTCGTCCCGACGACGGTGTAGCTGCCCTCGCTGCTGCCGAAGATCACGGTCGCGCTGGAGGAATACTGCGGCGCCACGGCGACAATGTCCGCGAAGAGCGTCGCATCGGCCAGGAGATCAGCGTCGGCCAGCGTCAGGCTGCTCGTGCTGCTGAGGCCGCGGCTGGCGCCGGCGCTGATCGTCAGCAGGTTGGTGCCGCTCGATTCGATACGTTCGGTGATGCTGGCCGCCGCGCCGCTGCCGATGCCCACGGTCACCAGCACCGCGGCGATGCCGATGATGATGCCGAGCATGGTCAGCGCGGCGCGCAGCTTGTGGGCAAAGATGCTGTCCACGGAGACGGCCAGATAGCGGAAGACTTTCATGCAAGTACCTCCTGGGCTGGGATGGCGGGCCGCGCGCCCTGCCCATTGGTGGACGCCGACAAAAACGGCGAGGTCTGACGCGCGGCCGGCGCGTCGCTGATGATTTCGCCGTCGCGCAGGGTAATGATGCGCTGCGCCTGGCTGGCGATGCCGAGGTCGTGCGTCACGACAATAAGTGTGATGCCCTGTTCGTTGAGTTCGTGGAAGAGCGCCATCACCTCCTTGCCCGTCTGCGAGTCGAGCGCGCCGGTCGGCTCGTCGGCCAGCAGGATGCTGGGCTGCGTCACCAGCGCGCGGGCAATCGCGACGCGCTGCTGCTGGCCGCCCGACAGCTCGTCGGGGCGGTGGTCGACGCGTTCGCCCAGGCCGACCTGCGCCAGAGCATCGAGTGCGCGGCGGCGCGCCGTGCGATCGGGGACACCGGCGTAGAAGAGCGGCAGCTCCACCTGGCGGCGCGCCGTCGTGCGCGGCAGCAGGTGGAAGCGCTGAAAGACAAAGCCGATCTCACGGTTGCGCAGGTCGGCGAGACGGTTCTTGCTGAGCCGTGCCACCTCAACGCCGTTGATGGCATAGGCGCCGCTCGTCGGCCAGTCCAGCAGGCCGATAATGTTCATGAGCGTGCTCTTGCCCGAGCCGCTGGCGCCGACGATGGCGACGTACTCGCCGGCAGCGATTTCCAGCGAAACGCCGCGCAGCGCATGCACCTGCATCGCCCCCATCTGGTAGGTCTTGGTTACGTCACGCATCGTGATAACGGGGTCGCGATCGTCTGCGTGTTCTGCGTGTTCTGCTGAATTCTTGCCCATCCTGGCCGTTGCCTCCTGTCGTTGTATGCTGGTGTCGCTTACCGCCACTAGCGGGCGCCGGCGTTCCAGCGTCGATTCCCTCTTCCATGCTAGCGGCCAAATCTGGAGAATGTGTGGAGAGATCGCGGCAATTCGGTAAAAAGGTGGCGCCCTCCTGGCCAAGACGCCAGGTGGTGCAAACCACGGATTTTCGGTGGGCCTTTATGCTATACTCCAGGTACGCATGACACGCAGGCGCACCACGTGGCCTGCCGGCTCGAAAGGAGAGTGCAATGAGCGTTGCCGCTGCCGCGCCACCCATCGAACGCTACCGGCTGACCAGCGCCATCTTTCACGAGATGGTCGATAAGGGCATTCTGAACGAGGACGACCGCCTTGAGTTAATCGAAGGAGAATTGGTTACGATGTCCCCGATTGGACCGGAGCACATGGGTGTTGCCAATCAGATTGCCCAGATTCTCATCAGGCAACTCGAGCAGAGAGCGATCGTCAGCATCCAGGGACCAATTGCTCTTGATGAGTTTTCGGAACCGCAGCCCGATCTGGCGCTTCTTGTGCAGCGTGACGACTTCTACAAGCACTCCCTACCGCGCCCGGCCGACGTTGCGCTGGTGATCGAGGTGGCCGACAGCAGCCTGGCCTACGACCGCACGATCAAGATGCCGCTCTACGCCCGCGCCGGCATTCCCGAAGCCTGGATTGTCAACCTCATCGACCGCTGGATCGAGGTCTACCGCGATCCGTCCGCAGCCGGCTACACCACGCTGCTCAAGATCCTGTCCGGCAAATCCATCGCCCCCCAGGCGTTCGACGATGTCGTCGTCGTCGTGGACGATCTGCTCAGCGACTGACCACGCTGGCTGATAGAAGATGAGGCGGACGCTGGTTTGCACCGGCGCCCGCCTCTTTTGCCTGCACTCGTTCTCTTCCTACCTGACCGATGTGATATCCAGGTTTGCCCTACCGGGCCGGCATTGGCTGTGCCTGCGCTCGGCGGCGTCCCAGCCAGCCGGCCACAGAACGCAGCAAGGTGACGCCCGCAACCATCAGCACCACCGGCAGAAGGATGCGCACGAAGGTTGTTAGAGTATTGGCATTGAACCCGCTCTCGTGGCCGCCGCGCTCCTCGCCGGCGCCGCCCGGGCGGGCGCCGAAACTTGCCGCCAGGCTGGCATCCACGGCCGCCTGCACCTCGGCTTCGTCCAGCCCCAAGGTTGCTGCGGCGCTAGCGTAGTCCGGCGGCATGTCGCCAAGCGCCGCGCTCAACGCTTCGGCCGAAACGCCCAGCGTTGCCGCGGCATCGGCCAGGCTGGCGGTCATATCGGGCCGGCCGCGCGCCTCGCCCGCACCTGACGTTGCGCCGAACTGCTGCGTTGCCCACGAGCTCTGGCTCGCGCCATAGGTGATCCCCACCACGGCGAGCGCCACCAATAGAATGATCGTCAATCGGATGAGCGTTTTCACTGGAGGCTCTCCTTGGGCTGGATGGTGCGCGTGGCAAAGGGTCGGGTCAGCGGCTGCCAGAGATAGCGCCGCGCCGCGTTCGTGATCCAACGCCAGTTGAGCGCCAGGTGCAGCCCCAGCAGCCACAGTGCCCAGTCGGCCGACAGGGTGTGCAGGCGGCGCCAGAGGATACCCGGCTCCGCCGTGATGCCGATCTGCCGCATAGCGACCTCGGAGATCCACAGTCCGCTGGCAATCAGGAGCACCATATTCACAAAGAAGAGGATGTCGACCAGCGCCTTGATACGCTCCAGGGCAGGGAGGCGGCTGATGAGCCGGCGGCCCACAGCAACGATCCAGTTCCAATGCATCAGCAGGTGGTAGAGCAGCAGCGCGCCCAGCGCAATGCCCAGCCACTCATGGATCGTGAGGCCGATCAGCCGCAGATTCCAATCGATCACAAACGCCACAAAGATGGCGATATCCAGCCAGAAGTTCTTTAGTGTTTCACTGAGCCGTCGTGCTGGCCGCCGCCGGCTGCTCAATTTCGTCGTCATACGTGCGTTCCTCAATTCCTGTTTGCAGTTGTTTTACCGGCAGCTTGCGCCGCCGTGTTCCATGCAACTCAGTGTAGCGCTCAGGTCTGGAGGAATTGTGGAGAGAGTGTACATCGCCGGTAAATTCAGGCGGAGTTCTCCCGGCCAGTTGGCGTCACGCACAGGACGAGGGTATGATTGGCCGCATGATCCAGCCAACCACAGTCGTCCGCCAGAGCCCCTTCATCTTTATTCAGCGCATCGTCGTTGCCGAGTTCTTATTCTCCGTGCTGCTGCTCCTGACCACGGCCTCCACGGCCACGGAGAGCTACGAAAGCTCGGGCGCCGGCGACGTCATCTCCTTCCCGCTGCTGCTGGCGCTGATTTTCACGGCGGTGCAGGTGGTGATCATCGTCGCTACCTTTGTGAGCTGGTACTTCCCCGCGTACCGGCTGGCGCCGGCGGCCATTCTGCGCAAGAGCAGCCCCTTTGCCCAGGAGCGCACGCTGGCCGAGACGTCGACCATCGGCAAGGTCTCCATCAAGGAAGGCTGGCTGGCGCGGCAACTTGGCTACGGGTCCGTCTCGCTTTTCGACCGGGCGGGGCAGAAGGTGGCAAAGCTCAAGAATGTCCACGATCCCGAGATTGTGGCCAACCAGGTGCGCGGGTTGATGCAGGACGAGCCGGCGCTGCCGGCCTTGTTCGATGCACCCCCGGCGGCGCTGATTGCCACGGGCGAGGGCGAACACGTCGAGTTCAAGGCCAGCCTCATGTGGGATTACCGCAAGCAGTCGGTCAACAAGGAGCTATACGAGCCCGTCATGAAGAATCTGGTGGCCTTTATGAACGCCGAGGGCGGCATCCTCCTCATCGGTGTGGCCGACGAGGGCGACATTCTGGGGCTGGAACCGGACATGAAGACGCTGCGCAAACCGGGCGTCGACGGCTTCGAGAATGTCTTCAACGTGGCCTTTGGCAACATGGTCGGCATGGAGTACCGGCCGTTCGTCACACTCGATTTCCCGACGGTTCAGGAGAAGACCATCTGCGCGATCAAGGTGCGGCCCTCGACACATCCCGCCTATCTGCGCTACCAGGGCAAGGAAGATTTCTACCTGCGCACCGGCAACTCCAGCAACGCGCTCACCACCAGCAAGGCAATCCAGTACATCCAGAGCCGCTTTGATCGGCAATAGCGCGCCGGCGCGTCGCTGATCAGCGGCAGCTACTTCCCGTCAGGATTTGCCGCCGACGGCGCGTACTGGTCCACGGCGTCGTAACCGGGCGGGTGCGAGAAAATCGGTGCCTCGGTCGCGACCGGCCCGCCCTGGCTGCGCTGGAAGTCGAAGAATTCCCACACGATCCGGCTGAGATCGGCCACCGACTGGTTGGCCACTTCCCAGCCCACCAACCCAGGGTTGAAGACGTAGACTGCGATGACGTACGGCCCGGTCGGTCCCCAGACCAGCGCGACGTCGCCGTGTTGGGCGGGCAGCAGGCCGTGGCGATGCACCGTCCACTGCGCGTCCCAGTCGGGCAGCCCGCGCCAGATGGCGTCGCGCAACTCGTTGTGCGTCAGGTAGAAGAGGATCGTGCCGCACTCATCGGGCATGATCGTCTCCGGGAAGGTCGCACGCAGAAGGCCGCGATCCTGCGTGCACTCGTAGATGGCGGCAAGCAGCGTCGCCATGTCCGCGGGCGTGGTCTGCATGTTGGCGTCGGGCCGCGTGTTGGGCCGCTCGCGCTGGTTGGATGACGTCACCAGCGGCGCCGATGCCGTGCCGCCAAACTCGCCCTGGGCAAAGGTATTCTCCAGCCCCAGCCGCTGCACGAAGCTCGTCAGCCGCTGCGCACCCACCGCCGTGCTACCATTGCCCAGCCAGGCCAGCGCCGAGTTGGCCGGCTCGTTGGGATCCTTGCCCAGCGCCAGGTCGAGCCACTGCCCCACCTGCTGCGCGTCGGGATCGTCCGCCGCGATGCCGTCCGGCAGCTTCTCCATGACCGCCGCGGCCAGCGCAATGCGCAGCGTCGCCATGGCCGAAAACGCAGCATCGCCGTCGACGCCGGCGGCATCGCCGTGCTGGAGATCGATGACATGAAGGGTGGTGAAGGCCGGATAGTCGTCCAGCAGGCGCACCAGTTGCGGCGTCAGGTCGTCCATGGTGGGCATGGGCGGCGGCACCTCGCGGATGGCCAGATCCACGTCGCGCGGGTCGTGGCTGGTCAGCCCGTCGATGATGCGCGCCACACTGGCATCGACGTCGATCTCGTAGCCGGGCGCGCCGGGCACCCATTGCAGGCCGCGGCGCGGTTGCGGCACGGTGGCCGGGAAATCCGGCGCCGGCGTGGGTTGCGCACCATCGGCAGGCTCCGCGGCGGGCGTCGATGTATCGAGCACGCGCGCGGCCACGGGGTCGGTGTTGAGTTCGCGCGCGGCCGCTTCGAGCCAGGCACGCAGCTTCGCCTCGTCCAACGTGTAGCGCACGGGCACGTTGCGCACCTGCTGCGGCAGCCCGATAGCCTCGCGCACGGCGATGTCGACGAACTCCCACCCGCCCAGGTAGCGCCCGGCATCGGCCACCATCTGGTCAAAGTCGACGGTGAAGCCGAAGTCGTCGGGGTCCAGCCGGAGCAGGCGATTCTGAAAGCGCACGGCCAGCAGGTCGTGGTAGATGGGGTCGAGATGGGCGCGGATTTCGTCGACCGTCTTCATGCCCGTCACGTCGACGCCGCCCAGCCGCACGCCGGGAGGAATCGGCGCGGCGACCTGCTTGTACCAGCTATAGAGCGGGAAGAGCGAAAGCAGGGCGATAACCAGCAGCGTGTAGGTGATGAAGCGGGCGGAAGGGAAAGGACGGCGGCGCATGAGGAAACTGAAGAGGAATTGTCAATGGTCAACGGTCAATGGTTAATTGTCAATGAATCGCATAGGAGCGCAATCCACGCATCCGTTGACAATTGACCGTTAACCATTGACCATTACCCATTAGCTACTCCCACTCGATGGTGGCGGGCGGCTTGCTGCTGATGTCGTAGACGACGCGGTTGATGCCCGGCACCTCGTTGACGATGCGGTTGCTGATGCGCGCCAGCAGGTCGTAGGGCAGGCGCGCCCAGTCGGCGGTCATGAAGTCGTCGGTGGTGACGGCACGCAAGGCCAGCGCATTGGCATAGGTGCGCCCGTCGCCCATGACGCCGACGGTGCGCACGGGCAGCAGCACGCCAAAGACCTGGCTTGTCTGGCGGTAGAAGCCGGCCGCGCGCAACTCGCCCAGGAAAATGGTGTCGGCGTGGCGCAGCGTTTCCAGCCGCTCCCACGTCACCTCACCCAGGCAGCGGATGGCCAGCCCTGGGCCGGGGAAGGGGTGGCGCCACACGATCTCCTCGGGCAGCCCCAGCGCTTCGCCGACGGTACGCACCTCGTCCTTGAACAACATGCGCAGCGGCTCGATAAGCTGGAAGGTCATATCTTCCGGCAGCCCGCCCACGTTGTGATGGGTCTTGATCGTGCGCGCGTTGCGCGTGTCGTCGTTGCTGGCCGACTCGATGACGTCGGGATAAAGCGTGCCCTGCGCCAGAAAGGCCGGCGCCTCGACGCCCCATTCGCCCGCCAGGCGCGCCGCCTCGCTCTCGAAGACGCGCACGAAGCGGTTGCCGATGAGCTTGCGTTTGCGCTCCGGATCGGTGACATCTGCCAGATCGGACAGGAACTCCTCCTTGGCGTCGACGGCGATCAGGCGCATGCCCTGGTGGCGTTCGAAGGTATCGACCACCTGCTCAGGTTCGCCCTGGCGCAGCAGCCCGTGGTCGACAAAGACGCAGGCCAGCCGATCGCCGATGGCGCGGTGGACGAGCGTCGCTGCCACGGCGCTGTCGACGCCGCCGCTCAGTCCGCAGATGACGTGGCCTTGCGGGCCGACCTGGGCACGGATGCGCTCGACCGACTCCTGGATGAAGTTGCCGGCCGTCCAATCGCCGCGACAGCCGCAGATTCCCTTGACGAAGTTGGCCAGGATGTCGCGCCCGTGCTCGGTATGCACGACCTCGGGATGGAATTGCAGGCCATAGATGCGGCGCGCTTCGTCGGCGATGGCGGCCAGGGGCGAGTTGCTGCTATTGGCCACGGAGAGAAAGCCGTCGGGCAGGCGCTCCACGCGGTCGCCATGGCTCATCCACACGGTCAGCGCCGGGGGCAGGCCGGCAAAGAGCGGGCTTTCGGCACCCGCACGCGTCCCGGTGATGTGCACCTCGGCGCGGCCGTATTCGCGCTCGCTGGCCGGCGAAACCTGGCCGCCCAGGCTGTGCGCCAGCAGTTGCAGGCCGTAGCAGAGACCCAGCACGGGCACGCCGCTTTCCATCACCGCGTCGGGCAATGTCGGCGCGCCGGTATCATAGACGCTGTTCGGGCCACCCGAGAGGATGATCCCCTGCGGCTTCATGCGCGGCAGCACCTCGCCGGCGCGATCCCAGGAAACGAGTTCGGCGTACACGTTGACTTCGCGCACGCGGCGGCAGATAAGTTGGCTGTACTGGCTGCCGTAGTCGAGCACGGCGATGGTCTGGTGTTGCATACGTTCTCGCAGGCGTGATTCGCTCCGGCGCATGGCAGGCGCCATACTGAACGGAAAAATGGTCGGCCGTTGGGCAGGCTCGGGGCCGTTCGTGCCGTGGCGTCAGACTAGCAGAGGAACCGGCGCGATGCAAACCTCTGCCGTTCTGCGCCGGTGTTGGCGGCATCTCTCCTGACGGTCAGCGGCGGGAACTGATCGACCGAAAAAGCCGTTCTGAAAGCAAGTCGAAACGCAAAGTCATCAGCGAGGAGGCTTCCTGTAATTTGGCGTAAAGTGCCAGCGGTGGTATACTCGATCAATGTTGCATGCTGGATCATGCGCCCGGTACAGCGGTGATCCGGCCTGACCATTCTGCTCATGGAGTGGTTGTTATTCTCGATAGTTGTCAGAACAGGTTCACGAAGGAGTACCGATGAGTATTGGAAAAACGCAAAAGGCACAGCTAATCGAGGAATATCGTTTAGCGGAGAACGACACTGGATCGCCTGAGGTTCAGGTTGCGCTGTTGACCACACGCATCAATGCCCTGATCGATCACTTGAACAAGCACAAGCACGACGAAGGTTCACGCCGAGGCTTGTTGAAGCTGGTGGGTCAGCGCAGGCGGCATCTTGCGTATCTCAAGCGCAAGGACGCCCAGCGGTACCAGCAGTTGATTCAGCGTCTGGGATTGCGCAAGTAGACAAGGCAAACGAGGGGCGAGACTGTCAGAAGTTTGGACACTCGCCCCTTTTCGTATGCTCTGGTCACAGGTGCGCAGGAGAATGTAGTAGAGAGAGTTTGTTGCAGGGCTTGAGTCGTCGTTGGCAAGGATCGGAACCGGTTCCCTCCGAACGGGTGCGAGGTCCGGCATTGGAGAGCGCAACCAAGAGAACTTCCTTTTGGTGTCGCTCTCCAGTTCCGCACCTCGTCCTCTCGACCTCTGTCGAACGAATACTTGCGACCCTGCTTTTCTTGTTGGCAGCAGCCCGTTCCCGACCCGTGGAAGGGATCGGCGGGTCTGCTTTCGTTCGTTTCAAGAGGTAGAAAAATCATGCAAATGTTCAAAGGTAGTCAACTGTTCACCGTCGAGGTTGGCGGGAGAACGCTGGCGCTCGAAGCCGGGCTGCTCGCCCCGCAGGCCGGCGGCGCCGTGACTGTGCGCTACGGAGACACCGTTCTCCTGTCCACAGCCACCATGAGTAAGGATGTCCGTCCGGGGATCAACTTCTTCCCGCTGACCGTCGAGTTTGAAGAGCGCCTGTATGCCGCCGGCCGCATCCCCGGCAGTTTCTTCCGCCGTGAAGGCCGGCCGAGCGAGCAGGCGATTCTCATGTCGCGCCTGGTCGACCGGCCGCTGCGCCCGCTCTTTCCCAAGGGCATGCGCAACGAGGTGCAGGTCATCATCACGGCCATGTCCACGGACGGCCAGAGCCTGATGGACCCGCTGGCGATTATCGCCGGCTCGGCGGCGCTCGCCATCAGCGACATTCCGTGGAACGGCCCGATTGCGGGCACGACCATCGGCTTTGTCGACGGCGAGTTTGTCGTGAACCCCACGGCCGATCAGATGGAGCACAGCAGCCTGAACCTGGTGGCGGCCGGCACCGAGGACAACATCCTCATGGTCGAGGCCGGCGCCCACGAGCTGCCCGAGGATCTCGTGCTCGAGGCGCTGCGTCTGGCCCATGAGACCAACCGCGCCGTCATCGCCACCATCAACGAGATGGTCGCCGCCCTCGGCAAGGCCAAGGCAGAGCCGTCAATCTTCCTGCCGCCGGCCGAGGTGCAGGAAGAAGTCAACGGTCTCGTGCAGAGCAAGATCACGGCGATCCTGGAGCAGGGTCTGGGCAAGGTCGAACTGAACGCTGCTCTCGACGCCATCAAGGACGAGGTCACCGAAGCCTTTGCCGAGCGCGTTGCGGCCGGCGAGGTTAGCGGCGCCGAGGTGGGCGACGCCTACGAGGCCACGCTCAAGAAGGCCACGCGCAAGCGCATCCTCGACAAGGGTCTGCGCCCGGACGGCCGCGCCACTACGCAGATTCGCCCCATCAGCGTGCAGGTGGGCAATATGCCGCGCGTGCACGGCTCCGGCCTCTTTATGCGCGGCGAGACGCACGTGCTGACCATTGCCACGCTGGGCACGCCCGGCGACGCGCAGCGGCTCGACACGTTGCAGCCCGGCGAAGAAAAGCGCTACATGCACCACTACAACTTCCCGCCCTTCAGCACCGGCGAAGCCTATCCCATGCGCGGCCCCAAGCGCCGCGAGATCGGCCATGGCGCGCTGGCGGAGCGGGCGCTGGTGCCCGTCATCCCGGATGACTTCCCGTACACGCTGCGCCTCGTCAGCGAGGTGCTCAGCTCCAACGGCTCGACCAGCATGGGCTCCGTCTGCGGCAGCACGCTGGCGCTGATGGATGCCGGCGTGCCGATCACGGCGCCGGTGGCGGGCATCGCCATGGGTCTCATCCAGGACATGGAGAGCGGCGACTACCAGGTGCTCAGCGACATCCAGGGCATGGAAGACGCGCTCGGCGACATGGACTTCAAGGTCGCCGGCACCGAGCACGGCATCACCGCCCTGCAGATGGACCTGAAGATCAAGGGTCTCGACTTCGAGATTCTGCGCCGGGCGCTGGAACAGGCGCGCGAAGGCCGCATGTACATCATGGGCAAGATGCTCGAAGTACTGCCCGAGCCGCGCGAGGCGCTGAGCGAGTACGCCCCGCGCATCCTGACGCACCATATCGACCCCGAAAAGATCGGCAAGCTCATCGGCCCCGGCGGCAAGACCGTGCGCGGCCTGCAGGAGAACTACGGCGTCAAGATCGACATCGAGGAAGACGGCACCGTCTACATCTCCGGCGAGGGCTTCAATGCCGAGCAGGCGCTGGCCGACGTGCAGCGCATGACCGAAGACATCGAAGTCGGCAAGATCTACACCGGCACCGTCGTGCGCGTCGAGCCCTACGGCGCCTTCGTCAACATCCTGCCCGGCGTCGACGGCATGGTGCACATCAGCCAGCTTGCCGACTACCGCGTCGACAAGGTGGAAGACATCGCCAACCTGGGCGACGAACTGACCGCCATGGTCATCGACGTCGATCCGGGCGGCAAGGTGCGCCTGAGCCGCCAGGCCGTGCTCGAAGGCTGGAGCGTCGAAGAAGCGCGCAGCCGTGACCGTGGCTCACGCCCGGCACGCGGCAACGATCGCGGCGGCGACCGCCGCGACGGTGGCCGCGGTGGTGATCGCCGTGACGGCGGCCGCGACCGGCGGCGCTAACCAGCGCGACGCTGCCCAGGCAGCAATTACAACAAAAAAGACGGGTCGAAGAGAGTTCCTCTTCGACCCGTCTTTTTTGTTGTGTGTCTGCGCCGATCCGGTCAGGTCAGGCCGGCGTCTGCGTGCTCGCCGATTGCTCTTTCATGCGACCGCCTTCGCCACCGCTGCCGTTGACCGGCGGCGTGCTGAGCCGGGCCGGCTCATCGCCATCAGCAACGGGTGCAGGCGGCGGCGATGATGCATCGGCCGGCGCTTCGGGCGAACCCTCAGCCTCGCCCTCGTCCTGGCTGCGGCGCGCTTCCAGTTCTCGCCCCGTCACCTTGCGCCGGTAGGTGCGGGGCCGGTTAACGGGTAGCGGCCTGCCCAGGAATGGTGGGTAGTCAAGCAGTTTGGCGTGCACGTAGCTGCCGACCACGCGGAAGGTGGCGACGACCGGCGGCGCAAGCAGCGCGCCCAGGATGCCGCCCGTCGTCAGGCCCACGGCCACGGCGCAGATGACGATGATGGGGTGCAGGTTGATGCTGTCGCCGATGATGCGCGGCACCAGAATGTTGTTCTCGAGCTGCTGGACCAGAAAGTAAATCCCGATCGTGATGAGGGCAAAACCGAGATTGTTGATGCCGACGTCGCGCATCACGTCGCTGCCTTGTAGCAGCGCTGTGATGACGGCCGGAATCATGGCCAGGATCGGCCCCAGGTTTGGCACGACTTCGAGCAGGCCGGCCAGGATGCCGAAGATGAGCGCGCCCGGCATGCCGACCAGTGTCAGGGCCAGCCAGGTCGTCACGCCAACGGTGATGCTCAGGATCAACTGCCCTCGCAGGAACGACTGCCAGACGTTGGCGATCCGCCGCAACAGATCGGCCAGCTCCGACCGATACGACGCCGGGAAGAGGCTTTGGATATAGGACTGAATGCGCGGCGCGTCGATGGTCATGTAGAGGCTGACAAAGAGCGTGACCAGGACGGCCAGGAAACCGGAGAAGAACGCGCCGACGACGCTGACGCCGATGCTGTAGGTGCTGGTCACCACCGTCGTCGTCGCCGAAAGCCCCTGCTGGATGTAGCTGAGGATGTCGTTGACCGACGGGATGAACTGCGCTCCCTGCGAGTTCTCCTGGATCTGGGTGATGGTCTGGCCGACAGGAAGAACATACCCCAGGACGACGACTTCTGCGGGCAGGCCGCGGATCGTATCGTTGGCCCACTGGAGGAAGGAGCGCGCGTTGCCCGGCACGTCGAAATTCGCCAGAGCGCGCAACTGATCGATCAAGGCCGGGATGAAGATGATCGGGACCAGAACCAACGCCACGATCAGCAGAATGTAGATGACCAGCGTGCTGACCGCACGCGGGATGCGCACGCGCTCGCCCAGGTTGACCAGTGGATTGAGCAGATAGGCAAGAATGCCGGCGACCAAAATCATCGGCAGAATGCTGCGGCTGATGTAGATCACGAAGACGATCGCGATCAGCATAATCACCAGCACGGTGCGCTTGGTGGACAGGTCCCAGCTTGAATCCTCGTTGGGGCGCGCCACGCGCTCGATGGCGGCGACCAGCGATTCATTGGGGTCTGGCGTTGTGGGAGCCGCCCCGGCGTCGGTGACGGGTTGGCTCGTTCCTGCTTTCGTCGATTCGGTCATTTCTTCAATCAATACCCCTGGCGCGTGTAATCACACTTCAATAACCCGCCAGGGCGGTACAGGTCGCGCTCTGGCCGGTCAGCCAAGTACGGTTCGGATGACGCGCAGCAGGTTTTCACCCAGGATCTTGCGGATGACCTTGGGCTCGTGCCCGCGCTCGACCAGCTTTTGGGTAATCAACGGGTAGGCGGTGGCGTCGCCCAGATCTGCGGGCGTCGTGCAGCCATCGAAATCGCTGCCGATCGACACGTGATCCGGCCCGACGACACCGAGCATGTATTCGATGTGCGCCACCACGTCGTCGACCGTCGTCGCCTCGGGATTCTCGCGGTTCAAGAAGGCGTTGACGAAGGTCACACCGATGACGCCGCCTCCGGCTGCAATCGCCTCCATTTGCGCGTTGGTCAGGTTGCGCGGGTGGTCGCAGAGCGCAAAGACGTTGCTGTGGCTGGCGATGATGGGCTGCTGGCTCACGGCGAGCACATCCGTCACGCCCGCCGGCGAGAGGTGGCTGACATCCAGCAAGATGCCGAGCCGGTTGCACTCCTCCACGACCTTGACGCCGAACTCGGTCAGCCCGCCGTTGGTGCGACTTTCGGCGACGCCATCGCACGCTGCGTTGCGGTAATTCCACGCCAGCCCCAGGTTGCGCACCCCCAGCCGGTAGAACTGGCGCAGCGCGCCGATGCTGGCATCCAGCGCCTCCGCGCCCTCGAGACCGGCGATCCCGGCGATCTTGCCCGTGGCCTTGGCGCGCACGAGATCTTCGGCGCGGCGCACCAGGGTGAACTGCTCCGGCAGGCGCTCTTCCAGCAGCAGTAATTGGTCGAGGCGATCCATGGCGTGGGTGAAGGCGCCGTGACGCTGGAAGGGAGTCGGCACGTAGCAGGCGAAGAACTGCGCGTCGATGCCGCCTTCGCGCAGGCGCGGCAGGTCGATATGCCCCGTGTCAGAACGGTCGCCCAGCCAGCGGCCATTTTCAAGCTGGTCGCCGATGCTGTCGCAGTGGCCGTCGATGACGAGGGCGTCAAAATGAAGGGAGAGAAACGCGTTGGTCATGGCA
>ERZ795053.1011-NODE-1011-length-36056-cov-15.393572_pt1 | contig 36056 bp, 35 predicted proteins | sample MGYA00375137_ERZ795053 | MGnify/ENA primary metagenome ERZ795053 (study PRJEB30182, sample SAMN05720284) | activated sludge metagenome | isolation source: Anaerobic digester | place: Hong Kong | collected 2014-12-17 ...
CAGGGGGGAATGTCTGCTCTGTTGCATTTATTAAAACAGAGGATAGAATGAAGATCATGTATTTCTCAAAACATCCTACTGTCTTCGGGATGCCGCACTGTGTTACAGTACTGAAGTCAAAAATCAGCAGATTCAATAATGGGAACACAGTGTCACTTGAAAAACTGATGATGAATAACAAGTTGAAGCTTGGTATAGTAAAAGGAAGATCCTATGGCAGAAGGATTGATCGATTATTAAAAAATAATAAAAAGAATAACAATATTTATATTCGCCATGGTTCAGATCTCTATGAAGGGCTTTTTAAGATGCTGAAATATGGAAGAGTAGATTACGTTTTAGGATACCCGGCTGAAGCTTTTTTCCTGGCAAAAAAACTTGGCATAGACAGTGAAATAGTGAATATAGGGATTCAGGAATCAGATCAGTATAGTTATGGATATTTTGTTGTTCCTAAGAATAATTGGGGTGAGCAGCTTATAAAAGAGATCGATCTGATACTCGGGAGCAAGAGAAAGGAGAATAATTATATAGAAGCAATGGAATACTGGCTGGATCCTAACAGTAAATCTACTTTCAGAAGAGCGTATTATAATGATTTCCTTAAAAAGTAGAATCAATCCCCCGGAAAAAATTAATCATCTGGTATTTCTCTTGATATCTTTTTTTATTTTATCCTGTACCTCCTTCCCTGAAAAAATTTCAAAGGAAAAATTTACACTTGAGGACGCCAACAGGGCAGGGTTTGAAACTGAACTGATTAAAACAGCGGTGCAGCCTGACGGGAAGATAGTTGTTCTGGCCGCAATAAAGATGCGCGACGACAGGAACAGTCACAGGCTCTACCTGAAGGTGCAGAGGTATCACAGGGACGGGAAGCGCGATGATTCATTCAGGTGTGATGATTTTTTTTATGGTAATGAAATTGAGGATTTCTCCGAAAGCTTTCTCGTTATTGATAAAGATGGGGATATCTTTTTCCCCGGAATTTTGAGGGAGATGGTCAGTGAATATGATTACAGACACAGGTATACTGTTTTCAGGCTTTCATCAGACGGAGCACTCACAGCAAGATATCCTGTTGATACAGGGGAGTTTTACTCCAGATTTATCCGTAACCTTGTACCTGTTGTGCGGGATGGGCATGTTGCCGGCTTCTATGTTACAGGGGAGTACCGGAAACTGGATATTAAAGGCCATCTTGCAGGTGGTATTTATACCATACTTAAACTTACCAGTGAATGCAAGCCTGACCCCTCATTTAACCCGGTAAAGGGGATTGAACGGGTCCATGAGAAGCTTCACTCCGGACTTAAAGCTGTTACACCTGACGGCGGTCTTGTGTATTCAGTTGAATACCATTATAGCCACAAAGAACGTGAAAAGCATGGTATAAAGTCCGCAGTAAGAAAGATATACAGCAACGGCAGGGTGGACATGGCATTTAACAGGAATATTGCCGTTTACCTGCGTGACGGTTCAGAGGTTCGTTCACATTCAGTAGATTCCCGCGGCAGGATTGCAGTATCATTAAGGACGGGAGACAACAAAAGAGACAGGGTCAACCGCATACTCCTCTTTAACATAAAGGGGAGGAGAATCCCCACATTTGAATTCAGTGAACCTTCCCTTGTGGAAAAATGGGATGGTGTTGATTCAGAATATACTGATTTAATCTTCATGGATGACGGGGGAATTTATGCTCTTAAAAAATATGTATATGAGGGAACTCTGGTGCGTCTTGATTCAAGGGGAGCTGTTGACAATTCTATCTCAGGTGAATTTAAAGAGAAAAAAATACATCATATTTATTCTTTGGACAAATATAATGACGAGATATATCTTCAGGAAAAACACCTGTGGCGCTTCAACAGTGACGGAAGCGTTGTCGCCCTGTATAAATTCTGCAGCGGTCCCGATTTTGAACCGAACAAAACCCTGTTTGAGAAAACAGTGTACGCCTGTAAATTCGGATGTTTGCTTGCAATTGTAGGTATCTATGAATTATTCGGCGGCAAAATGAGGTTTATGCCGTGAAAAAGTAATCTTTTTTCGCAATTTTCTGTCTGCTGCCGGTTTCATTTATATCCTTTTTTTCTGATTTTTTTTTCTTGTCTTTGTAATCATAACCCTGTCAATTTTCAGACCGTCCAGATCCATGACTTCAAACCTGAAACCGTTTTCACTGATATAATCTCCGGCTTGAGGAAATCTTCCCAGCTTATGAATGATAAATCCTGCAACAGTTGAATATGGGCTTACTTCACCGGAGATTTTAATATCTCCAATAATCTCTTCGAGAAGATCGAGCTGAGTCTCTCCATCCACAAGATAGCTGTTTTTGCTTCGCTTTATAATCCTTGGTTCATTGGGAGTGTCAGTATCAGGGAGCTCTCCAAAAATATTCTCAGTCAGGTCATGAAGGGTGACTATCCCCTGAACTGTGTTGAATTCATCAATAACAATGCCGAAGTGGCACTGTTTCTTTTTAAACTTTTCAAGGATTCTGAGAGAACTCATATTTTCCGGGATAAATGTAACAGGCTTAAGAATACTTTTCAGGTTAAAGTTTTTCCTGGTTCTGTTATCAGTATAATCTTTCACAGTAATAATACCGAGAATCGAGTCCAGTGAACCGTTACATACCGGGAATTTGCTGTGGCTGCTTTTTTTAATAATGCGTTCAATTTTATCAAAGCTGTCATTGATATTAATCCATGAGATGTCACTGTTTCTTGTCATGATCTGATGTCCCTTCCTGTCGAAAAACCGGAACAGGTTCTGGTACAGCTCGGATTCTTTCGGGCTTATGACCCCCTCTCTCCCTGCCATTTTAATCATTATCCTCAGTTCCTCTTCAGTGAAAGAGGGGGCAGGCTGTTCACTGATGAAGAGGAGTTTAAGTAAGAGCCGTGTGGAGATGGAGAGAAAAGCTACAACAGGATATGTTATTTTTGAGAGGAGAAAAATCACCGGAGCCATAATCTCAGCGATTTTTTCAGGGTTTGTCAGAGCAAAAGTCTTCGGGACAAGCTCACCGATAACTATTGAGAAGTAAGTAATTGCAGATACAACAATTATAAGAGAGATGTTTGCCGCATAAGGGCGAATAAATTCAAACTGCCACAGGAAAGCTGCCATGTCATCAGAAAGCTGAATACCTCCGTAAGCACCGGAAACTATTCCTACAAGGGTAATCCCTATCTGTATTGCTGAAAGAAAATTTTCAGGTTTATCCAGGAGCCTCAGTGCAATCTTAGCTCCTCTCCGGCCCGCGTTACTTCTGCTTTCGAGCCTTGTTTTACCTGATGATACAAGAGCTGTTTCACTCAAAGCAAATAATCCGTTTAAAAGTATAAGTACAGCAATTATCAGTATATCCATTTATATAATTTTCCTCTATTGAATGCGTTTACAGATTTTTTTGTTTATATTCCCGCAATCCGGCATTCTTGCAGAAATATATCCCCTGTATATTTACTAAAATAAAAATTGCAGCAAGCAATTTATCAATATTTACCTTCGTATTGGCTTCGGGAAGGCGCCGTATTGGTTTCGTTAAAATAATTGGCCGCTTTTAACTAAAATTATATATGCTAAACAAAAAAATAGTAATATTCTTGACAATCGGGCCGAATATATACTATACGTTTATATAGTCCGGGTTTGGAGACATATTAACAGAATTGTTATTGCAATATTTTATTTAAAGAATAAATTGTAATAAAAAAAATGAAAAACATCCATCATCCGAACGTATATAAATCAGAATAATCCGTACATTGTTATTATTTAAGGAGTTACTATGACTGTCCAGAAAGAATTAAATATGAAAAATCAGGCAATTGATGCCGCAATGCTCCAGATTGAGAAACAGTTCGGTAAAGGTTCAATTATGCGCCTTGGAGATAAACCGGCAAAAGAGCAGACCCCGGTAATATCAACCGGCTCTCTTGAGCTTGATATTGCTCTCGGAGCAGGAGGGGTTCCCAGGGGCCGTGTTGTAGAGATTTACGGGCCTGAATCATCAGGTAAAACTACTCTTACTCTTCATATGGTTGCGGAAGCTCAGAAACTTGGAGGTTCAGCAGCTTTTATTGATGCGGAGCATGCGCTTGATCCTGTTTATGCGGGAAAATTAGGTGTGAAAACTGAAGATCTTCTTGTCTCACAGCCCGATACAGGTGAGGAGGCCCTTGAAATTACTGAAGCGCTTGTAAGATCCGGTGCTATAGATATAATAGTAATAGATTCAGTAGCAGCTCTTGTCCCGAAGGCTGAAATTGATGGAGATATGGGGGATTCACACATGGGGCTTCAGGCGAGACTCATGAGCCAGGCCCTCAGAAAACTCACAGGTGTAATTGCAAAATCGAATACCTGTGTAATTTTTATAAACCAGATAAGAATGAAAATAGGTGTTATGTTCGGCTCTCCCGAAACTACCACCGGCGGTAATGCCCTTAAGTTTTACTCCTCAGTGAGGCTTGATATAAGGCGTGTGGAAACACTTAAAAATGGAGATGAGCCTGTAGGTAACAGAGTCAGAGTGAAGGTTGTTAAAAATAAAGTTGCACCGCCATTTAAACAGGCGGAATTTGACATTATGTATGATTCAGGAATTTCCCGTGAAGGCGGAATACTTGATCTTGCTGTAAAATATGATATAATTAATAAAGCAGGTACCTGGTATTCATATAAAGAGGACAGAATAGGTCAGGGGAGAGAGAATGTCAGGAAATTTCTCAAAGATAATCCTGAAATATGCAAGGATATTGAGACCAGAATAAAAAATGAAGCAGGAATTGCCGGCAGCGGAAATTCAACTGAAAATCCGGCTCAACAGACAAAGACGGAATCTGTAAAACAACAGAGTACAAAGTCTGCTTCCACGGCAGCAGCTGCTCCGGAGCCTGCAGCAATAGAACGGTAAACGGAAGGTGTTATGAACAGGATAGTAAGACTGAAAAATGATGACGATATAAAACGCATAAAGGAGTGCGGTCTTATTATCCATTCTCTTTTTAAGCTGATTCAGACAATGAATCTGGAGGGCTTGACTACATGGGAACTGGATTCATTTATTGAAGATTATATAATGAAGAGAAAAGCCCGGGCTGCTTTTAAAACGGTCAGGGGGTATTCTTTTGCTTCATGTATATCCGTAAATAGTGTGGCCTCCCATGGAGTACCTTCCCGAAAGCTGCGGATCAAAGAAGGGGATATTGTTAAAATTGATACAGGTACAGTGATGAATGGTTACTTCGCAGATTCATGCATTACTGCAAAAATCGGGGTTATAAGTGAGTCTGCCGAAAGGCTTGTTGATGCTGCTTACAAGGCTCTTTTTGCCGGGATAAACGAAGTGTATCCAGGCAAAAATATTGGAGATATAGGTTTTGCAGTGGAAGGGTATGTGAAAAGTCTCGGTTATTCTGTTGTGAAGAATTTTACAGGGCATGGTGTCGGTTTTGCTCTTCATGAACCCCCTGTTGTTCCTAATTACGGGTCAAGAGGAACAGGTCATCTTCTCAGAGAGGGGATGGTTATGACTGTAGAGCCTATTGTTAATGAAGGGAGTGATGAACTGCTGGTTCTTGATGACGGATGGACTTCAGTTACTTCAGACGGAATGCTTTCAGCACAATTTGAACATACGATAGCAATAACTGAAGCCGGGCCTGTACTTCTTACATCGGAGTGAGCCTGCTGCATTTTCATGATCCGGAATCATAATTGGAACTTTGAATTCATAAAACTTCTTTATATCTTTTAATTGACTCAACGGGTTGTTTTCACCAGTCTGACATATCAGACTTTTTGCTGATTCTGATTTATTGCGGAACGGGAACGTCACCTCTGCCTGGGCAGGGCTCCTGTGAAATCCCGCCGCAGGAGAGCCTCTGCAGATGCGGGACAATGTTTCGCAGCAAGTCTATTATTACAGGTGAAGATTTTCATGAAAAGCAAACAATTGAGAGATATACAATCTGAACCGGATTACAGGAATATTCCGATAAACAGGGTAGGTATTAAAGATATTCGCTATCCAGTGGTTGTGCTTGATAGAATGGATGGAAGACAGCATACTGTTGCAAAAGTGAACATGTATGTAAATCTCCCCCATCAGTTCAGAGGGACCCACATGAGCAGGTTTGTTGAAATTCTCAACCGCTACCGCCACGGGATCAGCACCCTGAAAATAAGGGAAATTCTTGATGATATGAAGAAACAGTTAGATGCTGAAACCGCTCATTTTGAAATTGAATTTCCATATTTTATAACAAAGTCAGCTCCAGTGTCAGGTGAAGAGGCAAAGATGGAATACACCTGCCGTCTTGTTGCAAATTCTGATGTGGATTATTATATGCTTGAGGTAAAGGTACCGGTTTTATCTCTCTGCCCCTGCTCTAAAGAGATCAGCAGCTTCGGGGCTCATAACCAGAGATCAATTTTTACACTGCAGATAGAAGCCAGAGAGAAAATATGGATAGAGGATATTATAGAGATTGCTGAAGCATCAGCAAGTTCTGATATCTATTCAATTCTCAAGCGCGAAGATGAAAAGTATATCACTGAAAAATCTTATGAGAATCCGGTTTTTGTTGAAGATATGGTTCGCAATGCCGCTGAAAAACTTATGAAAACAAAAGGGGTACTCTGGTTCTCCGTTGAGTCAGAAAATATGGAGTCTATTCATAATCATTCCGCGTATGCGCAGATATGTATTGATATGAGAGAGAGGTAATGCGTACCCTGATACTGTTAATTCTGTCTGTTATTATGGTTGCAGCATCCGGATGCAGAAACAGTAATGATGTTATAGCCGGTATGAAATCCGGCAGGATTTACCGGTTTGAATTTCATAACTGGCTTAAGGCTCGGGGCATCAATCCTGCGGAGCTTTATAATGATCAGGAGAAATCAGAAGAACAGTTAAAACAGATGGCGGTTGAAATACTATCTGTTGAAAAGGCTCTCTCTGATAAATTTAACACCACTTCATTCTACACTAATATCAATAGTGTAATATATGCGAATTTTCTTTCATCATATTTCAAATCTGAAATTAAAAAGAAGCTGGACTATGCTGAAACAGCTGTTGAGATTAAGCTGATTAAGTTATATATTCCGGCAGACTTGAACACAGGCGCTAACAGAGCTGTATTTAGCGATAAGCTTTCTCTGGCCGGGTATATAATTCAGCAGTATAAAAATGGGGCGGATTTTAACAGGCTCTGCCTGAAATATTCAGAACATGGCAATAATGGCTCCGCATACGAATCAGAAATTATTCCAATGGTGTTTCTTGATGCCGGTATTGTTAAAGAGATAAAAAATTTAAAGGATGGAGAATGTATACCGGAGCCAGTAGTGATGCGGGATTCTATTGTGATTGTAAAATTAATCCGCCGGCTGACTCTAACCGGTGAAAACGCTGAAAAACTGATCAACCGGAAGGAAATTTATAACAGGTTTATTGATTATCTTTCAGAAGGAACTGTTGAGTATGTTATTGCAGAAAGCGGTGCGGATTTAAAAGTTGTTTCAAATATTGAAAATGCCGGGTTTAAAATGAAGAATGAAAGTTTATTTTCAATAAACGGTAAATCATTTACCTCAGGAGAACTCGATGAAGTGCTCAGGCTTTTTGTTTTTTTGAAGTACGGAGGTGGAGAACTCACTCCTGACACGGTGCTGAAAAGAAATACAGCCCGTAATATTTTAAATGAGTATATACTTTCATCCGGAGCTGAGAAAAAAGGGATATGTAATCATAAAGATTTTAAAGAGAAATGGGGATATATCAGTAAAAGCATTCTTGCCGGAGCATATAAATATTATATATTATCAGGGAAAATCACAGGGGATAATTTATCTTCTGATAAAAAAAACGGTCCCGGGTCAGTAATCCCTGATATTAATATAGATTACAGCCGTTTCGTTAATAAAGATTCAGCAGGTAATGATTTCCCATCGAATAAAATAATTGAAGAAAGAAAAATTAATTGGGAAAAAAACTTACTTAATTCAAATAGTTTTATGATTTACCGGGATAGTTTTTTTTAAACGTATCAGTTGACTAAACCTGCTCCGGCTGTTGCAGGATCGATTAAAAAGATTTTTTCATTCCCTTCTATTGAGATATCTTTCAGGGGGTTTATATCAATACCAAGTTCTTTTGCTGAATTGATGTAGAAATTAATAACATCCTTAAGTCGTCTGACAGCTTCATTTTCATTAGATCCGTAACAATTAATATCAAGCTCGGGACAGTTTGCGATATATTCTCCGCCGTTATTAATAAGTTTTATAGATATATTCATTTAAAATTCTCCATTAAAATTACAGCCTGATATTAAAGCGTATAAAAGAAATATCGTCATAATAATAAATTTTTATTAGAATTCCGCGAAGTAATTTATATATTACAAAACGCTTTATTCTAAAGTTCGGAATTTATCGTTTATGTACTTATTATTTTTTACAATAAGCGGTATCCGGCATGAATAATTCTTGCAATAATCCGGTATCACGAAATAAAATAAATTTATCAGGAGATAAGAGTGGATAACGAAAGAGGAAACGGCCGTGTCATTTTTGCCCATATAACAATAGGGATACAGCTTGCTATTACTATTCTTTTATTTGTTTTAGGAGGGAACTGGCTGGATGCGCGTTTTGATAAGTCACCTCTTTTTCTGATAATAGGAACCGCATCCGGTATGGCTATAGGGTTTTATCATTTGTTAAAAGACCTTCAGGGAGAAGAGAGTAAAGATCAGCGTTTGAAAAAGAAAAAACCCGTTAAATGGAACTGAGTGAATAAAAATATATTAAGCAGATAAAAAACAGTACGACTGTATGGTTTTTTAAAAAAAAACAGTTAAGGAAAAAAAAAGATTTACAAATTAAATACCTTTGTTTAGGGTCAAATAGAACAAAAATCCGTAATAGGATTATTTGTTTGTGTGTGTTAAATAAATATAAATATAAAAAAAATAAACAAATAAAAAATAACTCAAACATTGTCGGTTAAGCCATAACTGGTTATATATAAACTATCATATTTTAAACGATTGCAGATGTCTTTACATTTTGTAAGCTAAACAAATATATATATACAATATGAGGTTGTATCCTTATGGTTCATTTTGTACAATTACTAAACACTATTGTAACATCTAAAGCTGAGGCGCATGCTTGCGGTGAAGATTCGATGTATGATATCGTAATCAGTCACGTAACAGATCAGCCTTTTCTGTATCATGTTACACCTCACGGGATATCAGAGATTTTCGGTAATCTGATATTTAAACTGAATACTATGCTTGGTTTTCATGTTCCTGATGCAACACCGGTTACTGAGTGTCTCCATGGCCATGCTGCTGAAGTGATTCTTGCTACTCCTGTAAAACTGTTCGGCATATTTGATCTCAGGATAACCAAGTGGGTTATTATGCTGTGGGTTACAATGTTTCTTTGTGCTCTTGTTTTCATCCCGCTTGCGAGGAAAATTAAAAACTCACCAATGGGCTCAAAGTCAAGATGGGTCAATCTTTGGGAATCGCTTATCGGTTTTGTGCATGATGAGATTGTTGAGCCTAATTTTGAACATGATTATGCTAAAAAAGCAATGCCTTATTTCTGCTCAGTATTCTTTTTTATTCTTTTTGCGAATTACCTGGGGCTTATACCGGGATCCGCAACAGCTACAGGCAACCTTGCAGTAACAGCAGGTATGGCAATGTTTACACTGTTCGGTATGTTCGCAGTAGGTACAATAAAGCAGGGGCCTCTCTGGATCTTTTCAGGAATTGTACCTCACGGTATACCCTTTCTTATGTATTTTCTATTATGGCCGATTGAGGTTATGGGTCTTGTAATTAAGCCTTTTGCCCTGACCGTTCGACTTTTTGCCAACATGACAGCGGGTCACATCGTTATCATAATATTTCTTTATCTTGTTATGATGTTCCAGAGCTATCTTGTTGGTGTGGGTTCAGTATCACTTTCGCTGATTATATATCTGCTTGAGCTTCTTGTTGCTTTCATCCAGGCATATATATTTACATCACTTTCAGCAATGTTTATTGGCTCATGTATGCATGCTCATTAAATCTGTAAAAATTTTACAGATTAAAATAGAAGAGTTAAGTAAATTAAAAATTAATAATGCTTAACAAAAACACAAAAATTTCAGGAGGAATTTAATGGAATATTTGGGAATGTCGTATTTAGCGGCAGGTTTAGGAGCAGGTCTTGTTGTTGTTGGTGCAGCTCTTGGTATCGGTAAACTCGCAGCCGGTGCACTCGAAGGTATGGCTCGTCAGCCTGAAGTAAGTGGTGACCTCAGAACAGCGATGATTATTGCTGCTGCTCTTATCGAAGGTTTCACATTCTTTGCTCTTGTTGTTACTTTCATGCTCGCAACACAGGCACCTAAGGAAAATCCAGCTTCTGCTAAAGCTCCGGAAGCAGCAACTGAAACTAAGTAGTTTTCGGTAGTCAGTTATGCTGGAAATACTAGAAAAGGGTTTGCTAAGGGTTGAGCCGGGTCTGCTTTTATGGACTATCATAACATTTATAGTGTTACTGGTAATCCTCTGGAAAGCAGCCTGGAAACCTGTGGTGGAAGCGCTTGATGCCAGGGCAGAAAAGGTGCGCAGCGACATAGAGAACGCTGACAGATCCAGACAGGAAGCTGAAAAGCTTCTGGCACAGCATAAATCAATGATGGATAATGCTAAAAACGAAGCTGCCAGAATTATGTCTGACAGCAGAGAAGCAGCAGAAAAATTAAAAAATGAAATCATTGAAAAAGCAACTGCTGATGCACGGGATTTATCAGACAGGACCAAGAAAGAGATAGAACTCGCCAAGGATAGAGCATTAGCTGATATCAAGGCTGAAGTTGTAAATCTTTCAACGGAAATAGCTGCAAAGATAATCAACAAGAACCTTAATCCTGATGATCAGAAAGCTCTTGTAGAAGAGACTCTTAATAAAGTTAGAACAGTTCAGTAACCTGAACTGTTCTAACTAAAAAAAAGAAAGAGAAAGGTAATCAAAGTGGCTGCTAATGATATTGCTCGAGTTTATGCTAATTCAATTTTTGATATAGCAAAAGAGAAAAATATCCTCCCGCAGGTTGAAGAGGAATTAAAAGCTGTTTCTGATATAATTGCGGAGGATGAAACTTTCAGAAACTATTTGAATACTCCAGGTATCACCAAGGATATCAAAAAGGGGTTTATTGATAAAGTCTTTGCCGGTAAAATATCTGAATATATTGTGAATTTGTTAAAATTATTAATTGATAACAGTCGGCAGACAGTAATTACGGAAATCTACGAAGCCTTTGTGGAATTGAATGATATAGCTAATAATAGACAGAGAATTACAGTTATAACTCAATCAAATCTCAACGCTACTTTGCTTGACAAGATCAAACTTGAAATCGGTAAGAAACTGGGTAAAGAAATTATTGTAACTGAGCAGGTTGATGAATCGATATTGGGTGGTATCATTATTAAAATAGGCGACCTTGTTATAGATGGATCTTTAGCAAAGGGATTGAAGAATATAAGACGAAATCTATTAAATAGTAAAGTCAGGAGTGAAATGGCTTATGAAGATTAAAACGGAAGAAATTAAGTCAATTATTAAAAAGGAGATTGAGGGATATAAGTCAGAACTCGATGTCAGCGAGGTTGGTACTGTTATTCAGGTTGGTGACGGTATTGCCAGGATTCATGGTCTCACAAGTGCGATGTCAGGTGAGATGCTTGAGTTTGAGAATGGGGTTCAGGGGATGGTTCTCAACCTTGAAGAAGATTCAATCGGTTGTGCTGTTCTCGGTGATTATCTTTCAATCCAGGAAGGGGATTCTGTTAAGAGATTAAACAGGGTTCTCGCTGTTCCGGTAGGTGAAGAGCTTCTCGGTCGTGTTGTTTCTCCTCTTGGTGAACCTCTCGATGGAAAAGGGCCTATCAATTTAACAAATTTCAGACCTCTTGAGTTTTTAGCTCCAGGTATTGCTGACAGACAGCCGGTTCACGAACCATTACAGACTGGTATTAAATCTATTGACTCAATGACACCAATAGGAAGAGGCCAGAGGGAGCTTATTATCGGTGACAGAAAAACCGGTAAAACAGCTATAGCAGTTGATACAATCATTAACCAGAAAGGTAAAGGGGTTGTATGCGTTTATGTTGCTATAGGTCAGAAAGCATCAACAGTTGCGACAGTTGTTGAGAAACTTCAGGAAACCGGAGCAATGGAATATACAATCGTTGTATCTGCTGCTGCTTCAGATCCTTCACCGGTTCAGTACATAGCTCCATATGCCGGATGTGCAATGGCTGAATACTTTATGTATGATAAAGGTGGCGCAACACTCTGCGTTTATGATGACCTTTCAAAGCAGGCAAATGCTTACAGGGAGCTTTCACTCCTTCTCAGAAGGCCTCCAGGAAGGGAAGCGTATCCCGGAGACATTTTCTACTGTCACTCAAGGCTTCTTGAAAGGGCAGCGAAATTATCAGATGATATGGGCGCTGGTAGCTTAACAGCTCTGCCAATAATTGAAACACAGGCTGGTGAGGTTTCCGCATATATCCCGACCAACGTTATCTCTATTACTGACGGTCAGATATATCTGCTTCCAAACCTTTTTGCATCAGGTGTAAGGCCTGCGGTTGACGTTGGTATCTCTGTATCACGAGTTGGTGGTGCCGCTCAGATTAAAGCGATGAAAAAATATGCCGGTTCATTGAGACTTGACCTCGCTCAGTTCCGTGAACTTGAAGCATTCGCACAGATGGGTACAGAACTCGACCCTGCTACACAGAAACAGCTTGATCGTGGTATGAGACTTGTTGAGATCCTTAAACAGGAGCAGTACGTGCCGATGGATGTTGCTGAACAGGTGGCAATAATATATGCCGGTACTCAGGGTCTTGTTGATAAAGTTCCTGTAAAACAGGTTAGAGATTTTGAAAGAAAATATATCCAGTATTTAAATGATTCACAGAGTAATTTACTGAAAGAGATTCGTGAAACAAAAGAATTAAAAAGTGTTGATGAACTTACAAAAATTACAGCAGAGTTTGTTGATAAGTATCTCGATTCACTAAAATAAAAGTTGAGGATTGAGTTGTGGCTAATCAAAGAGACATTAAGAGAAGAATAAAATCCGTCGGTAATACTAAAAAAATTACCAGTACGATGGAGATGGTAGCTACTTCTAAGATGAAGAAGGTGCAGGAACGCCTGAACCAGTCCAAGCCTTATGAAGTAAAAGTTAATGAGATTATAAAAAATCTCATGGCTGCCGGTTTTTCAACCATTCATCATCCTCTTTTCAGAGAAGTTGCTCAGCCATCGAGATGTCTTATTCTACAGATAACCGGTAACAGGGGACTCTGCGGAAGTTTTAACACAAGAGTAATAGATAAGACTCTCGATTTTAAAGAGCAGCTTGAATCTGAAGGTAAAGAAGCGTTACTCTATGTTATAGGTAAAAAGGCAACATCGTTCTATAATTTTATCAAAATTCCCATGTATAAAATGGGTCTCAATTCTGAAGATAAATTTAATTTTGATGATGCTGCAAAACTTGGAGAAGAATTAACCAAGCTTTTTATAAGCGGAGAAGTTCATGAAGTTTATATTTCATATACCAAAGTTTTCAGTTCAGCAAGTCAGAAGCCTGAGATTGTAAAATTATTACCGATCGCTCCTGATATGGAGATTGATCATGATGTATTGCCGGCAGCTAATATGGATTATATATTCGAACCGAATCCGGCTGATATTTTTTCCTATATACTGCCTCTTTATCTGAAAGTTAAGCTTTTTACCTGTTTCCTTGAATCATCTTACTCAGAACAGTTCGCGAGACGGGTTGCTATGAAAAATGCAACTGACGCAGCTAAAGAAATGATAAAAGAGCTGACTGTTTCTTACAACAGGGCAAGACAGGATAAGATTACGACAGAGATTTCTGAAATTGTAGGGGGAGCAGCAGCTCTCGAATAATAAAAGGTTGATAGAAATTAACGTAATTTAAGGAGTAGTTTTATGAGTGAAAATATCGGGAAAGTTATACAGGTTATAGGCTCTACCCTTGATGCTGAATTTCCTGAAGGCAAACTGCCTGAAATCTATAACGCTCTTATTATTGAAACCGAAGTTATGGGTGAAAAAATAAGACTTGTTACAGAAGTTCAGCAGCACCTTGGGGGAAATAAAGTCAGGGCTGTTGCACTTGCCTCTACAGATGGTATAAAACGAGGGGATAAAATAGTTGATACTGGTGCAGCTATATCAGTTCCTGTAGGGCCGGAAACTCTTGGAAGGATTTTCAATCTTCTGGGTGAGCCGGTTGATAAAAAAGGGCCTGCTAACGCTAAAGAATTCAGGCCAATTCACCAGGCTCCGCCAAAGTTCGAAAACCTCGAACCGAAAACAGAGCAGTTTGAAACTGGTATTAAAGTTATCGACCTCCTTGCACCTTACATTAAAGGTGGAAAAACCGGTCTATTCGGCGGTGCTGGAGTTGGTAAAACAGTTATTATTATGGAACTCATCAACAACGTTGCTCAGCAGCATGGTGGATATTCAGTTTTCGCCGGTGTTGGTGAAAGAACAAGGGAGGGGAATGACCTCTGGCTTGAAATGACTGAGTCAGGCGTTATTAATAAAGCTTGTCTCTGCTATGGTCAGATGAACGAACCACCTGGAGCGAGACTCAGGGTTGCGCTTTCAGCTCTGACAATGTGCGAATATTTCAGGGATATGTCAGGAAGCGATGTTCTTCTTTTCATTGACAATATATTCAGGTTTTCTCAGGCAGGTTCTGAGGTATCAGCTCTGCTCGGCCGTATGCCGTCAGCTGTTGGTTACCAGCCTACACTTGCTACAGAGATGGGTAAACTTCAGGAGAGGATTACATCTACAAAAGGAGGGTCAATTACATCAGTTCAGGCTGTATATGTACCTGCTGACGACTTGACAGACCCTGCTCCTGCTACAGCGTTTATCCACCTTGACGCACAGACAGTTCTTTCACGTCAGATTGCTGAGAAGGGGATTTATCCTGCGGTTGACCCGCTTGAATCTTCATCAAGGCTTCTTGCACCGGAACTTGTAGGTGCTGAACACTATGGTGTAGCTATGGACGTTAAAAGAATTCTTCAGAGATATAAAGACCTTCAGGATATTATCGCAATTCTCGGTATGGATGAACTTGCAGAGGATGATAAACTTCTTGTTCAAAGAGCAAGGAAGATTGAAAGGTTCCTTTCTCAGCCATTCTTCGTTGCTGAGCAGTTTACAGGTATGGCAGGAAAATATGTTAAACTTGAGGATACAGTAAAAAGCTTTAAAGCTGTTATCGCGGGTGAATATGACGAACTTCCTGAGCAGGCTTTCTATATGGTAGGTACAATTGAAGAGGCTGTAGAAAAAGCTAAGAAACTTACAGGAAAATAGCAATGGAACGAGTAATCAATTGCAGCATACTAACTCCTGAAAAACAGATTTATGAAGGTCAAGTAGGTTTTGCTGTCGTTCAGGCTCATGATGGTGAAATGGGTTTTTTATATGGCCATTCACCTCTGATTTCTAAGCTTGGAATAGGTGAAGTCAGGCTGAATAATCCTAAAAGCGTAGATTACCTTGTAATTGAAGGCGGAGTAGTTGAGATTAAGGATAACAGACTGATAGTTTTAGCCGAAAAAGCCTTTAAAAAAAGTGATTTGAGTGCTCAGGAACTTGAAAGCAAACTGAAGGAACTTGATGCTCAGATGGACCAAATGTCTAAATTTTCTGAAGAAAAATTTGAACTGAAGAATGAAAAAGACAAACTGAAAGTCAGACTTAAGGTTGCCAAAAGATAGTATTAACAACTGTGAAATAAATTAAAAAAAGGAATGCAGAATATGCATTCCTTTTTTATTTTTATCATTGAAATATGCCGATAAATAAATGACAGGTATATTCTCAGGTAAAACTGTCTTTTGAAATCAATTTGAAATAATCACTCTAAGACAATTTTTAATATAATGACTGAAAAAATAATAAATAAAAATCTTTCAGAGAAATTAAAGGAAAAAGCAGGGCATAAAATTCCTGAAGATTTCGATTTCAGCTCTATCGGCAGAATTGATTTAAATGAGGCTGAAAAAATCGCTAATGAAGAAATTGTATTCCTGTCAGAAGAGGACCTGATTGACGGTCTTGAAGACTTTGAGCTTATACCTGTAAAATCACCTGAAAAAATTAATCATGAATATATAGAAAAGCATGCGATTAATGATGTTCCAATAAGTGAACTTTTTACTGAAGAATTCCCGAAAGAAGTTAATCCGGATGAAATACTTTTTGAAGATTTCAGCTCCGGGAAAGAAGAACATGAGGAATCACCTGCCGAAGAACCAATTTCCGGATCTGAGGTTTTTGAAGATGAAATAGAGCCTGTTGAGGTAGAAAATATAGAAGAATCAGTTTCTGATGAATCATCTTCTGGAATAAAAGAAGAGAGTTCGCGGAATGAACATTTTGAAGATGAAGCAATAGATGAAAGTGATGAATTTATTATTGGTGATGAATCTGATGTCATTGAACTTGATCTTGATGAAATGATGTCAGAGAAATCACAAAATGATACAATAAGTGATGAATCTGACATCCTGAAAAAGAAAATTAATGAAGGTAATTTTGATAATCAGCTTGATGATATTATAAAAACCGTTAAAAGTGAAGAGGATCATGAATTTATACCGGGAATATATGATGATTCTACTCTTGATAGTAATATAAAATTTATTGATGACAGTTATGTAGAAAAGAAATCGGGTGAATTAACTCCGGTTTTCGAAAGTGATCCTCTCACAGAAAACCTTGTACGAATGATTGATGTTTCTGACGGTAAACTTCAGATAATTGATGACATTGCTGAACCTCATGATAGAATTGAGTATATTCTTGATGATACTAAAATTTATGATGCCGAAAGCCTCGCTCTCCTGTTTAAAGAAGAGAGGTTTATGGATGATTCGGATTTTGATTTTATTGATAATGCCATAATAAGAGACGATTATACAGTCTATATACAGGAGATTGACGAGTACCTTAAATCACGAGAGGCTTTGAGCGGAAGTGAAGTTTATGAGATACTTGGCCTTCTGCCAGAAGAAATCCAGGACATTGATGAAAAACTGTTTGGTGAGTATTATAAAGAACTTGATGATGAGTATGAACTTGAATTTATCAGTCCGGAGTTAAGTTTTTTTGACCGGGGTTTTGTAAAGAAAAAGGAGTTAAGTTATTTTATTAAAGATGCGGGCAGCTTTTTTGATGATGAAAAGAAATCTATTGAAGATGATATTACTTCAGAATCAGCGATTATATTTGAAGAAGATATTGATGAAATAAAAAGACTCCTTGATGAGTCTTATGTTGATTTAAAGGAAGAGGAAACCGGTTCTGATTTACTTGAAATTCAGGAGATCACTGAAATTCATGAAATACAGGAAGCTGAAGCAAGAGAGAAAGAATTACCGGAAATTATAGATATTACAGACAGAATAATTATTCTTGAAGATAAATACGAAATAGAAAGAATAACTGCAGAATTTCCTGAAAAGCGTGATGAATTAGTAAAACTTTTATCTTATCTTGACGGACTTCTTGAAAAACTCCCCGAGGAGTCTATCAGGAAATTTGCCGAGTCTGAATATTTTGATCTTTATGCAAAGGTTTTAAAAGAGATAGGTAAGTGAATATGGGCTTACTGGAAAGAGCATTAAAATATAAAAAGCAGCTGAATGAAACAGGGAGAGAAACCCTTATTGATAGAATAAAGGGGCCTGCGGAATCAGGATTTAATGAAAGAGCGAATTCTGAAACAGTGGGTTCTAATGAAATTGATGACTATACACTCCCTTCAATAGATGAAATAACATCCCGGGATAGTTCTGCAGATTTTGATGATTTCATTGAATTGCCTGAAAACCAGCCTATTGACCTCCCCGCGGCGGACGTAAACAATATTGAGAATTCTGATTTAGAACAGGAAATTGAATATTCGTCTGATGAAGAAATAGTATTGGGGGATGATTTTAACTCCTTTCAACAATCAGAAAATAAAGATAATGATAAGATTCTATATTCTGAAGATGAAGATATAATTATTTCAGACTCAGAACAAAAGAATGATAAGGTTATTGCAGACTCAGATATAGAAGATTCAAACCCCGGAAATATTTTAAATGATGTAAATACTGTTCCGGATGATGACGGGCAATTGTATCATATGCCTGAGTTCAACGATTATGCCGTTTTGTATGAAATGTTGAAAGAGTTTACAAGTGTTGATACGATAGAGGAGATATTCGGCACTGTCATCTTTTCAATTATGGGGCAGCTCGGCGTGACTTCAGTTTCGATACTTTCCCCGTCTGAAGAGGATTCCGGCAAGTGGATTATTACTGAATCAACAGGAATTAAAATACCTGAAGAAATTTCCTGGGAGGTTTCTAATGGTATCCTTGAAATTCTTAACAGCTATAGGGGAGTAATTGATGTTGAGGATCTCAAAAATGATATGAGTCTGAGAGATGATTATTATCGATTCATATCTGTTAATGCGAGGCTGATTACACCGGTCGTTTATTCGGATAATCTCACTGCAGTTATTCTTGTGGGTGAAAAGATCGATTCAGCTGAGTTTACCTCATCTGAAGTGGAGTTTCTCCATTCATTATCAGAGGCAGTATCTTCTGCTATAGAATCAAAAATTATTTACGAAAAGGCAAATACTGAACTGCTTGGCCTGCGGATTGAAAAAGAAATACTCTGGGATGTAGATATATTTCAAAATTCAATTCTCTCTGCAGGCTCTGTTGCTGAACTCGAAGATATTATAAGAAAAAATTTCTATTCTCTTGGTATTGAGACTTATACTATTTTTCTGGAAGAGGATAATTCCGGTGATTTTTATCCCGCATATTTTGAAAGTGAGGATTATCTTGAATTTTCTGATTCCGGTTTCAGAGTTAGTAGAGATAACAGGCTTGTGGGATTTCTGCAGAATAAAAAATCTTCGATTATACTGGATAATTTTGCTGAATCGAATGTTATTGTTGAAACTTTTGGCAGAAACCGTGTCGAGAATATGAGCATTTTTATATCTTACCCATTTATTTTTTCAGGAAAACTATCCGGTTTTATATCAATTTATAAAATAAATCCTGCGGTTGAGATTATAGATGTAGATATACGCCTTCAAAGGATTGTTCGATTTATTTTTCCATATATATACAGGTTTAAAGCCATTGATCCTGAAAGAAACAGATACAATGATCTTACCGGGGGCTTTTATTCGAGGTTTGAAAAGGAGTTGAAGCGCGCGTCTGATATGGGTATCCCTGTTGCTGTTATATCTCTATCAATTAAAAATTACAAAAGGTATTTTGAGCGCTTCGGTAAAATAGAAATGTTCAAGATGTTTGAATCAATTTCAGATATTATTAAAGAGAAATTATCTATAGGGGATTTTTCAGTCAGGGTAGATAGACATCAATTTATTATAGTTTTTCCGGGGAAAGATAAGAAGTATACTGCGACATTTACCGCAATATTAAAAAATGAAATTATTAACAGGTTTAATACATCTGAATTCAGGCTTCTTGTTGTGTTTATTTCAGCAGTTTTCCCCGAAGATGGAAAAGATATCTTTTCACTTCTGGAAATCATAGATTAAATGGTTCTCAATGCTTGATTTATCTGACTTTCTATATATCGACTCAGCTGACTGTAGAGTAGGAATTGATCGAAATGAGATCAGCCCGATTATTTCAAACCTGTTACCCGGTAAAATAAAAAAAGAATATATAGAAGCATCTACGCCTTCAGTGGAAGTTAAACTCTCTCCATTCTATATTTCAAAAAAATTAGTTACTGTGCACGAATTCAATGAATTTGTAGAAGCAACATCATATTTGACTGAATCAGAGAGGGAGGGATGGGGTTGGGTATGGGAGACCTCATGGGAAAAAAGAAATGGTGTTTCATGGCGAAATCCATTTGGTAGTGATCCGGGTAAATTATATTTTGATAATGCTGCCAAATTTCCTGTAATGCAGGTGAGTTGGAATGATGCAGTAGCTTATACTGAATGGAAATCAGTAACTGAGAAAAAAAATGTGAAGCTCCCTTCTGAAGTCCAATGGGAAATTTTTGCAGAGAAAACAGGTGTGAAATCAATTTCAGAATCATTGCTTTCAGGGACGGATAGTAACGTTATATGCAGCTCCATGGATTTTTTTTCAGCTTTAGAAAGGAAACTTGAATCATCCCTTTATAATGTTGGTTTACTTTGGGAATGGACTCTTGACTGGTATGCCGGGTATTCACCGGAAGTTTCGATAAAGGATTTTGGAAATATATATAAAGTTTTACGAGGCGGGTCTTTGCTAAGTGACGAGATCCAAAAAGCAAAAGAATTCAGATTCAGAAGATGCCCCACCGCGCGTAGCCCCTATTATGGCTTTAGAATAGTGTTAATGACTGATTAAAAACTGTAAATATTTCAAAAAATGTAAAAAATTTTAGCTTTTTAAGTCCGGTCGGACGGTTTTTATTGACTTTTTTGAAATCCTTTAATTTAATTGTTCATATAAATATAACACAATTCCGGATATGCTAATGGCGTTCCAAAAAGGAGGGATGATGAGAAAGTCAGTTTTTATGGTACTAATAACTTCATTTTTATGTCTTCCAGCAATGGTTTTTGCTGCTGGAGATACATCAAAATGTGATACAAAATACCCTATTGTTCTTGCACATGGTATGGGTGCTCAGGCACAAATAGTTAATATTGTTGATTACTGGTGGGGTATAGAGGATGCTCTTGAAGATGAGGGAGCAGACGTTTATATAACTTCTGTAAATGGCATGGATTCAACAGCGAACAAAGCCGCTTCTTTTAAAAAACAGTTTCTTGATATACTTGCAATATCAGGGAAAGCAAAGGCAAATATTATAGGGCATTCTCATGGTACAATCTATACAAGGTTTGCTATAACCAATCTCGGGCTTGCTCAGAAAGTTGCTTCTTATACAGGTTTATCAGGTCCGCATAGGGGGAGCTCGGTAGCTGATTTTATTTTTAAAATTGTCCCCAATCAGGGATGGAATCTTGTTGGTGATACACTTGATATAGTTTATACTTTTATTTTTGGTGATGATGATCCGAATTCACTTGAAAACGGATGGGAAATGACAAGACCATATATGCAGAATGTTTTTAATCCTAACTGCCCGGATGTTTCTGGCTTATACTATCAAAGCTATACATCAAAAATAAGATATGCCTCAAACAGTATTATTCTTGGAGTGCCATGGCTTATCTGCCTTGCGTATGAAGGTGATAATGACGGACTTGTTTCAGTTTCTTCAGCAAAATGGGGAAATTTCAGAGGCGTTATTGAAGGCGCATGGTGGAGCGGCGGTGTTGATCATCTCAACATAGTTAATCAGTTTTTTGGAATTACTCCGGGATTTGATGCACCGGAATTCTATATAGACATGGTCAGTGATCTGAAAGATAAAGGTTTTTAAATATTTGATATATTGATAGATTTAAACCGGGCTGCGGGATTCTGCGGTCCGGTTTTTTAATTAAAGGAGAAATATGCCATTAATTACTTTTAAAAGGATTATCATTACTGCAGTTGTATTAGCTGGATTCGCAATTATTATCAACATTTTATCAGACATAATAAGTAATGGAGAGGACGAGTATATTTCAAAAAATTATGAAAATATACAGTATAAAGATGTTAAAGAATATCTTGCTAAAGTTAATTTCAGCACAGGAAATAATAGCGATTTATTCAGAAACAGTGCTGTTAATAAGTATACACTGAAGTTTTTTAAGTACATGCAGGAAAAATTTAAAACAATGAATTTTGATGAGCATGTCGAAGCAGTGCGCCAATATCTTTATTCTGCCATGGATAGCAGAGAGGCTGATGAATTGTTTGAACTCTATAAAAAATATTTAGAATATGAGAAAAGGGTGGCAATTGAGTTAAATAATGCCGGTGAACTTAATACAACGGGCGACATGCTTAGAGTTTTAAGAAAAATGAAATCTCTGCAGCATGAATTTTTTGGTGATAAAAATGCTGAAATAATCTTTGGGGCTATGATGAAAGCACGGGAATACCCGATCCGCAGGGGAGGAATTGTTAATGATGATAGCCTGTATGCTTCTGAAAAACAGAAACTTCTGGAAAAATTGAATTCAGACATGTGGGGCAATGAGGGCTCCGTGGTTGAAAAAGCACGAAAGCCTTATGTTGCATATACAGAAACTCTGACAATTTATTCAAAAGATATGTCAGAAATGAGTGATAAACAGAAACAGGATAAATTAACTGAAATAAGAAAAAGTATATTCCCGCCTGATGTGGTACTCAGGCTTGAAGCAGTTGATGTTAAGATTGAAGCTGAAAAAGAGAGAGATGCTCAATATCAGGAAGACTATAATGATATAATGAATAGAAACGATATCTCATCAGATGAAAAAAATTATAAAATAAAAGAATTACAGAATAAAATTTACGGTGAAGATGCTGAATCGATAAGAAGAATAGAAAATATTATAAGGAATAGCGAGGAATTAAAAAAGAATTATAACGTAAATTAATATTTTTGTTTGTCTATCTCGCGTGTTACAATCGTAATGAGAAGAAATAATATTGCCACTATAATAATCCAATCTCCTGTTTTCGAGTAAAAGGATCTTTTTGCAATTACCGGGAGACTCCCGTAAGCCGTATTACGGGTGTTTAACGGAATTATAGAGACTGCCTCTCCGGCAGGTGTAACGGCAAATGATATCCCACTGTTCGAAGAGCGTATAATACTTATTCTGTTTTCAATAGCGCGGGAAATGACAGCATATTTCTGAAGATAGGGAACGCTGCTATTCCCGAACCATGAATCATTCGCCACATTAACCAGGAGAGCGGCGCCTGAACGTGACTGCTTTCTTATTACTGAAGGATAAATTGATTCAAAGCATATACTGAATCCTGTTAATATTTTCCCTGTTTTATATACACTTTTTGTATCACCCCGGGAGAATTTGGCAGGTGAATTTAAAAAAGCTCCGCCACTGGTTCCGAAAAAGGAACGTTCGGAATAAGGGAATAAAATTTTTTTATCATAAATATATTCGAGTTTTTGTTTTTTCATGACAAAGATCGAGTTATATGTATTGTCATCATTATCTCTGCGTATTCCTCCGCTAATAAAAAAACCTGAATCATTAAGATTAGCTGATATTCCGGACATTATTTCAAAATTAGTTTTATCAGAGGAATTCAGGACAGTCTCCGGCCATACTGTAAAATCTGAATCCGATATTTTTTTTTCTGTTAATTGAATATATGACTGATATCTCGACGCACTTGTAGATTCATTCCATCTATCTATTGATTCGGTATTACCCTGGATTATGAGGTATTTGACTTTTTCATAATTATGAAATGAAGCTATAACATTATTTTTTTTAAAAATGCCGTAAGTGAAAACTGAAATTATTATTATAAGCAGAAGAATGATGTTGTAAGAAAAACTTTTAAGAAATAAAAGTTTTCTTAGTTTTGATTTTAAAGCTGATGCATCTGCTTCTATTTTTGAAACATTATTAAGAAGTACATGCTGTCTGATTATAATTATGAGTTCAGTAATGGTAGTGTTAATCAGAATTATTAAAAAAGTTATTCCGTATATTCCTGTTATATCAGCAATCTGGATAAATGGTGTATATACCTGGGTATAACCTGCAAATCCCCATGGAAGCATAAATGAAGATAATTCTTTGAAATAATCAATAATTATCCAGGCTGAAGCCGGGAATAACGCACGCTGGTAAGTGTGTTTTGTGTTTATCCATCTAAGTGAAATCGCATATATACAATAGATTATAACATTCGGTAATATAACTGTGCAGATTATAAGAAAGACCGGAAGTAAAGGGTTGTCCGGGGAACCAGTCATAATTGAATGATAGAGGGGTTTGCTGAAATAAATCGATATCAGCAGTCCGAATAGAGCTCCTGATGCCGCTGTTTTTTTTATTTCTGTCTGGAGCGCAATTGAAGTAAACCATGGAACAAACGATATAAAAGCAATATAGGCTGAAATATTGAAAGGAAATGATGCAATAAAAAGTAGAGCTGTTAATAAAGGATAAAGAAGAAACATTAACCTACCAGAGGTATTTGATCGGATTAAGCGTTACTCCATGACGATAAACTGTATAGTGAAGGTGGTTCCCTGTAGATCTCCCCGTAGAGCCAACAGCTGCAATAACATCCCCCTGTTTTACCCACTGTCCCTGTTTGGCAAATATTTTTGAGCAGTGAGCATAGAATGTGGTATATCCGTCATAATGCTGAATAATAACAGTATAACCGAAGCCCTCCTTCCATCCTGTAAAAAAGACCATACCATCTCTTGCTGATCTTATAGGTGTACCGTGATGCGTAGCAATATCAACACCATTGTGGAATTCGTAACCTTCACCATAAAAAGGGTTTATTCTTTCGCCGAACATAGATGTAAAGAAACCTGTATCAACTGGATCAATAAATGCCATTTTATAGTTGTATATTTTCTCAATACTATCGTTGACAATTCTTGGTCTTGCATTATCAAAAAAAACAATCCTTATATCATCCGGTGATATTAATCTGAATATACCCGGTTTATAGTCTCCATTGATTTTACCGTTATTTCCGATCAATTTACTCATGCGTGATACATCTCTATAATCATCAAATGCGAAAAGTGTACCGTTTTTTGAAGGAATAATGATTGTCTGTCCGGGTTTGAGTTCAAGTTCTTTCAGGTGAGGATTAGCTGAAATTAAAGTGTCAATGGATATTCCGGTAGTTCTTTTTATAGACCAGAGTGATTCGTGCCCGTTAACTGTATATGTCCGTAATTGAACACCGGGGTTATAAGGGTATTTATTTATAAAATCTATATATTCCTTTTCCGAAATAAATATTGGAAAGCCGTTTTTTGTAATGTAGGAGTCGCGGCTAACATATACTTTTTTTAAAAAAAGGTAAGAGATGGTATTGCCTGAAAATATTACAAGAAGAGTGAATATAAACGCACCGATTATATATCGCTTATACATATCCAGCTGGTACATTGTCGGCATTGTCATGAAGTTTTTTCCAGCTCCTTTGCTCTATTAAATGCGGATTCTACAGCATCGATAATGATCCCGTTGAATCCGGCTTTTTCAAGTGAATGCAAGGCTTGAATGGTGGTACCACCGGGTGAAGCAACTTTATCTCTCAACATAATCGGATTTTCCATTTTGTCAAGAAACATTTTTGCCGAACCGAATATTGTCTGACCGGCAAGAAGCAGTGCGTTGTCCCTGGTTAATCCCATTTTAACTCCGGCATCAGCAAGTGCCTGTATAAATGTAAAGACGTAGGCGGGGCCGCTTCCTGAGATTGCGGTTACAGCATTCATGTGCTTTTCTTCCATTAGTAAAACCCGGCCGGTATTTTCGAGTATACGCATAACGGTTGTTGTTTCTTCATTTGTAACATTATCTGCTGCTGAGATTACAGTCATTCCGCAACCGGATAAAGCGGGAGTATTCGGCATAGCCCGAATGAGCTTTTTTGTTCCGGTGATTTTTTGCAGTGTTTCAAGTTTTACACCTGCGGCAACAGAAAGTATAATGCCGGAGTAATCAGTTAATCTTTGAGCAACTTTTAGTGTTATATCCGGTTTAACGGAGATTATTATAAGATCGGAACCGGTAATAAGATCTTCAATACTATCGGCGATTCTGATCCCTGTTTTATCAGCAATGCCTTTAAGCTTATCACTGTCAGTATCGTATGCTTTTATTAATGCAGGGGAGATCCCTTTGCTTATGCCGGTTATAATAGCGCATCCCATATTTCCTGTGCCGATTATTCCGATCCTGAAATCAGATTTCATTGATTGTAACTCCTTTTCCCGAAAATTGCTGTTCCTATTCTAAGCATTGTCGCCCCCTGTTCAACTGCCATAAGATAATCACCTGACATCCCCATTGAAAGCTCTTTGAGATTAAGTGAAAGAGCTTTGTTGATGCTGATGAGTGTATCGGCTGTTTCTTTAAATGACTTTGCTGTTAGTCTGCTGTCTTCAGTTAGTGGGCCTATTGACATTACTCCTTCAAGTTTAAGGTTTTTCAGGATTGTTATATATTCAGCCAGTTTTATAGCATCATCAGGTGCAATACCGCTTTTTGTTTTTTCATCTGAAGTTTTTATTTGTATGAGTACACTCTGAATTTTATTAATTTTAAAAGCTTCATTATTGATTTTAAGAGCAGTTTCATTTTTATCTATTGAATGAATCATGTCGAAAAGTTTTACAGCATCTTTTGCTTTATTTGTCTGAAGGTGACCGAGCATGTGAAAACTGAAATTACCATTCAGGTGGAGCAGTTTTTCTTTAGCTTCCTGTACTTTGTTTTCTCCGAAAATAATTATTCCTGAATCAATAGCTTCCTGAATATCCTCGAATGGAAAAGTTTTGGAAACTGAAATGATGTTTATACTTGCAGGATCCCGCCCGATTTTAAGGGCTTTGGTATCAATTTGTTCCCTTATTCTTTTGTAATTATCAATTATGGTCATATAGGTTACGGTTATTTACATCAAAATGATTATGTCTTAAAAAAAATATCAAATTATTTATAGTAAAATAAATAAGAATTCATGACAGAGTCAACTTGAATTTTTAAATAAAAAGTTTCAGTTTTTACATTTGATTTTTTATGAAATTTATAAAAGACAATGTTTCTGTATCAAATGGGTTTAATTTATGTGCCTTTTCTGCGGCCTTAAGAGAACTTTTTAAACTGCCTGTTTCGTATTCTATCTGCGCGATGTTTAACCATATTGCATGGTAGGATGGAACTATTTCTGCCGCTTTTTTTAATAATTTAATTGCCTCTAAAGGTGAGGGCGCAGTTAAAACTTCTGCTGCTTTAAGGTATCCCCATATATTATCAGGATGTTTCTCGATGACTTTTCTGTAGAGCCGGACAGCTTTGTTTGTATCACCTTTCTCGAAGTAATAGTCCCCTTCAAGAATGTCTGTAAGCCAGAATCCGCCGTTTTCATTTTTTCTGTGATGAGCAAAATCTTTGGTGCTGTAATTTGCTTTGGCTGATACCTTCATGCTTTCCCGGAGAATTCTTTTTATCCATTTTTCTGAAGTTTTCCTGTCAGTGATGTAGAGTCCGCTGTCATTTTTTTCTTTCCATATTGAATCATTTATTCTGCCTTTTTTACGGGCATTATTATAGAGAGCGGTACCGGGATAATATGCAACAGGCGAAACTATTGAATCATGGGGGAGTGATTCGTGAAGCAGAGATATTGTTCTGTTTATATCATTCTCATCTTCACCCTCCATTCCTGCCATGAGGTAAAAAGAGAGATAAACACCGGATTTTCTTGTAGCTTCAGAGGCACGTTTAATTTTTTCCAGTGAAGTTGATTTTTCGTAAAGCTTAAGAATTTTTTCTGATCCTGATTCAATTCCGAATTGAATATGTTCAAGACCGCAGCTCTTCATTGCAGAGAGCATTTCGGGATCTATTGTGTCAACTCTTGCCTGGCAGTTCCACATCATATATATTCCGCTTTCATTAAGGAGTCTGCAGAATTCAATAACACGTTTTTTATTCAGTGTAAAGTTATCGTCCCTGATTGAGAAATAGATTATTCCGAATTTTTTCTGAATTGACTTAAGTTCTTCAATGATGTTTTCAGGACTGCGGTATGTAACTTTTCTTTCCCAGAAATGTGGTGATGAACAGTATGTACATGTTGATGGGCATCCGCGTGTTGTGATAACATACCTGAACTGTTCATGGGGATTAACTCCGATCATTTTACCGGAGAAAGCTGAGGCGCCGGGCAGGGAGTCCAGGTCAGGGATTCGCTCTTCCTTCAAAACTGATCCTTTAACGAATTTATCAGGGGATGATAGAATTTTACTGACTGCAATTTCCCCTTCCCCCTGTACAATAAAGTCAATCTCCGGACAGAGGGAAAGCATCTGCCCCGGAAGAAATGTAGGGTGCTGCCCGCCGGCGATAATTATTAAATCTGTTTTTCTTTTTTTAAGCTCTTTTATGAATTTCAGCGATTCATGGCGGTTAAAAGAAAAAATTGAAACTGTAACAGCATCAGGTTTTTCCCGGAGAACGATCTCCGCTCCTTTTACTGCGCCGTATTCAGACAGGTTTGCAAGAGTAACTGCGTGCCCCTCTCTCTCAAGAAATGATGCTATTGAAGGAACACCGGATGGCATTAAGGATATAAAGTAATCATCCCTGTCTTTATATTCGCATAGATATATGCAGACAACTTTCATCTGCATTCGCTGTTGATTGAATTTACATAAACCGGCGCGAGATGTCCGACATGCTCAACTCCCCTGAAAGAGAGTTCTGTCCAGAACTCAGATTGCATGTTTCTGTAAAGAGTATTCCAGTCTCTGAGGAACTGCTTTGATAAAGGGAGGTACGACCAGTGCCATTTCTCTTCTTTATATCCTGTATCGCGGTCTGCGGTGTAGGGCTGATAAAATCCGTATTTAGATGCATTCTTTAAAAGCCATTGATAGATTATCTTCCCATCACCCTTGCCGTAATATTCATTGTTCAAACTGTTTATGTCAAAATCTGTACCCCAGTGATGACGTGATGTGCCAGGCATTGATGAATATTGAAGTATAAGCTCACCTTTTTTCAGGGGATCATTTATTAAATTGATCGATGAAATTCCGGTTATCTTCCTTTTCCCTGTCCATTTCTCTTCCCATATTCTTTTCTGTGAGTTGAAATTTCTCGTTGCACTGATTACTGAAATTTTTATTCCGGGATGCTCCTTGCGGAAATTTTTAAGCATAAGTGAGAGGCTCTCAGCTGTTTCTTTTCGCAGATATTGACCTTTTCTCGATACAGGGATGTCCGTTTTATCAAGATTGATGAACCGGGGATGGCGGGCTGGATCAAATTTGCCCGTTACATAATTAAAAACAGGAATCATGTAGATTCCTGTTTCTTCTGACTTTGATATTCCGCTTATGCAAAGCAGAAATATAACTGTTAAAATAATGCTGCGTTTAACTGACTGCAATAGAGGCCTGTATGAGTTTTCTTATCAATGTTCCATCTGGCTTGTTGCAGGTGGATATATACCTTTTTTTCTTCTGTAAATGGCTATACCGAACCTGATGCAACCCGACACACACACAAAACCGACAATAACGCTTGCAATCACAATAAAATTTCTCACCAGGAGGTGATATTCCAGCATAAAATCCATGATTGCTCTATCCATTGGAGACTCCTTGAAAGATGGATTGTTTTTTTTTGAAATTATCATTAATGTTAATAATGTCAATATAAATTCAAACAATTTTAAATAAAAAAACCCTTCAGGCAGGGTTAAAATTTCCCCTGAATACATGTAATGATGAATAAAGCACTTTTTTTAATCAGAAAAAATTAAGTAATAAATACTGCTTATAGTTTTTTAAATATTTATAAAAAATTAATTCAGTTTCATACTATTTTAGTATCATTTGATTAAGGTTAGTTATTCAGGGTAATGGGGAGTAAAACAGGTAATTTCGTGAGGTTGTATGATGAAAATAGGCTTAACTATGTCGATTGAACAGAAAGGAACAGTGAAAGAATATTCAATCCCTTCAGATTATATAGATGCAGTTTATGAAAGCGGAGCTATTCCAGTTCTGATACCTCCTTTAGAAAATATTGCGATAATTGATCATATTCTCTCCGGTCTTGACGGTATTATAATTACAGGCGGGGATGATATTTCACCTGCGTTATACGGTGAACAAAATACCGGGCAGTCTCTTAAAACTTCATTAGTCAGGGATGAGGCTGAAAAATATATCCTGGGGAAAGTGCTTGAATCGGGAAACCCGATACTGGGTATATGCAGGGGTTTTCAGCTAATAAATGTTTATTTCGGGGGGAAGCTTTATCAGGATCTGGAAACCCAGTTCAGAGTAGGAATAAATCACAGGAATCAGTTTATGAATCCGGAAGAGCTTCATCATGAGGTAAGAATTGAGGATGGGACAATGCTTTTCGAAATAATCCGAAGCGAAAGATGTATGGTTAATTCCCGTCATCATCAGGGAGTCAGGGAACCTGGAGATGGACTTATACCTGTGGCATTTGCAAGTGATGGTTTAATTGAGGCTGTGGAGAATTCTGAAATGAATATCGTTGCTGTTCAATGGCACCCGGAAAATCTTTTCAGGCGTGGTGGAAAGTATGGATCAATCTTCAGTGATCTGATTATTCGTTGTGAAAAAAAGAAAGCAGGGAATTGAAATCGTGTTGTTTTTTCACGATCATTGCTGATATCCTGATAGATTATAACTTATATAAGCAGGTTTATACTAATGGAATCTCCGGTTTTAACTTGTCTTGCCTGCTGCTCTGCGAAGACCTTCCGCTTTAATGAGCTTCAGGAATACTTTATAGAAAATCACAGGGCGGTTTTTTATAAAGATGCGCTCCATGTCACTAAGGAAAATGGAGATATTTTTATTTTCGGTTATGGAGTAGTCGTATTCTGGAATATTTCAAGAGATCAGAGTCTTCGTGTTCTTGACGATATTAAAAGGTTTAAAAATGATCCTCTCGAAAACATGCTTACTGATGGATTTACATTTTCTGACAGTGAATCCCAGATGAGAATACATGAGGATCATATATATCTTCAGTCAGCAGAAATTATGGAAAAACTCGCTGTATCGCATGGAATTGCACAGTCTCTGAAACTCTCTGAGCTTGAATCATACGCGTGGGAAACAATAGATGCTGTTTCACATATCCCCCACAATATTGCAGAAACCGGAAGAAGCAGGCTTACAAGAAGGGAAATCGCGAAGATTAGAGGGAAGCTCTTCCTGGCTGATATGGACATTAATCTTAATTATGATCTTCTTGATACTCCTGAGTTTTTCTGGGAGTATCCCGAGGTGGAGACTTTTTATGAAACAACAGTTAAGTACCTCGATGTTAAGCCGCGCATAGATATACTGGATAAAAAACTCACTGTTATACGTGAGATTTTTAATATGCTGGCCGATGAACAGAATCATAAACATTCAGCCGTGCTTGAATGGATTATTATATGGCTTATTGCAATAGAGATTATACTCTTTATTATAAATGAATTGAAATGAGTTCTATAAGAAAAGAACAACTGAAAATTTATCCCGCGAAGAGGATTGTTGATATTCATCCGCAGCCGGATGATACATCATGCGGGCCTACATGTCTCCACGCGGTATATAATTTTTTTGATGATGAAATATCTCTCAGTGATGTAATAAGCGGTGTAAAATCACTCACGGAAGGCGGGACTCTCGCTGTAAATCTTGGCATACATGCCCTGGAAAGAGGTTATTCAGCGAGACTGTATACTCTTAACCTGCATGTCTTTGATCCTACATGGTTTGAACTTTCCATTGATAAGATGACAGCGAAGATGAAAAAGAGAGCTGAAGCTAAAGGGGATCCCAAGCTGAGTTTCGCTATCGAGAGCTATCTTGAATTTCTCAATCTTGGCGGGGAGATACACTTCAGGGATTTCTCAACCGGTCTCTTGAAAAAATTTCTTTTCAGAAATGTTCCTGTGATATCCGGGTTAAGTTCAACCTTCCTTTACAGGTCTAAAAGGGAGATCGGAATTCTGAATAAAGAAGATGATGTGCTTGGAGACCCGGCAGGCCATTTTGTTATTCTTGTCAGATATGACAGGCTTAAAAAAAGGGTACTCCTTGCAGATCCTTTCAAGAAGAATCCCATTGCCGGTGAGCAGTATTACTATGTAAGCGCGAACAGGCTTCTCAATTCCATACTTCTCGGCATTGTTACCTATGACGCGAACCTGCTTATCATTGAACCGCGGGCAGGTTAGGGGCGGAATCTGATGTCTAATTATATCGTTGTTAATAATGTTAAAAAATGGCAGTTTAACATCCCGGGGGTGGAGGTTATCTCTGCAAGAGACTATCTTCTTAAAAGTGATTTTATCCGTAAGAGAGGAATCAGAATTTTTAACTTATGTAAAACATATAAGTATCAATCCATCGGCTATTATGTTTCTCTCATAGCGCTCGCAAGGGGGCATAAAACATTTCCGGATATTAATACTATTCAGGATTTAAAGGCTCCACAGGTAATAAGGGTAATTGCGGAAGATATTGACAGTATAATTCAGCGCAGCCTGTCACATATACAATCAGATTCGTTTATGCTGAGTATTTATTTCGGCAGGAATGTCTCAAAAAAATATGACTGGCTAAGCTCGCAGATTTATAAACTTTTCCAGGCACCGCTTCTTAGAGTGTATTTCTCTAAAAGAGCTGATAAATGGAAAATTCAGAATATTCAGCTTCTTTCCACAAAGGAGATCCCTGAAGAACACCATGATTATGTAATCCGGTTTGCCACGGAATATTTCTCAAGGAAGATTCACGGATTGAAAAGAAAACCTCCCGCTCCTTACGATCTTGCGATACTGCTGAATTCCTCAGAGCATACGCCACCTTCAAATAAAAAAGCCATTGAAAAATTCATAAGGGCGGGCGAGAAGTCGGGCTTTAATATTGAAATTATAGGTAAAGATGATATGCACCGGCTTCCGGAGTTCGATGCGCTTTTTATACGGGAGACAACTTCAGTAAATCATCACACTTACAGGTTCGCGCAAAGAGCATCCGCCGAAGGTCTTATTGTTATTGATGATCCAGAATCAATTATTAAATGTACAAATAAAGTTTATCTGGCTGAACTTCTTAAACATTACCAGATCCCTGCACCTGGAACTGTTGTAGTAAGCAGAGAGACTGTTGAACAAAGTATAAGCGGGATGGAATTTCCGCTTATACTCAAGAAGCCGGACAGCTCTTATTCACAGGGAGTTATTAAGGTGGATAATTTTCAGGATTATCACGAGGTGATCTACTCACTCCTGGATAAATCGGAACTTGTTATTATTCAGGAGTTTATACCCACTGATTATGACTGGAGGATCGGAATACTGGACGGAAAACCGTTATATGCCTGCAGATATTACATGGCGGAGAATCACTGGCAGGTTATTAACTGGAATCAAAAGCGGAAGTCTCCGAAGCATATGGGTGATAGCGAGACTCTAAGTGTTGAGGATGTGCCTCTGAATGTAATTAATACGGCGGTCAAAGCTGCAAAGCATATCGGGACCGGACTTTACGGTGTTGATCTTAAAGTTCCCGGGAAGAAGTGTTATGTTATTGAAGTGAACGATAATCCGAGTATTGACAGCGGGCTTGAGGATGCTGTGCTTAAAGAAAAGCTGTATTGTAAAATTATGAATGTTTTTTTTGACAGAGTGAAGCGCATTAAAGAGAATCACCATTAGATGGCAGTTCTCTTTAATGTAGAGTTTTATTTAACCGCCGGGAGATTGTCGGTTCTGTCTCCGGCAATTATAGGGTTAAACCACTGGAAGTTCTGAGTTGCCCTGCATTTGAAGATGTTATAAAAACTCCTGTCACGATAGAAGTATACGCCGCATCCCATCTGCAGAGCGGATTTCGAGAGAATATTTTTTCTATGGCCGGAAGAATTCATCCATTGAGTGATAAGAGATTCCGCAAGAGAAAGATATGTATGGCTCTCCAGAAGCGGGCCGTTAGCGCTGTAGCTGAATTCACCATTTTTAACATTTCTCGGGTATAATGGAGCGCCAGGCCTGTAATTGATTCCAAAGCCCTCAGCGATATTTTCTGCAATTGAAGGATTGGTAATACCGGCCAGTTTTCCCCGTGATGAAGGGTCTCTTCTGTTGTTGTCCCTGCTGTTTGTGTGAGAAAAGAAATTCTTTTCGACCATAAGCTTTGAGTGATGCCAGGCGGCAATTTCAAGCTCCTGCGAGTATTCAAGTGGTGAGAGACCGTTTTTTACCCGGATTTCATTGGTCATGAAAAAAATTGCAGCATTAGCAAGGGGGTAATCTATATTTTCAGGATCAATCTTCTGCTGCATGAGAGGATTGTTCCTGAAGTTTTTATAATCAGTTGTGGAGTAGCCTGAATACTCCCACCCTGCATAAAGTGTACCTGTTAAAAAAAGGAGCAATGAGGCAACAAAAGTTTTTTTCATAAATTTCCCCCTGAACTACTATATAATAATCAGAATCCTCAATTCAGGCAATTACTTTGCCATATATTTTTTCTTCTGATTATCATCAAGTTTTTCAATAGCATAGCGCAGCATGGTGCGCGGCATGACTTTACAGTATCTGTCGAGAAAACCTGTCAGTACAGTTAAATCTTTTTTACCGGCTTCACGCAGCATCCACCCTGTAGCCTTGTGAATCAGGTCGTGCTTATGGTTCATCAGCTTTTCACAAAGGGACAAGGTGTCTTTGAAATCCATATTTTTTATAAAATGGTGTGTGCTGATTACGGCAATCCTCTGTTCCCATATGGAGCTGCTCTCCGCAAGTTTATAAAGTACTGCTCTGTCTTTATCCATGAGATAGTGGCCAAGTATTTTATCCGCTGTAAGATCAACAAGATCCCAGTTATTTATCATTTTAGTATTCGAAAGGTAAAAGTCGGCAATCATTTTCCTTTTAACCGGATCACCTTTTGAATATTGCTGCACCAGGATAAGGAGAGCAGTGAGCCTGCATTCATGCACAGGCTCACAAAGGAGTTTTTTGATGTCATCATTAGTGGCATTAAAATGTTTTTTGGCTATCTCTCTCTGTACGGGAACAGTTATCCCCCAGAAGATGTCACCTTCTCCGTATTCACCTTTACCTGTTTTAAAGAACCTTGCCAGATCAACAGCCTTCACTGGATTTGCAGCGTTTTTAAGGTCAGATTTAATCTGCTTATATCCGGGCATTGCTTTACTTCACCATTTCATCAATTATTTCTTTAACGCTTTTAATATCTTTTATCAGCGCGCTTACTTCACCGGCACCTGCGGGGACAAGATCAAATTCAGCAGAGTTCCATGCTTTTGATGCGTTGGCGAGCCTGAATTCTTTTTTAATATCAAAGCCCGGTGATTGTATCCTGGCACGGAGTTCCGGTGTAATAATGGCTCTCATCATCATGTTGTCAACAGGGAGTAGTTCTGTGCCGCCATCGTCGCAGTTTACAATCTGCTCTTTCCACTTTGTATGAATCGGGCTTTCTGTTGCCGCCATGAACCTCGTCCCGATCTGCACACCCTGAGCGCCAAGGGCAAAGGCTGCTTTATATCCCCGCGAGTCCGCGATGCCTCCTGCTGCGACAACGGGGATCTTCACGCTGTCAGCTATAAGCGGTACAAGAACCATGGTTGATGATTCAGGGCCCGTTGATCTGAGACCGCCGGCTTCAGCACCTGCTGCTACAATTCCGTCTGCACCTGCCTGCTCTGCGCTTATGGCATGTTTAACAGAGAGAAGTACATGCAGTCCTTTCATTCCATGTTCGTGAAGGAGGGGATATATTTTCCCGGGGAACCCGACGGATGTTGTTACTGTTTTCATTCCCGCATCAGCAAGAAGAGGAATAATTTTTTCGTTCAGAGGATTGATGATCATTATATTCGCGCCGAAAGGTTTGTCGGTTCTTTTTTTAACTTCTGCAAGGAGTCTTTTTACTTCCTCTATATCATTCATGAATCCAAGTGCCAGCATCCCGTATCCGCCCGCTTCACTTATCGCTGCAACAAGTTCCGGGCTGTTGATTGAACCTATGGGGCCCTGGATTACCGGGTATTTGCTTCCTAACATATCGAGCAGTTGTGACATATATTTCTCCTGTGTGTATATATTTTTTATTAAAGGATAGTTATCCTCATGTCAGTTGGTTTTTTCAAAAAAACAAAACGGATA
>ERZ795053.1012-NODE-1012-length-36043-cov-23.171891_pt1 | contig 36043 bp, 32 predicted proteins | sample MGYA00375137_ERZ795053 | MGnify/ENA primary metagenome ERZ795053 (study PRJEB30182, sample SAMN05720284) | activated sludge metagenome | isolation source: Anaerobic digester | place: Hong Kong | collected 2014-12-17 ...
AAAGCCGCGGCCACCACCACCACCGCCCGCGGCCGGCAAACACCTCACCGACCAGACGACTCCCCCCTAGTCCGAAGCACCGTTTTACCTACGTCGCGCCGCGTACGTAGCGGGACAGAACGGTGGTAGCGCAGCCGTGCACGAACGAGTCGATGGCTGACCCGCGACCCGCCGAACGCGCCTGGGCCGGTTTGTCCGACCTGCGGGTTAGCCTCGCCATAGTCACGCGACAACTTCCCCATCGCGTGGCCCTTGGCAGAGACGGACATTGGGGTTCGCGTGGTCTTCCCGACGATCGAGTTCGCGGCGTTCTTCGTCGTGGTGCTGCTCGCGTCATGGCTGGTCATGCCCATGCCGAAGTACTGGAAACCGTTCATCTTCTTCGCTTCGCTGGCGTTCTACGCCGCTGCCGACTGGCGTTGGGTGTTCCTGCTGGTCGCGTCGATCGTCGGGAACCAGGCGGCGGCGACCGTCATCAGCAAGATGGCGCGCGGACCGGGGCGAAAAGCAGTGCTCATCACCGCGATCGTGGGAAACCTTGCGCTGCTTGGCGTGTTCAAGTACCTCGGATTCTTCGTCGAAAGTGTCAACGGCCTGGTGAGCGCGTTCGGTTTCGAGGGCGAACAGCAGGTGCTGGAACTCGCCCTGCCGATCGGCATCTCCTTCTTCACGTTCCAGGCGATCAGTTACGTGGTGGACGTGTACCGGGGCAAGACGCCACTGGCCAAACCCATCGACACCGCGGTGTATCTGTCCTTCTTCCCACACCTGGTCGCGGGCCCGATCGTGCGGGCTACGGAATTCATCCCGCAACTCGCGACGCCGCGCAGTCCCCGCAACATCCCCGTGGCCCCTGCGCTGTTCCTCATCGCCGGGGGACTCATCAAGAAGGTCGTGCTGGCCGATTACCTCGCGGTCAACCTCGTCGACCCGGTGTTCGGCAGCCCACAGGCATTCGGCGCCGTGGACACCGGCTTGGCGATTCTGGGCTACGCGGCACAGATCTACTGCGACTTCTCCGGGTACACCGACATCGCCATCGGGATCGCGATGTTGCTGGGCTTCTGGTTCCCGCAGAACTTCGATCAGCCATACCGGGCAGCCAGCCTGCAGGAGTTCTGGCACCGCTGGCACATGACGCTGTCGCGGTGGCTTCGCGACTACCTCTACATCCCGCTCGGTGGTAGCCGTAAGGGTCCCCGGCGCACCACGATCAACCTGATGATCACCATGGTCCTGGGCGGGCTGTGGCACGGTGCGGCATGGACCTTCGTGGTCTGGGGTGCCCTGCACGGATCAGGTCTGGCCTTCGAACGCTGGGTCAGCCAGCGCCTCACACTCCTGCGCGGCGGACCCGAGATCGACCTGCGGGATGGACCGGCCGCGCCCGTTGGTGATCAGCAGGACCCGCAGGTGACCCAGACGTTGGTCATGGTGAAACCCAAACCCCGGATCGACGCCGCGATCCAACGTCATTACCCGAAGGCCGTCCTGTGGGTTGCCACGTTCGCGTTCGTCAATCTTGCGTGGGTGTTCTTCCGGTCGCCCGATATGGCCACGGCTTTCACCGTGCTGTCACGGCTGGTCGTCGGATGGACCACGGCAGTCACGTTGGTGACACCAGCAGTCATGCTCGCGTTGGTCGTCGCCTTCAGCACCCAGGTGACCCCGCCCCGGCTGTGGGACCGGATCGCGGTCTCGTTCAGCCGACTGCCCTTCTGGGCGCAAGGCATCGCGTTCGGGGTGTTCTTGATCGTCATCGACACACTCGTCGGCCAGCAGGGTGTGGCCCCGTTCATCTACTTCCAGTTCTGAGGCCGACGATGACAGACACCCTCCACGACCCCGACACGACGGCCAGTCCGCCCAAGCGGAATCGGGCGGATTCCTACCACCCGGCCATGCACGGATTCCAGGGTCGCCGGATGCCCGCCGGTCACCTGTGGCTGCTGGTGGTCATCGCGTTGGCGGTGGCCCTGCTGTTCAATTCCGGTGGCTTCGTGCGTGACGCACATGGGATGCGTCCCGGACTGGCCCGCACCGTCATGATCGGTATCGGGACCCCGGTCGACACCGTCGCCGGGTGGCTCAGGCTGGATACCCCGCAGCAGGCTTTTGCGCACGCACTGGGCCAGTCCACCGACGATGCTGACGGTGCAGCGCTGATCGCCGAAGTCCCGGAACCGGTGGCAGCCCACGTCGCGCCGCCGATCACCCCACCGACGCCGGCCGATCCTCTGGAGGTGCTCGTTCTCGGTGATTCCTTGGCCACGTATGTCGGGCAGCAGATGTCTGCGCAACTGGCGAATTCGAAGCTGGTCGACGTCAAGACCGTCTGGCGAAACGGCACGGGTCTGACCAACCCCGCCTTCTTCAATTGGGAGGCCGGCGCGCGCACCATGGTGCGCGACGAGCGTCCCGATGCGGTCGTGGTGCTCATCGGTGGCAACGAGCGCAATGACATGACCGTCAAGGGGCGGACCCTCGTGCCGGGCACCGCCCAGTGGGAAACCGAGTACGAACGGCGGGCCCGCGTCGTTATGAGGGCGATCATGTCGGAGGGCGTTGAGCGGGTGTTCTGGTCCGGACCTCCCACCGCCCGTGATCCGCAGTGGAACTCGACCTACGCGGATGTCAACGACGCGCTGAGCCGAGCGGCCGACGCGGTGCCCGGCGTGCAATACGTCGACCTCTACGACGAGAGCGAACCGTTTGCGACCGAGGAGATGATCGACGGCCAGCGGGTGACCGCGCGTCAGCGTGACGGCATCCATTGGACATACCCGGGAGCTGCGCCACCCGCCCGTGAAGAGGTGCGAGCGCTCGAAATGGTTTATGGTGATGTGATCCCACGCAACCGCACGGAGGCCTCCCTTGACACGCAATCAACGTCCCGGTCCTGATCTGCAGGACCCCGAGCGGTTCGCCCGTGAGTTCACTGAGGAACTGCGTTTCGGACAGGGCGTGGACTTCGTCAGGGCTCATCCCACCGATCTCTACATGGCACTGGCACGCACCGTGCGGCAGGCCCTGATCTCGCGCTGGATCGAGACCCTCGACACCCAGATGCGCAAGGGCACGAGGGTGGTCGTCTACCTGTCGGCGGAGTACCTGCTGGGCAGGCAGTTGGACAATGCGCTGCTGGCCACCAACCTGCAGGCCACCGCCAGGCACGCGCTTGCGTCCCTGGACCTCGACTTGGATGAACTGCGCGATCTCGAGACCGAACCAGGTCTGGGCAACGGCGGTCTGGGAAGACTGGCCGCCTGCTTCCTGGACTCCCTGGCGACGATGCAGATCCCTGCAGTCGGCTATGGCATCCGCTACGAATACGGAATTTTCACTCAGATCTTCAACGAAGAGGGACGACAGCTCGAGGTCGCTGACTCGTGGCTCAAGCACGGCAACCCCTGGGAGTTCCCGCACCCGGAGATGTCGGTCGAAGTGGGATTCGGCGGGACGGTGACCCATCACGCCAACGGGTCGGACCGGGCCACCTGGCACCCAGAGGTGAACGTCCTCGCGGTGCCGTACAACTACATGGTCCCCGGGTATCGCTCCGATGCGGTGAACACCCTGCGGCTGTGGCGGGCGGAGGCAGCGGAGAACCTCGACCTCAACGAGTTCAACTCCGGCGACTTCCAGGCCGCGGTGCGTCAGCAGACGGAGGCCGAGTCGATCTCGAAGGTGCTGTATCCCGAGGACTCGACCCCGGCCGGCAAACGCTTGCGCCTGCAGCAGCAGTACTTCTTCGTCGCGGCGTCGATCCACGACTTCATTCACAACGTCCTGCCCGGAGATTTCGACCTGCGCCGACTGCACGAACGGGTCGTTTTCCAGCTCAACGACACCCACCCGGTGATCGCGATCCCGGAGTTGATGCGTGTCCTCATGGACGAGAACGGCCTGCCCTGGGACGAGGCCTGGAACGTCACCCGGCGGTGCTTCGCCTACACCTGCCACACGCTGCTGCCAGAGGCGCTCGAGGTGTGGCCGGTGGAACTGATCCAGAGCATGCTGCCCCGGCACATGGAGATCATCTACCGCATCAACTCGCTGTTCCTGGAAGAGGTGGCCGACGCGTTCCCGGGCAATGACTGGCGCGTGCGGCGCATGTCCATCATCGAGGAGCACCCCGAACAGGCCGTCCGGATGGCCTACCTGGCCACGGTGGGCAGCAGCAAGGTCAACGGGGTTGCCGAACTGCACAGCAAACTGCTGCGCGAGCGGGTCCTGCCCGACTTCGCCGAGTTGTATCCCGACCGCTTCACCAACGTCACCAACGGGGTCACCCCCCGCCGGTTCCTGAAGTTGGCCAACCCGGAACTGTCGGCGCTCATCAGCTACAAGATCGGCCAGGACTGGGTGACCGACCTCGACAAGCTGCGTGAACTCGATCAGTTCGCTGACGACGCCGACTTCGTCAATGCCATGACCCGGATCAAGCGCGAGAACAAGGTCCGGCTCGCCGAGATGCTCAAGAAGCGCGACGGCACCATCCTCAACGTCGACACGATGTTCGACGCGATGGTCAAGCGGCTGCACGAGTACAAGCGGCAACTGCTGAAACTGCTGCACGTGGTGGTTCTGCACCAGCGGATCAGTGACGGTGAACAGATCGTGCCCCGGACGGTTCTGTTCGGTGCGAAGGCCGCACCCGGTTACACCATGGCCAAGGAGATCATCGGTCTGATCAATGCGGTGGGTTCCACGATTGCCGCCGACCCGAAGGCGGCCGGTCAGTTGTCGATCGTCTTCCCTGCCAACTACAACGTCACCATGGCCGAAACGCTGATACCGGCCGCGGACCTGTCCGAGCAGATCTCGTTGGCGGGCAAGGAGGCGTCGGGTACCGGAAACATGAAGTTCGCCCTCAACGGCGCTCTCACGGTCGGCACGCTCGACGGCGCCAACGTGGAGATCCGGGAACTGGTCGGCGAGGACAACTTCTTCCTGTTCGGAATGACCGAAGAAGAGGTGAGTGCCAAGCAGGCAGCCGGCTACGTGCCGGCCCAGTACTACGAGACAGACCCGGTGCTCAGGCGGGCCTTGGACGCGATCAGCCACGGGGACTACACCCAGGGGCAGTCATTCACGTACGGCCACGTGGTGGACAGCCTGCTGGCCCACGATCCGTACATGGTGCTGGCCGACTTCGCGGCATACATCGGCGTGCAGGACGAGGTTGAGAAGGCCTGGAACGACCCGGCCCTCTGGGGTCGGATGGTGGTGCACAACATCGCACGCTCCGGCTACTTCTCCTCCGACCGTTCGATGCGCGACTACCTGGACCGGATCTGGCACGTTCCGGCAGTTCCGGTCAAGTAGCCGACGGCGGTCGCGCGGCGGCCACCTACCATAGGCAGGGTGCACTACCTCGACCATGCAGCCACTACCGCATTGCGGCCCGAAGCGCTCGCGGCCATGCAGCGGCAGTGGCAGCAGGTGGGCAACCCCTCGAGCCTTCATAACGCCGGTCGCCAGGCACGGCGGACCGTCGAGGAGTCCCGCGAGCAGATCGCGGACCTGATCGGGGCCAAACCCGCGGACATCGTGTTCACTTCCGGAGGCACCGAAGCCGACAATCTCGCGGTCAAGGGCATCGCTCGCAGCGGCTCCAAGCGCCGTGTCTTGATCTCGGCAGTGGAGCACCATGCAGTCCTGGACCCTGCCGACGCCCTGGTCCAGGAGGGGTTCCTGGTGGAAAGAATCCCGGTGGACGCCGACGGTCGGGTGGACCTCGTGGCCCTGGCGTCGCTGCTCGACGACGAGGTCGCACTGGTTGCGGTGATGTGGGCGAACAACGAGGTCGGCACCATAGAACCGATTGCCGAGATCGCGCAGATGTGCGCGCAGCGTGGCATCCCGTTGCACAGCGATGCGGTGCAGATTCTGGGCGACCCGCAGTTCGAGGTTGCAGCAGTGCCGTCGGTCGCGCTGTCGGCGCACAAGGTGGGTGGTCCGGTCGGTGTCGGCGCTTTGGTGCTCGATCGGAACCTGGACGTCAAACCGTTGATTCACGGCGGAGGTCAGGAGCGCGACGTGCGCTCCGGAACCCTGGACGCCGCTGGCATCGCCGGTTTCGCGGCGGCGTTGGCTGCCCCAGCTGTAGACACCCGGCCATTGCGTGACGAGTTGATCACAGGCATCCGGCAGGCAGTCCCGGACGCGATCCTCAACGGTGATCCCGTTCGGCGACTGGCCAACAACGCGCATTTCTCGTTCCCGGGCTGCCCGGGTGATGCACTGCTCATGCTCCTTGACGCCGCCCATGTGGCTGTCTCGACGGGTTCGGCCTGCACCGCCGGCATCCCGCAGCCCAGTCACGTTCTGATGGCAATGGGCGCCGACGAGGCGGCGGCCCGCAGCTCCTTGCGGTTCTCCTTGGGCTGGAACTCCACGGGCGAGGATGTGCTCGCCGCTGTGGACGCCTTGCCGAAGGCCGTTGAGCGGGCCCGCCGGGCCGGAGGTCGGCGATGAGTCTGCGGGGTTGGGTATGAGGGTGGTCGCTGCCCTGTCCGGTGGCGTGGATTCCGCGGTCGCGGCCGCCAGACTCGTCGATGCCGGCCACGACGTCACAGGCGTGCACCTCGCGCTGGCTGAGAAACGCTACGCCGGTGGTGGTCGCGGGTGTTGCACGCTTGAAGACGTCCATGACGCCCGCCGGGCCGCGGACATGCTCGGGATCGCGTTCTACGTATGGGATTTCGCGCAGCGGTTCCAGGAGACCGTGCTGGACGACTTCTTGCAGGAGTACCGGGAGGGTCGTACCCCGAATCCGTGCGTGAACTGCAATCAGCACATCAAGTTCGCAGCGGTGCTCGAGCGCGCCCAAGCGCTCGGATTCGACGCCGTCGGGACGGGCCACTACGCCCGCCTGGTAGACGGCCCAGACGGGGTTGAGTTGCACCGCGCGGTCGACCCCACGAAGGACCAGTCGTACGTCCTCGGTGTCCTCGACGCCGGGCAGTTGGCGGCTTCGCTGTTCCCACTGGGCGACAGCCACAAGTCCGAAGTCCGCGAGGAGGCCGCAGCCAGGGGTCTGCTGGTGGCGGACAAGCCGGACAGCCACGACATCTGCTTCATCCCCGACGGGGACACCCGGGCATTCCTGCGCGACCGACTCGGCGGTGACAGCGGGCCGATCGTCGACGAGGCGTCCGGTGCCCGCGTGGGCACCCACCCCGGGGCGGTCGGCTTCACCATCGGGCAGCGCCGAGGGCTGAATCTGCGGCAGCCGGCGCCCGACGGTAAACCGCGCTACATCGTCGACGTCGACATGTCCAGCAACACCGTGTTCGTCGGTCCGCCCGCCCGACTGCGGGTGCATGGATTCACCGTCGACAGGCTGCGCTGGACTGGTCCGTCGGACCTGCTCGCCCCCCTGATCGACCAGGTCCAACTCCGCGCCCATGCGGACCCGGTGACGGCGCGATTCACACCTACCGGCGCGGCGTCGGGCGAGGTCACGCTGGCGCAGGAGTTCTCGGCAGTGGCGGCCGGTCAGATCGCCGTGTTCTATCAGCAGGACCGGGTCCTGGGTTCAGGTCGGATCATCAGCACCGGTGGCTGAGCACTCCCGTCCCCGGTGAGCTACCCGCTGCGGGCGAAGATTTTGCTGACATCCATCGGCATCGGCGTTCGAACGTCATAGGCGGAGCTGACGAACCGGATGGTGGAGGCCACCACGATGCACATCCACTGCGCCACGTATACGTCGACGCCCAGCCAGAAGGCGGACAGGAATGTGAGGGCACCCACGAGGGCAGCGGCTGCCAGCCACTGCCCGGGAAGCAGCAGGCTGACCTTCTCGCCGCAGAAGAGATCGCGCAGGATGCCCCCGCCGGTCGCGGTGATGACCGCAACCAGCGCGGCTGCCAAGAAGCCCAGGCCGGTGCCGATAGCCTTGCTTGCGCCCACCAGGACCCAGACCCCGATGAACAGTCCGTCGATGACGTGGATCAACATGGTCGCGCGACTGGCCACTGTCGCGAAGATCCAGCCCAGCACCGCGCCGAACATGGCGTAGATCAGGAATGCCGGGGAGGTCAGGAACACGGGGGGGCCGGAGACCAACAGGATGTCGCGGATGACTCCGCCACCGAGCGCCGCGCAGAACCCGACGACCAGGATCCCCATCACGTCCATCTGCCGGCGGCGGGCGTGCAAGGCTCCGGAAATGCCGCCCACGGAGATCGCCAGCGCCTCCAGGACCGTCGGCAGGACGACGGTAGGCACCTCGTTCATTGCTGCGGCCCCCGCCTACTCCAGAACGACCAGACGCGGTCGGACACATCGGCGGCCGGTGACGTCTTCAGGCCCCACGCGACCGCGGCCATCCGGGTGAGGAAGAAGATCAGGATGACTGCGATCTGCGCGAGCAGTGGCTGTCTTGTCCAGGCATCCAGACCGACGTAGAGCATCGACGCGCCAACGGCAAGGATGCCCAGGAACACCCCGGGGCGCAGCAATTGTGGCGCGTCGCCCCCCAGGATGTCGCGGAACAACGGCCCGGCCGTGGCAACGATGGTGCCCACCGCGATCGCGGGCAGCGCTCCCATTCCGGCCCGCAGAGCGCTGTCGGTGCCCACGGTCGCGAGCAGTCCCATGGCCAGGGCCTCAAGACCCAGCAGCGCCCGGTCGAAGCGGGCGATGTATCCGGCGAAGAAGAAGCCGATCACCGCAGCGGCCAGGGCCGACCAGATGAAGCTGGCGTCGCGCAGCACGATCGGGCCGCGGGCCAGCAGGATGTCCCGGATGAGCAGTCCGCCCAGGCCCGCCGTGACCGACAGCGTCAGCACGCCGATGACGTCGAATCCGCGCCGCGCGGCGTAGGTCGCCCCCGCCAGGCCACCGACCACCACAGCGAGGTACAGAGTCCATTCGGGCAGAGCGGTCAACCCGGTGTAGACCTGTGGCATACCCCTCACCGTAGTCGCCCGCCGTCCGGGCGTCGGCAGTTGCCGGCTCGGCGTCTGCGGTGTTTCGCCGCGGTTCACGGTGATGAGCCGGTGTGTAACCATGGGCCGTGCCCATCGAGTTGACAATGCCGGTCACGCTCACTGGTGTGGGTTCTGTGCCGGGTACCGAAGTGAGAGACTGGCCGACCCGGATCAGCGATCAGTTGCCAGACCTGCCGCACGTACCGGAATTGCCCGAGCGGGGCCCTGGGGCCGACATGATCGGGCGGACGTTGGGTCTGCTTTCGGCCGTCAGCGCCGATTTCTGCGCCACCACGACGGTGACGGGGTGGGAGTTGAGTGCGGCGTCCAAAGAGATGCGCCGTGCGCGCTCGCTGCTCGGCGAGGACCTCGATGCTGTCGAGTCGTCGTGGAGTGGTCACACCGGATTTGCCAAGCAGCAGCTCGCGGGTCCTTACACGTTGGCGGCCACCGTGGAACGCAAGGGTAATCGCCTGGTGTCGGACCGCGGACTGATGCGTGATCTCCTGACCGCCTATCGGCAGCTGATCGCCGACCACCGGGCTCAGCTGGGGCGACGGGTGGGGGCGACATGGTTGATCCAATTGGATGAGCCCTCGCTGCCTGCGGTGGCAGCCGGCATGGTCCGCACCACCAGTGGCATGTCTGTCCTGCCGGCGCTGGAACCGGATCTGGATCTCGGCGCGGACCTGCTGCACTGTTGCGCAGGGGGGCTTCCGTGGGAGCGGTTGCGACCCCTGGGCGGGATTCTGATCGACCAGGAGCAGCTCGGGATCGCCGATGACGAATCGCTGGCCGAGTTGTCCACTGCCGGGGTCACCATGGGTTTCGGGGTGTCGGCGGTTCCCGGTAGCGTCCGCAAGGTGTTGGACTTCTTCGATCGCACCGGTTTGGTGCCTGCGCCTATGCTGATCAGCCCGCCCTGCGGAATGGTCGCCGACTACCGCCCTTGGCACCGGGTGGTCGAGTCGCTCAACGAGAGGCTGGGCTGATGGCCGGCCCGCAGCAGTCCGACCGCGAGCGCTGGGAGGCGCTGGTCTCGCAGATCGAGCAGGCCCGCTACGAGTACTACCAGCAGGACACGCCACGGCTGTCGGATGCCGAGTACGACGAACTTTTCGTCGAACTGCGCGATCTCGAGCAGCGCTTTCCGGAGCTGCAGCGGGCCGATTCCCCGACGCAGACGGTCGGTGGTGCCCGGTCGGACATGTTCGAGCCCGTCGAGCACCTGCAGCGGATGATGAGCCTGGACAACGCCTTCGGCCTCACCGAGTTCCGCGCCTGGTCGACCCGGGTCGAGAAGGACCTCGGGCACGTGCCGCCCATGGTGTGCGAGTTGAAGATCGACGGGCTGGCCGTCGACCTGGTGTACCGTCACGGCCGGTTGACCACACTGGCCACGCGCGGTGACGGCCGCGTGGGTGAGGACGTGACCTACAACGCCCGGTTCATCCCCGCGATCCCCACGATTCTGTCGGGGGCCCCGGATCTGGTCGAGGTACGCGGCGAGGTGTATTTCCCGGTCGCCGAATTCGCGCAGCTCAACGAACAGATGCTGGAACTGGGGCGTTCTCCGTTCGCCAATCCGCGCAACGCAGGTGCCGGTACCTTGCGCCAGCGCGTGGATCGTCGTCAGGCGGAGATCGCCGAACGGGAGGCCGCTGGCCGCAAGGTCTCGGACAAGCAGCGCGGCGACCTCGAGCGGGGTGTCTCGGCGCTGGGCCGCCTGCGCCTGATCGTGCACGGCCTCGGCGAGATCTCCGGGCCGCGACCGCACCGGCTGTCGCAGGCATATGACGACATGCAGCGCTGGGGACTTCCGGTGTCGCCGCGGATCGCGGTCGCCGAGACGTTGGACGAGGTCGAGACCTACGTCAAGGAGTTCGAACGTAAACGCCACAGCCTGGACCATGAGATCGACGGTGTCGTGGTGAAGGTCGATGAGATCGCGGTGCAGCAGCGTCTCGGCTCGACCTCACGGGCTCCGCGCTGGGCGATCGCGGTGAAGTATCCCCCGGAAGTCGTGCGGACCCGACTGCTGGATATCGCGGTCAACGTCGGCCGCACGGGCAGGGTGACGCCGTTCGCGGTGATGACGCCGGTGCGGGTCTCTGGCACCACCGTGTCCATGGCCACGTTGCACAACGCCCAAGAGGTCCGGCGCAAGGGTGTGCTGATCGGAGACATGGTCTTCTTGCGCAAGGCAGGGGAGATCATCCCGGAGGTGATCGGACCGGTCGTGGAGGAGCGCACCGGTACTGAGCGTGAGTTCGTGATGCCCACGGTCTGCCCGTCGTGCGGCACGCCATTGGCCCCCGCGAAAGAGGGGGACGTGGACATCCGGTGTCCCAACGCCCGTGGCTGTCCATCACAGTTGCGCGAGCGGCTCAACCACGTGGGTGGCAGGGGAGCCTTCGACATCGAGGGTCTCGGGTGGAAGTCGGCCAGTGCCCTGCTCGACGACGGCCTGGTTGCCGACGAGGGTGACCTGTTCGACCTCGACGCCCCGGCGCTGCTGCGTTCGTCGTTCTTCACCCGTTCGGGTGACGAGCTGACCGAGAACGCCCGAGTGCTGCTCGAACAACTGGAACTGGCCAAGTCCCGGCCGTTGTGGCGTGTGCTGGTGGCCCTGTCGATCCGTCATGTCGGCCCGACAGCGGCCCAGGCGCTGGCTCGTGAGCTGGGTTCCATGGATGCCATCCGGGCCGCCTCGGAGGAGCAACTCGCCTCGGTCGAGGGGGTGGGGCCGACGATCGCTGGGGCTCTGCACGAGTGGTTCGCGGTGGATTGGCACGCCCGGATCGTGGAGAAGTGGGCCGCCGCCGGCGTGCGGATGGCCGATGAGAGTGCTGGCCGACCAGGACCTCTCACGGGTAAGACCGTGGTCATCACCGGCACGCTCACCACGTGGAGCCGCGACGACCTGACCGAGCGCCTGCAGCAGCTTGGTGCGCGGGTCACGGGGTCGGTGTCCAAGAAGACCGACTTCCTGATCGCCGGCGACAACGCGGGGTCAAAATACGCGAAGGCCGAAAAACTCGGCGTGCCGATCTTGACAGAGGACCGGTTGGGGGAGTTGGGAGTCGAGGTCTAGGCGTCAGGCGACTGGCCCCAGATCGGCGTGATTCTCCGACGGCCGCGCGCAACACGTTGCTCCAGCACGGCTTCGTCCAACGAGGGCGACGTTGTTGGGCACTCTCGTGGTCGAAACTGCCCAACAACGTCGCCCTCATCATCGGTCTCGGCTGGTCAGAAAACGCTAGGCCCGCTCCTCGGCGATCGAGTTGCCGCCGTCGACGACCAGGCACTGGGCGGTCGTGTAGGCGGCCCCGGGGGTGCAGAACCACGCGATCGCGGCCGCCACATCGTCGGGCTCGCCGGCACGACCGGCCGGTGTCATCAGGGCTTGTCGCGCTTCATCGACGGTCTGGGAACCGGTGGCGATCCAGCCCGGCGCAACGGCGTTCACGGTGATCCCGGAATCTGCGAAGTCCAGAGCCATCGAGCGGGTGAGGCCCATCATGCCCGCCTTGGCCGTGGCATAGGCGGGCTCATCGCGCATCGCCATCACCGGCCCCGTCACGCTGGTGACGTTCACCACCCGTCCCCACCGCTGCTCGGTCATCGCCGGCAGGACGTGGCGACTGACCAGGAAAGCCGTATCAAGGTTGCGCTGGATGCCAGCGCGCCACGTGTCCAGGGTCATTTCGGTGAGGCGCCCGGACTCGAAGTCCGTGCCGATGCTGACCATGCCCGCGTTGTTCACCAGGACATCGACGTGTTCCGGCAGCCGGGCGACCTGTTGCTCATCGGTGAGATCGGCAACGACACCCCGGGCCGACAGGCCCTCGGCGCGCAACCCGGCGGCGCGGTCGTTGATCCGATCCGTAGTGGAGGTCAGTATCACCTCCGCGCCCATCTGCGCGAGAAGGCGTGCGGTGGCGATACCGATGCCGGTTTCGGAACCGGCCCCCGTGATAAGGGCGGTGCGTCCTGACAGGTCGAACGCTTCGATCATGCGCCCAGATTATCGGTGGCGCTGGCGTGGATCCGCCGGTGAAGCGCTGGCACGTCCAGTGAGGTTGACGCTGAGAGTCACTCGCGGTCCCATGTGCCAGCGACACCTGCTCGATCCACCTCCGTAGACTTGACGCCATGCCCGCAATCTCCCGCGACGAAGTCGCGCACCTGGCGCGCTTGGCCCGGCTCGATCTCAGTGATGACGAACTGTCCCACTACGCCGAGCAGCTCGACGTGATCCTCACCGCCGTCACACGCGTGGGGGAGGTCGCCGCGCAGGACGTCGAACCGATGTCCCATCCGGTCATGCTGGACAACGTGTTCCGCGCCGATGTCCTGCAACCAGGACTCACCGCGGAGGAAGCGCTGTCGGCAGCGCCGGCCGTCGAGGACAGCCGCTTCCGGGTCCCGCGCATCCTGGATGAGGAGTGACTGTGTCCTTCAGCTACACCAATGCGGTTGACCTGGCGGCTGGAATCGCCGCAGGTGACTTCTCGGCCCGGGAGGTCGCAACGTCGTTCCTGGACCGGATCGCCGAGACCGACGACCAGCTCAACGCCTTCCTCGCCGTCGACGTCTCCGGCGCGCTGGCCACCGCCGATGCCATTGACGCGGCGCGGGCGCGCGGTGAGGCACTCGGGCCCCTGGCCGGCGTGCCAGTGGCCGTCAAGGACGTGCTGACGACCAAAGGGCTGCCGACCACCTGCGGGTCGAAGATGCTCGAGGGCTGGATCCCCGCCTACGACGCCACAGTCACCGCCAATCTGCGCAATGCCGGCGCAGTGATCATCGGCAAGACGAATATGGACGAGTTCGCCATGGGCTCGTCGACAGAGAACAGCGCCTTCGGCCCGACGCGCAACCCATGGGACGCAGGTCGTATTCCAGGTGGTTCCAGTGGTGGCTCGGCGGTGGCAGTTGCTGCTCGGCAGGCGCCGCTGTCCATCGGTACGGACACCGGCGGTTCGATCCGGCAGCCGGCCGCCATGACCGGCGTGGTCGGGGTGAAGCCGACCTACGGCGGGGTCTCCCGCTACGGGCTGGTCGCATTGGCCTCATCGCTGGATCAAGCCGGGCCATTCGCGACCACTGTCGCGGACGCGGCCATGCTGCACGCAGTGATGGCAGGCCATGATCCGCGCGATTCGACCTCGATCGACGCTCCTGTCCCGCCGGTGGTCCAAGCCGCCGCGAACCCCGACGTCAAGGGCATGCGGATCGGGGTCGTGAAGCAGTTGACCGGCGAGGGATTCCAGCGGGAGGTGCGCGAGCACTTCCAGGAGTCGTTGGACGCCTTGGCCGACGCGGGCGCCGAGATCGTCGAGGTCTCCTGTCCGCACTTCGAGTACGCGCTGGCCGCGTACTACCTGATCCTGCCCAGCGAGGCGTCGTCGAACCTCGCCAAGTTCGACGCCATGCGCTACGGCCTGCGGGTGGGGGACGACGGCGACCGCAGTGTCGAGCAAGTGATGGCGCTGACCCGCGAAGCGGGCTTCGGACCTGAGGTCAAGCGGCGGATCATGCTGGGGACCTACGCGCTGTCCAGCGGTTACTACGACGCCTACTACGGGCAGGCGCAGAAGGTGCGGACCCTCATCGCCAACGATTTCGCCGCGGCCTTCTCGCAGGCCGATGTCCTGGCCACGCCGACCGCCCCGACGACCGCCTTTCCGCTCGGTGAGAAGGTGGATGACCCCTTGAGCATGTACTTGCAGGACATCGCCACGATCCCGGCTAACCTCGCGGGTATTCCGGGGATGTCGGTCCCGGTGGGACTCGACGATCAGGGACTGCCGATCGGCCTGCAGTTCATGGCGCCGGCCATGGCCGACGACCGGCTCTACGTCGCCGGAGGAGCACTGGAAGCCGCCATCGGTTGGGAGGCCCGGCCATGAGGTTCGAGCAGGCCATCAGCGAATTCGACCCCGTCCTGGGGCTGGAAGTGCACGTGGAACTGAACACCGAGACCAAGATGTTCTGCGGGTGCTCGACCACGTTCGGCGCCGCCCCCAACACACAGGTGTGCCCGGTGTGCCTGGCACTGCCCGGCTCGCTACCGGTGGTGAACGGCACGGCGGTCGAATCGGCCATCCGCATCGGTCTGGCCCTCAACTGCGCGATCGCGCCGCGGTCGCGGTTCGCGCGCAAGAACTACTTCTACCCCGACATGCCGAAGAACTATCAGATCTCCCAATACGACGAGCCGATCGCGGTGAACGGCTACCTCGATGTCGACGTGGACGGTGACACCTACCGCATCGGGATCGAGCGTGCCCATATGGAGGAGGACACCGGAAAGTCCCTGCACATGGGTGGCGCGACCGGACGGATCCACGGCGCCGACTACTCGTTGGTCGACTACAACCGGGCAGGAATTCCGCTGATCGAGATCGTCACCAAGCCCATCGAGGGTACCGGCGAAAAGGCACCCGAGGTCGCACGCGCCTACGTGGCCGCGCTTCGTGACATTCTGCGGTCGCTGGGCGTCTCGGATGTGCGCATGGAACAGGGCTCACTGCGCTGCGACGCGAACGTCTCGTTACGCCCCGATCCGCAGGGTCCGTTCGGCACCCGCACGGAGACGAAGAACGTCAACTCCCTGCGCTCGGTGGAACGCGCAGTGCGCCACGAGATCGAGCGCCAGGCCGATGTCCTGGCCGCCGGCGGAACCATCGTGCAGGAGACCCGGCACTGGCACGAGGACACCGGCAAGACCACACCGGGGCGGACCAAGGAAGAGGCCGAGGACTATCGGTACTTCCCGGAGCCGGACCTCGCGCCGGTGGCCGCATCCGAGCAGTGGGTGGAGCAGCTGCGCGCGACGCTGCCCGAGCCGCCCGCCCAGCGCCGGGCACGGCTGCAACAGCACTGGGGTTTCACCGACCTCGAGATGCGTGATGTGGTCAATGCACAAGCACTCGAACTCATCGAGCAGACGATCGAAGCCGGAGCCTCAGCCGCTGGGGCCAAGAAGTGGTGGCTGGGCGAGTTGGCCCGGCGCAGCAACGACAGCGGGGTCGCGCTGCCCGACCTCCCGATCGATGCGGTGGGGGTCGCCCGGATCGAAGCCTTGGTCGCCGAAGGGACGCTCAACGACAAGATGGCGCGACAGGTGATCGACGGCATCCTCGCCGGGGAGGGTTCGGCTGACGAGGTAGTCGCGGCTCGCGGGTTGGCGCTGGTCTCCGACGACACGGCGTTGCTGGTGGCTGTGGACGAGGCGATTGCCGGCAATCCCGATGTGGCGCAGAAGGTGCGTGACGGCAAGGTTGCAGCTGTCGGTGCACTGGTCGGCGCGGTGATGAAGTCCACGCGCGGACAGGCCGACGCCGGACGGGTCCGCGAACTGCTGGTGGCCCGACTCACCGGTGAATAGGCGCTGACGTCGAGGTGGCAGCGAGCATCGGGGGCTGGTTGGGCGCTGTGCCGTTGTTTCCGATCGTCCTGGGCGCCGGGGGTTCTGTTCACCGTCCTGTTGGCCTCGCGGGTCGCCGCCCGGCTCGATCTGCCGGTCTGGGTGGTGGTGGGTCTGGGATTGAGCCTGAGCCTCATCGCTGCGGCAACGCTCAGCCCCGCGGCCAATCGCATTGCGGGTTCCTGCCTGCGGTCCATGGTCGCCCCGGTGGATCCACGCGACTTGATCGGCCGCTCCGACCGCGTCCTGAACACCTGGCTGTTCGTCCCACTGGGGTTCTTCGCCGGTTTCCTCGCGGTGCGCCGGGTGTGGGTGCTGGTGCTGGCGTTCTGCGTGCCCCTGTTCGTGGAGGGGATCCAGCGTTACGCGCAGGTGCTGGGACGCAGATGCCAGTTCCAGGACCTGGTGGACAACACCTGGGGACTGATTCTGGGAGCCCTCGTGGGGGTCGTGGTGGGGCTCGTCGCCCAGCGGACGGGCAGCGTTCGCCGCAGCTGAGCCCGTCACCGGTGCCGCCGCGTGCGAGCCTCACCGAAAATGTCGGACCCCCGTTCCACCATGGAGCCACACCACCAGCAAAGGGGGCACGATGCGAATCCTTCACACGTCCGACTGGCACCTGGGCAGGACGCTGCACAAGACCTCGCTGCGCGCGGCGCAGGAATCCGCGATGGATCAGATCGTGGCGATCGCTGCGGATCATGAGGTTGATCTGGTCGTGGTCTCAGGGGACGTCTTCGACCATGCCGTGCCTTCGGCCGAAGCCCTGGAACTGCTCGAGGACACCCTCAGTCGACTGCTGGGCATCGCCGCGACCGTCGTGACGGCGGGCAACCATGACTCCCTGCGCCGTCTGGGCTACGGATCGCGGCTGTTCAACGATCGGCTCTTCCTGCGCACGCGCCTGGAGGAGATCGGACAGCCCCTGTGTTTCAGTGATGAATACGGGCCGGTGCATGTGTACCCCGTGCCCTACCTGCACCCCGACACCGCGCGCCATGTCCTTGCAGCAGACGAGGAAGTGCCAGGTACCCATGCGGGCGTGATGGCGGCCGCCATGGACCGGGTGAACGCAGATCGGGCGCGGAATCCGGAACCCGTGCGCACCGTGGTGCTCGCCCACGCCTGGGTCATGGGTGGTGGGGTGACCGATTCCGAGCGGGACATCTCCGTTGGGGGGCTCGGCACGGTACCGGCCGATCTGTTCTGCGGCATCGACTACGTCGCGCTGGGCCATTTACACCGGCCACAGGAGATCAGCGCCCCGGATCAGCACACCCGCCTGCGCTACAGCGGCTCACCGTTGCGCTACTCGTTCAGCGAGGCGGCTCAGGACAAGACGGTGACCATCGTGGAACTCGGGCCCGGAGGGGTCACCGATGTGCAGGAGGTGGGCATTGTGCAGCCACGTGCGATGGCCAACCTGCGCGGGCTCATGGCCGAGTTGCTCGACCCGCAGGAGTTCGCCGAGCATCTCGACTCGTGGGTCAGTGTGACCGTCACCGACGATCGCCGGCCCTCGCAGATGTGGCCCAGGATTCAGCAGCGATTCCCCCACGCCCTGCTGGTGCGACACGAACCGGCAGGCGGCAGCATCGATGCCCGGCCGGGACTGCGGGCGGCCGAGGAGAAGCCGTCGGAGGTGGCAGGTGACTTCGTCAAGTTCGTCACGAACGGTGAGATCGAAGCCGGTGAAGCACAGGCCTTCGACCGTGCGGTGCAGGACGTGCGGGAGCAGGAGTCGGCATGAGGATCCGTGGTTTGCGCATGCAGGGAGTGGGCTCGTTCGCCCAGCAGGTGTCGGTCGACTTCGAGGGGCTGACCAGTGCCGGCCTGTTCCTGATCGAGGGACCCACGGGATCTGGGAAGTCGACGATCCTGGATGCGATCGTGTACGCGCTGTACGGGTCGGTCGCCGGATCCGCCTCCGATCTCGGCCGGCTGGACTCCCACATGCGCTCGGAATCACCCTGGGTGGAACTGGAATTCGAGGTGTCCGGCACGACGTATTTGGTACGCCGCAGTCCCGCGCACGAACGGGCCAAGAAGCGCGGTGACGGCACGACCTCGGTGAACGCGACGGCATCGCTGATGGTGCTGACCCCCGACGGGCTGCAGGAGTTGGCAACCCGGGCCAGCGACGTGGCCGAGCAGGTTCAGGGGATCATCGGTCTGAACAAGCAGCAGTTCGTGTCCACGGTCGTGCTGGCTCAGGGGGAGTTCGCGAACTTCCTGGATGCCGGGACCGGTGAGCGTGCCCAGATCCTGGAACGAATCTTCGGTACTGAGTTCTACAAGCGCGTCGAGGAGCAGTTACAGGTCATGCGCAGGCGTGCCCGCACCCGCCGCAGCGATGCTGACGACGCGGTCGCCGACATGGTCGAACAGTGCAAAGGCGTGCTGGAGGTCGAACTCGACCAGGCGGACCCGCTCAGTGCCGTGGACGCCGCGCTGTTGGCGTTGACGGCTGAGGTCACCGTGGTCAGGGCCAGTGCCGCTCGTGCCGACGCCGCCATGGCTGCCGCAGAGGAAGACCTTCGGGTCGCGCGGAGCATCGCCGCTGATCAGGTGCGCAAGCGCAGTGCCCTGGCACGGCTTGCCGAGTTGGAAACCACTCGCAGTCAGGTGCAGTCGTGGCGGACCGCCCTGGAGGCCCACCGGCGTGCGATCCCCCTGGTTCCGGCGATCGGCGCGTGGCGCACAGCAGTCAACGAGGCTGCTGACGCACAGTCGGGCCTGCAGGCGTCCGCGGCGCGTCTGCAAGACCTGGGTGAAGCCCCCACTGCCGATCCCGAACGCCTGGACGCACTGGTCGGCGAACTCGGTGGCCTTGGCGCGGCGTTGCAGACCGAAGCCGCGCTGCCAGGGCTGCGGGTCGATCTCAAGCAGCGACAGGTGCAGCTGCAGCAGGCCCAGATGGAGCTCGGTGAGGCGCAGCGGGCGGTGGAGGAGGTCGAGACCAGCATCACCAGGGGCACGCAGGAGTTGGAAGGGCTTCCCGATGTCTCCGAGCGGGTGGCGGCGCAGTCGGGCCGGGTCGAGATGTTGCAGCGTCGGCACGATGCGTGGGTGCAGTGGTGTGAGGTCGAGCAGCAACATGCTGCGGCGGTGATCCACGCTGCCGAGGCGCAGGAGGCGTGGCAGTCCGCCGATGCGGCCGTGCGCGCGGCGTCGCAGGCGCACCTGCGCGATCACGCGGTGCAACTGGCGGCCACACTCGTGGACGGCCAGCCGTGCGCGGTGTGCGGCTCGCAGAGTCACCCCGCGCCGGCCCGACCGGACAAGGGGGGAGCTGTCGAAGATCTGGTCGCCTTGCAGGAACGTGCGCAGGAGCGGCAGGCGCTGGCCATGCGGCTGCACGGAGATGCCACCAAGCTCAGCGGTCTGCTGGAACGTCTTGCGGCGGAGGCCGGTCCTTACGCGGCTCAGGTGCCCGGGCAACTGGCCGACGCGCAGTCGGCGCTCGCGGACGCTCAGGACCAACAAGGGCGCCGTCAGCAGGTGGCGGCACAGTTGCAGGTGCTCGTCGGTCAGCGCCCGAGCGCGACGGAGGCGGTGACCGAGGCCCGACTGGCAGAACAACGCTGCGCTGTCCAGGTGCAGACGGCGATGGACACGTTGGCATCCAGTGAACACATCGTGGAACAGCGGCGACTGGATCATCCGTCCGTGGCTGCGCGGGTGTGTCACCTGGAGGCGGTGCGCGACGCGCAACGGGCGGCGCTGGAGGCACTGAGACTCCACCAGCGTCGTCGCGAGCAACTGCAGCGCAGCCTCGAGGTGCTGGACGAGACCCTCGAGCGGGCAGGGTTCCCCGCCGTGGATGTGGCCGAGGCCGGTCTGCTGGACCCGAGCCGGGTCGAAGACCTCGAAACAGAGGTCAAGGCCTGGGATGACGCCCTCACCGATGTGGAGCGGACGCTGCGGGATCTGGCAGACGTCGACCTCGACCATGCAGTGGATCTTGAGGCGATCGGCGAAACGTGTGCTGCGGCCACCGCCCACGCGCGCAAGGCTGCAGCCCAGGCCAGCGCACTGCAGGACCGGCTCGAGCGCGCCGGGCCCCGCCGGGAGCAGCTGCAAGCGAGGGTGGAGCACGCGGTACAGGTGCGGGCCGACACCGAGCCGGTGATCCGGATGGCGGACCTTGCCACCGCGCAGCGTCATGAGGTGATCCACCGGGTGAAGCTGTCCTCTTTTGTGCTGATGCGCCGTTTCGAGGACGTGGTGAGCGCGGCCAACGACCGCTTGGACGCCATCTCCGAGGGCAGGTACCAGTTGGCGGTGGAAGGCCACGGATTGGACGCCCGCACACAGGCCGGCCTGGATCTGCGGATCTACGACGGCCGCTCGGACTCCAAACGCTCGACCAGGTCGCTGAGCGGCGGCGAACGCTTCTACGTGTCCCTGGCGCTGGCGCTGGGCCTGGCCGACGTCGTACGGGCCGAATCCGGTGGCGTCGAACTGGGGACCTTGTTCATCGACGAGGGCTTCGGGTCACTGGATTCCGACGTGCTCGAGGAGGTCATGGACATGCTGGAACAGGTCCGGGTCGGAGAGGACCGGGTGATCGGCCTGATCAGTCACGTGGACCTGCTGAAGGGCCGGATCGATCCCCGCATCAGCGTGCGGCGCGACCCCGCCCGGCCCGGTGTCAGCACGCTGGAGGTTCACGTGTGAGGCTGCCGGACCTGCTCGATGAGGCGATCCTTGCGGTGGTTGCGGCCATCCCCGCCGGGAGGCTGGTCAGTTACGCGGATGTGGCCGAGATCGCATCGCAGGCCGGGTATGCGTGCGGTCCTCGTCGCGTGGCCCGGGCCCTGTCCGATCACGGTGACCAGGTGCCGTGGTGGCGGGTGGTGCAGGCGGCGGGAACCCTGGCTGAACCGGTCCGGGACGCAGCCGGTGCGCTGCTGGGCGCCGAAGGGATCCAGGTCGACGGTCGCCGGGTGGGATTGGAGGAACACCGCTGGCGACCCTCCGCAGCGGAGTTGTCGCAGGTCGTCGCGCGGATAGAGTACGGCGACACCTGAGAATCGGTGGGATCATGGGGTGGTGATCGACGTCAGCCCGGAGAGGTTCGAGCAGTTGGTGGCTGCGGCCATCAACGTGATCCCCGCTGATCTCGCCGCCCACATGGACAATGTGGCCATCGTGATCGAAGACTTCGCACCCGAGGATCATCCGGGGGTGCTCGGGTTGTACGAGGGGATCCCGCTGACGGCCAGAGGTAGTTGGTATGTGGCCGCGATGCCCGACCGCATCCGCATCTTCCGGATTCCGATCCTGCAGATGTGCTCCACGCAGGCCGACGTCGTCCGGGAGGTCTACATCACCGTCGTGCATGAAGTGGGACACCATTTCGGCATCGACGACGACCGGCTCCACGAATTGGGCGTGGGCTGACAGTGGTTTCCATTCAGGAAAGATCGGTTTATACTTTGCGGTATGGATGAGAATCTGAGATCACTTCTGGAAGATGTTGCGTCGGGAAAGGTGTCTGCGGACCAGGCCGCGGAACAGATCGAGATGCTGGACAGCGCCGCCGTGGTGGTGGGCGAAGAGCCGGTGGCCCGCATCCTGATCAAGGCCGGGGCTGTGCGCCTGAACATCCACGGCGACCCGAACGTCTCCGAGGCCGTGGCTCATGGTCCCCACACGATGCGCCGCGAGGGGGACGCACTGCTGATCGACACGAACACGACCGCTGGCGACTACGCCGTCGAACCGCCCCGGTCGGCGTTCATGACCTGGGTCGGACAGATGGTCAACCGGGTGGGTGCGACCTTGGACATCCGGGTCAACCCGGATCTGCCCATCCAGGTCCTGCTCGTGGGCGGACCCTTGGAGATGTCCGGAACCCGAGCCGGCGCCTCGGTGGGGGTGGAAGCCGGGTCTGCGCAACTGTCCGGCGAAGGGCCTCTGCTGTTCGATGTGGCCAGCGGCAGCGGCCGGGTCGATTGGACATTCCGCGGGCAGTCGCGGGTCCGTGCCGACATGGGCTCGGTCAGCGTTACGGTCCGCCCGGACTCCGACGTGGTCGTGACGGCGGACACCTCGCTGGGGCAGGCCACCGTCAAGTCCCATCACGGCATTCTGAAGGCACCCCAGGACGCGACCACAGTGCCGGTAACTGTGGGCGCTGGCACTGGAGCGCTGAGCGTGAGTTCGCGGATGGGCTCGGCCCAGGTGACGATGGCATGAGCGACATGCACGCACCGCCGTCGGCCTGCCCGGTCTGCCGGGAGCAGCTGATCACCACGCGTTTGAGCTGTCCCAGTTGCCACACGGAGATCTCGGGAACCTTCGCACAATGCCGGTTCTGCGAACTCAGCACGCAGGACCAGCAACTGTTGGAGGTGTTCCTGCGCTCACGGGGAAACCTGCGCGACGTGCAGGCGCATCTTGGGGTGTCCTACCCGACGGCGCGCCAGCGGTTCAACGACCTTCTGAGCCGCTTGGGGCTCGATGGGCCAGCAGTCAAACCCGACGAGGTGATGCGCGACCTCGCGGCGGGCCGGATCAGCGTCGACGAGGCGCAGTCGCTGCTGGAGCGCGAACGCCGCTAGTCCTTGCCTTCGCGGCGCGCTCTCTCCTGCGCTTCGCGAAGCCGCATCTCGTCCAGGGTCGGGGCGCCCCCGCCGAGCCTGGCCGGCCACCACCAGGCGTCCGCCTCCGGTTTGGGTTCGTACGCCTCGAGCGTCTCGTCCCACAGGCCTTGCATCACCGAACGTAGGTGGGCGGTCGCTTCGATCGGGTCGTCCTCTGGGGTGACCATGAAGGGCTCGCCCACACGCAGCGCGACCAGGGTCCCGCGGGTCATCTCCCGTTTGTGTCCTTTGGTCCACAGCCGTTGACCCCCGAAGGTGATCATCGGGACCACCGGCACCGCGGCCTCGGCGGCCATACGAACGGCACCGGTCTTGAAGTCCTTGACCTCGAAGGACTGGCTGATGGTTGCCTCCGGGAACACGCCGACGACCTCGCCCTTGCGCAGCCATTCCACCGCGTGGTCCAGAGATCCGGCGCCGGCTGAGCGGTCCACCGGGATGTGGTGCATGGATCGCATCAGAGGTCCGGAGATCTTATGGTCGAAGGTCGCTTTCTTGGCCATGAAGCGCACCAGCCGCTTCGAGGGCCGGGCCGCGTAGCCGCAGAAGATGAAGTCGAGGTAGGAGACATGGTTGCTGGCCAGGACAGCGCCCCCCGTGCGGGGCACATGCTCGCCCCCGGTCACGGTGAAGTGGATGTTGAACGCACGGAAAAAGGTGTAAGCCGTGGCGACGATAGGCGGGTATGTGATGTCCAGCACACACGTAACCGTAGTTCACTGAGGCCCGGTGGTGTCCGCAGGTAGACCGAACAGGTGCTCGGAAATCCAGTTCTTGATCGGCTGCTGTCGACGGACCCACTTGTCGGCGCGGCGTTGCGCCTTCTGCTGTTTGACCGGCGACTGCCGGTACCGGAAGTGCGCCCATGGGGAGCCGGGCCGGGCCACTCGGATGGCGGCGAACCAGCCGACGGGAGCGACCAGCATGGCCAGGGCAGCCATCCAGAGTTTGCCTTTCAGGATCGTGACCGATATCGGCAGTAGCCAGAACAGGATGAACAGGATCGAGGAGGTGACGCTGAGCCAGAAACTGGTCACCTCGTCGGCGGGGGGTTTGTTGGGCGCGATGATCAGCAGTGCACAGAACATGACGACGGCCGCCAGGGTGACCGCATCGGCCGATAGGCGTCCTTCACTGCTCCAGTAGACGTCGTCGAGATGCAGGACCATTGCGAACTCGTCGAGCACCAGTGCGGCGCCCACACCGAACATCAGGCCAGCGACCTGGCGCCAGAGTCCCCTCTCGCTGGAACCCAGGGCCAGCACGCCTCCCAGGAGCAACACGATCAGCCCGGGGACCACGTGATGGATGTGCACATCACCGGTCGACACGTTGCGGAACGGGCCTTTGCCGGCCCGGATCATGCGGGTGATCATGCGGGTCACCAGGAATGTCACCAGGAACGCCAACAACGCGAACAGCATCGGCTGGCGCCCCGGCTCGAAGACCTCGCGGGAGTACCAATCGACCATGTCCACAGCGTATGGACGCCGGAGGTTCAAAGCCCGCCGGAGTCGTCGCGGATCACATTGGCGAGGTTGGACGGCGGGTCAATCACAGGAATCGCTGTTCCGATTCGCGTAGATTGTTCGTGTGCGCACGATGATCAGGAACATGATCCGTGGCTGAGGCCACGCGGAGCAGTGCGTCGCTGGCCCGCGACCCCCAGACGCCGGGCAAGACCCTGTCGAAACTGGCCAATCACAAGAGCTGGTCGGTGCGCGCCGAAGTGGCCAGCAACCCCCGTACCCCGGCCAAGACGCTGTTGAGACTGGCGCAGGACAAGCGCTGGGAGGTGCGCACCGAAGTCGCCTTGAACCACCGCGCTTCGTCCAAAGTCCTGGAGATGCTGGCCCAGGACGACAACAAGTCGGTGCGTACGGCCGTGGCATTGAACCCGGAGGCATCCGGTGCGGCGCTGCGGCGGCTGGCCAAGGACAAGTCAGCGGTGGTGCGACAACGTGTCGCGGAGAACCGCAGTGCCCCCAGTGGGGTGATTCGCAAACTCGCCGCCGATGAGAGCCGAACTGTGCGGCGGGCCGCCGACGACAACCATCGGAGTCCGAAGAAGGTCAAGTGATGCTGCTGTCGCAGATGACGGCCCAGCAGGTGGCGTCCTTGTCGTGGACCGTGGTTCCAGAACCTCTGATCGGTGCGCCTTTCCCGTCACCGATCATCGCCGACCCGACATTTCTGGGACCGGGGAGCACACCTGAAGGTGACTGGCGGATGTGGGCGCACTCGTTGATCGGTTTGCACGCTCTCCGCAGCGATGACGGAATCGCGTGGCGTCGGTCTGGCACTGTGGCCCGCAACGCCCTGCGCGGGTACATCCTGGCTACGCAGTCGTCGCCGCGCTACCGCCTGTGCTACGAGAAAACACGGCTCTTCGTGCCGCTGGGTCTGCCGTGGCGTTCCCGCATCGAGTCCCGTGGCAGCGACGACCTCATTCACTGGCAAGCGCCGGTCACTTTGCTCGAGCCCAGCCTGGCGTGGCACGTGAACGGCCGCAGTCGCTCGGTGTCCAATCCGTGCCTGGTGGAGTTGCCCGACGGCCGCTGGCGCCTGTACTACTCAGCCGGCCTCACCGCGCTGCCCGACTGTGGGTTCTCTGAGCCGACCTACATCGGTGTAGCCGAGTCGGTCGGCGTCGACGGACCGTTCCAGGCCCTGCCCGAACCCGTGTTGGGTCCAGCGGATGGTCCGGCGAGCCTGTCGGCCGGTGCGATCAAAGTCCTGCGGGTCGCCGACGGCTGGGTGGGGTTCCAGAACGCGATCACCTGGGATGGTGAGCACTCCGGCTCGGAGATCTGGGTGTTGGGGTCGGCCGACGGGTTGAGGTGGCAGGTGTTGTCCGAGGCGCCTGCGATCGCCCCGACCGGTTGCGGCTGGATGGCCACCCATGTCTACGCTCTCGACGTCCGGGACACGCCGGTAGGGCCGCGGATGTACTTCAACGCGCGCGACGGCTACCACTGGTCGCGGGGCCGGGAGCGGATCGGACTGGCGACCCCGGCGTGGGGGTCAGCTGCCTGAAACGGGGTCTGGGTGCCCCCGAGGCGATTCGAACGCCTGCACATGGCTCCGGAGGCCACTGCTCTATCCCCTGAGCTACGGGGGCCCTGGGCATTCCCCAGCGTAGCAACGCCAGTCCTACCCCGAACCGCGTGGATCGGGCAGTACCGTCGGGGTATGCGCTGGCCGGTGGTTGTACTCGCCGCATTGCTGGTCGGATGTGGCCCCGTGACACCGACCGTGCAACCCACTGCGCTTCCAGGACCGGTGGCGGCCGGTGCCCCGGACGCGGCGATCTCGGTGGCCGATCAGCAGTGGGAGATCTGTACACGCAAGCAGTTGCGCCAGTATCCGCCTGTGCTCGACGAGCTGGCGCCTTCCTATTACGCCGGTCCGTGGTGTCAGAGCGCCGACGGCGGGAACCGGTACATGTGGATCTACGCCCGGCCGCTGTTCGAGGGCGAAACCCCGCAGGAAGTGCGCAAGTACGTCAACGAGGACGCCAGCCTGCTGGTGCGCGGCCTGCGGACCACCGGCTACCAGCCGGTGCGCGCCGGGGCGAGGAGCCGTGACGTGTTCTATGAGGCCCGTCGACCGACCTCGCCCAATCTGGTGAGCATCGCAGTGCTCGGGGAGGACGTGCCGCCAGAAGGGCAGGCGTACGTCGGTGACAACCCGCTGCGCGTGGTGGTGGCGGTGCGCAAGGCCGGACCCGAAGATACCCCGAGCCCGAGCCCTTAGTCTGGGGCCATGACCCCTGACGCCCTCACCGAAGTCATCAGCGCGGCCCTGACCCGAGTCCCCGAGATCGAGGGAATCACCGCCGAGGTTCGCGTGGACCGCCCGAAGAACCGTGACCACGGCGACTACTCCACGAACATCGCGATGGTTCTGGCCAAGCGGGCGGGACTGGCCCCGCGGGATCTGGCCGCCAAGGTCGTCGAGCAGCTGCGCGGCCAGGCCGGTATCGAGGCGGTTGAAATCGCCGGCCCGGGTTTCATCAACATCACGCTGGCTGCGGACTCCGCCGGGGCGATCGCACACTCGATCGTCGAACAGGGCGCGGACTACGGGACCATCGACGCGCTGCAGGGCACAGCGCTCAACCTCGAGTTCATCTCTGCGAACCCCACCGGGCCGCTGCACCTCGGTCATACCCGCTGGGCGGCTGTCGGGGACGCCATGGCACGCGTGCTGGCGGCGGCAGGCGCTGAGGTGACCCGGGAGTTCTACGTCAACGACCGCGGTGTGCAGATGGACAAGTTCGGACAGTCGTTGGAAGCGTCGGCGCGCGGCGTGCAGGTCCCCGACGGCGGCTATCAGGGCGATTACATCCATGACCTGGCCCGCACCATCGTGCAGGACGACCCTGCGATCCTGGAGCTGCCCGAGGACCGCCGGTGGGTCGCGTTCCGGGAAGCCGGTTACGCATTGCAACTGCAGCAGCAGAAGGACGTCCTGGACAACTTCCGCACACATTTCGACGTCTGGTACTCCGAACGTTCCTTGCACGAGTCCGGCGCGGTCGACCGCGGCATGCAGAAGTTGCGCGAGGAAGGCCACGTTTTTGAGCAGGACGGTGCGGTGTGGCTGCGCACCACGGACTTCGACGACGACAAGGACCGGGTGCTGATCAAGGCCGACGGAGAACTCACGTACTTCGCCTCGGACACCGCCTACTACGTCAACAAGCGCGACCGCGGTTTCGACGTCTGCGTGTACCTGCTCGGTGCCGACCACCATGGCTACGTCAACCGGCTGCGTGCCGTGGCGGCGTGTGCCGGTGATGACCCGGATTACAACATCGAAATCCTCATCGGGCAGTTGGTGAAGATGTTCAAAGGCGGGCAGGAGGTGCGGCTGAGCAAGCGGGCCGGTGCCATGGTGACCCTGGAGGATCTGGTCGACGAGGTGGGCGTCGATGCCGCGCGCTACACCCTGATCCGGTATCCGGCCGATTCGCCGCTGACGATGGATCTCGACCTGTTGGTGCAGCGCACCAACGACAACCCCGTGTACTACGTCCAGTACGCCCACGCCCGGATCTCCTCGGTTCTGCGCAACGCCGCGGACCTGGGCATCGACTGGCGTACCGCGGAATTCGACCCGGGTCTGCTCGAGCACGAACGGGAGTCGGCCTTGCTCGGGGTACTGGCCGAGTTCCCCCGGATCATCGCGACGGCCGCCGAACTGCGCGAACCGCATCGGGTCGCACGGTACTTGGAGGAAGTGGCCACCGCCTACCACAAGTTCTACGACTCGTGCCGGGTCCTGCCACGCAACGACGAGGAACTGGCACCGCTGCACATCGCACGGCTGTGGCTGTGCGCCGCAAGCAGGCAGGTGGTGGCCAACGGCCTGGATCTGTGCGGGGTGCAGGCTCCCGAACGGATGTAGTCGCCGCTGTTAGCGCACGGATACGCTGGCCTGCATGCCAGCTCACCCCGCCGGCCCCCGGCACGAGGACCTCGCACATGCGGCCCCGATCGGAGAACCGCCCGCCGACCTGAATGCCTTGTCCGAGTCCGTGTGGCCAGCCACGGCCGCCCGCGTGGACGGCGTCCTCGAGCTCGCCGGGGTCCCGGTCACGCAAGCAGTGGCCGAATACGGATCGCCGTTGTTCCTGCTGGACGAGCGGCACTTCCGGCAGGCCGCCCGAGCCTACGCACAGGCCTATGCCGGGGCCGACGTCTACTACGCGGCCAAGGCCTTCCTCTCCGGCCGTATCGCCCGCTGGGCCGACGAGGAGGGGTTGCGCATCGATGTGTGCACCATGGGGGAGTTGGAGGTAGCCCTGCGGGCAGGGGTGTCCGGCGACCGTCTGCTCTTCCACGGCAACAACAAGAGCGAGCAGGAGTTGCGGCGCGCGCTTGAGGCCGGTGTGAGCCGCATCGTGGCCGATTCCTTCGACGAGATCGGCCGGCTGTCCCGACTGGCCGAACAGACCGGCGTCCGCCCGAATGTGCTGGTCCGGGTGACGGTCGGTGTGGAGGCACACACCCACGAGTTCATCGCCACAGCCCATGAAGACCAGAAGTTCGGCCTCGCGCTGGCCGGTGGAGTCGCCGCCTCTGCTGCGAAGGCAGTGGCCGAGGATCCGCACCTGAACCTGATCGGTCTGCACAGCCACATCGGCTCCCAGATCTTCGACGCCGCAGGTTTCGAGGTGGCCGCGCACCGCATGGCAGGTCTGGTCGCCGACCTGGTGACCGACGGGCACCGCATCGAGGAACTGAACCTCGGCGGTGGAATGGGCATCGCCTACACCCCCGACGACGACCCCCCGCGGGTGCAGGACATGGCCAAGCAGTTGCAGTCGATCGTCACCCGCGAGTGTGAACTGGCCGGGGTCCCGGTGCCGCGTTTGGCCGTGGAACCGGGCCGGGCCATTGTCGGCAGTGCCGGGATCACCGTCTACGAGGTGGGCACGGTGAAGACGGTGGACCTCGGTGGCCGCTCGCGTCTGTACGTCTCGGTGGATGGCGGGATGAGCGACAACATCCGTACCGCCCTGTACGGCGCCGATTACACCGTGGTCCTGGCGGGACGGAACTCGAGTGCCGAGCCGGTGCTGAGCCGGGTCGTGGGCAAGCACTGCGAGAGCGGGGACGTGGTGGTGCGCGATGCGTGGCTGCCGGGCGACGTGCAGCCCGGGGACCTGCTGGCGGTGGCGGCGACCGGCGCCTACTGCCGCAGTATGGCCAGCAACTACAACTATGTGCCCAGGCCCGCAGTCGTGGCGGCGCTGGACGGATCATGCTCGGTGGTCCTGCACCGGGAGAGCCTCGAGGACTTGATCCGCGGGGACGCGGCCTTCGACTAGCGACAGCGCCCGCGCCCCTGACGTCGACCATGTCCGCCGTGGGAGACTGTCAGCGTGTCTGATTCTGTGGTGCGTGTAGCCCTGCTTGGAGGCGGAACTGTCGGCTCGCAGGTCGCCCGCCTGCTCACCGACTCGGCCGAGGATCTGCAGGCCCGGGTGGGAGCTCCGCTGGAGCTCGTGGCCGTCGCCGTGCGGGACGTGAACAAGCCCCGACCGGGCATCCCCTCGGAACTGCTGACCGACGACCCGTTCGCGGTGGTCAAGCGGGAGGACGTCGACATCGTCGTGGAAGTGATGGGGGGCATCGAGCCGACGAAGGAACTGCTCGAGGTCGCCCTGCGCAACGGGGCCAGCGTCATCACGGCGAACAAGGCGCTGCTCAGCGAACATGGCGCCGGTCTGCACGAGATCGCCTTCCAGAACGGCGTCGACCTGTTCTACGAAGCGGCGGTGGCCGGTGCGATCCCGCTGCTGCGACCGCTGCGTGAGTCGCTGGCCGGCGACCGGGTGCAGCGGGTCCTGGGCATCGTCAACGGCACCACCAACTACATCCTCACCAAGATGGACGAGGAGGGCGCCGACTACGACGAGGTGCTCGCCGAGGCGCAGCGGCTCGGTTACGCCGAGGCGGACCCCACCGCCGACGTCGAGGGCCACGACGCGGCGGCCAAGGCCGCCATTCTCGCAACCTTGGCCTTCCACTCCAGCGTCACGCTGTCCGACGTCCACTGCGAGGGCATCAGTTCGGTGACGTTGCGCGATGTCGAGGCAGCACGTGATCTTGGTTTTGTCATCAAACTGCTGGCCGTGGCAGAGCGGACCTCCGATTCCGGGATCGTCACCCGGGTGCACCCGGCCATGGTGCCGCGGTCACACCCGTTGGCCAGTGTCCGCGACGCGTTCAACGCGGTGTTCGTGGAAGCGGAATCCGCCGGCCCGATGATGTTCTACGGTCGCGGTGCCGGTGGCGAGCCGACCGCCAGTGCCGTGCTCGGTGACCTGGTGAGTGCTGCGCGCAACCGTCGGGCAGGAGCGTCCGGGCAGGCGCAGTCGATCTACGCAGGTCTCACACCGCGCCCGGTGGGGCAGGCGACCACCCGCTACACGGTGAACCTGGATGTCGTCGACCGTCCCGGCGTGCTGGCGCAGGTCGCCACCTGTTTCGGCGATCACGACGTGTCCATCCAGACCGTCCGGCAGGACACCGATGAGCAGAGCGGCCGGGCAGCGCTGCTCATCCGGACTCACGCCGCCTCGGAAGCGGATCTGGCTGCGACCGTGGATGCACTGCGCGACCTCGACATCGTCAACGAGGTGGCCGCGGTCATGCGCGTGGAGGGTGAGGAATGAGCGCCCACGTCTGGCGGGGGATCATCGAGGAGTACCGCGAACACCTACCCATCAGTGCCCAAGCCCCGGTCATCACCCTGCGCGAGGGCGGAACCCCGCTCGTGCGGGCGAACCGGGTCAGCGAGATGACCGGCTGCGATGTCTACCTGAAGGTCGAAGGGGCCAACCCGACCGGGTCGTTCAAGGACCGCGGAATGACCATGGCGATCTCGATGGCCGCTCAGGAAGGCGCGAAGGCGGTGATCTGCGCGTCCACCGGAAACACCAGTGCCAGTGCTGCGGCGTACGCCGTGCGCGCGGACATGGTGTGCGCGGTTCTCGTGCCTGCGGGCAAGATCGCGATGGGCAAACTCGCGCAGGCCCTGGTGCACGGAGCCCGCCTGCTGCAGGTCGACGGCAACTTCGACGACTGCCTGACGCTGGCCCGCGAACTGTCCGAGGACTACCCGGTCGCCCTGGTCAACAGTGTCAACCCGGCCCGGATCGAGGGCCAGAAGACCGCCAGTTTCGAGATCGTGGATCAACTGGGAAAGGCGCCGGACATCCACTGCCTGCCGGTCGGCAACGCCGGGAACATCACCGCCTATTGGATGGGATACCAGGAGTACTCGGTCAAACCCCGGATGTGGGGATTCCAGGCAGCCGGTGCCGCCCCGATCGTGCGCGGCGCGCCCGTGCGCAACCCCCAGACGATCGCTACCGCCATCCGGATCGGAAATCCCGCCTCGTGGCAGCAGGCCGAGGCGGCCCGCGACGACTCCGGCGGCCTGATCGACATGGTCACCGACCGGCAGATCCTCAGTGCGTACAAGTTGCTTGCGGCCGGCGAAGGGGTGTTCGTGGAGCCGGCATCGGCCGCCGGGGTGGCGGGGCTGTTGGCGCGCCACGCAGACGGTGAACTGGACTCCGGGCAGACGATCGTGTGCACGGTCACCGGCAACGGCCTGAAGGATCCGCAATGGGCGATCTCCGGAGCCCCACAGCCGGTGCGCATCGCGGTCGATGCCCCCGCGGCCGCCGCCGAACTGGGCCTCATCTGATGACGGTGGTGGTGCAGGCGCCGGCCACCTCCGCGAACCTCGGCCCCGGCTTCGACTGCCTCGGACTGGCGCTGGAGTTCCGGGATCGGGTCACCTTCGAGATGGCCGACCGGACATCCGTGACCGTAAACGGCGAGGGCGCCGGTGAAGTGAACCGCGGACCCGACCACCTGATCCTGGCCACCGTGCGCAGGGCCTTCCAGGAGTGCGGCCAACCGGTACCCGATATCGCCGTGCACTGTGAGAACAACATTCCGCACGGTCGCGGCCTGGGCAGTTCGTCCGCGGCCATCGTGACCGGACTGGCCGGCGCCCGGGGGCTCGGCGCGCGGCTCGACGAGGCGGACGTGCTGGCCCTGGCCACCCGGATCGAAGGCCATCCCGACAACGTGGCCCCGGCGTTGCTCGGTGGTCTGACGATCTCCTGGATGCAGGGAGTCAGCGGCCGGGCAGTGCGCCTGGACCCGGCGGCGGGGCTGGCCGCCACGGTTGCGGTGCCGGACGACCGTCTTCCAACCTCCACCGCCCGGTCCCTGCTGCCTGATTCGGTTCCATTCGGTGACGCCGTCCATGTTCTGGGACGCAGCGCGCTGGCGGTTGCGGCGTTCACCTCGCACCCGGAACTGCTCCTGCCCGCCACCGAGGACCGGATCCACCAGAGCTACCGTGCGCAGGCCTATCCGCAGTCGTTGGCCCTTGTGCACGAACTGCGCGAACGAGGTATCCCTGCCGCCATCTCAGGGGCCGGACCCAGTGTCATCGCCTTCGGGTCGGGCTTCCCGATCCCGGACGGATGGCGCCGGCTGGAAGTTCCGGTGGCCACCGAAGGGGTCCGGGTATCCGGGCCGTAGGCACCTCGTCCGAGGGCTGAACCGGTCGGTTCGTGTGGTTCTGCGAAGGGTTCGATCTCAACGCGAGGGTGCAGGCGTTGGAGTTGTGCACATCGGTTGGGGTTGGGTACATCGGTGAGAGATCGGCGGGCCGCGTAGGTCCAACGTATGTGCGCAAGTCCAACGTGTGTACGTAAGTCCAACGGCTGTGCGCGGTGGCGGGCCCTTCGTGATCGCAGGCGATCTCCGCAGCCCTCAGACCGTCCGCGGCACTTTCCCGGTGAGTTTCATCATCCGGCACATCATCCGGTGCCCGCCGTCGGAGGCCCGCCCGAACATCAGCGGGCAGCCGCCGTCGATGACCATCACCCCGGCCTCCCGACCGATCAGCGTCGCCTCCTCCGAGACACTCCCAGGCCCGAAGGCCCGATGCATCCAGGCGTATTTGATGCCCAGATCCACGATTTCGCGCATCGTGGCGGGCGCGCGGTCGGCGGCGGTCGCAATGACCACCGCATCCACCCCGCCAGGGATGGCGGCGAGATTCGGGTACGTCGGATCTCCCTCGGCGGACTCGGCATTGGGATTGACGGCGAACACGGTGTACCCCCGCTCGCGCAGTCGGGTGTACACCGCGTTGCTCCCGTGCCCCTCGGGATGACTCGACACGCCGGTGACGGCGATCCGTTTCTGGTTCAGGAATTCGGCGGCGGCTGCGGCAATCTTCACGGCACCATCTCCTCGTGACAGGCACGATTCTACGCTGCTGTTCCCCGGGCACGGGCCTGTCCCGCGGGGTCGTGCCGACGACGAACGCGACAATCGCGGGAGGTCGTGTCAGCCGGGTTCTTTCACTGCCGGTAACGAGAGTGTTACAGTAAGGGCAGCCAGGGCGTTATCACTCGTGGCGATTCACCGGAGCAGACTTCAAACTCCTCACTTCTCCACGTAAACGCCTCCCGGCAATACCTGTCCGCTGTGAACGACCTTCGTTCACATTGTTGGGCGATCTCGCCCCGACGTCCATGAAAGGACGTGTCAGTTGACTGACACCACCATCGAATCAGCCCCCGCCAGCAAGCGTCGTCCCGGTCTTTCCGGCATGCTCCTGGCCGACTTGCGCAAACTTGCCTCCGATCAGGGAATCTCCGGGGCATCCTCTATGCGTAAGAGTGAACTCATCGCCGCTCTCGGCGGCTCGAGCAAGACCACCCCGCCTGCCTCCGGCTCCGATTCCCCGCCGAGTTCTGGGCCCAAGCCGTCCTCGGATGCGTCCGGCGACGAGTCGGGCAGTTCCGACAAGGCCGAACCGCAGGCCCGTGCCGATCGCACCGACGACCAGCAGCAAGGCCGTGAGAACGGCAACCGCGAGCAGGACCAGCAGCAGAGCCGTGAGAGCGGCAACACCGAGCAGGAGCAGGACCGCGACCGCGACCGTCAGCAGAACCGTGACGGTGGTGACCGTCAGCAGAACCGTGACGGTGGTGACCGTCAGCAGAACCGTGACGGTGGTGACCGTCAGCAGAACCGTGACGGCGGAAACCGCGAAAGCGGCGGTCGTAACAGTCGCCGTCGCCGTGGGCGCAACCGCAGCGACCGTGACCAGAACCGCGGCGACCGCGACCAGAGCCGCAACCGCCGCGACGACAGCGAACCGGAGGTCGGCGAGGACGAGGTCCTGGTCCCCGTGGCCGGCATCCTCGACGTGCTCGACAACTACGCCTTCCTGCGCACGACCGGCTACCTGCCCGGCCCGACCGACGCTTACTTGAGCCTGGGTCTGGTGAAGAAGTACTCGTTGCGCAAGGGCGATCACGTGGTCGGCGCGATCCGTCCCCAGCGTGACAACGAGAACTCTCGGCAGAAGTACAACCCGCTGGTCCGCATCGACAAGGTCAACGGCCTGGAGCCGGACAAGTCACGCGAGCGCAAGGACTTCGGCAAGCTCACCCCGCTGTACCCGCAGGCGCGACTGCGCCTGGAGGGTGAGAGCCACAACATGACCACCCGCATCATCGACCTGGTCGCGCCGATCGGCAAGGGTCAGCGCGGACTGATCGTCTCGCCGCCCAAGGCCGGTAAGACGATGGTGCTGCAGCGCATCGCCAACGCGATCACGACGAACAACCCCGAGGTCCACCTCATGGTGGTCCTGGTCGACGAGCGTCCCGAAGAAGTCACCGATATGAAGCGTTCGGTGAAGGGTGAGGTCATCGCCTCTACCTTCGACCGTCCCGCGGAGGATCACACCACAGTCGCCGAACTCGCGATCGAGCGCGCGAAGCGACTCGTGGAGATGGGGCAGGACGTGGTCGTTCTGCTGGACTCCATGACTCGTCTGGGCCGTGCCTACAACCTCGCCGCCCCCGCTTCTGGACGCATTCTGTCCGGTGGTGTGGACTCCGCCGCGCTGTACCCGCCGAAGAAGTTCTTCGGTGCTGCGCGCAACATCGAGGAGGGTGGTTCGTTGACGATCATCGCGACCGCTCTGGTGGAGACCGGATCGCGTATGGACGAGGTCATCTTCGAGGAGTTCAAGGGCACCGGCAACATGGAGCTCAAGCTGGATCGTCGCCTGGCGGACAAGCGGATCTTCCCGGCCGTCGACGTGGACGCCTCCGGTACCCGTAAGGAAGAGCTGCTCATGAGCACCGAGGAGCTCAAGATCGTCTGGAAGCTGCGCCGTGTGTTGCACGCTTTGGACACCATGCAAGGTATCGAGCTGCTGCTCAGCAAACTGCGTGAGACGCAGAACAACTACGAATTCCTGCGCCAGGTGCAGCAGACCACGCCGGCCGGCCTCGAGGCAGAGGTTCCGGACGGGATGGGCGAGCTCTAGAAAGCTGCCCGTACTCGGGTCACCGATGCCCGTGTTGTGCACTAGCGGCATCACCATGTGTGGTGCAGCAACGGCGCGACACGGGCATCGTCGTGCCCGGCGCCCTTCAATGAGGTTTGGGATGCTGCTGACTCAGCAGGGGCGAAGATGACGCGGTG
>ERZ795053.1014-NODE-1014-length-35979-cov-8.133504_pt1 | contig 35979 bp, 33 predicted proteins | sample MGYA00375137_ERZ795053 | MGnify/ENA primary metagenome ERZ795053 (study PRJEB30182, sample SAMN05720284) | activated sludge metagenome | isolation source: Anaerobic digester | place: Hong Kong | collected 2014-12-17 ...
TTACCAGTTACGATAATCCAGGTGTTTGTATTTCTCCAGATATCTTACCGGAAGTTTTAAAGCATCTTTCCTGAACGGAGGTGCCAGTTGAGTCCCGTCGACTTCAAACTGGAGAACAGCCGGACGGCCGGATTTGATGGCTGCCAGGAAGGCATCGCCAACATCTTCAGCACGGTCGATGGTGGCTCCGTAAGCTCCCATAGCCTTGGCTACTTCTCCGAAGTTGGGCGCTTCGATATCAACACCATAGAATCTGTTATTGTAGAAATCAACCTGATTCTTCTTCTCCGCACACCAGGCGGTGTTATGGAATACACATGCAACTACCGGAATGTTTTCCTGTACGGCCGTACTTACTTCATGCAGACTCATGCCCCAGGCGCCGTCACCAACGATATTAAAGACCGGTGCATCCGGACGGCCCAGTTTAGCTCCCAGAGCAGCCGGATAGGAGAACCCGGTGTTGCCGAAGGTCAAAGCAGCAATATGCTGCCGGCCTCCATTAAAGTTAAAATAGCTGTTCGCCGTTGAGGCCACATTACCGATATCGGTAGCCAGAATAGCGTCTTCCGGCATGACTTTGGCCAGTTCAAGCAGAACTCTGCGCGGGTTCATAGGATTGCCCGGCACCATAGCCATATCTGTGATTTCTTTTTCCCAATCCGCCTTACGAGCTGCGATCTCAGCCAAACGAGCTTCATTTACCGGGCGATCACCGATTTTTGCCTGAAGCAGTTTCAGTATTTCGATGGCAGCTGCTTTGGCATCACCGATAATACCCACTTCTATTGGATGCGTTTTGGCGATATGCAAAGGATTGATGTCGATCTGGATGATCTTGGCAGAATCCGGGAAGTAGTTGATGTCATACTGGGGCAGAGTCCCGAAATATGACAATCTGGAACCGATCGCCAGAATAACATCAGCCTCGGCCATAGTATTCATGGCAGCCTTGGATCCCATATATCCTATAGGACCAACATGCAGCCGGTGATTGGCCGGGAATGCATCATTATGCAGATAGGTGCATGCTACCGGCGCGGTCAGCAGATCAGCGATCCGGGCAACGATATCATGGGAATCGGTATCTACCACTCCACGTCCGGCAACTATGACCGGTTTCTTTGCATTTGCCAGCAGTTCGGCAGCTCTGGCCAATGATTCAGGCGATCCGCAGCCCCGGTCATCCACACGATACTGGTGGGGCTGTAAAATGTGATCTTCTACTTCCCCGTAAAAATAGTCCCGGGGAATGTCCAAGAGCACTGGCCCTCTCAGTGCATAAGCCATCCGGAAAGCGGTTCTGGTGCAATCAGCGGCTCTTGAAGGATGAGGCAGTCTGACCGTAGCTTTCGTGATCGCTTTGAATACTGATACCTGATCACACTCCTGGAATCCATCCCATCCGATAGACCCGGTTCCAGCGGAAGGAGATATTACCACCATAGGGGTATGCCCCATATTGGCCGCCGCTACTCCGGTAACCATATTGGTTATTCCAGGACCGTTCTGGCCTATGCATACGCCCGCTGTACCCGTTACACGGGCATAAGCATCTTCCATATGAGCCGCGCTTTGCTCGTGCCGCACCGGGATAAATCTGATTCCCGCTGCCGGCATAAGATCCAGCACGTCCATAAAGGCAGATCCCACAATACCTGATACGTGCTTAACGCCTTCTGCCACTAATGTTTCAACAATTGCCTCACTGGCTATCATTTTTTGTTTAGCCATTATTTTTCCTCCTCAAAATAACCATATTTAAAACAAGTAGAGTACTATCTGTTAGGTCCACAGTTCACATCGGTCATAACGTTTACAACAGCCGGTTTGTCAGAGGCCATTGCTCTGTCAATGGCAGCGCCGATGTCTTTGGCCTCGGTCACATATTCTCCATATCCGCCCAGAGCCTCAACCACCTTGTCGTAACGAACATCTCTCAAGAATAATCCCACAAAGGGTTTATCCTCAACAGCTCTCTTGGCTTCTGACCGCTTGATCATTCCCCAGCAGCTGTCATTGAGAATAACGGTGGTGAATTTGATACCGTAACGCAGAGCTGTATCATATTCCATAGCTCCATAACCGAAAGCACCGTCACCGGTGATAAGGAGCACTTTCTTTTCCGGATGGGCCAGTTTGGCTGCCATCGCATAGGGAACACCTACACCCAGAGGTCCGAAACTGCCGTTGGCGATCCCCATGTATTGGCCAGGGCCGGTAGCCGGCAGGAAGGAGTTTCCGAAAGTAGCCGTATCACCGCCATCAATAACGACAATCGTGTCCTCATCAATGCGCTGCATGATTTCGAACATAAGTCTAACGGGGTGAATGGGGGTCTGATCAGATGTCAACATGGGCAATACTGCCTGCACCATCTGGGATTTGCCGTTGCTGAGAGCATCGGTCCACTCTTTGTGAGTGTTTTGTTTTACTGCGGAGATCAGCTGTTTTAGCACTTCTTTAACATCGCCGGCAATACCGACTTCCACATCCAGCTGGTCAGTAATAGATGCAGCGTCAATGTCGACCCGGATGATCTTGGCATTGGCCGGGAAGGATTCCCGCTTCATAATGTAGCCGGGGCGTGTTCCCAGGAGCAATACTACATCGGCGTTCTGAATTGCTCCGGCAAAAACGGGATGCCCAGTGGCTCCAATCGATACAAATAAGGGATGACTGTCAGGAACCAGTCCGCGGGCAGCATTGCGGGTGAAGAAGGGAATGCCGGTTTTCTCGACAAACTCTTTCAGTTCATCTTGCGCTTTGGAGTAGAAAGCACCGCTTCCAGCTATGACAACAGGTCTTTGGGCTTCATCCAATATTTTGGCGGCCTTCTCGATATCAGCCGGATTACCAGCCGGTTTGTTGGTTAAACGATAGGTTTTCTGGTATTCGACAAGAGATTCATCCACATAACCTTCCATAATATCCCGGGGGATTTCCATGTAGACCGGTCCCGGTCTTCCGGTAGTGGCTTCCGCTATGCCTCTGCCAACATACTCAGGAATACGATGGGTTTCCTGCACTGATCTGGCATGCTTGGTCATGGACTTGTAAATATCGATCTGATTAAAGTCCTGCAGTTCATTGCGGTCAGCTTCGATAACTTTTGCTTTTCCGGCCATGATCAATACCGGTGAACAGTTGCGGTCAGCATTGGCGATCCCGGTTACCAGATTGGTCACACCAGGACCTGCTGTGGCTGTACATACACCAAAGTCGCCGGTGGTCAGAGCCCATCCTTCAGCCATCATGGCTGCGGTCATCTCATGTCTGACACCAATGAATTTGATACCGTTTTCATCACAGGATTCCATCATCGGATAGATGTGACCTCCCGGAATACCGAAAATATACTTTACTCCTTCTTTTTTGAGGATTTCTTGAACCATGGTTCCGCCTCTGATTTCTGCCATTTTAAAATACCTCCCATCAAAATTGTTTCAATAATAATCATTAAAAATGTTTTACCATTCTGAGAACCTTTAATATTTTGCGGTTACGGTCATTTTGGACTTTTACGCGGTCAAGGCCGGTATAATCCTTAAGTCCCTTGCCGGTTTTCACTCCCAGATTGCCTTCAGCCACCATTTTATCCGGCAAAGCAGTCGCCGTAGTATTGCACAGCATCGGCGCCAGGAAAGTTCCGCCTAATTTCGCCAAATCCCAGCCGATATGGTCGTAGAGTTCCAGGGGGCCTTCAAAAGCCAACTTAAGCCCGGCATTATTGGTTATGGCTTTATCAACATCTTCCGGAGAAGCCCACCCTTGTTCCACGATGTAATTGGCCTCCCGTGCCAATGCAGTGTTTAGACGGTTAACGATAAATCCAATCGTGTACTGTTTTAACACTACCGGGACATGATCCAGACTTTCATAAACCTTTTTGGCAAATTCCAAAGTCTCCGGTGATGTCTCCGGTCCCAGTACGATTTCCACTAACGGAATGATATGGGCCGGGTTACAGAAGTGTCCGATGATCAAACGGCCAGGATTGGATACCTGCACCACATCATAAATATTTAAAGCCGAAGTGGTACTGGTCAGAATAGTATCCGGGGAACAGAGCCTGTCCAGTTCCGCAAACAAAGCCTGTTTTATATCCGGTACTTCAGGAACAGCTTCAACTACGAATTTGGCCTGTCTGGCTGCGTCCTCCATTTTATCCGTGTAAACCAGCAGCTCATTTACATTTTTGATACCCTCATCTGTGATCATTCCTTCATCTTTCAGCAGTTGAAGATTGCCGTCAACCAGCTTCCTGGCTGTTTCCAGCTGTTCGCCGCTCTGATCATAGAGTGTGGTGGGATAGCCATGGGCAGCAAAATCCTGGGCAATGGAGTGCCCCATTATTCCTGCTCCGATGACCAATACTTGAACTTTGTCATTCATTTGATCCGATCCCTCCTATATTGGCTTCAGTCATAAACTGAATGCGACAATTATCAGCAAGTACAATCATTTTCAAGATTCCGTGCATTCCTCCTCTCACCTATCGATCACAATCAACCTAAGATCCTGTAAAATGTATCGCTGAGCCTCGACCGCCCGGTAAAAACTTAAGATGACTTGCTTGCGGACTGGTCCGCATTATAGGGCGGAATCTTATAGGTCAATGGCTCGGGTAAAAACATGGCTATGATTAAAATACATATCAGGACTCCGACGGCCATCAGGGTAACAGCATTGCCTATGCCATTGAGCAGCATTGGTGCTGATAAGAATCCAACCAAAGCCGGCGCTGCGATCTGTCCCAAACGTCCGATAATGTTGTTTCCCCAGGCAGTAGCATTGCCGCGCAATTCGGTAGGGAACAGCTCATTGGTAAAGGTAGCACACAAAACGGTAAATGTTCCGGTAAAGAATACTCCTACGATCTGTGCCAGGGCCACCTGCAGGAAACCTTGGGCCTGGAATACGGTCATGACTGCCAGTGAGCCGATCCCAAAGAAAATATAGGCAGTCTTCTTGCGCCCGATCTTATCCAGCAGTTTTCCTACTGCTACATAACCGGCCAACCCCAGGGTAAAGGCCAAAGCGGTTACCAAACCGACTTGATTTTCATTCCAGCCCAGTTCGCTTTCCACCCGCAGGGCAAAAAAGTTCATTGCTGCTGAATAAGATATATACATAAAGAACCACAAGGCCATAATAGCGAATAGGTTTTTACGATAGGGGGCAGTAAAAACCGCAAACAAGGAAGGAGTATTTTCGCCTTTTCCCGCTTTACACTCTGTAAAACGCTGGGTCTCCGGCAGATTCTTGGCAAAGAATATAAGTAAAATCAATGGCAGTGCTCCGATGATATATAATCCTCTCCAGTGCAGAACTGGTATCATTGCAACGACGGGCAGGAGCAGCGAGGGGAAAATCGCACCGATGGCTGCCGCTCCCTGAAATAATCCCAGGGCTCGTCCGCGATATTCAGCATCAAACTCCTCCGCCACGATAATAAATCCTACTGCCCAGCAAACCACCAGAAATACGCGGGCAATAAATTGAAAGGCAATGAACATCTCCAAATTCACCGATGATGCAGTCAACAAACTAAAAACTGAATAAATAATAACGGACCAGATAAAAATTGGTCTGCGGCCGATCCGGTCAGCCATTCGTACCACAAAAAACGCCACCAGCGCACCAATGGCAATCACAGACAAAGTATAACTGGCTACTTGTTCGGTAATGTTAAAGGCATCCTTTATATAAGGAAGAGCCAGATTTACCACCATAAAGTCAAACCCTTCAAAAAAGGCACCGATCATAACCAGCGGCATTAAGAGCTTCTGCCTGTGGCTTAAAACAAATTTTCCCGATGATTGCTTCTCTTCAACCAATGTGTTCGCCTCCTTTAATAGTTACCATTACAACCATCGATCAGCACGAGGAGAAACGAGCATTTCCTGCTAACCGAAGTTTATACTGCACCTCCTTTTTGCATTCTTCCCAAATCTTTAATGAACCGGCAGTTCTGACAATCCCAGCTCTTTGAGCAACTGCCCGCCAGGTTTTCCCTGGCGGTCATATCTCCTGATCCGGTAATACTCAGCCAGCATGACTGCCAATTTATCTTTCAATTTCACATCCTGGTCAGGGGTCAATTCTTCCATAAGCCTGTCGGGCAAGACGTCATCATTGCTGCTGAATCCTTCACGCATATTAAACATTCGTTCAATAACGAAAGCCCTTTCCCCCGCTCTGATAAAATCACCGGTGCTTATTTTCCTGCCGGTTACGATTTCCCACGCCCCAACATGAGGAAACAGGGCGAAAGATTTGAAATGCAGCAGGGAAGGATGTTTAGCCAGAAATTTTATGACCGGATTGCTCAGGAAGATCAACCGTCCTGCCACTTTGCCCAAAAGATCATCTTCCCGGCGCCCAAAAAGAAATGCGGGCATGACGGTAAAAGAGGTAAACAGACACGATCCTCCCAATGATATAGCTTCCATGGCGTTCTGAAAGAAAACGGTCAGGGCCGCTTTGCCCCTGGTGGTCAATCCATCAAATGTGACCGGACTCAGTACCTCAAGAAAAGTTAAAAATCCTCCGCCTAAATGGCAGGCTCCCCGGTTGGCAGTAGCATAACCCAATCCCAGGCCCACTGTATGGCGGGGGTCATAAGAAGCCAGTTCCAAACCTTTTACCTGGATCGCGCAGGATTTCTCACCATATTTTTGTGCCAGTCTTGCCGAGCCATCAGCCAGTTCTGCACAAACTCCCCGGCGGCAGGCAATGTCATCGATGGCTTCACGGATGCCTTCCGGGCTGTCAAACCTGATGCCAAAGTCCTTGATACCCTTTTGCTGCAGTTCCATGGCAAAAGCCAGGGTTCCCGCCAGCGATATGGTATCCATCCCCAGGAGATCAGCCTGGTAATTCCAGTTAATGATAGACTGCAAATCAAAATTTCCTATATTGGAGCCAAAAAGGCCAATGGTTTCGTATTCCGGTCCTTTTATATCTTTGCCGTTCAATTTTACCCGCCGTTCGCAGCGGATCGGACAGCTAAGACACCCGGAGTTCTTTTCCAGGTAATCTGCTGCCAGGGTTTCCCCAGAGATCTGGTTAGCCAGCGGCGAACCGACCTCACTGAAATTATGAACCGGCAAAACCCGACTGCGGTTTGCTTTGTTGACAAATCCTGCCGTCCCAAGTCCAGGCATATCCTGACCGGTGCTGGGATGCTCTTTTAAGAATTTCATCCAGCGGCCAATATAGTCTTTCCAGGCGGTCTCATCAGCAATGGGAATGGGAATATTCCCCTGGGCAACCAAAGCCTTTAAGTTTTTGCTGCCCATTACTGCACCGGTTCCGCAGCGGCCTGCCACCCGTTCACCGGATACTGCACAGGCATATAGCACTCCATTTTCACCTGCAGGTCCAATGACCAGTTTGCCGTATTTCTTGTCAAAACGAGCCTGACTTTCTTCACTGTTCAGGCCCCAAATATCAGCAGCGTCTTTTATCTGCACTTTTCCATCAATGATTTCAATATAGACCGGACGGGAAGCTTTTCCCCTGATCACCAGACCATCATATCCGGCTCGACGCAGCCTGGTGCCAAATATGCCTCCGCAGTTGGAAGAAGCGATCGCTCCGGTCAGGGGACTTTTGGTACTGATATTGAAACGGCTGCTTGAAGGTGCACCGCTGCCAGTCAGTATCCCGGTGTTTATCACAATGATATTTTCAGGAGAAAGGGGAGGGGTAAAGGGGGGTAATTCATCATAGAGGATCTTAGCGGCCAGCGCTTTGCCGCTGATAAACATATCATAATCAGCTTCGCTTATGGAGTACGTTCGTATTGCTTCGGTAGTGAGATCAATTTCCAGATATCGTGGTAAAATCATGTCGTACCTCCCGGTGAACTTTCGAGTACACGCTTTAAATAATACAGGTCAGGCACAATCAACTGCCGATATTTTGTTGTTCATGCTGTATGACAATAAAAAAAGTTATTAAATAATATCTAACGCAACATCACTCTTATCGTTAACTATAATTTACACCTGCCAATTCATAATGTAAAGTTATTTTTTTTATTTTTTCCCTATAAATTCGTGATTTTTTTCGCAAAAAAATGGCATAAACTTTTATGCCATTATCAAAACATTAGTAATATCTAATGTAAGTTTATTATCCGGGCAGTTTCCGTGCGGTTTCTTTATAGTTTTCAGCCTGCGCCACAAAATTGGCTGCCCATTCCGGATTGGCCGGCGCATAAATATGCTGGTAAGCAGCGATCACATTGTGAAAAAGAATACCGTCATTTTTTCCGTCTAAACCATAACCTCGCTGGACTTCCATAATGCTGCCCAGGGACTGGTCAGCATTGCAGATCTGGGAGTGATGAAATTCGTGCCCGCGTATCTCTGTGTTTTCTGAAAAAAGATAATTCGGTTTGACCACTTTCATCAATGAATAACCATGCCCTTTGGGGCGGGCTGACATTTTCACATCGCAGGGCAAAGCCCCTGTCATTTCAAACACCTGATCTTCATGGTGCAAACGCCGGGCTAAATACATCAACCCGCCGCACTCCGCATATACCGGCAGACCTGAAAGGATCATACGCCTGATATCTGCACGCAGGGAATCATTGTCCTGCAACTGCTGCGCATGAACTTCCGGGAATCCTCCCCCAATATAAAGCGCATCCACTTCCGGCAATTTTTTGTCCTGCAAGCTGTCGATGATGACTAATTCAGCGCCGCTGTTTTCCAGGGCCTGCAGGTTTTCAGGATAATAAAAGCTGAACACCTTATCCTTGATAATACCGATCCGCGCCCGATTGGAAGCCGAAGGCCCCCTGTCCTGAAGCTGACGCGGCAGCTCCTGGCTCCTTCCGGCAATAGCCAGTAAAGCCTCCAGATCGATATATTGGCTGGCCGTCTCCGTCAGACAGTTTCGCAAATTATCAAGGCCCTGTACTTCCTGTGCCAGTACCAATCCTAAATGGCGGTCGGCTATATGAATGTTTTTGATTTTGGGAACGGCTCCGATCACAGGTATTCCAGTATATTGTTCAATGCTTTGCCGCAGGATGTTTTCATGCCGCGGGCGCGCCACTTTATTGAGTATTACACCGGCAATATCTACTCCGGTTTCAAAGTTCTGAAAACCTTTCACCAAAGCCGCTGCACTGCGGGTCATACGAGTACAATCCACCACCAGGATCACCGGGGCATTGATAGTGCGGGCAATGGCAGCGGTGCTGTCGCTGCCTTCCACATCCAATCCGTCATATAATCCCATGGCACCTTCCACGACTGCTATATCAGCATCAGCACAGGCCCGATCGAATAGAGTCCTGATCTGCTGAGGGGGCGAAAAGTACAGATCCAAATTACAGCACGGGCGTTCAGCCATCCAGCTTAACCAGGAAGGATCAATAAAATCAGGTCCTTTTTTATATGGTTGTACGGCAAGACCATGTTTGGCCTTTAAAGCTCCGATAATGCCCAGGGTGATGGTTGATTTACCGGAACGCCCGTGGGGGGCAGCAATGACCAGACGCATCTTACATTCTCCTTCCTTAAAACTTGATCATAGACAAGCTGACTTCGCCATGTTCTCACTTCTGTATGCTTCACGAGACTGGAAGGCTCTTTGCCCCGCTTATAAGGCGCAGGGCCTGCCTCCTGTGAAACAATAACCACTTGCCATAAATCTTATACGCAGCCGGTCGGTTTAGGCAGTCCGGCAATTTTACATGCGCCTTTACCCGGGCCGCTGGGGAATAATGTGTAAATTTCTGCCGAAGTTTTTTTGGTATCTTTCAATAATTTTCTTACCATCGGCGCTACCCCGTATTCCTTATAGTAATTACGCAGGTAGTTGATGACCTCCCAATGTTCAGGGGTAAGCTCAACTTCTTCTGTAGTTGCCAGGACTTCAGCTACTTCTTCAGTCCATTCGTCGGCATTATCAAGAAAGCCGTCTTCATCCAACTGCAATACGCGGTCTCCTACTTTTAATTCCGCCATTCTTTATACCTCCTTGTTATTTATTGCTTTATGCCTGGTTTTTTGGATGATCCCAGGCAGATCAAAACAAAATTACATGACTTGTTCATTCATCCAATTCAAATCCGGCATTTTGCTCCCGGACGGCAATCACCACCTTATATAAAATGGTCAGCAGCAGCAGACCCACTGCATAAACACCAAGTATGATCATTATTTCAATGCCTGAAGGTATATATTCTGTCACTTTGCCAAAGGCATTGGGGACAAAGCCTCCCAGAACCAGCCCGATGGACTTATCCAGCCAGGAAGCTATAAATACCGCTCCCAGTGCTGCCACCAGCACTTTTTCATTGCGGCGCAGCTTCGGGATCACTAAAAGCGTTATGCCGGTTAATGCCAGCAAGGCTGCACACCACATCAAAGGAACCAGGTTATCCTTTCCGTCGATCCCTGCAAACAAATAAGTCAGGGCAGCCATGTGTCCAGGTATCTGAGAGTAAAAGGCTGTAAATACTTCCAACAGGAAGAAGAACACATTGGCGATCATGGCATAGGCAACGATTTTAGCCAGTGACTGGATCGCTTCCACAGAGGTTTTAAATGAAGTCCAGCGCCGCAGAACCAGACAGAGTATGATCAGCAGTGCAGGCCCGGCCGCAAAAGCGGAAGATAAAAAGCGCGCTGCCATGATAGCTGTCATCCAGTAATACCTGCCCGGAAGACCGGCATAGAGAAAAGCCGTTACCGTATGGATACTGATGGCCCATGGAATCGCAACATAAGTTAATACTTTCACCCATTTAGGCGGCGGAAATCCTTTTTTCTCCATGCCTAAAACCGTCCAGCCGATGATAAAATTCAAGAGCAGATAACCGGCCAGTACGCACAAGTCCCAGAACATAACCGAGCTCGGAGTAGGATGCAATATTACATTCAAGACCCGGGCTGGCTGCCCCAGATCGACAAAAACAAACAGCATGCAGACCACTACCGCTGCCACGGCCAGGAATTCACCCAGAATCACGATGGGTCCAAAGGCTTTGTGGTCATGCAGATAATAAGGAATAGCCACCATTACCGCTGAAGCAGCTACACCCACCATGAAGGTGAATTGGGAGATATAAAGGCCCCAGGTAACGTCCCGGCTCATACCGGTGACACCCAGGCCGTAATATAATTGCTGGAGGTAAGCAGCGCCTCCGGCAATGATCATGATCAGGAGAACTCCGATCAAGGCATAATATCGTTTGCTTCCGTTCAAAGCCTGCTCAAGCACTTGCTTCGCCTCCCCTGATCACATAATAAACACTGGGGCCGGTCCCCAATTCCACTTTGCGCCGGATGAAAAAGCTGGCACCAAGAACTTTCCGGATCTCGGAATCAGGATCATTCAGATCGCCAAAGAGAATGGCGCCTTTGGAAACCTCGGCACAAACAGGCATTTCTCCTTTTTCCAGGCGATCAACACAGAAGGTGCATTTTTCCACCACACCCTTGGTGCGGGTCGGCAGTTCCGGATTGACCTTTTCGATATGCGGTCGGGGATCCACAAAATTAAAGCTCCTGGCTCCAAAGGGACAGGCGGCCATACAGAACCGGCAGCCGATACAGCGGTGATAATCCATATTCACGATCCCGTCAGCCCGTTTAAAGGTGGCCTGGGTAGGGCATACCCGGACACAGGGCGGATTCTCACAGTGGTTGCACAAAACCGGGTATTGCATCTTTTGTATTTTTTCACTGAAGTATTCACTTTCCAGTTCAGCAAAGGTATGCTCAAAATCTTCCTGCCAGATCCATTTGATCTCATGATCGGCTTTACCGATATCCGGCACATTATTATATTGATGACAAGCAGCAGCGATCTGCTTTATATCCTCGGTCCCCTGAAATTTGCTGACATCAATGACCATTCCCCAGTGTTTGGCCGGCAGCGTTTGCGCTTCCCCGGCTGCAGCCTCTGCACCGAAACTGTCTAAACCTTTATAAATGGCGGCTCCGCCCACAGCTGCACCGGCCATGATTTTGATGAAATTCCGTCTGTTCATTTTGCTGCACCGGCTCCTTTCGTTCCATCATGGCAGTCCCAACAATATAGTTCGACAGCTGTATAGGTATGGCAGGAATCACAAAATTCACTGCGGTTGGAATGGCACTGCAGACAATTGTTTTCCAGGCTCATTTCCCAGGCTGCTCCGGAACTGCTGATATACTCTGTCTCCCCTTCTCTGACAGCCTGTTGCCGCCAGTCGCTTAGCAGCTGCGGGTGATGCGTACGCATAAACTCCTTGGATTCAATACATTGTTTTTCATCCAGCTGTTCAATGGCGGCCGTATCCAGACTCGGAGCAGGGGGTTCACTGGCTTTGCCGATATTAAGTAAAATAGGCGCCGTGATCAATAGCACAAAAAGTACCAGGATGGTAATGATCTTCCCAGGGTTATACATCGCTGCTCACCCCTTTTTCAGGCAGTTCTTCCAAACGGAGATCCACTGTCCTTTCGATTTCATTGTCCATAACCAGTGCATTGCCCAGCAGTTCATGCACTCCCATTACTTTTACACCCGGGACCCAATAATCCATAAGGGCCGGGAAGGAAGCCCGGTCAAGGGCGCAAATATTGGCTAATACATTGACCCCGTGTGTTCCTTGTACATATTTGACCGCATTTGCCCGGGGGAAACCTCCCCTGAGACGCAGTTCCATATTTTCTCCGGCGTTCAGTCCTGAACCGCTGCCGCAGCACAAAGTCTTTTCCCGGATGGTTTCTTCCGGCATTTCAAAGAAATTGTTGCAGACTTTACTGATAATATAACGTGGTTCTTCCAGAAGCCCCATGGCCCTTGAAGTATTACAGGAATCATGGAAGGTGACCCGCAGATGATCATTGCGGCTGGGATCCAATTTTAATTTGTTATGATAAATCAGGTCGGCTGTAAACTCTGTAATATGAACCATTTTAGTGGAGCGGGCGTTTTCAAACCTGGTCCCGGTGATAGGTGAGACCGGTACTTCAAGAAAATCAGCCGGACCATTCCAGGTATCCATATATTGATTTACCACCCGCCACATATGGCCGCACTCCCCGCCTAATATCCATTTGACCCCGAGTCTTTTGGCTTCGGCATAAATTTTGGCGTTGAGCCGCTTGGCCATTTCATTGGAGGTGAAAAATCCAAAGTTTCCTCCTTCGGAGGCAAAGGTACTCATGGTATAATCCAGCCCTAATTGTTCAAACAGCATCAGATAACCCATGCAGGTATAGATGCCCGGTTCCGCAAAGAGGTCGCCGGAAGGGGCCACAAATAGTATTTCCGCACCTTTGCGGTTAAAGGAAGGCTCGATCCGCCTGCCGGTCACGGTTTCAATATCATCCAGCATAAATTCGATATTATCCATGATGGCCTGTGGTTCCAGCCCCACATGGTTGCCTTTCATATAACAATTGGCCACCGGGCCGGAGATCCAGTCGGTATTCAGCCCCAGCAGATTCAGTAATTCCCGTCCCATCATGGTGATTTCCGCCTGGTCGATACCATAGGGGCAGAAAGCCGAACATCTGCGGCATTCTGTACATTGATAGAAATAATACCACCATTCTTTGATCACATCTTCGGTAAGGTCACGGGCTCCGGCTAAACGTCCGAACATTTTGCCAGCCGGTGTAAAATAGCGCCGGTACACTGAACGCAGCAGTTCTGCCCTTAAGACCGGCATGTTTTTGGGATCACCGGTGCCCATATAAAAATGGCATTTATCGGCACAGGCTCCGCAGCGAACACATACATCCATAAACAGTTTGAAAGAACGGTACTTGGACATGCGTTCCGCCATTCCCTCTATAATGATCTCTTTCCAATTTTCCGGCAGTTTCCAATCCTCATCATTGGGAGACCAATCCCGCGCATTGGGAAAATCCACGATTTCCAGATTTCTTCCCCTGGCCCCGTAACAATAGGTACCCGGCTTGAATTCTGCCGGTGTATCCATCCATTCTGTTGAAGGAACGGCATAATCATATGACAGTAAATCTTTTTTATCCGGTAACTTTGCCATTCTTTATCCCTCCTTCTCCAGCGGCAAGCCAGCTTTGCGCATTTTTTCCCGGAACTCATCTTCATACTCGTCGTAAGTATGGGTTTTTACCTTATAGTTCCAGGGATTTATATACCGGATTATCCGGCTGTTATTGGCCAAATTTCTGGTGGGGCTCATAAAGATCCCCCCGGCGTGCATCAGTTTGCTCCAGGGAAAATAAGCAAACAGACTGCAGATCAGGAATAGATGAATGTAAAAGATCGCCCCGATATCTGCAGATACCACCGGCTGCAGATGGACCAGCCCCATCGCCAGTGCCTTGACCTCGACGATATCAACTCTAAAGAAATAACGCATCAGGATCCCTGATACAGCAATCCCCAACAGCAAAAACAAGGGGAAATAGTCAGCAGCCAGGGAAATATACTTAACCTGGGGAACGACGACCCGTCGTAAAAACAGGTAAGTCAATGCTGCTACCAAAAAAACATCCGTCAGATATAACAACGGAACACCCACCTGTAAAAAACTGTCCAGGCTTTCTATCCCCTGCACCACAAACGGGATCGGATCGGTAAAGAACCGCAGATGCCGTAAAATAACGAACAGCATTGACCAGTGAAATAACAGACTCCCGAACCATAACCATTTGGCCGAGCCAAATGCCAGCTTTTCTCCCCTTTTTTCCGTGACGGTGTTGCGGAACAAAGAGCGGAAGAGCGTTACTTCCAATATCATGCGGCCGATGACTCCCCAGAGGTCGTCAGGATTTTCGATCTTATCCTGCTTAATCCAGGGCAAAGACCGTTGCTGCCCGCAGGTAGTGGGGATAGAAAAGGGCACCGGTGACATTGCCCACCTCACCACACGATATATGAAGCCGGCTAAAAATACGGCCAATGCCGTATAAGGCAGGATGATGCCGAACAACGTATTCAGATGTAAGACTTGGGTCCCTGTCCATGCCACTAAAGCCAGGACCATAACCGCCAGCAGCGGAGTTCCTATCTTCATCCTGCACCTCTCCCATTTAAGCGTTTGATTTCGTTGATCCTCAATTCATAAATTTTCGCCCGGCAGTCACAGTAGATCCCGAAAGCCAGCAAAGCCATTTCGTCTATCCGTTGATCGAGCTTCCAGAGTTCCTCGATGCCGATTTCTATTTCCTGATCACCGGCCAGTTCTTCCCGGATAATCTGCTTTAAAGCAAAGATAAACCCTAAAGCCTCGGCCGGTCTGGTTTCCTCTACGGCTTTCAGCCGGCAAATTTCTTCCAGGGGTACACGCAGATCCCCCTGGTCTTCCAGCAGCCATTCCAGCATTGCTTCGGTATTGGCCTTCACTACATAGGAGACCGGGTCAGAAAATCGTCCTTCCGGCTTCCCGCCCGTTGTTATACGCTGGCTGGAGAAGGCTGTCCCCTGCCATTTCTTAAGAACTTGCTGCTTTTTTTTGATCAATGACTGCTCAATCGATGTTTTCATTATATATACTCCTGCATTATCTGCGCATCTCTGCTATGGATCAGGGAGCGCCGACCTTCCCTTTCAGGGCAACGAATGTAGTCGTAATGTAGAGGTATTCCACTTTATCCTCTATAGCCAGTTCTTTTACTGCAAGGTCAACTTCGGATTTGACGGCACCTATGGCGCTGGCAATATCCTTGCTCTTGGCTTTTTCAACCGTCTCCAGATAAGCCAGAACTTTTTCTTTGATTTCCGGATTCGCCGGTCCTTTTTCCATGTTTCTCATCCTCTCAATTAGAATTTTGCGAGGCCTGGAAAAGGTCTCTGAACAGATTCCGTCTTACTAGTACTTAAATGCCGCCGTGGTCCGGAACGTTTCCCGGGAGAAAATATAATCATCGATACACTTTTCGGAAAAAGGAATATTAGCAAGCGTAAAGAATCTTTCCCAACCGATCCGTTCGATCCATTCTCCTACCCGCTCGCCTTTGCGGGCGTGTCTGATCCAGGTTTCCACAATATTTCTCACCGCTTCCACTGTTTCCGGCCAGCGGGGCGGATTGTTAGGTAAAAAGGGGATGACCAGCCGGGAAAACATTGGTACACTGCGGGCATTGGATACCTTGCCGCCTACCATAATAGCGATCCCGTCATTCTCCGGATCCATGATCTGCATCCCCGGTGACATGGTATAACAGTTGCCGCAGTACATACAGTTTTCATCTTTGATCACTACACTTTTATTTTTGGGATCGGGACGGATCGCCCCGGTCGGACAGCTGGCTACCAGCGTTGGTATCTCCGTACCTTTGCGGATGATGTCATGATCGATCACCGGCACCGTCCGATGCACACCTAAAATGGCGATATCACTGCAATGGACTGCCCCGCACATATTGAGGCAGCAAGCCATGGCAACTCTGAGCCGGGCCGGCAGGTCATCAGTTTTGAAATACTCGAACAAATCATCCATCACTGCCTTTACGATTCCCGAAGCATCTGTAGCCGGGGTATGGCAGTGGACCCATCCCTGGGTATGGACGATGTTGCTGAGGGAAGCGCCGGTCCCGCCTATCGGCAGTCCTTTGGCCTCACAGGCCTCGATCAAAGGCTCCACCATGGAGGCATCATCAGTCAGGAATTCAATGTTATGCCGGCTGGTAAAGCGCAGGTAACCATTGCAATACGTATCGGCCAGATCGCATACATCCCTGATAAAATCAATACTGACCAGGCGTGGAGAACCCGCCCGGATACTGTAGAGCACATCGCCTGATTTGGCTACATGTCTCAGTACCCCCGGTTTTACATAATCATGATATTTCCATTGCCCATAGTTTTTTGTGATCACCGGCGGCAGATTTTTTCTATAATCGGGAGGCCCAATGTCTAATTTAGCCATCTAAAATCACCTCATTCAAATTTAATTTAACCAGGAGCTTTGTGAACGCTTATTTATGTGCTTCGAAATCTTCCGGCTGCCAGAATACATAAGGATTGGCCCGGGGCCGGAAAACCATCTGCGGCACTGCCGGCAATCCAACTTCTTTCAAAAACCTGGTCATTCCTACCCGGTAGACCAATTCCCCAAGTCTTTCACGGGTCTTGCCGTTTTCATCCCACCAATCCCAGATGCGGCGGATTAGATCCTTGAATTCATCATAAGGCGGTTCCATTTTCATAAAAGGAACGATGACCCATGACATGAAAGCAGATTTGACGATGGTCGATTTGCCTCCCAGCAGGATTGTGGCCCCTTTCTCTTTACCAGGCTGAATCGCTTTGGGCATCATATTGATACAATGCATGCAGCGGGTACAATCTTCGGGAATAACAGTCAGTTCCTGCTTCTCTGCATCATATTCCAGGGCCCGGGGGGGACACTTGTCGCATACCACCCGCTGGATGTTCATACCACTCTCGGCATATTTCTTTACTTCTTCCTGGTCGATGCTGATCGTATCCCGCCAGGTCCCGATCACTGAGCAATCGGCGCGGGCGATGGCTGCTACACAATCATTGGCGCAGCCGGACATTTTTATCTTGAATTTATAAGGCCACATGGGGCGGTGCAATTCATCCTGAAATTCATTGGTGAGGTCATAACACATATCCAGGGTATCGTAACAGGCATATTCACAGCGTGCCGGTCCCACGCAGCAGCTGGGTGAACGCAGGTCAGAGCCCGATCCTCCCAGATCGTAGCCGGCATCACTCAGTTCATCAAAAGTCGGCTGCAGTTCTTCCGTTTTCATCCCCAGCAGGATAATATCCCCGGTAGAACCGTGGAAGTTGGTCAAGCCGCTGCCATGTTTCTCCCAGATGTCACATATTTCCCGCAGAGAATCGGTGTTATAAAACCAACCGCTGGGCTGATTGACCCGCATGGTATGAAACTCCTTAAGATTTGGATACTCCTCCGGTAAATCGGTATAGCGGCCAATAACACCTCCGCCGTAACCTCTCACTCCAACTATGCCGCCATGTTTCCAATGCCCGGTCTTATCTTCGTAAGACCGTTCCATCAGCCCTAACAAATCGCCGGCCGCAGGGTTTTTCTCAGCTGCCCTCTTCATTTCCGTAACAAAACTGGGCCAGGGTCCTTTTTCCAATTCGTCTAACTGCGGCGTTTTTCTTTCGTCCGACATATTTACACCTCCTGTTGCTCGAATTATTTATATCTCCATGATCGTTATAGCACCATGTTCGCAAACAGTTACGCAAGCTTCGCAGCCCATGCATTCGGTGGCATCCCCGGTCACAAAGGTCTTTTGCTGTTCTTCATCAAAACTTAAGATCCGGGACGGACAGCTGTCTGCACACAAATTGCATCCTCCACATAGTTCTTCATCAATAGAAACCATAAACACTTTTCCTGCACCTCCTTGTTAACAACTTGTATTCCTCTCCTCAGGTCAAAAACTACTCGTTCAGAAACTCCAGATAAGGTTTATCAATACTGGTCAGTGCGTTGACCATCAGTTCCACCAGTCCTCCGTACTGCACGTTAAAGCGCTCCGTGGCCTGATAATGTTCTAAAATCCCCCGTATGGTCCCTTTGCAATTGGAACAGGGAGCGCAAACATACTTGGGTACCAAGCTCTCCGTGATGGTATCAGAAAACGCATTCAGGATCTGGTCAAATTTCATCCGGGCGCTCACCTTATTGCGGAACTGCGCAAAATTAGGACCATTTATGATCGCAAACCCGCTGCCGCCCCCGCAGCAATAGTTATCGGTACCATGGGGAGTCATTTCCCGAAACTGGGGAGCAATGACCTTTAATATTTCCCGCTGGGGCTGTACGATCCCCATCTGTCTCACCATATTACAGGGGTCATGCAGGGTCACCGGGAAATTATTTTTCTGCGGGTCAAATTGTAATCTTTTGCTTCTCACCAGATCCCACATAATAGGGATAAAGCTTTCCACCGGGATCTTGTCGTCTCCCCAGCTATAACGGTCTGCGGTGATCCCGGCGGCTTTATGTGCATGACCGCACTCACCGATCACGATCCGTTTTACGCCAAGTTTTCTGGCGGCATCCATTTGCTGCTGGGCAATTCTTTTAGCCTGGGTATCGTCATACCAGATCCCGTAGTTGACACTGTCATAGCCCATCACTTCACTGCTTAAAGTCCAATCTACCCCGGCTTCATCCAGCAATATAGCAAAAGCTGCGGGGTTCTCCGGCCAGGCCACAAATTCCCCGGCATTATGGATCAGTAAAATATCTGCCCCTTCTTTATCGATGGGAATCTTGACCGACCGGCCGATCCGGTCTTCAATATCTTCTTCCAGGAATTCCACCATATCCAGGAAAGCTGCTTTCCCGATGCCGGTGGAAGAACCGGTCTTAAGCTGCAGCATGGTTCCTTTTTCGTGCAGAGCAGTGGGCGCGATCCCCATTTCCTGACTGAATATTTTGCGGATCTCTTTGGCAAACAGGGAATTATCCAGGCCCAGGGGGCAGGTCTGTGCACAGCGCCGGCAAAGATTGCAGCGGTATGACAACTCGCCCAGTCTGGCAATGGTCTCCCAGTTCACATCAATATCAGCACCGGTAAACTTTTGATATAATTTGCTGCCTCTATGAAAATACTTGTTATAAATCTTCCTGAAAACATCCGAGCGGAAAATGGGCCGGTATAATTCATTGTCACCGGATGCTTTATAGATATGGCAGGCGTCAGAACAGGTATTGCATTTCGCGCAGTACTCCATAGATAACTGCAGAGGCTGCAAGACCCCGCCGTTGGATTCAGAAACTGCTTTTTCCAGCCCTTTTAAGAACTTTTCTATCCATTCTTTTTCTTCCTGTTCATTGGCCGGACGCGGAAATGTGTCGATGGCTGCACATCCATCCAAAGACATGCAGTATTTCTCCCGCCATTCGGGCTTAACTGACTGCAGATCAGGTTCCATGCCCGGCTGGTCATAGGGAGAATGCAAAGGCATAATATGATCCAGCTGGATCAATTGTTCATCCGGCCTGCCTAAATCTCTGGGTCTTAGATCTTTTCCCTGCATCATGATTTCTCCCATCGAATTAAGATTTACCTATCGGCAGCTTTCCCGCCATTTGAAATATGGCTTGAAAGCGAACTTTTGACCCTGCTCTCCATCAAACTGCCAGGGACATTGGGTTCGTTTTCCCACAGCACTTTATGAAAGGAAAAATATTTACCCACATAATGGCCCATCTTGCTTAATGGTATATATATGAACATGACGGCCAGTAAAAGCAGATGGATGGTCAATGCAGTATTGGCTGTCACATCAAGCAGCAACACCCCGGCAGTTAGCTGGCGGGATGCCTCAAAAGTCAGATCCGGGCTCCAGACAATGATACCGCTGAGCAGAACTGCCAGCAGCAGCAATAAATTAAAGTATTCCTGCGGGGTAGTATATTTCTTGAGGACCGGGTCAGCAACTCTGCGCAAAAGCAGCAAGGCTGCCCCGGCAGTGGTGATGATGAAACCAACTACCCCGGTGAAGATAGTCAAATAATAAAGCAGGCCCGTCCACAAAGAAGCATGGGCACTGACGGAGATACCGGCCAGATCTGTTAAAGCCCCGGCCAGCAATAGGAGAGTCCAGGCGATCATGAAATAGATCCCCAGGTGAAACGCATAGGAGATCCACCAAAGGGAGCGCTGGTGCTGGAAGAGTTTTTTGATGAACAGCATTTCTTTGAGCATTTCTATCAGCTCAGATGTTTTGGAGGTCTGACGAGGCTTGCGCCACCATTCCGGTTCTTCCATGTAGGATCCTCCATATTGGTGCCGTCCTTTTTCCGCCGGCACCGGATACAGTTCCATCCTTCCATGGAGCGGCATGCGGGCATAACGATAGGCCTTATAGCCTGACAGAACAATAAACAATAAAACTGCGGTAAACAATAAAAGCCCTAAAATCATCTATCTGCATCCCCTTACAATTCGTTAGTTTTTCTCCCGCTTTCATATTTATAATGTCAAAAAGTACTTTACCGTGTATAAATGTATACTTCTTTTTGATTAAGAATTTTTTCACGTTCTATTTATTCTATAAAAATCATAGCACCGAACAATTCATAAGTATAATTGCTTCATTTTATATTTGTCATAAGCATTCTCTTATGAATTAAGATCCCAGTCAAATTTATACCATGATCAACACCATGACGTTTTCCCCACCCTGCAGTGATGGAAGGAAAAGGACTTGTCATCTTCATCGCTTAAGCGGTAGGATAATATGTACGAGGATTTGGTGAGAGGAGTTATCCAGTGATACTTGGTATAGACATAGACAATACCATTACCTATACAACAGAGACCATCATGAAATATGCGCAGGTTTATGGTCGGGCCCATGGCTTGAATACAGTCCATGATCCGAATTATTACTACCTGGAAGAAGCCCTGGGTTGGGATCAAGAGATTGCTGATGCTTTTTTCGACCGGTACCTGCCTGAAATTTATTACAACATCCAGCCCAAGGAAAAAGCTGCAGAGGTGCTGCGGGAACTGAAAAAAGAGCATGAACTGATCCTGATCACTTCCCGCAACAGAAGGTTTCATAATGTGGAGCAGGTGACTGCTGACTGGCTGTCAAGAAACGGTATTGTTTATGACAAGCTGATTTTAAATGCCACCGATAATTTGCATTTCTTCAGCAAGCTGCAGGTTTGCATGGACCACAGTGTAGATGTGATGATCGAAGATCATTATGAATTGATCCAGGAGATCTGCCCGGTACTGCCGGTCATCGTTTTTGACTACCCCTATAACAGCCACTTGACCAATGACAACATTGTCAGGGTCAAAAGCTGGGGAGAGATCCAGACCTGGATCAATGATTTTGCCCGTAAACGGGCTTAACTATAAGCGCACGAAAAAAGGGGGCTGTTGCCGGCATCGCGGTACAGCCCCTTATAATTTTGTTTCACGCTATTTTGGGGGCTGGTATTTTTTTAACTCTGTTTTCATTACTTTCGCTACCCCGTTTCGCGGCAAGTAATCAATAAAAACTACGTCCTTGATCATTTTGAATTTGGCCAGATTTTCACGGCAAATCGCATATATATCTTCTTCCGTCAAGTCAGCCCCTGGTTTTTTCGCTACAAACGCCCGGGGAACTTCTCCCCACTTTTCATCTTCCATACCTACAACTGCTACTTCGGCTACAGCCGGATGTCTGGCAATAACTTCCTCAATTTCCGCTGGGTAAATATTCTCGCCGCCGCTGACGATCATATCTTTAAGCCGGTCTACCACATATACAAATCCATCTTCATCGACTTTACCCATATCGCCTGAGATATACCAATCATCAACGATTGCATTGGCAGTTGCATCAGGATTATCCCAATAACCCTTGAAAACCTGCGGTCCCTGGATACATATCTCGCCGATTTCACCAGTGGGCAATTCTTTTCCAGTCTCCGGATTTATTATTTTTACCTTCCCGTGGAATACCATCTTCCCTACTGATTCATGCTTTTCCATTCCCATTTCGTGGGTCCAGAAAGCAACGGCGCCGGCATACTCGGTGATACCATAAACATTTTCAACTTCAATATTCATGTCCTTGTAAGCTCTAATCAAAGAACCCGGAACCATTGAACCTCCACATACGACATGATCAAGGGAAGATAGATCGATTTTTTGCAGATCAGGTACATTCATCATAAAGATCAGCATTAGCGGAACGGTCATCATAAAATTTATTTTGTATTCCTCTACTGCTTTCCAGGCATTGACAGGATTGAACTCCGAAAGAAATACCGTCGTGCATCCATTATGAATATTGGTTATCATGGGAGCAAGACCACCGATATGAAAGAGTGGTGCAATTGAAAGAAATCGATAATGATGATTCCATCTTAAAGAGCAGCTATGACCGGCAGTCACAAAAAACATATTATTATGAGTCAGCATCGCGCCTTTTGGTTTGCCGGTAGTTCCTGAGGTATACATAATGATTGCAGTATCTTCCCCGCAGGAAACTGGTTGCGGTTCAATCGTTGGCCTTTCTCCCAAAGCTTCTTTATAACTGATATCAGATCCAGATTCTCCTACTACGATAAAATTTCGCACCATAATGTCCGAGCGCATTTTATCGACCACATCACTAAATTCCTGATCGTAAAGCAAGACAGATGCTCCGCAATTGTTGAGGATATAAGTCAATTCAGGAGCCTGCAGTCTCCAATTTAAAGGTACTGTTATCCCATCTGCTTTTGCAGCAGCCAACATGGCTGAAACAACATGCTCGTTATTACGGCATAGTATTGCCAGCCGATCTCCGGGAAAGAAAGCATTTTGTTTCAGGAAATGAACAAACTGATTGATACGGTCATTTGCTTCTTTATAAGTATACCGGTAGTTACTGCCCACAAAAGCTTCCAGGTCGGGGGATAAATAAGCACGATTGGCCATCATTTTACCGATATTTATACCCACAATAACTCCTCCTTCAAAATCTGATAAAACCTGATATCTAACTTTCTTTCTCTACTTCCGCAAGGGCAATATCCTGGTAAGCATGAGAAAGTTCATGGCAAAATTTATCCCATCTCATACTGACTTTTATCGTTTCCGGGTCGGGCTGCAGCAGATTGGGCCAGGCTACCAGCTCTCCCATTTCCCGGGCCAGTTTTTCCACTACTTCCGGCTCGCCTCCGGTCAGGATACGCTGCACAAACTCTTCCGGACTATACCAGGAAGCCACGTTTTGCAAATCCCGATGGATCTGCATCAACAGAACATTCCTCGGCCCTTCCCATAATTCATTGACGGCTGAATCCCTGTACAGTCTGGGAAGAACAGAGAAGTCTTCCATGATCCCATGGCCGCCGAAAAATGACATGGCCGTGCGGATCACATCTGTGGAATCCCATGACGCGGCTATTTTTTGCAGCATGATCAGTTCCCGGGTATTGAAAACCTGTTTTTTCTCTTCCAATGTTTGTCCTTCCCTTGAACTGTTTCCCAGTCCGCCCTGAGCGATAACCTGGCTGTAAAGTTTAAACGCCCCTGCAGTAGTCTTTTTAGCCATGTCCTGTATCCCGGCTAATTGTCCCATAACCAGAGGAAAATTACCGATCCTTAAGCCAAAAGCTTCCCGAAATTGTACATAACGAGTTGCTTCCCTTACTGCCCGGGTCATAAACGCAGCCGCAGATAAACCGACGGTAAGCCGGGAATATGAAAGCACGATGCCCACTATGTTTGCTACTCCTTTTTCCAAAGGGCCTACCTGATAAGCAAGGGCGCCGTTATAGGTGAGTTCCCCGGTAGTCAGTTCACTGGTGCCCAGTTTGTATTTGATGCGGTCAATGGTATAACCATTCCTGATCTCCTTTTCCTTATCGCCCGGCAGCCAGGAAGGCACCACAAAAAGGGCTACTTTTTCCGAACCCCGGGGTTTGGCAGTAACCATAGAGTAATCAGCATGTGTGGCTGAGCAGAAGAATTTTGTCCCATATAATCTCCATTGCCCATCTTCCTGTACCGCTTCCAAAAGATTCGCAGGAATATCCGATCCGCCCTGGACCTCCGAAATATACTGCGCCCCAATGGCAAACTCCCCATCGAGCCCTTCCTGGCAGTGCTGCAGAATTCGTTTCACTTCCGGTGTGTCAGCATAACGTTCCAGAATGGCGACCATACCTTCTGTGCAGGTCATCGGGCAGGCGACACACGCTTCTCCATTTTGATAAATTAGATACATCTTGAGTAATTTCAACCAGGGAGAAGTGTTCTTAGAAAAAAGAGCTTCCGAAAAGATTTCCTTTTCCATTACTTCTGTTTCATGAGGGCGTACAATGCGGTCGATTCGATTTAAATGCCCGTCATAATGCATCATGTACGGACGCTTTTCTGGCCATGCTATGGACTCGGCCGTTTTGTTCCAGCGAAAGGATACTTTTTCTGAGATTCTCCTGGCTTCCTGGTCTATTTCCTGCCAGTCATCTCCAACAAAATATTTGACTGTCTGCTGAATAAAGGGGTCATCTGCGTAAAAATCCACTTTACTCCGCCAGTCTAAAAAGTCTTTGAAATTATAAGGATTAAACCGATCCGGCAAAGACAAAACATTCACCTCCAAAATATATAGCCAAAGCTCAAGATTTTATAAAAAACAGCTCCCCCCTTTACACGATTTTTACAGCTCATATTTACATTGGGTTATATTTATTACATTTTGTTAATTTTAATATATTGCACTATATGAATAAAGTCAATTATTATTAAATATTTCCAACCATTTATTGAAATGATCCGATGACAGCTTTGTTATAAATATTTATTTTTGTAAATTGAAAGGCTATACTGATTAAAACGAGAAGTAAATAAAAGGAGTTACTCACTTGAACTACAGGGAAATTGGCTATCGCATTCAAATAGCTCGTGAAGAGGCAGGTTTAAACCAGAAAGAGCTGTCAGAAGTATTAGGTATTTCGCAAGCCAGTCTGTCCAATTATGAAAAAGGCAAACGGCGGGTTTACTATCCGCAGTTGCAGAAAATCGCTGATTCGCTAAATAAGCCTTTGGATTATTTTATGCAGCCCATCGAATGGGATGCCCGTAATACCAATTACAACAACCACGATGAATTCGGAGAAATCATACAACTTTTAGTAGAACTGAAGGATCTGCATCGTGATGATCGTAAATCAGTTTTTGACTATATCAAATGGCTTAAATCCAAAAGAAAGGAAGAAAATCATGATCAGCTTTCAAATGAGTAAAGAGCAAAACCGCAAAGTACAAGAAGTTCGACAGCTGGCTCAAAAAGAGATCGCTCCCCTGGCCCTTGCAATGGACCAGGCAGACACAGACTTCAACTGGCGCTTTATCGATATATTGGCTGAACACAATCTGATCGCACCGATCATACCTGTCGAATACGGCGGACAAGGATTAAACTATCTTACCCTTTCCATGTTTATAGAAGAAATCGCAGCAGCCTGTGCAGGTCTTGCTGCCAGCATGGTCGGTACCATGCATGCGATCCTGCCGATTTTGATCGGCGGCACCGACTTTCAAAAAGAAGAATATCTGCCGCAATTGACTGGCGGAAAAGGGAACCTGGCAGCCTTTGCTTTAACCGAACCAAGCGGCGGCTCAGATATCGAAAAGTTGCAAACAACCGTCCAATATGACGGAGAAGATATAATTTTAAACGGGGTAAAGGATTATGTAATCAATGGCGCCGTGGCAAAATATATTACCGTATGCGCCAACAGCAATCCGTCTGCTAAAAGGGCCTTTCAATTCTTCATCATTCCCGGCGATCAGATCAAAGTAAACCTGATCCGTAATACCATGGGCATCAAATACGCCAATACCGCCCAGATTTCTATCGAAAATTGCAGGCTGAGCAGACCCCAGGCCGTCGGCAATCGAGATAGCGGTTATCTTCTACTGAGCCAAACCCTGGATATTGGCCGGACACTGATTGCTGCCATCGAAGTCGGTATTGCACAAGCTGCTTATCAGTTGGTTTTAAAGTATGCCCGTGAACGCGAACAGTTTGGGCGCCCCATCTATACCAACCAGGGTATTTCCTTCCATATCACCTCGATGGCGACCTCAATTGCAGCAGCCCGTCTCATGGTGTGGCGCGCCTGCGATTTGATCGACCGGGAAGAAGACTTCACCCAGGCGTCTTCAATGGCAAAGATGTTTGCCAGTGAGGTAGCCCAGTCAGTAACTGCTGGTGCAATAGATATTATCGGCGCCGCTGCTTATGATACCAATAATATCGCCAACGTATATTTCAGGGATGCAAAGGTCTGCAGTATTGTAGGCGGGACTACCAACATTCAAAAAATGATCATCTCTTCCCTTCTTTAGTATCATATATTATTGTCTGAATATTCTGGACTAATTAAAATATATATGTAAAAATAGAACTACAGGAACATAAGTAACTGTTCCATATTTTACTGTAGATCATGATCAAAATTTCCGCATGACTGGAAGGAGGCTAAAGTATGATCGTTACAACTACTCACAAGGTGGAAAACCATTCAATCATTGAATATCTTGGTTTAGTAGCAGGAGAATGTATCATGGAAGAGCAGGCAGCTAAACAAGTCCTTTCAGGTATAGCCATAGAAGCAAACGATTCCTATGAAGCCTATAAAATCAAAATGACTAAATGCCGCCTGGCGATCGTTGAACAGATGAAAGCAAAAGCTGAAAAAATGGGAGCAGGTGCAATCGTAGCCATTAATTTCAATTATGTAGTACTGCATGATATGCTAATGATAGCCGCTATAGGTACAGCGGTATCGTTATCCGAATCTGTACTCAGCATGTAAAATAAAAACTCTGCCGTGAACTGCTGAATTTATTAATTCAGCAGTTTTTTTAACCCTAAACCCTGCAATGGGAAACCATAAAGCAGACCAGGCATGCAGTCAACAGCGGGATCATAAAGGCTGCCAGCGTCCATTTGAAACTTTTGGTCTCCCGGTGGATCGACAAAAGTGTCGTGGCACAGGGGAAATGCAGCAGCGAAAAGAGCATCACACAGATCCCCGTCATATAAGTCCAGCCATGCTGATCCACCAGCAACGTTTTTAATGCCGTCAGATTTTGAATTTCCTGCAGTGAACCGGTTGCCATATAGCCCATGATCATCAGGGGTATCACCAGTTCATTGGCAGGAAGCCCCAGGATAAATGCCAATAAAATGATGCCATCCATGCCCAGCAGACGGCCGAAGGGTTCCAGGAAAGCCGCTGAATATCCCAAGATGCTTATGTCACCGAAACTGATATTGGCCAAAACCCAGATGATCCCGCCTGCCGGGGCAGCAACCATGACTGCCCGGGAGAGTACGAACAGAGTGCGGTCCATTATGGATCTGACAATGATCTGGCCGAAAGCCGGCTTCCGAAAAGGCGGCAGTTCCAATGTAAAAAAAGAGGGAACTCCTTTAAGCAAGGTGCGGGAAAGGAAATATGATACGGCCAGCGTCACGGCAACACCAGTCAAGACTGCTGCAACCACTGCTGCAGCCGCGGTGATATTACCATGATTCCAGACCATGCCTCCTAAAATGATCACCGCCATGGTGATCAGCAGCGGAAACCTGCCATTGCAGGGGACGAAATTATTGGTAAGAATAGCGATCAGCCGCTCCCGTGGCGACTCGATGATACGGCAGGCAATGACCCCGGCAGCATTACAGCCGAAACCCATACACATGGTGAGCGCCTGCTTGCCGCAGGAACCTGCCCGGCAGAACAGATCATCCATATTATAAGCCACCCGCGGCAGATAACCCAGATCCTCCAGAATGGTAAAGAGAGGGAAAAAGATCGCCATGGGCGGCAGCATAACCGATACCACCCAGGCCAGGGAGCGGTATACCCCCAGGATCAAGAATCCATAGAGCCAATCAGGCGCGCCTGCCCATAACAATGCCTGACCGAAAACCTCTTCCAGACTGAACAGCCACACCGCCAGCACTTCCGAAGGGTAATTGGCACCGCTGATGGTAATCCACAGTATCAGGCCCAGAAGCAGCATCATCACAGGATATCCCCAGACCCGGGAGGTCAAGATGTCATCCAGCCTGCGATCCCAGTCTGCAGAGGGTGCATTTCTGCTGACCACTTTTCCGGCGATCAGCCCGGCCTCATGATAGATGGTTTGCACGATCCTATCACTTAATGTTTGGGAATCAGCTGGCAAAACTTTCAGATCATCACCGGGATCTGTCATTTCAGCAAGCTTTGCGCCCATACTTTATCCTCCAGATTTTTATGATCTGCCGCTTTCCTGATCAGAGTCTGGTCACCGTCCAGCAGTCTCAATGCCAAAAAGCGGCGATCGATTTGACAGTTCTCCAGTGTCTCTGCCATTTGGAACTGGATCTGCTGCAAGGCCATTTCCACTTCCTCATCATAAATAATCCGGCGTGGTGTCACATTGGTTCGGCCTGCTGCCATGTCTTTGATGGCCTCTTTTAATCTGTTGATCCCCCGGCCCCGGCTGGCTGTTGTCGCCACCACCGGCACCCCCAATTCCACTTCCAGGGCTTTTAAATCAAGGGAAATATGTTTGCGTTTCGCTTCATCAAGCAGATTCACGCAGACGATCATTTGCGAGGTTATTTCCAATACCTGCAGGATCAAATTCAAGTTGCGCTCCAGGCAGGTTGCATCTGCTACCACCACGGTGGCCTGCGGCCTGGCAAAGCACAGGAAATCCCTCGCACTTTCCTCATCGGGCGAATTGGCCAAAAGCGAATAAGTACCGGGCAGATCCACCAGTTTGTATTCCTGCTGCTGATAATAGTAAGAACCGCTGGAAAGCAGGACGGTTTTGCCGGGCCAGTTGCCGGTGTGCTGTTTAAGCCCGGTCAGAAGATTAAAGATGGTACTTTTGCCGGTATTGGGATTGCCTGCCAGGGCAATGACCGGAGGTGTTTGCTCCGGCAGGGGAAACTTCCGCGGCAGCTTCAATAACTGTGCTTTACCCATCTGTATCCGCTCCGATCAACTCGATAAAAATATGCTCGCTTTGTTCTTTTCGCAACACAATCATGGTGCCCCGCAGCAAATATACTGCAGCTCCCCTGCCCGGCCTCCTGCGAATGATCTCCACTTCCGTACCGGGGACGAACCCCAGATCCATCAATCTTCTGCGAATCGGCCCTTGTGCATCCATATAGCAGATCCTTCCCCGGACATTTACCGGCAAATCAGTCATTCTAAGCACTCCCGCACCTCGTGATCGATAGCTGTATGTAACTACTTTATAATAAGCGGCAACACCCGGGGATGTTACAAAAAGCCAGCCAACATTTGCTGGCTTATCTAAGCACAAAAAAAAGCAGGGTTCCCCCTGCTTTTAAATATCGTTCAGTCTTCGATCAACAGGATATAAACTTTACGGGGCCCGTGCATCCCCAGAACCACCTGCAGCGCCACATCTGCCGTACGGCTGACGCCGGTGATCAGGGTGACCGCAGCAGTCTTTTCTTTTTCCAGCAGCAAGGCCAGATCAAAACGGTCCTTCAATAGCTGGGACGCTTTTACCAGGGCAATATAATGATCAGGCGCCAGAGAAAGCAGCCGCTGCTTATCCCCATCATGTTTGATCACAATGCTGCCGCTGTCTGCCAGTGCAAAGTCGCAACCGCTGATCCCGGCTTCCACCTGAAATATTTGGCTCCGGTATTCCTCTGCCGGGAGTTCGCCGGTAAACTGTAAAGCGATCCCCATCTCACCGGCAACCGCTTCGATTTTGAATTCTCTGATGATGCCCTCATCAGATAGAAGTAAATTTCTGCACCCGATCTCCGCCAAAATATCTCTGACAGCCTGCGGCACATTATCAACTGTAGTTTTTATGACCTGTGCGGCTGCTGCAGTGGCTTTTTCAATAAAAACGTCAGCATCGCCGCGGCGTATTTCCGTCCGGGGCATCACTTCGCGATTGATGCGTTCCGGTGATCCAGCCGCCCGAAGCTTTTCCAAAATCATCGCTCTGCTACTCATGATCCTGCCCTCCTTTATCAGATCCTGCTGCTGCTTCCTTTTCTGATACTGACGTTTTCTCCCTTTCCGCCCAGTATTGGTGAAAAGTCTTTTCCGCGATAGGCAGATCACGATACGCTGACCACGCCTTAAGGGTCCCCGGCATTTTGTTGACCTGGCCTTCCTTACTTCCTACGTGCAAATAGTTCCTGATAAGTCCCACCGATTTTTCAAATAAAGCCGGACTTCTCATAGCTGCTGCCCAGCTTTTGAATCCGGCCCGCTCCATAAACGAACTCCGGGTCGCCTTAAACCTCTTGTCGCCAGCCACTTTCATGGCCCGGTAATGATGAAACAGTTCCACATGACGGATTCCAGTCGGGCAGACCGATTCACATCCTCCGCACAAGGTACAGGCTTCATATACGTTATAAGTATCATCCAGTCCCAGCAGCAGCGGTGATATGACTGTCCCCATCGGCCCCGGATAACACCATCCATACGGATATGCCCCTACGGTAAGATAAATAGGGCAGGCGGTACCGCACCTGCCGCAGCGGATACATTTTAACGCCTGCCGCAGGAACGGATCCTGATAGATCTTACTGCGGCCGTTATCCAAAATAATTACATACATTTTTTCCGCCCCATCGTATTCCCCGGCAGCCCGCGGTCCGCTCAGGACGGATACATAGCTGGTCATGCCCTGTCCCGTACAACTGCGGCTCAGCATTTCCATGATATGAAAAGCATCAGCCATATCAGCCACCACCTTTTCCAGGCTCATTATGGCTACATGCACTTTAGGCGCAGCCGTGGACCAGCGAATATTGCCTTCGTTTTCCACCAGGATGATGCTGCCGGTAGAGGCCACCGCCATATTCACCCCGGTAATGCCCATATCCGCCTGTTCAAACTGGCGGCGCATAAAAGTCCGGACATAATTGGCGATAGCTTTGGCATCTTCGGTATACTCCATGCCGATATGATCCACTAATGTCTGGGCTATCTGCTGAATATTTAAATTAATGGCCGGCCCTACGATATGAAATGGCGGCGTGCCGCGCATCTGCACAATAAGCTCCCCCAGATCCCCTTCATAGATTTTTACTCCCAACTCTTCTTCCAGATAATGATTGAGGTCGATCTCTTCACTGATCATGGATTTCCCTTTGGTAATGACTTTCGCTTCATGCTTTTTGACCAGGTCCTTTATAATCGAACGGGCTTCTTCCGCATCCGCTGCCCATAAAACCTCCATGCCATTTTTCACTGCATTCTTTTCAAAGGTTTCTAAAAGCTCGGGCAGGTTTTCAACAGCGTTTTCCCGGATGGCCACAGACTGTTCCCGGGCTAAAGCCTGATCTGCCATCTGCCCCAGACTGGCGCTGGTCAGATATCCGAACACTGCTCCTACCTGGTTCATAAAGCTTGCCTGCTCCTCTTTGATTATTTCCTCCCGCATGATTTTTATATAATCCTGAGGATGAGCTTTCATATGCTTACGCCCCCTTCCAGGTTCTGCGCCAGAAAGGAAACCAGATGCCGGGCTTTCAGATGCGGATGATTTCGATGCAGATAACCGCCAATATTGAGCAGACATCCGGGATCAGAAACGATCAAAACTTCGGCTCCCGTCTGCAGGAAGTTCTGGGTTTTTTGCCTCACCAGAGCGTGAGAGACCTGCGGATATTTGATAGCAAACTGCCCGCCGAAGCCGCAGCACTGTTCAGCCGCATTCAAGGGAACGATTTCCGCCCCTTTTACATGGCTCAAAAGCTTCTGCGGCTGCAGATCGATGCCCAATGCCCTCAGGAGATGACAGCTTTTGTGATAGGCGATCTTTCCGGTAAAGGATGCATGGACATCTTCGATCCCTGCCTGGTCCACCAGAAACTGTGATATTTCATAGACCTTTTCCCCCAGGTTCAAAGCCCGCAGATGCCATTCCGGTTCATCGCTGAGCAGCCGGGGATAATCATTTTTGACTGTATTCACACATGATCCGGAAGGACTTACAATGATCTCATCGTCTTCGAAGATTTCTATAAATCTTTTGGCAATATCGCGGACTAAATCGACATGACCGGCGCTGATCGCCGGCTGACCGCAGCAGGTCTGTTCTGCATGGTATATGAGCTCAAAGCCCAGGCTGGAAAGGAGCCTGACCGTATCTGCTCCCACATCCCCCAACAAAGCATCGACCGCACACGGAATAAACAGCGAGATCCTCTGCATAGCTTATCCCCCCTATGATTTGTTGTTTTCAGAATTTTCTTACTAATGATTTCTGCATCTTTTTCTATTCCCCTTTTTTCTGTTCATTCAGCAGAAGCGATAACCATGCCAAAATCAGCTGGAAAATGCTATCATATCTACAAACGATAAACGAAACATATAATAGTAGCGTTAATCGCCTGCGTTCTCGAAATAAATTATCATGTAAGAGATATGATATTGGGCAGCGGGCTTGTCAGCGAGATCTCAAGCTTACGAAAAAGCGGAGGAAGTTATGGAACTGAAATATGGACTTGAAGATCGACCCGGTTGGGGAGAAATGCTGCTGTTCGGCCTGCAGTGGCTGGCTGTTACGGTACCTTCCATCCTGATTGCCGGCAAAGTGATCGCCGGCTTTCATTATGATGATGCCGCCAGCCAGATCATTTACCTGCAAAAAATATTTTTCATCACCGGACTGCTTTTCTTCGGCCAGGTTTTAGCCGGACACAGGCTGCCCATCATCACCGGCCCGGCCACGGTCCTTTTGATCGGTATTCTGTCCAGTCAGGGAGCATCCATTGATACCATCTATACCTCGGTTTTTACCGGCGGCCTGCTTTTGTTCCTGATGAGCCTGAGCAGCTGGTTTAAATACCTGAAAAAATTGTTTACCCCCCGGGTGATTGTGGTGGTCCTGCTGCTGATCGCCTTCACTCTGACACCCACGATCTTAAATATGCTGATGGACACAGGAGGAAATGCCTCTCCTTCTGCCAATCTGATATTCGCATTCACCGTGATCTTGTTGATGTTTATCGCCGGCCGTGTATTGACCGGCATCTACAAATCACTGATCATTGTTTTTGCCATGCTGATCGGCAGCCTGGCCTATATTCTTATCTTTTCCGTCCCAAGCGCATCCACCATAGCGGAATCTGCTCCGCTGTCTCTTTTCTTCAGCGGCTTTGTCACAGCTCCTTCTCTGGATATAGGAGTGCTGGCTGCCTTCCTGATCTGTTATCTGGCACTGTCCATCAATGACATCGCATCCGTGCAGTCGGTGGGAGAATTTTTGCAGCTGGAGGATCTGACTGAAAGAGTAAAACGCGGGATATCTGTCACCGGTCTGGGCAGTATGTTATCCGGATTGTTCGGCGTGATCGGCCCGGTCAATTTTTCCATCGGCCCGGGATTTATCGTATCCACCAGCAACGCTTCCCGGTTCACCCTGTTACCGGCCGGGCTCGGGCTTCTATTTCTGGCATTTTCACCGCTGGTGATCGGATTCTTCGGCAGTATCCCTTCAGTGATGGTAGGCAGTATCCTCATCTACCTGATGAGCTCCCAGATCAGCGCCGGCCTGATGCTGGCCCAGCAAACCCTCTGCCTGAACAGTTTTGATGATGCCTTGATTTTGGCCCTGCCCGTTCTGATGGGAGTGATCATTGCTTTCATGCCCGCTGAAGTAACGGCTGCCATTCCTGCACTTTTAAAACCCCTGCTGGGAAATGGTTTCGTAGTCGGCCTGCTGACTGTTCTTTTTATGGAACATATCGTATATACGAATTGACCTGCGAACATAGTAAGAATATACTTAGCGTGAAAAACAATGAAATGAGGAAATGTGATGGATCCGGAACGCAGTATGCAGCAAGCCACGCTTATCGTAGTTATGACGACTTCTTTTGCCTCCACTTTTTTAGGCAGTGCCATTAATTTAGCCATCCCCGCCATTGCTGCTGATTTTTCCAGCGGGGCGGTCTTGATCAGCTGGATTGTTACCAGTTACCTGCTGGCTTCAGCCGCCTTACTCCTCCCTTTTGGGCGCCTGGCCGATATAATGGGCCGAAAAAGATTATACGTCATCGGCATCTTTCTCCTGGGTATTTCCACTTTATTGTGCGTCTTTGCTCCCACCGCCAATATTTTAATTATGCTGCGCATCTGCCAGGGGCTGGCCAGTTCCATGATATTCGGGACCGGCATGGCGATTTTGACTTCCGTCTATCCGCCCCAGCAAAGAGGCCGGGTCCTGGGCCTCAGTTCCACTGCTACCTACCTGGGTCTGTCACTGGGGCCCTTTGTCGGCGGGTGGATGAGCTCTCTGCTTGGATGGCGCAGTATTTTCCTGACTGTTTTTATTATCTGCGCACTGGCCTGTGCACTGTCCATTACCAAATTGAAAAATGACTATACCGGTTTCGACCGCCAGAAATTTGATGGCACCGGCAGTATGCTCTATGCCTTTGGTCTGACCGCTTTCATGTACGGTCTTTCTTCCCTGAACAGTTCCTTAATCGCCCCGGCCTCAGCTGTGATCGGCGCCCTGCTCCTGATTTGGTTTGTGATCCATGAGTTAAAGCAATCAGATCCGCTGTTAAATATGAGGATATTCAAGGACAATCACCGTTTTGCTTTTGCCAATCTGTCCGCCATGATCAATTACAGCGCCATGTTTGCCGTAGGCTTTATCGTTTCTTTATACCTGCAGCTGGTGTACGGTTTTCCCGCCCAGACTGCCGGCCTGATATTACTGGTGCAGCCGGTTTTTATGGCACTCTTTTCTCCCCTGGCCGGTCGGATCTCAGACCGCAGGGATCCGGGGATCATAGCCGCCTTTGGTATGGGGCTGAGCGGACTTGGCCTAATGATATTCATCTTTATTTCACCGCAGTTTCCGATTTGGCTTCTGGTCGCTGATCTGATCCTGATCGGAACCGGCGTCGCTTTCTTCGCTTCTCCCAACAGCAATGCCATCATGGGCTCCGTGAGCAAAGCCTTTTACGGCGTCGCGTCTTCATCCTTGGGAACCGCCCGTTTGATCGGCCAGGCACTCAGTATGGCCATCGTGACCCTGCTGACCGGCTATTTCGTTGGAAATACCACCCTGGCTGATGTCCCCGTACAGCAATTGATGATGATCTTCAAGACCGCCTTTATCCTCTTCAGCATTTTAAGTCTGGCAGGCATCTGGACCTCTCTATTCAGCACCAGACCCGGACGGCATGAGGAGAGAGACGTGAGGAGTGAGGCGTAGGGGCAGATTAGTTGGCTAGTTGGTTAGTTGGTTAGGCAACAGGAAACAGACTGTGACATTGGGGACAGTACCTGCCTGTTGCAGCCCGAAGGGATGTGACAGCAGCGGCCCGTCCACATATGTTACAAGTCACGCAAGTATAAAATGTGACAAAAAAGGAACGTCCCCACTGTCACATAGGGTATCCCCAATGTCACACGCCGCATGAGCGATGGCCTCGGCTTAGCACCGGGCAGGGTAGGGGCGGATATCATCC
>ERZ795053.1015-NODE-1015-length-35949-cov-10.506770_pt1 | contig 35949 bp, 25 predicted proteins | sample MGYA00375137_ERZ795053 | MGnify/ENA primary metagenome ERZ795053 (study PRJEB30182, sample SAMN05720284) | activated sludge metagenome | isolation source: Anaerobic digester | place: Hong Kong | collected 2014-12-17 ...
ATCGGTACCATCATCGGCACGAATGAGTTAAAAAGTTTGAGTTTCGATCTTTGGACTGGTGCAATTTGTGACCGGGATGTCCAACATACGGGATGTGATTGCGTTTCCGAGGACACCGGGGAATGCGAGTTTCTAAATTCAAGATAGGAGATGTGAGATGTTTTGACTTCACATTAGGACATAAATACCCACCCCTTTTCTTCCCCTCCTAGGAGGGGAATCGGTACCATCATCGGCACGAATGAGTTAAAAAGTTTGAGTTTCGATCTTTGGAAGCGCCCAGTTAGTGCTTCTGGCGTTCTGTTTAATCAGATCTTCACACATCCCTATTTTGACGGCTGCGCGCAATCCACCGTTTTTCAACGGCTGTCAAAAAGGGGGGTTCCTGCTGTTCATACAGTTGCGGCTTACCTTCAGCCCGCAACCAATAATTATTAAAAAAACCACTTCTCCTGATTAAGTCTAATATTCCTCGACAGCTTAATTTATTGACAACATCTTGGTTTTAATTTTTGCCCAAGAGCGGAGGAATTAAACTTGTCAAAAGAGGTCCGGAAGGCGTGCGGTCAAGGCGTTGAGCTGGTCCGGATCAGGCTCGCCATCATAAGTAACCAGGATGTACCGTAGCGTCATCGGCACGTGTGGAGCGAGGTAATAGGGATGGCCCACCATAGGCGATTTACTGAAGTAAGGCATTTCCGGGTGGACACGCACCGGTTGGGGGTAGTTGAGGTTTCCCTTTTGGTCAATGATAGCCCATCCTGCATGGTGATGACCCAATTTGCCATACATGGCTGCCCAAACCGGGTGGGTGTGATTGGCATCTTCCAGGACTTTACCTTCATTGGTCAGTGCCCGGGCTCTGCTTTCAAAATGGAGTGTGTCCGCTACGTTCCATGCAGCCGGACCGCGCATACCCATGCCTCCGTACAGGTAATCGTTGACAAAAAGCGTATCTGAGGTGGTATTGGTCAGCATGGTCTCCCAGTAAAAAACATTATACCGGGTGCCGGGCAATACCTGAAGGTGGAATTTCTCTTCCAGAATAGAACCAAATTGAGTGCTTATATGGTCCAGGGTGGCATAAATGTCCGCCTTCACCGGACCGCTGCTTACTGAATCCAGCGAGCGCAACGCAACGGTGCCCAGCCCGCTTTGCTGATTCCAGAAGTCAATGATACTGTCGCGGAAATGGGTACGGGTAAGGGCATAAAACCATCCGTGCTGGTGTTCGTGATCTTCCGGAAAGCCATCTGTGATGATCTGACCTCCCGGAGTAAAGGCAGGATGGATGAAGCCGGAACGCTGATAATAGGAAGGCTTGCCGGCTGGGGGCATACTCGGAAGAATATGATAGGTAATGACGGGTTGGTCGTGCCGGGCTATGGTTATCAGGCTATCGTCCCGGAATACCTGAACGGGTTCATCCGAGCCGGATTCCAGCGTGAAAACGGAGGTCGTATCTTTCGGATTGGTTCTTACCAGCCAATGATTTCCAGAAAGATGTTGTAAAGGCAAATCCCCTTCAGGATCGTGAAGCCACCAGGATTGTTTTATTGGGACAGACGGCAAATCAAGGATTTGAAATTCCACCAGTTTATCCGGCTTCAGATGAATTGGTTGGCGTTCCTGGCAGCCCCAGGTGGAAATATTGAGGATCAGCAGAATCAGGTAGGCGTCGCCATTACATTTCATCCTGAGTTGGTTTGAGGTTACTCCAGTTTTCCAGCATCTTCATCTGGATTTTTTTCGTGGGAGGTGGTTCATGCAGGGGTTCACAAGCTTGTAAGGTTGCATGTGCCCAGGCAGGGAGTTGCTGGTACAGGCGGGTTCCGGCGGTTTTCCATTGGAGCATTTCATCGTTCACTTCCCGGAGGACGCGGGCGGGGTTGCCGACAACCAGACTCCGCTCGGGAATAACCATTCCTTCTTTTACAAAAGCAAGCGCGCCGATGATCGAATGAGCCCCGACTTCTACCCGGTCCATAATTACGGCATTCATACCAACCAGGACGTTCTCGCCGATGTGTGCCCCATGTACGACAGCACCGTGACCGATGTGGGCACCGGGTTCCAGCATGACGGTGACCCCCGGGAACATATGTACGGTACAATTTTCCTGCACATTGCTTCCATCTCCGACAAGGATCTCTCCCCAGTCTGCGCGAAGGACTGCCCCGGGGCCAATATATACATCACGTCCAATGATCACATTACCTATGACAGTAGCCTGAGGATGCACAAAGGAGGAGGGGTGGATGACCGGGATGAATCCGTCAAATGAATAGATCATCCTAATTGTTTTGGGTCCCGGTCAATTGTTGACGGTATTTTTTGATGGAATCCCGGATGTGTTCCATACGGTTTTCAGGATCCGGGTGGGTGGATTGAAATTCAGGAACACGATTCGGTCCGGATGCAGCTTTTAGAATCTCCATAACCCCGATCATGTCTTCCGGATTGTATCCAGTCTCCATCATGAGGCGAACCCCCAGGTCATCGGATTGCAATTCCTGTTCACGACCGTATTTCATGTTGACCAACTGGGCAATCATTTGTGCGGCCTGGGCGGTGTTGTAGTCTCCGGAAGCAATGACGGCCGCACCGGTTAGTCCCTGGGTGAGTTGTTGTTTGGCGATCCGCTCGGCGCCATGCCTGGCCAGTACGTGTCCGATCTCGTGTCCGATAACGCCAGCCAGCTGGTCTTCCGTCTCCAATCGTGAAAAAAGGGCAGCTGTAATGAAGACCTGCCCTCCCGGTAAGGCAAAGGCATTGACAGTCTCAGGGTCTGCGAGTAAGTGGAAATCAAATTTATAGCCGGTCTCCCGGGCACCAGTACCCTGCACCAGCCGGTTGCCAACCATATCCAGGTATTGCTGGGCCCGTTGGTCCGGATGCAATCCACCATATTGTTGGATCATCTGTGGTGTACTCTGCAGACCCAATGCAATTTCCTGATCTACAGTCAATCCGGCGGTATGCTGGTTTTCTCCGGTAAACGCATTGAATTCAGACTGGGAGTAATATTTCCAGAAAGAATAAGCGGCGATGGCCAATCCAATGAGCAGGGTGATGCGGATATTTGACCCCCGGCGACTGGGCTGGGGACTCCCCCCGTAATTCGATTGACGGCGATAGTAAGCCATAGCTTTGCATTTTCAAGTTAAGCAAGTTAGGCAATTAAGGGTTTCCTGTAAAGTTAATTAAGTTTCAGTTCGGCTGGAACCGGGAACTTTGCGTCGTATCGCATTCATTTCCACAGCTCCCGTTTCAGGACAGTGCCTTTAAAAAGAGCAACCGTTTCCTCCTTTTGATTGGTAATAGTTATCTGGAATATGGCCAGGGTACGACCATCCTTCAGCAGTTCTGATTTCCCGGTCAATTGATCGTTGGTATATACCGCTTTGGTGTGCGATATGGAGGTTTCGATAGAAACGGCATGATGACCCAAGCTGTTCGAAGCAAATGCCAGCACACTATCGGCAAATGAATAGGTAATTCCACCGTGAGCGATGTGAAATCCATTACACATCTCCGGTCTTACGGTCATTTCAAGCCAGCAATTACCGGTATCGATACGAACAATCCGAATACCCAACCATTGGCTGAAGGCATCCTGTTCGTACATCCGTTTGACAATATCTTGCGGACTCATTTATTCCAAATAATCTCAAATCTCAAATCTCAAATCTCAAATCTTAAATCTTAAATCTTAAATCTTAATTCCATTTAATACTTCACCATCGAATTCATCAATTCTTCGATGGCTTCCCGCTCAATGGGTATTTCCGCCATGAGGTCCTGAGGTTGATGGTCGGTGATCAGGATGTTATTTTCCAACCGGATGCCAAGACCTTCTTCCCGGATGTAAATGCCGGGCTCACACGTGATAACCATACCCGCCTGAAGCGGCAAATTGCGGTCAGCCAGGTCGTGTACATCCAATCCGAGGTGATGTCCTATGCCGTGCATGAAATAACGTTGAATGTCTTTTTTATCCGGACTTTTAGCATTCACCAATCCCAATGCGTGCAGTTCGTATCCCAGATAAGATTCAGATTCTTTTTGTATCTCAGCCAGTGTCTGTCCGGGAACCATCATTTGTTTGGCCATGCGCAACGTACGCAGGACGGCATCGTAGACTTGTGCCTGCCTTGAACTGAATCGACCGGAAACCGGGATCGACCGTGACAGGTCGGCGGCATAATTACCATATTCAGCTCCAAAATCCAGTAACACCACATCACCATCCTGCAAGCGTGCATTGTTTTGAATGTAATGCAGGATACATGCGTTGGCACCACCGGCAACGATGGGTTCATAGGCATGTCCGCGGGCTCCCTGTCGAATGAACTCGTAAATCATTTCTGCTTCCAGCTCGAATTCCATGATACCCGGTCGCAGGGAAGTACAGACGCGCTGAAACGCATCTCCGGTAATACGGATTGCCGTGCGCATGGTTTCGACTTCCTGGGGTGCCTTGATCATCACCAAATTACGAAGGATAGGCTGCGCTCTCGCCAACGCATGCAGGGGGAATTCTTGCCGTACTTTTTGGGCAAACCGGTGATCCCGGGATGGGACAGGATTTTGAAATCGTTCCTGTTCATTTCCATTCAGATACAATATCTGGGATTGCATCATCAGGGCATAAAAAATTCCTTCCATCTGATCCATCCACAGAACCGTCTGAATGCCACTCAATGTTTTGGCTTCTTCCTGGGTGAGTTTGGGGCCTTCCCAGGTAATCAGGTGTTCATTCGTACGACGGATAAACAGAATTTCTTTGTACTCCTGCTTGGGGCAATCCGGAAAGAGGATCAAAGCGGATTCTTCCTGATCGATGCCCGTTAAATAAAAGAAATGGGCATTTTGGCGATACGGAAAGGTCTGATCTCCGCTGCGAGGCATTGGATCATTGGCCAAAAAGACCGCCATTGCCTGGGGAGATATATCCCGGGTAAAACGTTTCCGGTTTTGAACGAAAAAAGATGCATCGATAGGCTGATATCGGGTATTCATGATTCAGTGCTTAATGCTCAACATGGATTAAATGCCGGAGTGACCCAGTTTAAACAAAGTTAAGTTCCCTAAAGGGGAATCAAAAGGAAAGTGGTCGGTGAGTTTTATACCAGGTATGATCGGATATTACCTCTCGTGGATTCAGAGTTTGGCATCTACCTCCTGCAATTCGTGTTCATCGGGATTGGGAACCCATTTGGTTAATTTCTGGCGGGCTGCATCCCGGACATCTTCATTGACATAGCAGGCAATGGTTACCAGACCAAAGGATAATATACCGATGTCGTCGGTGTAACCCAGGATGGGCGTAAGGTCCGGAATGGCATCGATCGGCGTTAGCAGGTAGCCTATGGTGCCGATTACGATGGACTTCGCCCAATATGGGGTTTCCTTGCGACGGTAAGCATAGAAAAGCAACAGCAACGTGTACAAAGCCTTAGTACTCAACTTCTTTACATAGTCTTGCCATTTCTTCCAAAATGCCTTCTCACTAAAAGCCCGCTGGTATTTCGACAGGTTCATGCTATGAATTTATCAATTAAACAGATGTCGATACTAACAAAGTTTCCTTTGCGGTGCTTCCAAAACTCGATAGGCGCCGGTCAAATAACGACCTATGCCTTAAAATGCCATCGAAAATCAATGCAAAATTAATGTCTGGACGTTCAAGTCCGGGCTGAAGGCGTGGATAAAAAGACGGCTGCCGGGAACGACAGCCGTACACCTAAAAATCAAAACTATGAGAACTATGCTATCTTTCTTAATGCATCCGCAGGTTCAAATAAATCTGCGTGTATGGATTCAAAGGTATATCCCCGGGAGGACAATTCCTCTAAAACAAGCGGTAAAGTGTATTGCATTTTTTCTTTCGCCTTGATGCTGTCATGGAAAACGATGATGGATCCGTTGCGGACTTTGCTCATCACGTTTTCGTAGCATTGCTCCAGGGTGGTACCCGGATCAAAATCACCGCTCAATACATCCCACATAATGATTTGATAATGGCGCTGTAAAAATTGCACCTGATGCGGCTTCAGTCTTCCATAAGGTGGACGGAACAACGGCGATTTGACCAGTTGAGCGCATTTGCGCACATTGTGGTAATAATCCAGGTTGTCACTACTCCAGCCGGAGAGATGATTGTAGGTATGGTTACCCACCTGATGGCCTCGCTCCAGGACCATATCGAATACATCCGGATGTTTGGAAATATTTTCGCCTACGCAGAAGAATGTGGCCTTGGCATCAAATAGATCCAGTTGGTCCAGGACCCACGGCGTGATTTCCGGGATCGGACCATCATCAAAGGTAAGATATGCTACTTTTTTATCAGTGGGAACGCGCCAGGTGAAGTTGGGAAAGAGGTTCTGAATGAAGTTAGGTGTTCTGGTCAAATACATGATGTTCGGATTAGATGTTCATGGAATATTAATAACTTCGCACCTGGTGTGTCGTTCGTCGGGACTAATTATTAATGTTATTTTATAACGATTATTGTGCCCGATTTGCTGCTTTAACATTTGAAAATTGTTATTTCTGCAAATTAACCATTGATTCCTGATTTATAGCACTTTTTAGATTACAAAATAATTTAATGTGAAAGTTGACAGGCATGTGAGAGTTCGATTTGCGCCAAGCCCTACGGGACCGTTGCATATTGGGGGTGTACGCTCTGCCCTGTACAATTATTTATTTGCCAGAAAGCATGGGGGTACTTTCATTCTTCGGATTGAAGATACGGATCAGCAGCGTTATGTTCCCGGCTCCGAGGAATACATTCATGAATCCCTCTCCTGGTTGGGATTGGTTCCGGATGAAGGGCCGAATCACGGTGGACCATTTGGTCCATACCGGCAATCCGAACGTAAAAATCTGTATACCCTGTGGATTGACCACCTGATCGAACGGGGGCATGCCTACCTTGCCTTCGATACGCCGGAAGAATTGGAACAAATGCGTGCCGAAGGTCTGGCACAGGGCCTGCCTTCGACCAGTTATGACCATAACGTCAGAATGCGCATGAAAAACAGTCTGACGCAAACTCCTGAAGTCATCAAACAGTGGTTGGACGAGGGTCGACCCTACGTAGTACGGTTATTGATCCAGCCGGATCAGGAGATCGTCGTTCACGACATCATCCGGGGTGAAGTGACTTTCCGGACCGACATCCTCGATGACAAAGTGCTCATGAAAGCGGATGGGCTGCCGACCTATCATCTGGCCAATGTCGTTGATGACCGGCATATGGAGATCACCCATGTCATTCGCGGTGAGGAATGGCTTTCCAGCACAGCCCATCACGTCCTCCTTTACCGGGCATTTGGTTGGGAAGATTACATGCCTGTTTTTGCCCATTTGCCCCTGATTCTGAAACCCGATGGAAAAGGAAAACTCAGCAAGCGCGACAGTTCCAAAAGCGGTATTCCCATTTTTCCCCTGGATTGGAATGATGATGAAGAAAACATCCATTATTCTGGATTTCGCGAGAAGGGCTTTTTACCCCATGCCACCCTCAATTTTCTTGCTTTCCTCGGTTGGAACCCGGGTACAGAACAAGAGCTGTTCACCATGAAAGAATTGACGCAGGCATTCGACCTCGAACAAGTCGTCAAGTCCGGTGCCCGGTTTGATTATGAGAAAGCCCTGTGGTTTAACCAGCAGTACATCATGCATTCGGATGCCGTCGATTTGCTGAAAGCGGTTAAATCCGTTTTGTCCAAACATTCCGTTGAACCCTTACTGCCGGATGACCGGTTGCTGACATTTATTGACCTAATGATAGAACGCGTACACACGTTAGAAGAATTTTGGACTGAAGGTTCGTACTTCTTTCATGCGCCGGGACAATACGACGATAACGGACTGCGTAAGAAATGGAATGAAGCAAACCGGACTTTTCTGGAATCAAGCCTGATTGATCTCCCCGAGCCGGAGGTTGCATCGATCTGGCAGGATGCCATCAAAGAGGGTATTCAAAAAAATCAACTTAAACCGGGAGAGATCTTTTCCATTCTGCGCATAACGATGACCGGAGCCATGACCGGCCCCGATCTTTTCGCTATGATGGCCTGGCTGGGGAAGTCAGAAGTATTGAACCGGTTCAAGCAGTTATTGGATCATCTGAACGAAAATTGAAGTCATGGACAAGGACCCCGGAGCACCGAAAAAGAAGAAAGTCCAGCAGGAATTTGATATTAATATCAATGAATTTGGGGAGGTAACCAGTAATATATCTATTGATCGCATCAACGATTTCCTCAACCGGGAGTTACAGGATAAGAAGTTAACCAATCAGCGTTCCGATACGGACGAGGAAGAGTAACACATCGCTTATGGAGTTAAAAATATGTGGAGCTGCACAGGAGGTGACCGGAAGCGCCCATTTGATCACGCTGGAATCCGGATTAAAAGTCCTTCTGGATTGTGGCATGTTTCAGGGGAGTGAATACGAACACCTTAATGAAAAGTGGTATTTCAATCCGGAGGAAATTGATGTTCTGATCTTATCCCATGCCCACATTGATCACAGCGGCAGGATTCCCAAATTGGTCAAGGATGGATTTAAAGGTCCTATCGTGTGTACCCACGCCACCCGGAGCCTTTGTGCCATCATGCTGTTGGACAGCGCCAAAATCCAAATGTCCGATGCGGAATATTACAATCGAAAGATGGCCAGTGCGATTGCCCACGGACGACGCAAGAACAATGAAAAATTAAGTTATCGTGAACCGATGTACACCGATGAACACGTTCACATGGCTATGGATCGCTTCATTTCCTTTGGTTACGATCAATGGTATCCGGTCAGTAAAGAAGTGGAGGTGATCTTTACGGACGCCGGTCATATTCTTGGCTCCGCCAGTGTCACGCTCCGTATCAAAGATGGGGAGCGCGAGATCCGGTTAGGGTTTACCGGAGATATCGGACGTCCTAACCGACCCATATTGCGGGATCCGCAGATCATGCCGCCGGTGGATTACCTGATTTCAGAGTCCACCTACGGAGACCGCCTGCATGATTTTGCCCCCAATGAAGAGAGTCGATTCCTGGATGTGATCAAACACACCTGTCTGGATAAAAAAGGGAAACTGATCATTCCGGCTTTCAGTGTCGGTCGTACCCAGGAGATTGTTTACATGCTGGATCAAATGGAAAATGCCGGTGTATTGCCTCCGATACCCGTCTACGTTGACAGCCCGCTGGCAGTGAATGCCACTACCGTATTTGGTATCCATCCGGAGTGTTACGACGAGGAATTGTCCACCTACCTGCTTACCGACCCGAACCCTTTCGGTTTCAACCGACTCCATTACATACAGGATGTCAATGAATCCAAAGCGCTAAATAACAGCAAGGAACCTTGCATCATCATCAGTTCTGCCGGCATGTTAAACGCCGGACGTTCCAAACATCACCTGTTCAATAATATAGACAATCCGAAAAATACATTCCTGATGGTGGGATATTGTACTCCCGAGACGCCAGGAGGAAAATTACGAGCCGGTGCCAGGACGATTACTCTTTTCGGAGAACAGAAGGAAGTCAATGCTGAAATACAGATCATGGATTCCTTCTCGGCCCATGGTGACCGGGATGAAATGACAGCATTCCTGAAACCACTGTTGCCTGGATTACAGCGGTTGTTCCTGGTACACGGAGATCTGGATGCACAAAAAGCATTTAAGAGTCATCTACAGCACGAGGGATTCGGACGGATAGAGATACCATCTTTAGGACAAAATTATTACCTCTGACATGTGGAAATGGCCATGGAAAAGCTGGCCTCTCCTGTTTGGTGGCCTGATCGGTATCGCCGGGTGTTCGGGTTGGGTGCTCGATGAAGCAGGCGTATTTGATAACCGGGAAGTTGCAGTACCCCTTTTTCATACCCGCTTCACGTTACCCGAGGCGATGACCGGTGGCGCTAATCAGGTAATAATCCTGCCGGACGGTAGTGTTGCGCTGGAGTATTCCAGCCAGGAACTTGCTTTACAGGCTAAGGAACTAATCCCCGTCTTACCGACCGGGTTGCCCATTCCGTTGCCGGATACTACTTCAAGGATACCGGTGCCCAGTGCCTCCGGGTGGACGCCCTCCGGTGTGACCTTTAAACAGACACGCTTTTTATTGTATATTTTTTATCAGTCCGATCAACCAATAACCTTTTGGCTTGAGGCGCCTCAGGCGATTACCGCTTCAGGGCCCTGGATTCAGCGTTTTGATTTGCCGGCCAAGCCGACAGCCGGTTTGTGGTTATCCCCGGTTGTGGATCTGGATGGCGTATCAATGGATTTGCCAGGAGGTGAAATCGTATTGAAATACGGCATTGAAGCGGGTAATTTGCCGGACGCCTTTTCGGTCACCATTACGTTCTCGTCCATTGATTTTTATGCATTGTCCGGCGGCTTGGCACGGATGCAAATCGACTTGCCATCGGGCGAGCTTCCCATTGACGTTTTTGAAAACTGGAATGGTGGCGCTTTTTCCGTTGAGAACCCCGAGCTAACCGTTACAATTCGGAATTCGTTTGGTATTCCGGTGAACTTGCAGGTAGACCAGCTTGCAGTCGTTGACGCCCAGGGAAATGCGGCTGATATGGTGTCGGATGTGGTGGCAGATCCCATCGCCATCGCTTATCCGGCCGTCCATGAACAGGGAACAGACCGAGCCACCATCCTTGCAATTAATCGGGATAACTCCAATATCGAATCATTAATCCAGCAAAGGCCACTAAAAGTGGTTTATCAGGTTCAGGGAACCATCAATCCGGACAAGCTTGCTGGTCCTTTCTTTGTATTGGATAGCAGCCGGGTAGAAATAGACAGTCGCTTGTCCATTCCTCTGGCAGGGACGCTGGCGAGTTATCTCGGGGTGGATACATTTCCACTGCAAGTGCCGGTTTACGATGTCGTTGAACAAGCTGCTATCCGATGGACAACGACGAATGAGACCCCGCTATCACTGTCCATTCAGGCGGCGCTTTTTGATGATGCTTACAACCCGCTTGGCGAACTGTGGGAAGGATGGGCAGATGTAGCCCTGGGGGCCGCTTCCGGAGCGATCAGTAAGCAACAGGTTGATTTGCCAATCACCACCCAGGTGCTGGACAAGCTCTCTTCAGCCGCTTATATGGTTATCCGATATGAAATGAAAACTGCAGGTGACGCGCCGGTGCGTGTCTTCGCGGACGAGCATATGGAATGTGAAGTAGGGCTTAACTTAACCATAGCGCGTGAGTAAGCGAACAGGCATTATTGCCTTTTTGGCATTTGGATTGGCTCAGCTTCTGCCGGCCCAAAACGACTGGACGGTGCACTTCCTGACCGACCTCGTCCAATCCGGCATCAGCAACCCTGCACAAGTACCCCAGGGGTGGAATGTTGCTCTACCTGGCGGTTATATGCAATTGAACTCAAGCCCTTCCCTGAGCCATGCCGTTAAGCAAATGGGTGGGAAGAACCAATTGCTACTCTCCGAGCTTGGTAATCATCTGGATGGCGACTTCAAAGTCCAGGCTCAGGCCCAGTTGGAGCCATTCATGGTCAGTTATTTGAGAGACAAATTATCTCTGGCAGTGCAATACCAGGAGGTAGGAAATGCAATTCTTACCGCCAATGAAGCATCCTTTCGTTTGCTGACGCAAGGCAATGCCTCCCTGGTTGGAGATACCGTTTCCATAGGAGGGTCGTTAAAGTCCGAAGCCTATCAAAAAGTCGGATTCTCCATCGGGTATCACATACCCTATTTTTCGATCGCGGTGCGCCTCAATGTATTGCAGGGCGCACATTACCTTGCTTCCGACCGGGTAGAGGGCCGTTTTTACACCGATCCGGATGGATACGCGACCTATTTTAAAACTGACCTCAGTTTATTACATGCGGGCAATGTGTTGGCGTATTCTCCGGAATCCAATACCTACAACCTTGAATTAAAAAATGCATTTATTCCCCGCGCCGGGAATAACTGGGGAGCGTCGGTTGACATCGGTACTAAATTGTATCTCAGCAGGATCTTCTACATTGCCGCTTCAGCCACTAATTTAGGCACGATCTTCTGGAAACAAAATGCAGAACAATGGAGGAACCGGCAAGAAAAAAATTATGCAGGGGTTGAGGTTCTACCGCCTTTTGGATCAAAACCCATCGATTTTCCGGATGTTGCTGACTCCCTGCAACAGTGGACTTCCTGGCAGGTGGATGATCGATCCTTTCAATCCAGGCTTTCTCCGGTCATCCAACTGAGCATGCATTATACCATTGACGAGCACTTTAAATTCGGCTTGATGTATGCCCGGGAATACGAGGAACAACCTAAAATACCCCTCTTTGGAGCCTATTTTTCAGCCAAATTGGGAAATGCGATTGAAATTGGGACGTTGTATTCTACCAAGAATGATCATTGGTTGAATCTGGGACTGCATTCTGTGTTTAATCTTGGACCGGTGCAGGTCTTTGCCATTACCGACAATGCCCTGGATTTCCTATCGCCGGAACCCTGGCATAATTTTCATTTCCGGGGAGGAATTAACCTTCGTTTTGACTATGACAAATCCTAAGTTTTTAATTATTGGCCTTTTTCTCCTGGCAACGCTTTCTCTTGCAGCACAGAATTTTGATTGTTCACAAGGCCGGTACTCGGACACGCTATTTTCTGAAATTTCAGTCCAGACCATTCAATTCGGACAAAATATCACGGCTTCCGGACAACAGCAATCGTTGTTTGCAGATGTTTATCAGCAGGAAGAGGATGTTGCGACGAACCGCCCGCTGATTATTCTGGCTTTCGGGGGAAGTTTCATATCCGGTCAGCGCGGTGACATGGCTCCATTGGCAGCGCTTTATGCGAAAAAAGGACATGTGGTGGCCAGCATCGATTACCGGCTTTATCCGGTTTTTGTGCTGGGATTTCCGGATGAAAAAGCGGTGGCAGAAACCATCCTCCGGGCGGTACACGACATGCGGGCAGCAGTCCGGTATTTTAAAGCATCGGTTGACCAAGGCAATCCATTCGGAATCGACCCGAAAGAAATTTATCTCGGCGGAATATCTGCCGGAAGTATCACAGCCATACAGGCTACCTATCTGGATGACCGGGACTCCCTGAATGTTTTGATGGAGACTTTCCTTGACGAGCATGGCGGTCAGGAAGGAGATAGCTCACTGGATAGCACGAACCTCAGATTCGACAGTCGGGTCCAAGGAGTGATCAACCTTTCAGGCGCCATTCTAGATACGAATTTCATTCAGGCCGGAGATCCTCCAATATTTAGCATGCAGGGCACCGATGATGACGTTGTCCCGTTTTGGACAGGAAATGCAGCGGGTTTATTACCGGTATATGGCAGTGGGATCATCCACCGGGTAGCCGACCGGCTTGGCATACGGAATTTGTTGGTTGCCGTAGAAGGCGGTACCCACACCGATATTTATTTTGAGCCACAGTATGCAGCGAAGCTGGCGGAATATATGGCGGCCTTGGATGATTTTTTTGTTACCACTTTGTGCGGCGTCACGTCGGCAACCGAAACCATTGCCCATTCAGATTCTCCCCTGGTCTTTCCTAATCCGTTCCAGGACCATTTTATGGTAGCGGGGGACCGGGTGAACCAGGCTGTATTGATTGATGTGCAGGGCCATCAATATCCTTTGTCCGGGCAGGAAAATCATTTTCAAGTCGGATCGGCTATTCCGCCTGGGATCTATTGCTTGCAGCTACTTATCGGGCACGAGTGGAAGGTGCAAAAGGTACTTTGTATCCCGTAATCTTTTATTCTGGCTAATTGGAACGACGGATAAATAGTTTTTGCGCAAGACCCGGGTTGATCTGCAGGACTTTGCCAGTGCCCAGACGGACCTGGATACTTTGATCGTAGGCATGCAGTTCCAGGACTTCCAGATTGGTTTTTAATTCAATCCCGATCTCGGCGAGGTGCCGGAGCAAGGCATCATCGTGATGATGGACAGCTACAACCTCACCTTTCTCTCCGGGTTTAAGATCGCTTAATTGGGTCTGTTGCCGAATCGTAAATCGGCCTGATGCGTTGGGTATCGGATCACCGTGCGGATCAAATTTTGGCTGGCCCAAAAATTGATCCAGGCGATTGATCAGTTCGTCGCTACGGATGTGTTCCAGCTCTTCCGCAAGTTCGTGTACTTCATCCCAGTCAAATCCAAGTTTGTCAACCAAGAAGGTTTCCCAGAGCCGGTGTTTTCGAATGAGTTGGGTGGCCAGACCACGGCCTTTTTCGGTCAGGCTTACACCACGGTATTTGGCGTAATCAACCAGTTCCTTATCGGCGAGTTTTTTGATCATATCGGTCACCGAGGCAGCCTTGGTCTGCATGACCTGAGCAATGTTGTTCGTAGTCACGGATCCCGACTCCCGTTCAGAAATATTGTAGATCGCTTTGAGATAGTTCTCTTCCGTTGATGATAACATGGACTCGCAAACTTAAGGTAAAGATAAGGCTTTTAGGGCAACCTAAAATTATTTTTAGTTGAATGGAAAAACGACATTGATTTACAGGTTTAGAATCGATGGATTTGCAGCAAGGCAGAAGTTGGAAATCAATCAAATTTGGAGTACTTTTGCCGGTCCTAAATGGGACTGAACTAAATTTATCAACCAAATTTGCTAACAGAGATGGCTCAAACATTATCCTATATCATACCGCTTTTCGGTGTTTTAGCCTTAGTATATACCTTCTGGCGTTCCAGTTGGGTTACCCGACAAGATGCGGGAAGTGACAAAATGAAAGCTATTGGGAAAGCTATTGCCGATGGGGCGATGGCCTTTCTAAAAGCGGAATACAAGGTACTTTCCATTTTCGTCATAACGGTGGCCATCTTATTGGGCTGGAGTGGCAGTACGCAGGAAGAATCTTCCTTCCTGATAGCCGTTGCCTTCATTTTTGGAGCGATTTGTTCTGCCTTAGCCGGATTTATAGGCATGCGGGTAGCAACAAAAGCCAATGTACGCACGACCAATGCTGCCCGGACCGGACTGGGACACGCCCTGGAGATCGCTTTTGCCGGGGGTAGCGTCATGGGCCTGGGTGTGGTAGGCCTTGGTGTATTGGGACTGGGTTCCTTATTCCTGGTCTTCTCTTCTATGGGTTGGGACATGACTAAGGTAGTCACCGTTATCACCGGATTTTCGTTCGGAGCGTCCTCCATTGCCTTGTTTGCCCGTGTTGGTGGTGGTATTTATACCAAAGCAGCCGACGTAGGAGCCGATTTAGTCGGTAAAGTAGAAGCAGGAATTCCGGAAGACCACCCTTTGAATCCGGCAACCATTGCGGATAATGTGGGCGATAATGTGGGAGACGTAGCTGGCATGGGTGCCGACTTGTTTGAGTCTTATGTAGGCTCAATCGTGGGTACCATGGTGCTGGGCGCCTCGTTCATCGGTATGGCTGGATTTGAAAATACCAATGAGTTTGGTGGACTGAATGCCGTATTGTTACCATTGTTACTGGCAGGTGTAGGAATATTGGCTTCTATCATGGGAACCTTTTTTGTACGGGTCAAGGAAGGAGGAAATCCTCAGACTGCCTTGAATACCGGAGAGTTCCTCTCCTCAGGAGTGATGCTGGTAGCTACCTTCTTTATTGTAAGGTGGTTACTGCCTTCCAGCTGGCAACTCACCGACAGTTCGACAAACATGGTCATGACCTACAACAGCCTGGGCGTATTCTGGGCGGTAATCTTTGGACTGGTTGCCGGACTGGCGATCGGATACATTACAGAATATTATACGGGTACCGGAACCCGTCCGGTAAAAAATGTAGCTCAGCAGTCTATAACCGGTTCGGCGACCAATATCATTGCCGGCCTGGGTGTAGGGATGCAGTCGACGGCCATTCCGATCATAATCCTGGCTGCCGCCATTATTGGCGCTTACCACTTTGCCGGACTTTATGGCATAGCCATTGCGGCGGTGGGGATGTTGTCCAATACCGGAATTCAGTTAGCCGTAGACGCCTACGGACCGATCTCTGATAATGCAGGCGGAATCGCCGAGATGAGTGAGCTTCCTAAAGAAGTGCGGGGACGGACCGACAAACTGGATGCGGTAGGGAATACAACAGCTGCCATTGGTAAAGGATTTGCCATCGGTTCTGCTGCACTAACGGCTCTGGCTCTTTTTGCAGCTTTTATGACCACCTCTCATCTGAATGTGATTGATGTTTCCAAACCAGTGGTCATGGCCGGCTTGCTGATCGGAGGTATGTTGCCATTTTTGTTCTCCTCCTTGGCCATGGGCGCTGTGGGACGGGCTGCTATGGATATGATCCAGGAAGTACGTCGTCAGTTTAGTGAAATACCGCAACTGAAAGCTGCCCTTGAGGTTATGAAAAAATACGGCGACAAAGAATACAGTGAGTGGTCCGCATCCGATCAAAAAATCTTTGACGATGCGCATGGCAAAGCAGAATACAGTAAATGTGTTGAGATTTCTACCCAAGCTTCCATCCGCGAAATGGTCTTACCGGGCATGATTGCCGTTCTGACTCCGGTACTGATCGGATTCCTCGGTGGCAAAGAAATGCTGGGCGGATTGTTGGCAGGAGTAACGGTTACCGGAGTATTGATGGCGATCTTCCAATCCAATGCCGGTGGCGCCTGGGATAATGCTAAAAAAATGTTTGAAGAAGGGGTGGACATCCAGGGCAAAAAATATTTTAAAGGCTCTGATCCGCATAAAGCAGCTGTAGTTGGTGATACGGTCGGGGATCCATTTAAAGATACCTCGGGCCCATCGCTGAACATCCTGCTCAAACTGATGTCAGTGGTTGCATTGGTTATTGCACCATTTTTATAAAGATCTCCAAGAACGAATTGAGAATTCGATCGGGGTGAGCATCGCATGAAGCTCACCCTTTTTTTTTGACTTATCGGGCCGTTCCGTGCATGCATTAACAGAAATCCAATGGATTGCGCAGAATTGTCCTGATATCTCCGGTTAATGCATTATGCCGATCATTTATGAAATGGTTCGATGGACGGCACATCATTTTTTTCGGCACTGTCCTTGTAGAATTACTTAGACAGGTCATGAAACCTTAGCCGTTACCGATACGTTAAATAAAAACATCCGGCGGAGGCTTCTAAAACAAATTTGGTTAAATTGGAGTCTTTATATCTGTTAAAACCGCTTGGAAAGTTAATCCGATCGTTTATGAAGTTTAGATCTTACTTTGTGGTACTGCTGGGAGCAGGGCTGCTCTTTTTCAGTGCCAAACTCAATAAAACCGAATACAACCCAGAAAAGGAATCCGTCATCATGCAGGCGGTAAACAACGTCCTTAAGTTGGGGCATTTCCAGCCAAAAGATGTTGACGATAATCTGAGTGCCAAATTGTACAAGGAATATCTGGATAATCTCGATGGAGGTAGACGCTTCCTGACACAAGGCGATATTGCCCAGATGGATGCCTACAAATTGCAGCTCGATGATGAGATCAACAATGGGACCAATGAATTTTTTGACCTTTCTTATCAGCTGATTTCCGATGGCGTTAAAAAGGCGAAAGACATTTATGATGGTTTGAAGGACCAGCCTTACGACTTTACCCTGGATGAATCCATCGAGTTTGATCCGGAGAAAAAGCCCTTCGCCAAAGACGATGCCGAACTGACGGATTATTGGCGGAAGGCGTTGAAGTACGAATTCATGACGCGTTTGGTGCGCCGAATGGAAGATCAGGAATCCAAACCGGATGCTGAAAAAGAAAGCCGCGAAGAAATGGAAAAAAAGATCCGGGAAAGCATGAAGACCATGTTTGACCGGGCCTTTAACAATTGGCTTAAGTTGACGAGGACCCACCGTTTTGATGTTTACATGAATAGTTTTACCGGACTATTTGACCCACATACCAATTACCTTACCCCTAAGGGTAAAGAAGACTTTGACCTCCGTATGTCCGGAGCCCTTGAAGGCATAGGTGCCCGCTTGCAGGCAGACGGGGACTACACCAAGGTTTTCGAAATTGTGCCTGGCGGTCCCGCTTTCAAGCAGGGTGACCTGCAGGTAAACGACCTGGTATTGAAAGTGCAGCAGGAAGGACAGGATGCTGTTGATGCAGTAGGTATGCATATCGATGATGTGGTTTCCATGATCCGCGGTAAAAAAGGGACTCAGGTGACCATCACCGTGAAAAAACAGGATGGTACCGTCCAGGATATAACCATCATCCGGGACAAAGTAGTGACCAATGAAGAAATAGCCGCCCAATATTTGATGCTGGAAGATCCTGAAGTAGGCGACAAAATCGGCTACATCAACCTGGAATCATTTTATGCTGATTTGGATGGGGATCGTTCCTGTTCTCAGGATGTGTCCGACGCCCTGACCAAATTGCAGGCTGACGGCGCCAAGGGGATGATTCTCGACTTGCGTAATAATGGCGGTGGTTATTTGCACGAGGTAATCAAAATGACCGGCTTGTTCATTGAAGACGGACCGGTCGTTCAGGTTAAAGCCCGCCGGGGCGGAGCGCGTGAGTTCGACGATGAGGATAAAGGTGTGGTATACACAGGACCGCTGGTCGTATTGGTTAATGCCTACAGCGCTTCTGCTTCGGAAATCATAACCGCTGCATTGCAGGACTATAACCGCGCTGTGATCGTGGGTGGTAAAGCAACTTTCGGTAAGGGTACTGTACAGAGTTTCTATGACCTGGACCAGATATCCCGTGGAGCCGATGCTTTCAAACCGTTGGGTGAGATCAAAATGACCACTCAGAAATATTACCGGATTAATGGCGGCTCAACCCAATTAAAAGGAGTGGCTTCCGATATCGTTCTGCCGGATCGTTATGCATATTTTGATGTCGGTGAACGCGAATACGACTCAGCAATGGATTGGAGCCAAATCGATCCGCTCACCTACAATCAAACGGTTTATCAAGTCCGGAATATGGACCTTTTACGAATTAACTCCCAGAAACGGGTAGCCTCAAGTGATCGTTTCCGTCTGATTGATGAAAACTCGAAGCGCCTCAAGGATCGCAGTGAGGACACCGAAGTGACTCTTAATCTGGACAAATTTCTGGCTGAACGCGCCCGGGAAAAAGAAGAAAATAAGAAATACGAAGGTTTGAACGATGATCTGGTTGATCTGGATGCAAGTATGCTGGATGAAGAAGAGGATGCAGAGATTAATCCTGCAGTACCTCAAGATTCTACCATGATCATTCGCTACCGGAATTTGCAAAAATCGGTAAAGAAAGACCTTTATATTGATGAATCCGTGCACATCCTGAACGATATGATGTTAATGGATAAATCCAAAGTAGGCATGAAAGAATAACAGCAGCCTTTCCGCATAAATAAAAAAGTGAGTTAAAGCTCTTTCTTTCGGGGAAGAGCTTTTTTTTTACCGTACACCTGGCGGAAGCGCCAAATCCGATTTGGTGTCTCCAGTCAAATTGCATGCTGATTTGTACCAACATCCGTCATTTCCAGTATCTTAGTAAGAATTACGACTGTAAATCAAATGCCAGCCGATCGAATGAATCACCTGTGGAGATCTTTCGTACTTGAATCCAGCAAGTATAGCCTGCAATGTATATTCCAGGACTCCTATCACGATTTATTCCAGTATGGATTGCGCATTACTGCAAATCCGGAAGATGTTAAGGATAGCATTCAGGATTTGTTCGTAAGCCTTTGGCTGTATAAGAATTCCCTCGCAACAGAAGTGAATGTAAAAGCTTATTTGCTGGTGTCCCTCAAACATCAGCTTTCCCGCATTCGCTCCAAAGCTCAATTTGACTTGTTATCAGAGGACCTGGAGCACCTCCTGGAATCCCCGGAAATGGAACAAGGATTGGACCCCCGCGTAAAGGAAATGGTCATCCGAAAGGTAAACGCCTTGCCATCCCGGCAAAAAGAAATTTTGTATCTGAAATATTTTGAGTCCCTCAGTTATGAAGAAATTTCCCAGGTCCTCAACATCAAATACCAATCAGTCGTCAACCAGGCTCACCGGGCCGTAACCAAATTACGTCAGGATCAACAGCTTCATGATCTGGCTTTTCTGAGGATCAACTGGTCTTGACCAATATTTACGGCAAGAAATCGTCTACGGAAAAAAAATTTTCATTTTTTCTTCAAGAGAAGGGTATAAATCCGGATAAGGTTCCTCTCTATATATAATTGTGATTGGATAACCATTCACCTAGTTTGAACTGCATGGACAAAGACCAACTCTTTAATGATCCCTCTTTTGTTAATTGGGCATTAGGTAAAGACGAAAATGACCGGAATTACTGGGAGCAAGTTCTGAAAGATCACCCGGAACAAGCAGACCGGATCCTGACTGCAAGAGGCCAGTATATTTCGGAGCACAGAGACCTAAACGGGATAGATCTGAACGAAGAATGGTCGGATATTTCCCTCCGGATCGACCAAAGTGAGCGCAACCGGCGAAATCGAAGCCGGATGGTAGGTATTTCGATGGCAGCACTACTTGTACTATTATTCTTTGGTGTACTGGCGTATTATCACAGATCTGCTCAGCCAGCCACCCTGGATCAGCTAGTAGTTACTCAGCCGGGCGAGATTCGTATCCTGCATCTTCCGGACGGCAGTACCATAACGCTAAATGGCCGATCCACCCTAAGCTATGCATCCAATCTGGATCAATTGGACAAACGGGTGGTACTCCTGGACGGTGAAGCTTTTTTTCAAGTTTCAAAAAATCACACCGAATTCGTCGTTCAGTTACCACAGGGTCAGGTTTCTGTACTCGGCACCCAGTTCAATGTCTCTACCCGAATGAACCACTCAAGGGTAAGTTTATTGGAAGGGAAAGTAGATGTTGAGAGTCAGCAGGGCGATGAAGTTTTATTGCATCCGGGTCAAACTGCCATCCTGGATCAAAAGATCACGGTCCACGATGAGGACGTAGTTGCGCTGTCGAGTTGGAAAGAGGGCATCTGGTCCTTTAACCAAACGCCGCTGTACGAATTGATAGACCGACTGAACAATGATTTTGGCATCCGTGTGGAACTGGCAGATCCTACTTTATTGTCCCGAAAAATATCCGGAAATCTATCTACCCGTGATCTGGGAGTTTTGTACAAAGCTATCGAATCTATGATGGATGTTCGGATCGATCAACAGCCACAGGGCATCATCATTCGACATAAATGAGCAGCATGAGAAAATCCATATTCTTGATTTTGACCATCCTGACCGGGGTATGGCCGGTGGTCGGGCAGGTTGCAGATGCTCTGACCGGCGATGCCAGACCGGTAAGCCTTGAATCGGTCCTGGAAGAGATTATCCAACGCAAGTCCATCCATATCGTTTTTGAGTCAGCACTGGTTCATGACCGGTATGTTTCTCATGCAGTTAACTTTGATCAGGATGCGCAGAATGTCTTGTCGGATGCCCTCCGGAGGCAACCGATTGGATTCGAAAGGCTGGATCCATTTAATTTTGTGCTGATCCGTAAACCCATGCAAAAAGCCTGGTCCGATCAGTCACCCGACCCCAGGTGGAAATCAAAACAATCGACTGAAGAAGCATTGTCATTGGATCAAACCATTCAGGGCATGGTAATCGATGCAGCCAGCGGAGAGGGGCTGATCGGAGTTTCCATAACCGTAAAAGATTTCCCAGGCCTGGGAAGTGTGACCGATATTGATGGCTCCTACACCATAGTGGTGCCCGATAGTGTCAAAGTTCTGATCTTCTCTTACATCGGGTATGAAACTCAGGAAATCCTCATTGGCTCTGGACGCACGGACCGGGTTGCGATGCGGCTGGGAGTCAACCAATTGGACGAAGTAGTCATCACTGCGGTCGGCATCGAGGCGAACAAAAGGGCGCTCGGCTACTCCATCAGTGAACTGAACAGCCAGGATATTCAAAATGCCAACGAGGCCAATCTGGTTTCTGCATTGAGTGGAAAGACTGCTGGTGTGCTGATCACGTCAGCTTCCGGATCACCCGGATCCAGTGCAAACATCCGTATCCGCGGCAACAAATCAATCAATGGCAGCAACCAACCGCTCATTATTGTAGACGGACTACCTATTGACAATACCTCATCCGGTAACGGAAGTGTCGGAGTGGATGTATCCAACCGGGCAATTGACATCAATCCAAATGACATCGAATCGGTATCGGTATTAAAAGGTCCTGCCGCTACCGCTATGTATGGTATCCGGGCAGCGAACGGGGCATTGGTCATCACGACCAAAAAAGGTAAGGAAGGGAAGCCGGTCATCAATTTGCGGAGCTCATACGGCATCTCAACGATCAATAAATCGTTTGACCGTCAATTCACCTATGCGCAGGGGACCTACTCCGGGGGCGCCGCTGTATATCGGGGGCCGGAAACCGGAGAAGCAAATAGTTTTGGACCGAGCATGAGCGACTTGGAATACGATGGTGATGCGAACTATCTATACGATCGCCATGGGAAGTTGGTTCCGGCCGGGGCAGGAACAGGGCTGCGTGCTATTACCTATGACCCGGAAGCCGACTTTTTTGACCAGGGTACAACCGCTGACAACAATATTTCGGTATCCGGAGGTAACGAACGGTTGCGCTATTATACGTCACTGGGTGCATTGCAACAGCAGGGAGTAGTACCTACCTCCACCTGGTCGCGCTATTCATTCAAAGGCAATTTTGACATATCCATCAGCGATAAGATCACCGTATCCACCAATACAAGCGTCGTTCGATCTGGAGGTGACCGGAAAAATCGCGGAAATGCATTGTCCGGAGTTACTATAGGTTTATTCCGGACGCCGATCAGTTTTGACAATGGCAATGGATTAACTGGGAAGGAAGCCGCAAATTATCCGGCAGCCTACATTTTCCCGGACGGAACACAGCGAGCCTACCGTGGAACGGACCGGTACGACAACCCATACTGGTCCATTAACCGGGTGCCTTTTACGGACGACGTCAACCGGGTCATTCAGGGAGTGGGATTAAGGTATCAGATTGTCGACGGATTGGCGCTGTCCTATAAAGTAGGTATGGATCATTATTCCGACAAGCGAAACGCCGCCTGGGACATTCACAGCGGCTCAGAGGTCAATGGCCGGGTGGAATACCGGACGATATTATCTACGGACTTCAACTCCGATTTACTGCTTACCTACGATCATCAACTTGGAAAAGATTTCGACATCAATGCCACGCTTGGCCATAATTTATTCAACTCCAATTACAATACCCGGAGCACCAATGGTTTGGAATTGACCAAACAGGGGTTCTTCCACATCAGTAATGCGATCAACATCGAATCCAACGAAACCATAGCACGCCGCCGGCTTTTTGGTGTTTTCGGAGATGTGAAGCTGGGCTGGAGGAATATCGCTTATCTTAATTTCACCGGACGAAACGACTGGTCCAGTACGTTGCCCAGGCAAAATAATTCATTCTTTTATCCCACCGTTAGTGCCGGATTGGAGTTCACTGAATTGCTGGGAATCACCGATCACCCGGTCTTGTCCTATGGTAAAATTCGAGCGTCTTACGGTCAGGTGGGCAATGATGCCGGATTGTACCTGACAGAGAATTATTTTCAGCAGGCGGCAGTAGATGGCGATAATTTGTTGCCCGCTAACGACTTTCCCGGATTTGGTACCAATGCATTTGAGCGTTCCCTGGTTTTGGGTAATGCAGACCTCAAAGCAGAAAAAACAACAACATTTGAAATAGGTACCGATTTGAAGTTATTCAAAGGAAGGCTGAACCTGGACTTTACGTATTATAAAGCGACCACCACGGACCTCATCGTAGAAGCTCAGGTGTCGGCGGCATCAGGATTTACCATTGCACCAGTCAATGCAGGTGAAATTCTGAACGAAGGTATTGAAACGGTGCTTGGCCTGACGCCTTATAAAAAAGGTGATTTCCGCTGGGATCTTGATCTCAATTTCACCAAAGCCAAAAATATCGTCACCGCAATACCGGAAGGAATCGATCAAATTCCATTAGCTACTTTTTCCGCCCTGTCCTCCTTGATCGTCGCGGGAGAACCTTATGGTGTCCTGGTTGGAACAGCCTATAAGCGGAATGATGCAGGCAAGCTTATCATTGGGGCCGATGGGTGGCCGCTGGTGAATACCGAGCAAATCAAGGTCGGTGATCCTAATCCCGATTGGATCGGAGGTCTGCGCAACACCTTTACCTATAAAGGCTGGACCTTAACGGGGTTGCTGGATGTACGTAAGGGCGGAGACATCTGGAACGGAACCAAAGGCGTCCTGGACTATCTCGGCGTTGGCGGTGAGAGCGGTCGCGACCGGGAGGTGACCGGCTATATCTATGAAGGGGTTACCGAGTCAGGCGAGCCAAACACGGTAGCTGTTGATTTTGCGAACCCGGCAAATGGTACCGGAGGTATCAAATGGCGACGCAACGGATTTCTGGGACTAGCAGAAGATAACATCGAGGACGGAGGCTGGGTTCGGTTACGTGAGCTGGCTGTACAATATCGTCTGCCCCAGAAATGGTTTGCTCATGGCACGCTTCAAGGTGTCAATATTGCGGTGAGTGGCCGGAACCTATGGCTAAAAACCGACTATTCCGGGGTAGATCCGGAGACCAACTTAAGGGGTGACTCCAACGATACCGGATGGGATTATTTCAATTTGCCCAACACGCGGTCCTATACTTTTTCACTCAACCTAAAGTTTTGATCATGCGTACGAAGGCACCTATCAACATTCGGATCAAACAACTCGGAAGAATTACTCTGGCCTTCTCCTTAGCGATGATTACGGCTGCAGGGTGTGATTTTGGCGACCTCAACATTGACCCTACCCGTCAAAGCGATGCCAATGTTCACGAAATACTCCCTGCTGCGATCGTCCAGACTGCACGCAATGTGATGAGCATCGGCGGGCGTGTGGCAGGCACCCTGGTTCTGCAGTTTGAAGGGACAGAAGCGCAACCTCTGAGCTATAACAACTACCTCGTGGATGAACAGACCTTATCCGATTTTTGGGAGACAGGCCTCTATGCCGGTGCCATGAAAGATTGCCGGATTATTATAGACAAATCTACAGCAGAGGATCAGCCTTATTATGCCGGTATCGCCCGTGTACTGATGGCCTTCAATCTTGGCATTGCCACCAGTTTCTGGGGTGATGTGCCCTATAGCGAGGCGTTACTGGGAACGGAGAGCCTGAAGTCTGCTTACGATCCCCAGGAGCAGGTCTACCAGAGCATTCTTGCCTTACTGGATGATGCTATACTAGACTTTCAGCAGCCTGCTGCCCTGGGAGGGCCTGCCGGAGACGACCTGATCTATAATGGGGACGCCATGAGATGGATTAAAACCTGCCACGCACTGAAAGCTCGCTACCTGATGCACCAGTCCAAAAGAAATGCGGGTGTAGCAGAACAAGCGTTGGCTGAAATTGCCCAGGCATTTAGCAGTGCATCGGAGCAACCTGATTTTCATTTCGCCGATAGTGACAACGAAAGCAATCCTCTAGCTCTTTTTGGTCAGGAGCGACCGCAACAGATTGAAATCGGGGTTGCCTTGAAGGCCTTAATGGTTTCCTCAAGTGATCCGCGCAGGTCCCGATATTGGGTGGAAGTGCAGGGGAAGGACGAGGTTTATCTGGCAGGCAATACCGATTTGATCCGGGCACAGCGGAGCTCGACAATTCCTTTGATTTCCTACAGTGAGCTCTTGTTTTTACAGGCCGAAGCGTTGGTTCGAACCGGAGCTTCCAATGCAGCACAGGTATTTACCAAAGCCATTATTGCCAGCATGGAAGCTTGTGGTATAACCTCAACCCAGTACAATCCATATCTGGCCTTCAACGGTGGCTTAGCGTCTTCGCTTACGCTGGAAGAGAAGCTAAAAAAGGTAATCGAACAAAAGTTCATCTCCTTATACGGACAAAACCCGCATGAGGCCTGGATCGACCAGCGCAGGACGGGATATCCGGCATTGCAAGTGCCTTCTAATGCCAATGCCAGTCTGGACCCTTCACTGGTGATACCCAAAAGGGTTCCTTATCCCATCAGTGAGCGGACCACCAACAATACCAATTATCAGGATGCTATTAATCGACAGGGAGGACATCTTATGGATGTATCGCCCTGGCTGTTTCAATAAGAATTATCGCCAATCACAAAAATGAGTGTATCATGAAAAAAAGATTACTAAACTTTCTGGTGTTGATCGGCCTCGCTATACCGGGGTGGTTATCAGCGCAAATGACCGACCTGATCTTTTCCGAATACAGCGAAGGGTCTTCTTTTAACAAATACCTGGAACTCTACAACGGAACCGGTCAGGTCATCGATCTTACCGGATACAGCATCTGGAAGATCACCAATGATGGCTATTGGTTTGAACGTGACTTTCCGCTTTCGGGATTTCTTGCTGACGGCAAGACCTATTTGATCGTCCATGAAGATGCAGATCCTGCCTTATTGGCTTTGCGGGATACGATAGGCCCTCCGGGGATCGATTTTGCCTTGTTTAATGGGAATGAGGCCTATGCCCTGGTCAAATTTGTCGGAGATGATACCATTTTTGTGGATGTAATTGGTATGGAGAGCGGGACAGAGTCACCAGCGAATTGGGATGTTGCCGGCGTATCCGGAGCAGGTGCGGAACATACGTGGATTCGGAAGCCTGATGTATGCAGCCCAACGGCAGATTGGGCAACCAGTGCCGGTACCGATGCGGATAACAGCCAGTGGATCATCTACGACCAGGATTATTGGGAAGATGCTGGTAAGCACACGACGACTTGTCTGGCACCAATGACCGAGACCACCTCCGAACTCTTTTTCTCGGAATATGGAGAAGGCTCGGATGACAACAAATACCTGGAACTCTTCAATGGTACCGGTAGCGATGTGGACCTCAGCAACTATACCCTCTGGAAGATCACCAATGATGGCAACTGGTTTGAACGGGAGTTTCCTCTGATCGGAATATTGCCGAATAATACCACGTACACCATTGTCAACCAGGGAGCCGGAGACACGCTGGCAGCAGTCCGGGATACGACAGGTCCGGTCTCTCCGGAGTTTGCCCTATTCAACGGCAACGAAGCATTTGCCCTCGTAAAAATTACCGGCCCTGATTCTACCGACCGGGAGATACTTGACGTGATTGGTTTTGAGTCGGATACCGTAGTCCCGGCAAACTGGGATGTGGCCGGCGTGATTGGTGCCGGTGCTGAGCATACCTGGGTACGTAAACCCACCGTATGCGGACCAAATCCAGACTGGGCGAGTAGCGCCGGTACAAGCGCTTTTGATAGTGAATGGATCATTTACGATCAGGATTACTGGGACGATGCCGGTAAACATACTTTCGCCCTTTCCCCGGTTCCTCAGTTTGAGGAAGCCCCGGCATCGATGACAGTCACCTGCGGCAATGTATCCGAGCCTCCCACCCTGAACGTAACCTATTATGGAAAGAATGGGCTGGCCTACACATCCGGTATCCAAGCGCTATCCAGCGGAGGGTACGACCTCTGTGGCGGTAAAATTTCTTACTTATGGACCTACACCGATGAATGCGGTAAAACTGCTTATGTACTTCAGGACATTAAAGTTTTACCTCCTCCGCAAGCCCAGTTTATGGAGGTTCCGGCCGATGTAACCGTGGATTTTGCGGACATTCCGGATCCGGTCGCTTTAGCCTACTCCAATGGTGATACCGACAGTTGTGGAATATCCGGCACAGTCATGCCGGACGTTGTGGATAATGCCTCACCCTGTGGCGGGTCACGCACCTATACCTGGAACTTTACGGACGATTGTGGCCGGACAACATCCGTCAGCCAGAAAATAACCGTTAATGGTGAAGGCGGTAAGGCTACGGAGCTCTTCTTTTCAGAATACGGAGAAGGATCCGATAACAACAAGTATCTTGAACTTTACAATGGTACACCCTACGATGTGGATCTTTCCCAATACACCATCTGGAAAATCACCAATGAAGGCAATTGGTTTGAAGCAGAATTCCAGCTTACCGGTACACTAGGCACCTGTCAGACCTATCTCATCGTTAACAAAGATGCTGGTGAATATCTGGCTTCATTGCGGGACACCACCGGGCCAACCACTCCTAATTTTGCCTTATTTAATGGCAATGAAGCTTTTGCGTTGGTAAAAATTACCGGACCGGATTCGACGGACCGGCAGATCCTCGATGTAATTGGGGAGGAGAGCGGTGATGTGACTCCGGCTAACTGGAATGTAGCCGGCGTTGAGGGTGCAGGAGCAGAACATACCTGGGTACGTAAATCGACCATCTGCGGACCAAATGCCAACTGGGCCTCCAGTGCGGGTACCAATGCCGAAAACAGCGAGTGGATTGTCTATGAACAGGATTATTGGGAGGATGCCGGCAAACACACCAATGAATGTGCCGGGGCAAGTGAATATGCTAACGCGACCGAATTGTTCTTCTCCGAATACGGGGAAGGCTCGGACAACAATAAATACCTGGAGTTATTCAACGGTACCGGTGCCGATGTAGACCTCTCTGGATATACCATCTGGAAAATCGTCAATGAGGGCAATTGGTTTGAACGTGAATTTGTACTTGAAGGCACTCTGCCTAACAATGAGACCTATATGATCGTTAATCAGGCAGCTGATGAATTTCTGGCATCCATTCGTGATACCACCGGACCCATTTCACCTGAATTTACATTATTTAACGGCAATGAAGCCTTTGCGCTGGTAAAGATCACCGGACCAAATCCTGAAGACCGCTTAATGCTGGATGTAATCGGGACTGAAAGCGGTGATATCGTTCCGGATATTTGGGATGTAGCCGGAGTAGTTGGCGCAGGCGCAGAACACACCTGGGTCCGTAAACCCACCGTATGCGGACCTAACGATAACTGGCCTTCAAGCGCGGGGTCCAGTCCTGACAACAGCGAATGGATTGTATACGATCAGAATTACTGGGACGACGCGGGCAAACATACCTTCCAATGCCAACTTGTGGTCGCGGACTCAGCTCAAGTTACCTTCCAGGTGGATATGAGCCAGGTGGTTGTCTCTCCCAATGGAGTACATATTGCCGGTGCATTTCAGGGATGGGATCCTGCAACCACCGCTATGACCGATGATAACAACGATGGCATCTTCGAATACACCACTAAATTGCCGGCCAATATGAGCTACGAGTACAAATTTGTAAATGGAAATGCCTGGGGCATGGACGAAGCCGTTCCTCCGACCTGTGCTCAAAACAATAACCGTTATGTCGAAGTAGGGTCCGATGATCTGGTTTTGGATCCGGTCTGTTATGCCTCCTGTGGCGTATGCGTTGGTGTATACATGGTAACATTCCGTGTGGATATGTCCGAACAGGAAGTGTCAGCCGACGGTGTTCACATTGCCGGTAACTTCCAGGGTTGGGACCCGGGAGCAACGGCATTGACGGATATGGATAATGACAGCATCTACGAAGTGACGCTTGAGTTAAGTGGTGGAAATTTATATCAGTATAAATTTGTCAACGGAAATGCCTGGGGTTTTGATGAATCTGTACCCGGCGAATGCGCAGTGGATAACAACCGGACCCTGGAGGTCGGTACCGAAGATGTGGTAACGGATGCCTTCTGTTTTGGTAGCTGTACGGCTTGCGAAGTAAGTAGTATTCGCGACATACTGGTTGATCAAACCTTACGCATTTTCCCGAATCCCAACGCCGGCACCTTTAATTTGCGTTTTCAGTTGGCCGAAACGGATGATGTGGAAATCACCGCTTACAACAATCTGATGCAGGTGCTGTCGATAACCCAGCAAAAACTTTCTGGTGGCCTCAACACGCTCACCATGGATTTACAGAGCACTTCCGGACTGATTTTGCTAAAAATCAGAACGAGCAAAGGAATTGTGGTACGGCAGATTGTCGTGCAGAAATAAAATGTCTTTTCAACTGGAATAGTAAGCAGTCCGGTGATCCCAGTGATCGCCGGGCTTTCTTTTCATAGATCTATGGTAATTCAAACAAATCGGATCTTGTTCAAACATTGGCTATGGGGCATAGCCGCTTCTTTTTTAGCGGTTGTTCCATTGTCCGCTCAACGGGTGCTCTTCGGACAACTCGAAGCTTACCTGGATGATTATGTCGCTACGCTGCCCGTTGCCGGATCGAACGTGTATCGGGACCCTCAGTTTGAAGACCAGGAAAACATAGCGAAGGCAGTAAAATTATTATTAGCCGGCGACCTGGAGGAAGCAAATTCTGTATGCGGACAAAGCAGTTATGAGGTGATCCGCTACATTGACAATTCGGGTGCGGCAAATCGTGAATTCTGGGGTTTGCAGCCACAACCGGGTAGTGCGAATCATTGGGGAGTGCTTTTCTGGAATCCCGTCTCCTGTCGCAACCTGGTTCTACAATGTCCACATCCCAAATTTGACAGCAATACAGGATTGCAGGGAGCTTACCTGTTTCTTCACATGGAGGTTAGCGGACTCATGATAAGCGGTACGCACCGGTGCAACAGCATAGCGCCCACGGAATGCTCTGGTACGACTTCTGCCTGTGGATCCAGCGCACCATACCGGCTCTCCGATATTGCACACAATGCAGCGAGTATTTTTCAGACGGTTACAATCAATCTGGCAGAGTCAGGCGTGCAAACATTTATCCAATTGCATGGTTTTGCCAAAGCGGCCGGAGATCCGAATCTGATCATCAGTAATGGTACCCGCGATGTCCCGGCGGTAGACCCCGTAGCTGATTTGCGCAACGCATTGTATGACCTGGATCCTTCCCTTACATTTAAAATCGTTCACATTCATACCGATTGGACGAAACTCACGGCCTTCACGAATACCCAGGGACGATATCTCAATGAGAGTCCGGCTCCATGTACGCAAAATGCGTCAATAGCCAGCGGCCGGTTTATACACATCGAACAAGAGTATGACCGGTTTCGGAGAGACGAGGCTGGATGGGAATTATTGCAACATGGTTTAGAGGCTGCCTTCTCTTGTGAACTTGTAGGTAATAACACGGTTCCATCCGCTTCAAGGATTCCGAAAATTACCCGAAACGGCGATGCAATTACCATTTCATCCGCCGGAGAAATAGTCCTGAGTGTTTACCTGAATACGGTCGATGGAAGGACCCTTTTTTCAGGCAGACAGGAAAATGAACGGACTTATCGCATCCCCCGCGGTAGGATGACTTTTCTGACCATCCGGGATGGCAAGAGTGGCCAATTGCTTGTACAAAAGAAGTTCTTCCTGCCTTAATCCCGTATCCTCGTTTTAAAGAAAGGGTTTTGATTATCTTGGAATATCGACGTGAAATTTACCGGTAAGCATGAAAAAGCAACAATTAAGCCATTGGTTTCGCGCCTTGGGCCCGGGTATCATCACCGCCGCATTGGTCTTTGGGCCCAGCAAGATGACGGTGGCGACCAAATTAGGCGCCGAGTATGGTTATGACTTGCTTTGGGTGGTTGTCACAGCGATTTTTTTTATGATGGTGTACACGGCCATGAGCGCGCGGATCGGCCTGGCCTCGGAAATGTCCATTCTCGATTTGATCCGGCAAAAATGGGGGACACCTGCGGGCGTGCTGATTGGCATAGGGGTGTTTTTGGTTGCTGCCTGTTTCCAGGCTGGGAATTCCATCGGCGCTGGCATCGCCCTGGAAGAACTTACCAATACCCCCCGGATCCCATGGATTTTATTTTTTAACCTAGCCGGACTGGTATTGCTTTTTTTCCGGAGTTTCTATCGCGTACTGGAAAAGGTGATGTTGGGTTTAATCCTGATGATGTTGCTTGCCTTTGTCATTACAGCCTTCACTACCCGACCTGCGCTGGGTGAAGTATTTTCTGGCCTGGAACCATCGATTCCGGCCGGATCCTGGCAGTTAGTCACCGCACTCACCGCCTCCTGTTTTGCCCTGGTAGCAGCGTTTTATCAGGCTTACCTGATACAGGAACGCAAGCGCCAGGAACCGGAAGGTACCGTGACGGACCGCAGTTTTCCCGGGCTGCTCATCCTGGGAATCATGACCGCATTGGTGATGATATGTGCTGCCAGCGTCATGCATCCTCAGGGCCTGCAGGTGACTAATGCGTCGGATATGGGGCGTGCCTTAGAGCCTTTATTTGGCCACAATGCCTCTGTGTTTTTTCTTATCGGTTTATTTGGTGCATCGTTTTCATCCCTGATCGGTAATTCGACTTTGGGAGGGACCATCTTTAGCGATGCGCTCGGTCATGGAAGCCGGCTGGATTCCCGGCCGGTACGCTGGTTGATCGCACTCATTATGGCTACAGGTGCCGGAGTAGCTATTGTATTTGGAAATTTACCCATTCAGTTGATCGTGATTGCCCAAAGCATAACCATCTTCATTATTCCATTGATCGGCTTGGCATTGTTCTTACTGGCCAATGACCGGTCCATTATGGGTTCCCGGGTCAACGGTCGGGTGACCAATGTGGCCGGTGTGCTGGGATTGGTCCTGGTCGCAGCGCTGGCAGTACACAGTTTTAATCTTCTGTTTTTGAAATAATAAGTGCCATGGCGGACGCATTACTTCAGCAGTACCAGACATTATTGACTCCTTCGGATGCATTAATCGAAGACCTATCACGGCTACAAGGTGATATCATGATCCTGGGAGCAGGAGGTAAAATGGGACCAGCTTTGGCAAAGTTGGCTATTCAGGCGGTTGCCGCTGCTGGAACAAATTCCAGGGTCATGGCCGCCTCGCGGTTTTCGGATGCGGGGTTAATGACCGAATTGCAGGAAGCCGGAATTGAAACCCATCCGGTAGATCTGCTGGATGATCGGCAACTGTTTGGATTGCCGGAAGTGGAAAATGTCTTGTATTTGGCAGGAATGAAGTTTGGGACGACAGGCAATGAACCGCTTACCTGGGCTATGAATGCCTACCTTCCGGGCCGTGTGGCTGCAAAATACCGGAATGCCAACCTGGTCGCTTTTTCAACGGGAAACGTATATCCATTTACGGCAGTGGAATCAGGTGGAGCCACAGAAGCTACGCTGCCGGATCCGGTGGGAGAATATGCCCAGTCTTGCCTGGGGCGTGAACGTATCTTTCAGTATGCTTCCTTGGAATTCGGCACACCGGTTTTGTTATACCGCCTGAATTATGCCATCGATGTTCGGTATGGGGTCCTATTGGAGATTGCCAGGACGGTACTTGAGTCGCGGCCGCTGGATTTAACGATGGGCTATGTGAACGTAATCTGGCAGGGCGATGCTAACGAGATTGCATTGCGAAGCCTTCATCACTGTACATCTCCGGCCAAGATTCTGAATGTAACCGACCCGGAGACCCTATCCGTTCGAATGGTAGCGGAAGAATTCGGTCATTTATTGGGTAAGAAGCCAGAATTCATAGGAACGGAGGAATCCACCGCATTGCTCAGTAATGCCACCGAATGTGTGAAATTGTTTGGCCATCCCCGCGTGGGTATACAGACGATGCTGGAACTCATTGCCGATTGGTTGTTACAAGGGAGAGAGACCATCCGCAAACCCACCCATTTTCAGGAAAGAAAGGGGCGATTTTGAGCCAAATTACACGGAGTGCCGTAAGAGATATCCCAGAGATTTGCGCAAGTAGATCATCCATTAACCTCAGATAGCATTAAATTAATCGAAACAGATTTAAATATGCATTTTGAATTGCCAACATATATAAATGAGTTGTTGCATTCCGGCACCGTTATTCCTGCGCATCCGCTCGCTCTGTGCGCCGACGGTACACTGGATGAGGATCGTCAGCGACGACTTACCCGTTACTACCTGGCATGTGGCGTAGGGGGGCTCGCGGTTGGTGTGCATACGACCCAGTTTGAGATTCGGGATCCTTCGGTCCGGCTCCTGGAAAGGGTGCTCCGGTTAGCGAAAGAAGAAGTAGACCTGGCCGGACTGACCGACCGGATCATACTCGTCGCTGGCATCGTAGGGCACACAGAACAGGCAGTTGAAGAAGCAAGGCTGGCTCGGGACCTCGGTTATCATTTGGGATTATTAAGCAATGGAGGCCTGGGAGATTGGACCAATGAAGCATTGTTACAACGGGCAGAAGCAGTCGCCGACGAGATACCGGTATTTGGTTTTTATCTCCAGCCGGCAGTAGGAGGCAGGATCCTGGACTATGATTATTGGTACCGCTTCGCGGGCATACCAAATGTTCGGGCCATAAAAGTAGCCCCTTTCAACCGGTATCACACCCTGGAGGTGATGCGGGCCGTATGTGCTTCACCAAGACGGGATGAGATTGCTATGTATACGGGCAATGACGATCATATCCTCGGGGATTTACTGACGAATTACCGGTTTCGTAGGAATGGCATTGAGGTGAATAAACACTTTGTGGGAGGCCTGCTGGGACACTGGGCTGTGTGGACCCACAAAGCAGTCGAGTTGCTTGCGCAGGTGAAAGCTGGTCCGGATCATGATGATCCGGGTTTGGGTGCCTTACTTACTGCAGGAATAGCGGTAACCGATATGAATGCGGTGATCTTTGATGCGTCCCATCATTTCAGAGGATGTATTCCGGGTATCCATGAAGTGTTACGTCGCCAGGGTTTGCTGGCAGGAACCTGGTGCCTGAACCCAAATGAAGTGCTTTCGACGGGTCAGGCAGAAGCGATTGACCGTATTTATTCCATGTATCCGGAACATACGGACGATGCATTCGTAAGTAGATTTCTCGAGAATGAAGCTCGTTCAGGCTATGATACAAAGGACCGATGATCCGGACAGTATGCTTGTCCATACGTTGCGTCTGGACAAAATAATCTGGCCCCCATGGTATCTGGTTTGATTTAGCCAGTAATTCTACCCTTGTCGTTCTGCTGTCTCTACGAGAATTTATAGAACTTGTAAGCATGTTAATCGACCGCATCAAGCAAATTGCAAGAGACATCCACCCTTTAGTCATAGCCCGCCGGCGTCATCTGCATGCCCATCCGGAGCTGTCGTTTCAGGAAAAAGAGACATCCGCGTACATTAAAAAACAGCTGTCCGAAATGGGCATTCCCTGGCAACCGGTGGCAGATAATGGCGTGGTAGCCCTGATCCGGGGAGGCAAGCTTTCGGATCGGGTTGTTGCCTTGCGGGCAGATATAGACGCATTGCCTATCCACGAACAGAATGCTGTTGAATATCGCTCAACCTGTACAGGTGTGATGCACGCCTGCGGCCATGATGCGCATACGGCATCGTTGTTGGGTACCGCGCACATCTTACAGGCCCTCCGGGAAGAATTTGGCGGTACCGTCAAGCTGATCTTTCAGCCCGGAGAGGAAAAGCTGCCAGGTGGCGCCAGTCTGATGATCCGGGAAGGCGTATTGGAAAATCCGCGTCCGGAGGGTATCATAGGACAGCATTGTGCACCTGCCCTGGAAGCAGGCAAGATTGCTGTTCGTCCGGGTAAGTTTATGGCTTCGATGGATGAATTACAGGTTTGGGTGCGGGGCAAAGGAGGGCATGCCGCCCAACCCCATCAAAATATTGATCCCGTCGTGATCGCGGCACACATCATCGTGGCATTGCAGCAAATCGTCAGCCGCCAGGCGAATCCAACTCATCCCAGCGTCCTTTCCTTTGGTCGGGTGATCGCGGATGGAGCCATCAATGTCATACCTGACGAAGTACATCTGGAAGGCACTTTACGAACCATGGATGAAGCATGGCGTGCAAAGGCTCATGAACAGATGGTGAAAATGGCTTCGGGAATCGCCGAATCCATGGGAGGGAGCTGTGAATTCCGTATCGTAAAAGGCTATCCCTATCTACTAAATAATGAAGCGCTGACTTCAAAGATTCGCAGATACGCCGAATCCTACCTGGGAGAGGATCAGGTGGTGGAAGCAGATCTCTGGATGGCGGCCGAAGACTTTGCTTATTATACCCAGGCAACCAGCGGCTGTTTTTATTTATTAGG